>JAALOO010001053.1_pt1 | contig 20901 bp, 15 predicted proteins | sample 7257641 | NCBI WGS metagenome assembly JAALOO01 (sample SAMN14085613, study PRJNA598686) | mite metagenome | biome: ENVO:01001000; feature: ENVO:01001002; material: ENVO:01001226; isolation source: single female mite from University of Michigan culture on fish food culture... ...
AATTGAATAAAAATGGTTTGGCTCTGGTACCTCGCGATCGCCCGGCCAGTGTATTTAATGCAAAAAATATTATTGTATAAAATTGTTTTTATGTTTAACTATTTAAGCGTAGTTTAATCAATTTTATATTTTTAAAACTGAAATTTGTTGATGTAACGTAACCAATTAAAAATAGACTCAATTTTAATATTTTTTACAAACTAAAATAAAAATATTTTAAGTGCAAAAATAAAACTTCTGTTTTGTTTCCAAACAGTTTTATATCAAATTTTTTATTTTTTATTTTTAAACACATTGTAATGGAGATTTATTTTTTTATTCAGTCTTATCATCAATTAACAAAATTTTTTAATTACACATTAATAGGGTTTTAATTGTTTTTGACAAAATACAAATAGTGTAAATAATGATTTAGTTTTGTTAATTGTTAAAATTATTTGTTAAATTAAAAGTTGTTGTGTTTTTGCCAACTTTAATTTATTTATCCAACTAAAACTTTGTTTAAAATTAACTTGACAATTTTATCATTTTTTTATTACTAAAAATATGAGTAAATTCAAAATGTTTAGTTAAGAAAAAATAATTTATTTATTACCATAAATGTGTACTTAAATATTTAATTTATTGTCAATATAAAATTGCAATTTGTAAGTTTGAAAATTAACTCAAAGTCTTATTTGCTTCTGGTAATTTTGGGCATTTTTTGCCAACTAAATCTAAAGCTGGTCAAATTGTAAATATACAATGACAAACAAGTTAATTACTAAAACAAAATTTGTTTATTTGCATCAAAATTGATGTTGCACAAACTAAAAATGTTTTACTTTTAACTTTTAATTTTAAAATTTTACTAATGTAAAAAATATTAATTTATTTGGTAAAAAATATTATACACAGACATTAAACAATAAACTTGATAATTCTAGTTCTAGATTCCAATGAAATTTTTTTTAATATTTTTAACAATTTTTTTACATTCAAACGGTACTTAACATAATCTAATTCAATATTTGGTTAAATTGCTCATTAAAACAAAAAACTTAGTAAAATTGTTTTATATTAACCTGTTACTGCTAACGAAATTGCTTAAAATTTTATTTACAAAATTTAATTTACTTTTACATCCATTGTGTTTTACCAACGCATATTTTAAATTAAAAAATTTAGTTAAAGTGCAATTTTTTGTCAGTTAATATTTTAGTTTTATATAAATGAACAATTTTATAACTAAAACAAATATAAAATTTAGTAAATGCTGTTTTTATAGTGTTAATAAATATTTTTAATACACAATCTAATGCAAATGAGTTGCCCACAAAATAAGAAAAAACTGCTGAACAATGGCTGGTCAATCTGAAAAGATGAGCAAGTTGATGTTTCATTGTCAGTAGCACTGGTGTGTACTTAGACACTAGCTGCTATACTGATTGATATCAATATTGCCTGGCGACTGACTGCCTGGCTGAAAGCTGTCTGACAATGAAATAACCATCCAATCTGGGCCAAAGTTAATGGTGGCAGTGTACTGACAGTGTCATTTAAGCAGTTATCACAACTGGTGAAATCCCATGTCCTGATAGAGAGCTAGCATCCGACTATCAAATAACAATGTGATTTGGCTGTTGACACAGTCCAACAGCGAATAGTTTGTCAGCCGAGTGACACACTGCTCAGGCATTTGCTTTTCAAATGCTCTTACTTTATTGCATGTTTAGATAGTAGTCTTTGTGTTGTACTTCCAGAAAAAGATGGCATTAGACACAGGCACAGACAACCTTCAGGAGTGTTACAAATATTAATATCTTTCACTAATGGCACCTGCAGCATAATTTGATTTAACGAAAAATCTACAGGTTATATTTTTAATTAAAGGTATTATGGCAAAGGCTTTATGACGGTATCTTTACAACAAAAATTAAATAGATTGTTATGCTTGGCACAGAATGTTAAGATTTCTCAGAAAACTGCTCATCATTTTGTTTCGTTTAGTTATTTTTAATAAAACTAAAAATGTTTTTGAGTTTGAGTTTCCAACGGTGTTTTCGTGAACGTAGAAACCTACAATTTAGCATACAAGTTTATCACAGTGAATTACATAACTAGTTTATTTTTAAAATATAATCTAATGTTATAGTTCAACTGATAAAATAAATCTTTGTCATCAAAGTGCACTAAAATTACGTTGATACAATTTTATTACAGTATTTTTAAATCAATTTTTAAAAATACATTTGCATTTGAACTTTAATAATACTATGCAAAACAAGTTAGCGTCGATCGAATGATCGACCGGATATTTTGTTTGTAATCACAAATCTTGATTTAAAACCCATCTTTGAAGTGAGAGAGAAAGAAAGAGCCTCGGCATTTGTTTACGGAACAAACATTAGAAAGAGTGAAGCGCTCACTACTGATAGAGTCATCCGTTGAGACTCAATTGAGAGAAGGGGTTGATTTGACGGTAATCGTTTTGGACAGTGCAAATCGATGCTCGGTGTGCGGCCATTTGGGACATCAAATCAATTTGGTAATGCATTCACGTCATATCGATATAAACTCACCGAGGCTTTAATTGCACTCGATTGTAATTAGATTAGAAAGAGGCAGCCTGGCTGAGTGTGGCGCCTGCTGCCTGCTGCTTCTCCTTCTGCTCCTCTTGCTTCAAGTGCCTCTTGACTGGCACCAGCCCGTGCAGGAGTGCTGACCATTCGGTAGGCTGTCGACTGCCCATTCTGTTGACTTTCACTTTTCACTACTAGCTCGGAGTGTGTGCGTGTGTGTGTCGCGCATCCGAAGGAGGCCATCATTTCAATGATGCGCTAAAGATTCGCAGCATTGAGCGGCATTTAATTTTCAGTGCATAGCAAAAGTTTACTTCACCCAACTCTCGGATTAGCGCAAACTTTTTGTTTTTCCTTTCTACTTGGTCTGTTCAATTATTGACAAAGCTACTGAAAGTTCCATCGATAGACGACTGAACCACTCATTCACTCGTTCTCTCACTTACTCACTTTCTTGTCTCATTCACATTTGAGCCTGACGAGTGTGTACGCAGTTTACGCTGACTTGTTTTTAAACTGTACATTCCACCCAAAGTTGTAAGCTGGCTAACGAGTCCGACATCACGAATGTCAATGAATGTTTGCTAGATTTACTGTTTGAGATTACATTTGTTTTTTTGTCAGTTTGTCTGTTTCACTGTGGGATGTACAAACTGACAACACAAAAATACACCTTAACAGAGGGAATACTCTGCCGAATCGTACGCTCCAGACTCGATGTTTGTGGTCCTCAGTGGTTAGTTGATCAGATCAGCACTCAGCCTCATCGAAAGCACATCTTTAGACTGGTCGCAGTAGAAACTCACAATGAGCGTCACTGATCGATGAAGTGTTTATGTAAAGGGAGCCAAACGAAAGGCTCGTGATCACTTCTAAGGCTTTATTATTATTATTTATTTATTCTACTATATTAGGGTTAAGGAAAAAAGTGAGCATCTATTATATGACTAATATATTAGTTTAATTATTATTATTGTTATTATTACCATCACTCCTTTTTGCCAAATATGACCACTTCTAAGCTCTTGCACCCAGCTCCTAACCAGATGCACTGAGTTGAAGTGTACTAGAAACGCTTAGCTTTGCTCAAATTAAACGTTGCTCATTCTGATTGAAAGTTTCCGATCATAAAAGCTATGAAACAACCATAGTTAGCAATGATTACAGCAGCAATGCTTACCAATGATAGTGAGAAGAATAGTAAGAATCTAGAAAATGCAATTTCAAATCGTTTTACAAATATTTTTTACAAAAAAGTAAAAAACTTACCGTTATCGAGGTGTTTGAGTTGATAGGCGAATTCATCACTTCAAGTGAAATTGTGGAATTCCAAACACACTGAAAATATCGCGACAGCTGTTTTATGAAATATATGAGCAAAATTAATAAAAAGTGTGTTTACATGGTTAAACAGGAATCGGTCGATACCTGAAAAAACTGAGCCTCAGTGTGCTTATTGAAAGAGTTGATTACGTATTCCTGTAAATATCAGTTGCAGATGAATGAACAAATTACTCATTAGGTTACCTTGTAAATTGGATCAGACTTTTTCTTGGCAGTCACGTCAACTTGACCGATAATGTTGGAGAAAAAGATCAGAAAAAAGAGTATGTACCCAAGGGTGGACAGAAACAGAGCCTGCGACATGACTTGAAGGTCACTGAAGAAGGTAATGTAGAAGAGGCTGACAATGGCAGGCAGGCTGCATACAAAGTAGGTAACGTAGTTGTGACGGATGTAGCCATTTATATTGTGAACCATGTAGCACATCTGCGAGAATCGACTCAGATTGCTGGGAAAACGAGCGTGGCGCTTGTAGAGAATCAGATCTTGGTAGAAACCCTGGTTTATTCGCTCAAAGATTTCAGTGCATATTTTGCAGAGCAGAAAGAGCTGCACCAGAAACTGACAAGAGAGCGAAGTGTAGAGGACGGCGAAGACGATGATGTAGATGTAGGCGCCAATCAGATTGTATTGCTCATTACGGGCGCGAAAGTTGATAGCAGAGACGACCATGGCCAGGACGATGATGCTCGCCATTGAGATGGTGCAGACGAGCAGAGCAGTCTTGCAGCGAAGTATCAACTTCTGGAAGCTCTTTGTCATCAGGGCGCAGTTCAGCTGCAGGTATATGCGGTTGGAGTTGAGAAGCCACTCAAAACTGCCGAACACAAAGAAGGTCAGCATTACCGTTGGGTTTAGGCGGTAGAATATGACTACGCCTGGGTAATGGGTAAGAAAATGCGTGAGAAAATGAGCAAATGGGCTGAATTGAAGACGTGTTCTGTAACTTACCGGTCATGAAGTATCGATTTCGGTTCATTACATGAAAGGGCAAATCGCCCAGCTTCAGCAGCAGTTCGGCGTTTTCGTTGGGCACAAAAGCGACGGCCACTGCGAACGCCAAATCGAGCCATAGAAATGCCAAGAGGACATAAACGCGGTAACTGAGCTGGTGGTTAGCCTTGTCACGAACTGAGATGCCCAGTGATTTGCAGAAAAAATCATTGCTCGCCACTATGTCTATCAGACTGATGCCCATTTTATAAAACTTAAAATGTATTTTTTTCAATCAAGTAAAGTGACTCTCTCTGTGGTCAGCTTCACTGTCGACCAAAGTATGACTGTTGAAAAATGTAAAATCTACTTTGGCTTTTACTGATTAAATTATTATGTTATTTTGGCTTAAATGTTGTTTTAAAAAAATTTAATAGACGATTGATTTTTAATTTCATTTATTATACAGCTGTGTAAAGGTCAAGTATGTTAGCATGTCATCAAACATGACTATTTCAATGAGTCGAATCCATTAGCAGGTAATGTTCCAAAGAATCCAAGCAATGGAACTGTACAATCGCAACACGCCCTCTTGTAGATAAATTTAAAACTTTTAATAAAATTGAAATACAAAAATAAACGCAAATATAGAAAGTATTTATTCAAATTATGTCTTATTGACACTTTTTATGAACAATGAACACAAAAGAGTAAACATTTCCTAAAAGTGATTGAGAAGCAGTTTTCAAATGCAAACACTTTTATATTGCTGTATCAGTTTACAAACCGATATTTCGTGTGAACAAAATATTTGCTCAAGCTATTATAAAGTGAGGGCAGAGTATGCATGCAGAAACCTAAGGCCGATTAAGTCGGCTTTTATTGGCGTTATGTCCACCATATGATTGTGAGGTTTACATTGTGACGTTTTCCTGCAGGAGATTATGTGACACTTGAGATGCGAAAGTTGATCACTGGTCTGGGAAGGAGCAGTCAGTCAAGTGAAACTAAGTGCACTTGGAGCACAACACTTTTCTCGGTCAGTGTGCTGCTCTCTGTGCAGAGTGTCAACAGAATGTTCCCGCACTTTGTATCGCTCCAAGAGGAATCGATTGGTCTGCGGAAGAATGCAAATGTCAGGAACGATAGAACAATGTTCGATTGGCAGTGCCGTTTGGCTTGGTTGCCAAGGCTTCAGTCTGCTGCCAGTCGTATGTTCGCCGACCAAACAGTGACTGTATGTCCAGTGACTGTACTGCCATACACTGATCCGCTCTCCAAAGCACTCTCAACATTGACATCACCAGGAAAAAGACGACAGCTCACTCGACCACCGAGCAAGTGCTGCTGTAATTGCGAATTAAACTGCTGAGTGTGCCATTTGCAGCAGTGTACAGCATGAGAACTACTGTCATTAAGCGGCGCTTTACAAACATTCAAACACTGACCGCAAAGCCACGCAAAGCATCGGAAGCTGCTGATGGCAGAGTGAAGATTGCCGCCACTGCCACCAAACGAGCGCTTCTGCCTCGAGCCACTGGTCTAACGAAGACCGTCTGGTCGAACCGAAGGTGGAGACGGGCACTGGCCAACTACTACCTCAAGGCACCTCCAGCTACTACCTGTACAGCGCCTCCTGAGTCAACTCCTCACAATGGGGCGATAACAGCAGAGGAAAAGAGGAGGTCCACAGAGGACGAGTCGGCAGGCGATGACACCTTTTACACCTTTGACAATGCACCCACAGGTAAGAACCAGTGCTTAGTGATAGATAAGTGACCCCTTGTAACGACCAACCCTCTGTTTCAGTGGACCGCTTCGGCCTGCCCTTCAACCTGGCAGTGGTCTGGGCGAGCAAACTGCCCGGCGGTCTGGAGCGCCTGTCCTGCATCATGATGGCCATCTTTCTCTTCCTCGCCATTCTCTCAGTGCAGCTGTACGTGGGCACGCTGAGCAAGCACCGAATTCGATCGCGGCTGTCCCTTCTCTGCTCTAAGCCGTCCAGTCTGGAGGAGGTGATCACCTTCGAGTGCCGAGTGACGCTGCTCCTGCTTGCCTGGATCCTCTCGGTGCTGCTCGCCTGGCTGGTCCTCCTCTGTCACTTTCTCTTCTGGTGCTGCACCTTCAGACGACCCAGGAGCAGTGAGGAGCTTTTTGAAGAGGGTGATCATGGTAAAGACAGGCAATCACAGCAAGAAAGTAGTGATCAGCAGTCCAGCAATTTGCTGGACGAGATTGTCACTGAAGAGTCAATATCTGGAGACAAGAAAGAAGACTAGGAGTTGTTTTAGAGAGCGTAAGCTTTTGATTGACAGTAGGGTTTAATAAAATAGATCGGGTTTGTACTTTGCGGTGATTAGAAAAATATAATTACAAATCTGCTCAGGCTGCGCTGGAGCAGTAATGGTAAAGTCGATTGTATAGTTGTGAGACGAATTAGGAGGAGGAGGAGGAGAGAGAGGGGCGTAAAGGGGAAGGGAAAGACATGCATGCACTGCCAGGAGCAAACAGGGTTGTCAACAGAAGAGGGTCGTGGACACCTGTTCCAGTCCATCACTTGTGGGTGTGTGTTTGTGATTCATAATGATGATAATTGACTAAAAGCACTGCTAATAACATCAAGGATATTATAATAGCGGGTATGGGCACAAATACACAAATTAAGTTGGATAACATCGAGTGGGTGTGTTTGTGTGAGTACGAGTGTGTGTCATGGTGGCAAATGATAAAATGGGCTAAAATGAAATAATAATAATTACGCAATTGGCTTCCTACAATAAATCAATAGTATACGGTGAACACTAAATCTGCAGATGAGGGCAGGCGAAAAAGACATACAATGAAAGAGGTGGTTTGCCAGTGTTGATCTTGCACATTGGGGGATTGCAGTGCAAGGTTGCAGCACAACAGTTTGTACTAGTGAGATCCAAACGACACGACTGAAATATATCGGTAGGGTAGGAGAAGGAGGATAGGTTCAAAGACTGTGGGATTTATGGGGCGGTTTCGGGGGTGCAGGTGCAGGTCATCACTCAAGGGTTCATTTTGACGGTTCGCGAGGCACTCTCAAACTTGGGGATTGACGGCTGAATGAAGTGCAGTGATCGGTTCAGCTCCCGGGGGTCAGCCGGTGCTCGCCAAGAGGTGGAAAAGGACACCAAGGGCACCCAGCTAGAGTTGGACGCTAACTCAGAGTATGGCGAGCTTTTGAACATCTCCTCAAAATGATCTTCATTTTCCTTCACAAAGACACTCTCCTCACGCATTTCACTTTGTGGCATCTCTTCACTATCAGACAGTTCTTTCTTTGAGCTTAGCTTATGATCTTCTCCCACTGAGGTAATATCTGGCAGAGCGTCAACGATAATTCCAAACGGATACTGGTGCTCTGATGACAAGTTCAACTTTCGTTTTTTCGGTGGTTGCACAGCCAGAGTATCAATTTGCGACGATTTTGTGGAACGAAATTTGACTATATTCACCACCTGTCCTTGCACTGCCATTTCGTTTGCCTTCAAAGCGTAAGTACCAAGCAGGTACACGGTCAGCTGCTTCCTGGGCGCATGACTGAAGAAGTAATCGGATAAATTGTGTTAAAGTGTGCCAATCACCAATTACTAACTATAACTTACTTGGATGTGGCATTATCAAAGATTCCTTTCGTGTGATCCAACAGAAAGCGGTCGTCCATGTCAATTGTGACCATTTCCAGCAGCGGACTCGACACTCTGTCCTTCGTCTCAGGGTGCAGTAAGTAGACCTGGCGCAGTGGCTTTATCTCGCAGATGGTCAGCGACAGATATCGATCAGGGTAGGAGAAGTCATAGGTCAGCTCAAGTGGAGTTATGAGGTCGGCAAAGACGGAGACGTTCACGTCCTGAAGAATCGACTTGGCGAATGATCGAACAAAGGGCTTCACGCTATTCTTCTTTTCCTGATCTCCAGCATCACCACCACTGGAAGCAGCCGTGCCATTGTGACCGTTCTGCTGCTGCTGATGGTTGTTGAGAAACTGCGACAGTTGCTTTGAAGTGTCGCTCAGCAGCTGTTGTGTGTAGGCGAGGATGGTCTTCTTAAAGACGGGTTGCTTGCTTCGCTTAACGGGGCTGTACATAATGGAGATTGGCGAAGAGGATCCCGAGCCCGAGCAGTAGCCCGAGAAGGAGGTGCTCTTCGCAGATCTCCTCGGTCGAAGGCGGAAGGCAGGGGAGTCCTCCTTAGTTTTTTTCGGCTCTTCATCCGCCACCGGTTGTTGTTGTTGTTTGACGGAGAGATCGGCTGAGTCTGCAGAGTTGCAGGAAGCGTCGGCATTGCACGGCTTGCCCGGAGATCGGTTTAGATCGTTGGCAATGTCAGCGGCGAGTGATTTGTCGATGCCAATGAGGTCTTCCATTAGCATCTGCCCCTCTCCACGGCGACGCTTCTTCCTGCCATAGAACTGGCCATTGTCTGACGATTGCGTTGAACTGGAGGCAGAGGAGTTTTCATCGAACTCTCGCAGGACGTCTCTTTCCCCGATCTCTCTGATCTTGGTCATTCCATCCTCTTCTATCCTGCTGATAACTGCATCACCTGAAAGGGTCTCAATGGTCTCAACGTATGTCTGGGCATGGTGCACCGATTCCACTTTACTGACTACAGCGTTTTGCAGCTCCAGTTTTGCACTATTGGCCGCAGCATGCCAGCCATTTGGTGCCGACAGTCCCCCACCACCAGCACCCACTTGGCTGTGATGGCTATCTAGGCACATGGGTTGCTGCTGCTGCTTCCCAGTCTCGCCAGCAGTGCTCACCAGTGCGGCAGTGAGGGCAAAGTTTGCAGCGATGGAACTCTTCGGAGGGTTGCTGCCTACAGCGGTGGAGTAGTTGGCCAGGAAAGACGACGACGGGGACAGTGTCAGGTTGAGAGCCTCGTCCCGGGCAGAGGGAGAGGACAGGATGGCGTGGTGGCTGTGAAAGGTCGAGGTGACAAAGGTCTTTGAGACGGCCGATGCAGAGGCCATAGTGGTGGAGGAGCCAACGGGAGACGTCGCTTCAAAGGCGGTGCTCATGACCAGCGCCAGATCGAGGCTGCAACAGTGGGAAAAAAAGGCAAATGTTAGAAGGGGATAAAGCAGACTGTACGGGCTAAATATAGATTAAGGTCACTGGAGAGGACTCGAAGCCATCAATACCCCCCTTGCTCCTATCCAGCTACTGAGGTGCCTAGCCAGCATGTGTGTGTGTGGGTATACCTGGGCTGACACTGCTCTGCAGCAGAGGGCAACGTGAGTGCTGTCCTCACAGGCTGAGGACAGAAAGAAAGAGAGAGAGAGAAAGCGAGCCACAGCAACTGCCGATGGGGCTAATTAGCAATAGGCAAACGCATTTTGAAGCAGAGAGTGAGAGTGAATGAGCAGCAATCCAATCGGCGGTGTGTTCACCACCTTGAGTCTCGAGGTGAAGACTTGTGTGAACTGCGGATTGGATTGGAGTACGTCGTGTCGAGAGCGAGAGAGAAAGCTAGCGATTGAAAAAGAGAGAGACAGACAATAAAGGGACACTGACTGATACTACTGAATGGACAGCAGCAGTTGCAGCTGCAGCAGCAGCAGCGACGGCGGCAGAGGAAATAAAGCTGATGGAGAGCTGTTTGAGCGTGAGTGTGTGTGTAAGAGTGTATGGCCCTGACTGATGGCGCTGTACAACAAGTCTCGCACTGTGCACTGTGTCGTCGTGATTAATCTGCATTCAAACTACGGGTATTTTGGGAAGCTCAATGGCTGGCTGACTTCTTCGCAGCACACAGCCAACGCAGAACAGTGGGTACGAACCTCAGAGAGAGTGTGTGAGCTGGGCTTGGTCACACGCCTGTCTTTGCCTAGACACTGTGGGTAGGGGCGTTAGGAGTTGGGAGCACAACTGGGTCAGAGTACTGCATCTTTACCGAGGTAGGTGCAAGAGGTGCTGGGGGATCTCCTTGATGGATGGATTGGCAGGGATCAGACGGAGACAGCTCTACAGGGTTCGCTCGCTTTCACCAGTGGGCTTGGTGGCCGTCGACGAGAGTTGAACAAGTCCAGAGGCAGGAACCACCGACTCTGACAGTCTGAGACTGACCTGAACCGAAAGGTAACGCTTAGGCTGTGCGTAAAGACTGGAAAGTGGTAAGCTCTTCATACCAGGTCAGCCAAACTAGAGGTCAATTCTGTCCGCAAAGAGCACGCAATTGGAAGAGAGGTAGGAGCGCCACGGAAAACAGGCACCGTCACAGGAAAAACTTGGGACAGGAAAGACGCCTTTGTACTGTGTTTAACAGGCTTGATGCAGGACCCAGAGTGGGAGCACTCTGGCGGTCAACCCTGGTGGCAAGGTTCAGAGGCCAAACAGTGATCCTGGTTCTGGGGATAGAGAGAGAGAGAGAGAGAGAGAGGCTCGGTTAGAAGCAATGGCCGCAAGGAGAACAAGTGAGAGCGGTGAATAGCAGGCAGAAAAGAGAGCAGAGCGGCCGGAATAGTCCAGAGAGGGGCCAGAGAGAGATAGAGAGAGAGAGGATCGACGGAGGCGATGGCCGGGGAGCTGGTGGCAGGGAATAAAACCACAGCAGCCTGTAGTCGTCAGCGATCACGTAGGCCACAACTAAAACTACTAAGAGTGGGTCTGAGTGTGCGCCAGCACTCACAGACACACTCACCATTAGACAAAATAAAAGCACACACGCAGTAGAGTAGACAGAAGAAGTGTGTGACTCCAGAACGAGGCAATGCGTCGGTGAAAAGGAAGTTGCCTTGCTAAGTATTTAGAGATAACCAACTGGCTGGCTGATAAAATTCGTGTCTCACTGCAAATCCCAAAAAGGTCGTTTTTGCACACTGAAACAAGCTGAACTTGAAAAGTGGGAAAGTTTGCTTTTAATCAAGGTAACAATTAAATAAAAAATAGAACTGCAGTGAAACACGAAGTTTATCAGCCAGTCAGCTAATTAGCTTCTCGTGCGTCAGCACACTTTTGACCGATCTCAGCAAAGAAGTGTGAAAGGTCACAGAGGTGATGGTCAAAGTAGCGTTGGAAAGTTGCTTACATTTTAGGAACTGACTCTCAGGTGTGAAGAACACTGAGAATGGAGGTGATGAAGATGGTGAAGTCGATGACGCAATGCTGGCGTTGGGAGATGATCAGAGTTGAGAGAACAATGCGCGTGACATCCGAAGAGTGCGCACCGAGCGACAGCATTTAATTGGCTGGTCGCCCAATCAGTCGATCATTGACTTCAGCAGTGAGCAGAGGCAGCCAGAGCTGCAGCAGCAGTTCCAGTGTGGCCTGGGCAGAACAGGCTGACTGGCAGTGGCAGAGAGGAGAGGACAGGCAGAAGAAGACTTCGGGATTCAGCAGTCATTCAGCATCGGTAGATCAGCAGCCCCGAAGTCCATCACCTGTCCTCCCAAAGAAGCTGTGACACAATCACTGTGAGCTACTGCTACACAGCGAGGGCACTGCCCCGCCATGCCGTTTGTCCCATGCCAGCACATGGTGTAAACATTGCCAACACGATTCTCTAGCTGATTTCAGAGTCATCGCCGGTGGACAAGAATGCCGCCCGTGAAACGTCGCTACGTCCTCTTCCGAGTGGAGCCGCTGCTGGCCGGAGGGTCGCTGAAGAACATCAGCCAAGGCGACATCGTGAAGACGGTCCGCGAGACAGTGCAACGGTTGCACGGTGACCTCGGCCTCGCCTCCATTCTTCTCAGCTTCCACTCGAAGGAGTACAATCACGCCACCCGAACCGGCGTTCTGGTGGCCAAACGCGAGTCCTACAAGTTCCTGCTCACCGCCCTGCCGCTGATTCGCTCCATCGGCGGACAGGACGTTTCCCTTTCCATACTGAAGCTGACCGGCACTTTGCGGGGCTCGCTGCGATCGTTGCAAGGCTTTCACGGGAAGATGATCCACCAGTACAAGAGAAGCCTCAAAGAGCAGAAACAGTTTGCCGAACGGCCAGCCATCAACTCGGTAAAGCAGATCGACGAAGCCTTCCACCAGATCGCTCAAAGCTTGAAGGAGTAATGATGTGATTGGTCAATCAACAAAAAAGATATTTTTTATTACAAGTCAAAAAGACAACTTTGTAAAAAGCAATAAAGTGATCACTTGTTCACCTAGTTGGAGGCGACCGCATCTGCATCGGGGAGCTTCATCTTCTCGTACACAAAGTCGGCAAAAGTGACGTACTGCTTGAGTCGCTTCACCCGAGCCATGTGCCGCTCCGAGTAGGGCAGAAGCTTCTCCACCTTGCTCTTAAAGTCGCCCATCTGCAGCAGCTCTTCCGGGGGAATCTGCTCCATCACCGCCCGAATGACACAGTTCGCCACCAGAAAGTGCCTGCTGTTGGTGTTCCAGTGCACCGAGTAGCCGAGCAGCGTCAGCAGCTGGTCCTGTCGGAGTTTGCTCAGCTGGCTGACCATGCCCTCGACGCTGCCCTCATCGAGGAGAATCTGCTTGAGAATGTTCAGCGAGCGCAGTGGATGGTCCATTCGAATGGCCAGGCGAAGTGCCTTCAGCCAGGACTTTTTATGCAGCAGGTTCTGCAGCGTCTGCTCACTTTGAATTGCCTCTTCACTCTTGATTGCCTCCTTCTCCCGAACCTCGGTGGTGATGTTCTTCCAGACGACAATCTTTGAGTCGTCACTTCCAGTAACTGAAATAAATGGAAAAGATAATGTTATTGCTTGTTATTATTGCTACCATGCAGCCTGCATTCATACCTAGCATTTCCTCGTCGTTCGATACTGTTAGAGCCCACACTTTGCCGTCGTGTGCATCAAACGTGGAGACGCACTCGTTTGATTTGAGGTTCCAAATTTTGAGATTACCATCTGAGGCACTGGTAATGAACTGCATTCCATTGTCGATGAAGAAGAGCTTGAGAACTGACGACAAGTGGCCCTGAAATGTCTTCAGACAGGTGAAATTGGTGATGGACCACACCTTGATGGTGGAGTCTGCCGAACAAGTGGCCAACACCTGATCTACAGGTGAAAACTGAACGTGCCAGATTCCTGTAAAAAGTAAAATCAAGTTAGTAACAAGCACAATGTTCACACTTCATAGTTTACCCTTTTTGTGGCCTCTCACCACGCCGACTAGCTTCAGATTGGGCAGCAGCCACAGCTTGGCCGTCTTGTCCTGCGACCCAGTCGCAACCAGTTGGTTATTCGGCGAGACGTCAATCGAATTGATCGCCTTCTCATGGCAGCTTTGTGTGAACTTGGCCACAATCGGCTGGCTGCTGTTGTTGTCCGCCAACTGATTCTCCTCAAACGACTGCAAGTCTTCAGGCAGCTTCCAGAACTTCAACGTGGTGTCCTCGCTGCCACTGAGGAAGAACAAGTCTGATTTGTCAGCAGCTGTCCCGGGCATGGAAGTGCACAGTGATGTAACAGAGTGGGTGTGCCCACTTCCCTGGTACAGGCACACTGCTGAAGTACAGTCGGTGCTGAACTGCCACACACGAACAGAGTTGTCTTTGGATGAACTGGCCATCAGGTAGGGATTTTGTGCGAAAACCGCCAGGTTGAGGACAATGTCACTGTGTCCAAGAAGAATGGAGCAGTTTGAGGTGGACAACTCAAATACTTTGATCTTTGGGCTATTAGTTGCCACAGCGATGTGCGTCTGCTGTTCTCCAATCAGCTTCACGTCGAGGACTTCGTCGATGTGACCCACCAGCTGGCGCAGAGGAGAAAGGTCGGCCGCATTGTGGAAGATGATGTCCTTATCGAATGAGACGGCAATCAACTGGTCCAGGGGCGCATTGTAGATGATTTGACTGATCAAAGTGTACTGATCCGATTCGCTGCTCTCCTCCTCATCTGTGTCGCGGCTGACTTTTACCTGCAACAACGACTTTTCCTGCTTGTACAGTTGATTTCCACTTTGGTAGTCCCATAGTTTGAGAACGCCACTCTCGCCGGCAGTAACCAAAACAGAGTTTGGTGCAGATTTGGCAATTTTCTTTCCCAGCACAGTCAACTGAGACCGTGGCACCAGGTCAATGCTCTCCACCGACTCGTAGATGGCAATGATGCGCTCCTTCTCGAAGGTGCTGCCATTCCAAACAATGACCAGCTTGTCGCGGCTAGAGGAGATCAGTTTGTTGTCGTCGTCAGAGTAGACAATGTCGGTGATTTTGCCGTTGTGTCCATGAAGCACATTGACGTGCTTGCTGCTGATTAAATTCCACACGTGGATCACATAGTCGTCACCCGAGGCAAACAGGTGATATGTTTCGCTGGTAAAGTTGGTTGCAAAGAAGAGCGTACTGACGACGCCTTTCGCCTCTTTCAAGTTATGAGTGCAGTAATTGTTGACAATGTCCCATATCTTCACGGAACTGTCTGATCCGCCGGTAGCAACCAGTGTGCCGGAGCTGTCTAATTTAATGGAAGAAATGGGACCGGCATGCAGCGATTTCCAGGTGCGCTGCAAAACACAATCCACACGCAGGTGTGTTTCAGCATTTTCATCCGTCTCCTCGCCAATGTCTATTGACCAGTGACGCAGAAGGCCACTGTTGTAGGCTACTATGAGTCGGTTTTGTGAATATTCAAATGTGATGATGTACTCCTCTTCGTCTTTTGAATCGGATTCATTTACTTTGAGGTCGTAAATCTGCTTTGCACTTTCAATTTCGGTGAATTTGATGGAGTTTGAGCAGGGTGACACGATGACACGGCCCGTCGGGTCCACTGCAATTCGCTGACCAGTAAACAGCTGTTCAAACGTTTTCTCCTCTTTGTAGTTGAGTTTGAAATCTTTATTTTTTGAAGCCATAATGAACCGGAGAATGTAAGAAATGTAAGAATGCAAAAAACAATGTTTTGAGAAAATAAGAAAAGCACGTGCAGAGTTTCAAAGTGACTATTTCGACAGCACAGTGCCTGGCTATTGCGAGTATTTTTTGGGATTTTCAAAAACAAAAAAAAATGAAAACACAAAACAGTTTACGATAAACAAAATCTGAGTTTGATAACACTTGATAACAATTTATACTTTGTGTAATTGATAAAGTTTAATTTTTCAAGAACGACTCTCGTACTTGAGGAGCCACTCCTTTAGCTTCGGGCCGCCGCCGCTGTATTCACCAATTCCTCCCGACTTTTTGATCACTCGATGGCACGGGACGACAATCAAAAAGGGATTGTTCTTCATGGCTGCTCCGACAGCACGAGAAGCATTTGGATTCTTAACAAGCTCGGCAAGTTGGCTGTAGGAGCACTGCGATCCAAACTTTACTTCAGAGGCCAGAGTGGTGTACACTTTCCAAAAGAACTCGGCTAAAAAAAGCGAAAGCAACACGTTAGTACAACTTTTGACAATAGTTTTAGTTGATAAAATTAAATGTCGCAAAAAACTTACTGATACCAATTCCAGGACAAAAGGCTGGAGTTTTGCTAAGCGTAACTGAGTGCTTATCAGGATCCGCTCCTTCCCCGGCAAAGTACTCGCTAAACCATTCAATGCACTCTTGCACTGACTTGGGCAGATTCTCCGTTTTGCTCTCAATCAGCTTGAACTTGGTGTTCAGATCAGGAACGACTGCCACCGTCTTGTCAACCCGTTTGATGTAATGCATCCCTTTATCACAACCTGCGATTTCAAGTTCACCAATAGGACTTGCGAAAATAGCTGGAACGTGTTTGTTGCAAATCATCTTTGAGCTGTATTTTTGTTGGATGCAGTTAAAAGAGAGATAGATCGAGAGATCAGCAGATCAACAGACAAAAAGGTCACTGACAGAATCACCGATTCACTGACGTTTTGAAAACGTTTGTTTTTCAAAATTAAAAATACTGCCAGACACACGGCGCCATCGGGTGATCCTAATAGGCGACCAATGGCTCCAAGAGCCTTTTAAATTTTTTATTCGAGAGAACGGATTTTTTTGCCAGCTTTACAGTGAGGTCACAGGAACTGACTATTACCATTGTGTTATAAAAAATGAATGAAAAACCTATTTTGCATTCCAATGACTTGATTGAATTTTAATTTATTCACATCACCTACAGCTAAAAAATGCAAATTCTGCTCAAATCAAATATTTACAACTGTTTTTGTTCTGTTGTGTCGTAGGTAAAATTTTTTGTTGTTTTCAATCGCATTTATGATAATTAATCGGATTTTAAAGAAAGAATTTAAAAATAGAAACTAATGTCTATTGAATAATTTTTCTGTGTTTCACGGTACCTTCTAAATGGGAGTTTTTCTAAATACCATACAAGGTCTACTTTCAACAGTCGACAGTGACGTCAAAAAGCTTAAAGATTTACTCGACCAAATTACCAGCTAATGTGCCTCAAAGATGAACTAGATTTTCTTGTTGTTGTGTAGCCAACAAAGCATGCAGATTTTGAGCAGTTAGTGTAAACAACATTTGTTGATCACTCAATTGTTTTCAAGTAATACCCAGTACCACTCAATCGACTTGCAGATTCGCTCAACATTCCAGGCGTAAAATTGCTTGCAACTTTGTGCATTTTCTCGTTTCCTCACCAACTCTGCTCATCAACAGTCTAAAACTACTGTTCTGAGACACTTTTAATTAAAATGTGTTGATTTTTTATGCTCAATGTGGTGGTGTAACTGGCACATGAGAGGTCTCGAGTCTGCACTATGTTGATAAACTTCAATTCAATTGACTTTGCCTATTTGAAAAAAGCCTGCTAAATTTCTCTTACAATAATTGAGTAGTCATGTAATGAATTGTTTGCATGATTTACTTGAGAGGATTAGTGATTTGTGTCATTGGCAAGATGGCACTTTATTTATAGATTGATGGACTAAAAGAATTAAAAGTTTGACTCAAACAGTTTGCTGCCGACAGCTTTGCAATGGCAGACATGCAATTTAGATAATCGAAATTCGCAGCGTCAACATCATTATCGACACGCATTTAAGGGGTTATTCTTCAGTTGTGACCTTTTGCTGGCGGTTGCCCATTGCTGAGCAGTGGCGGACACAAGTAGTACTACCAGGCTGGCAAATCTTGCAGTTCGATTATTTTGAACAATGGCGCCTCCACTTGGAAAGACTACATTGTAGTTGCCTTTCGACAAGTTTTTGGACAAGCGCACTTTTTTCATTATTATTTTGTAGTTTTCTATCATTCGGTATTGAATTACACGGGCAATTGTACCAAATTGAAGAATGGCCCATCATATTGCCAGTCGTGCGGCAGGGAAAATTTATGGATCCATTCACACAGACACCGAAACAGACACAGACACATAGAAGCTGGCCTGCTCATCCTTTACCAGATACTGCTCTGCTGATGATTGCTGGGGCGAATATTTGCAATATCTCCAGTACGAGAGCGTTGTCCGGTACTATAAATAAATAAGTATTTATGAGCCTCAATTACTAAGCACTTTGCCCAACCGGAATGGCTCTGATAAGTGCTCTCCTCAGCGGAGCGACACACGTGGGCTAATTTATTTATCGACTCCTCACTACACACACACACACACATCTCCTTTCTTTGCATAGAACTTGCGCCAAACTCCAGCTGTGGACGTTCTTTTGTGCAGCCAACCGACCGACCGACCACCAAGAAAGCAGCAGTTCCGCTGGTGATGAGCAGGACAAACGAAGGACAAAAGCGCAACACGAACCGTACTTTTACTGATTAGAAGAGGGAATTAAGTTCCAACAGTCGGCCATTGAAGTGAGCAATGAGCAAATTTAGATCAGAGCAATTAGTCTGCTTTTGTAGTTTTTTTGGGCACTTTTCAATTGGCGGAACGAGACAAACTGCAACAGATTAAAGCTGCACCGAACAACGGGAGACTTTGTTTGACAAAGAGGAAGGCTATTTTCTCCGCTAATTGGCCTGTGAATAGCTTTTGCTCACTTTCGTTTTCACGAGACTGCTGCCTGGTTTGAAACTGGTACCGGTTCAGCACTGTATCCCATCTACATTGCTCATAAATCACTTTTTTCTAATTCAAATTAATTACGCAATTTCTTCTCTGAATGTCTTTTTGGGATAGTCGAGCTGAGCTGTGGAGCAGTGAAACCAACCACTAACTATCACTGACAGTGTGTCATAGCCAATAATCGATATAAATCATTGTTCAATTGATGGCAGATGCAGTGGGGAAAGAGAACTGCACCGAAACGGCCAAATTTGTTGTTGATAATTGAATAAGAGTAAAAGAGGGGCAGAGAGAGAGAGAGAGAGAGAGAGAGAGAGAGACTGTTTCCCTTGATTACGGCAAACATCGTTTAGCAGCGTCTGCAGTAGTGCCCAGCAGTACAATAGCCCCATTTCAGCCATTATTTCGATTCCGATTTGGCTGGTGCAATTGTAGCCAGCCAGTCAGCCAGCCGATGATTGCACATCAGAGACTTAGGGCAAACAAGTCAGACTAATCGTGTGTTGTCTCCAGTCTCCAGTTTATATTTCTTCTTCTTCTTTTTCTTCTTTCCCTTAATCTGAAGCATGCCTCAAATGATGTTTGTGGCCAGTATTTGCTGTACAACATTCAGTGCACCCATCACGTACAGCACTGTACGGTTCCTGTAAGTATTCTTTCAGACGCCTGTCATTTTGTTTTGCCGTTTTTACATTTTTTTTGTAACGAATGAATCTTGAGAATTCGACTTGAGCACTTCTATTTGGGGCTAGACACAAGAATGAACAAAAAAGTGAACAACTTGATCTATGATGATCAGTAGACACACTCTTTAAAAACTCATCGCATCCGCTGGCGTTTTAAAAGTGATTAGCATAAATGATTTATCAACGGGGTAACACTGGGTTGCAAGAAACAAAAAACTCAATTCCTATTTGAAAGAAACTACACTTGATCACTGCCACTGCCACGACACACATCACTGACAAATTGAATATATCCTTTCTCTTTTCTCTTTTTCTCTCACGATCTTTTTTGCTTTTCATCCGTTTTGTAGCGGATGTTAGACTACAGTTGTCTCCAAGTTGCCATCTTCATTTAAACTTTGCATTTTTAACTTGGTACAAAATGTTGTTCCCGTTTTTTCTCTAGTCATTTGTGCTGCTGAGATTTTTCTCTTTTTGTTTTTCCATTTGCTGACAACAATGGCTGTGCTTCGAAACTGTTCCATTCATTATTGATGACAAACGAAGAACGAGAAAGAAAAAGAGAGGCGTCTTCAATTCCTCGAGGAAGACTTGCTGTGGAAACACCACAAAGCCAACTATCAGCAACTGTTGATGTGGCCGCCTGCTGGCCGTCTGCGCCTTCAGCTGGGCGCCAATGAGCTCCAGAAGCTCGTTGAATAATAATTTGGCAATGAATGATTAATTTGAAAAGAGTGATCGATCAGCATTTGAGCAAACATATTACCGCCTGACAGGCATTTTGTAATGTGATATCGCCGCGATACGACGCTCTGCACGGACTGCACGAAGCAAAGTTGCACTGCTTTCCATTTTCTTTGCATGCTAATTCCCCCATGCTAGGCCCCCTTAATTGTTGCACTGTCTTCTCGACTGGGCCACAGCTTCTAATCATTTATTATTTCATAAAATTACTTTGCTTTGTCCTTCTTTTCTCATCATTAGTATCTATCTCCTTTATTTGTTGTCCTTTCGATAGTCACTAGCATATGATCTATTAATTAGCAGCTTTCAATTATTTCGTGACTTGTTTTGAAATAAAAAATATTTCTTTTTTATCAATGACATGACATTCTTTTTATTTGTCATGTTCAGAAGTTCATTTAATGTGAGACGTGAAAAAATTCCTAGTATTCATCATCACTTTAATTTTCTTTTAGTGTGTTTGACAACTTTCAAGTGCACTTTTGTGTTGATTTCTATGCCGCTAGTGAGATAATTAGAAAACAAAAATAAAATTTTTCTAGTGCAAATGCAGCACGCGGACACTGTCAGGAGAGCTTCACATTTGCATTCAGCTTTTGATACTCAATGGTACAATTAATTTAGCTGCAAGCAAGAATATTCCATTGGAAATGGTCTTCAATGGTCTTGCCGCTCTCTCTCTCTCTCTCTCTCTCTCTCTCTCTCTCTCTCTCTCTCTCTCTCT
>JAALOO010001055.1_pt1 | contig 20888 bp, 23 predicted proteins | sample 7257641 | NCBI WGS metagenome assembly JAALOO01 (sample SAMN14085613, study PRJNA598686) | mite metagenome | biome: ENVO:01001000; feature: ENVO:01001002; material: ENVO:01001226; isolation source: single female mite from University of Michigan culture on fish food culture... ...
GAGAGAGAGAGAGAGAGAGAGAGAGAGAGAGAGAGAGAGAGAGAGAGAGACAGCGTTCAGCTCGCTTCACAAAGTTTTCGAGGTCAGTTGGTGGCGGGTGAGGAGGAAAAGGGATGATGCCTGCCCCCAACCACTTCTTCTTCTTCTTCATGTGCTCGCTCGCCTGTGCCGGACTTGACTTGCCTCAACTTGACTCGACTTGACTGGAAGCTTTTGAAGTTGCTGATGTTGCCGACGCCGCCGCCGCCGCTTCCCCGTGCCCTTTCTCACATGACACCAGCACAGCAACTAAAGAGAAAAGGCTGAGAACAAGCCGACAAAGGGGAACATGCGAAATGCCGCCAAGTGTCGGTCAGTTGCCGCTGATGCCGCTGATGCCGCTGATGCCCATTCCATGCGGCTAATCGGCTGAAGTGGAGGTATCTAGCACTTTGAAAGCTAAGCTTTGCTTTGCTTTTTTTCACTACCGCCTTTGCCAACTATGTTGCTAGCTAGCTCTGTTATTTATGATTGTCTCTCTTTCTCTCTTCCTCCTTTCCAGAGTAGAGCTCCTGCTTAAGCCAGATTGGAGAATTTGCTCATCCTTCCCGTCTGTCAGTTAGTCAGTGAGCTCTCTCTCTCTCTCTCTCTCTCTCTCTCTCTCTCTCTCCCTCCCGAGCTGCAACATTGTAACACTTTAACGATGATGCTACCGCCGCCATCACCATCACCACCACTATCACCACCAGACAGGCTACCTGATGAGGAGACAGGTTGAAGAGATGCCTGCCTGCCTGACTTTGCAAAAAGAAGGAGGAAGAAAAAGTTGAAACAAGTTGAAATTAAAATCCATTTAACCATTTTATTTATTTGAATCCGTAGCACAGTTTTGAGTAGTCGTAAGGATATTTGTACTGAATAGATAGGTTGTGTGAATAGTAGTGTGCTGTTTATAAAAAAAAGTTATAATGTTTATACATTGTGGAAACCATAGAAATAATAATACTCGGTTGTTGTGCCTGCTGCTTCTGCTGCTGTTGCTGCAAAGATTGTTTGTGTCAGCAGCTGTCATCGTGTCAGCAGGAAAGAAGAAGAAGAACAAAGAAATAAATAAGTGAGTAAGTGAGACAGAGGGGGTGGAAAACACTTGAAGAGTTGTGAAGTTGTGAGCATCTCTTGCATGTTATGCAATGCTTGGCAAGAGAAGAGGGGGTAAAGAGAAGAAATGAAAGAAAAGCAGCTTAGAGCTGAAAAAATGAGAAAAAGGGGAAGGTGTTGTGCTGAACTTGGCATGTGAATCAACAGGTGGTGGTGGTGGTAGGGGTGACAGAGGAGGGGGTGACAGAGGAGCACCCGTTTGCCTCGTCGACCTCCATTGCCGCTGTCCTTTCCTGTTCTGTTCTGTTCTGTCCTATCGCCTGACTTGTCCTGTCCTGTTCGGCACTGTCCCCCGCTGGCATACTTTGAAGTGGTGGTCGTGGTGGTGGTGGTTGAATTCCTGTTGTCAAATAGTGAGTCAGTCAGTCAGTCGGTTGTTGTTCAGCCCACAACCATCAGCACACACACCACTGTGCTCCATTTTTCGTCCATTGATCTCTCTCCTGATGCTTTATCCTCTTGCAGAGAGTTGGCTGGTCCTGGACACATTAGTTTTTGAGGAGAGGGAAGGGGGAGTGGTTGAACTGAACTTGGTCGTTCCTGAGTTTTGAGGGAGGGAATGGAGGGGTGTGATATGTTTGTGGGTTAGGTGATCATCAGTAGGTGATTGGGCGTAACTGGGTAAGCAACTGGAGTACGATGTGGTGTGAGATTGAAGTGCTGCGGCAGCAATCTGTGATTCAGAGGGTGATCATGAGAGAAGAAGTGAAGAGATAGAGAGAGAGAGGTTGACAGTGATACAGTGTTGTCAGTGTTGACCTCGCTCATGTGATGCGGCGAAGATGATGATGATTGAAGTAGTGTAAGAGAGAAAGAGAGAGAGAGAAGGAGGAGGAGGGAACAATGAGGCAATGAGGCAATGAGGCAATAGATAAGGCAAGGCAATAAATAATGCAGGCAAATTAGCAGGGGATCTGATGATGTTTGTTTAAGATGTGTGTGTGAGTGTGTGCTTGAATGTGTTGAATAAATATGAGCTTTGGGGGGAGGGGAGATATGTACACAGGATGGGAGGGGTGGAAGAATGAGTAATGAGCAGAGGAAAAGGCAGAGAGAAAGAGAGAGATTCTCAGCAGTGTGACAGGAATGCTACTGCTGCTGCCACTTTTAACAGGGCAGTCTCCTTGATTCTCTTCTATTCTCTATTCTCTATTTCTTCACTTTTTCTTCTTCTCATTCTCAGTGGCGCCTGCCCTCTGCCAGCTGCTGCTCTTGCCGCCGCTGCTGCTGTTGAACTCCTTCTGGTCCATGTGCAGCAGCCGGTCGAACTGGTTGCTGGGAAACTCCAGCCGGGGCAGCAGTGGCTTGTAGCTCGCCTGATGACCATTTCCGCCTACGCCGTTTCCGTTGCCCAGTCCATGGCTTCCGTTTGCTGATGATTTGTTGTGGTGGTGGCTGCTGCTGTGGACACTGGTGTGGTAGTCCTTGGCGCTCGGGTGGTGGTGATGGGCGTGGTGGTGGCTGCTGAGATGATGGTGATGGTGGTGGTGGTGGCTGGAGGGTGAGCTGATCGACAGCTTGCTGAAGGACTTCAGACAGTCAATTTCGTCTATATTTAAAAAGGGAGAGAGAATGAAAGGGTGAGATTGCAGGTAGTACTACTTCAGGTTCATTAGTGCAACAGAGGCAAAGAAGGAAGAGGAACACAGGGAGTGAGTGAGTGTGTGTGCAACAAGTGTGTCTGTGTGTGCTCTATCAGTGCCTCATAGTGTTTCAGTGTTAGCATCAGTGTTACCACCACCGCCGTCATCATCACCACCATCAGCGAGTGAGAGTGCTTGGCCTTCGACACTGCCATTGCCGCCTTGCCACCGCCACCGCCGCATATTATCACTCAGGGCTGAGGCTGTGCACTGCCAGCATTGCTCTCGGTGCCAACGGCAATGGCATTAGCTGCTGCTGATGCTGATGCTGATGCTGCTGCTACAAAATGGCAGTACACAATGGCAGATAGGGCGAGAGATACAGGCGGCGGATAAGAAGACAGGGAAAGAGAGGGAAAGAATGGCTGCTGACTGACTGATGGCTGATGATGCACGAGGGCACACGCCGACACACACACACACACACACTCAGGCAATAATAAAGCACGGCCGCTGCTGCTGCCGATGGTGATCATACTTTGTTGTTTCAGCTTCATGACTGACAGACTGTGTGGATTGGACTGGACTGGACTGGAAGAGATGTGGAAGAAGAAGAGAAGAGAAAATAGAGATAATGGTGGTGGTGGTGGTGGTGGTAATTGTAGAGTGGCCAAAGAAGGGATAGACTATGTGAGAGAACAAAAAGTGGCCACTTCCTTGGCCAAGTTGCGTAACTGGGATAGAAAGAGGAAGAAAGAAAAGGGCAGGCGCTCTCTTTGTGTTGTGTAGACACGGCTGCGGCGGCGGAGGATTTTCAGTGTCAAGATCGACTGAAGGAAAGTGCTGTTCCTCCTTCTTCTACTTGGCGTCTTTACCAAGAAAAATGCCAATCACTCATAGAAGATGGTAAATGAAACCATGCAGGTTTAGTAAAGAATGTATCTCTGCTTTGTTGGCACTGTTTTATAAGTTTGCTAGGGTTGAGTTTGACTTGGAGGAAAAAAAGGAATCATATGATCAGTGATTTCTGCCTGATCTGAGGATCTCTGGTAACACTGAAACAAACAAAAACGCTCGTTTTCTGCTGAGTAGTCAGTTAAATACGACAGCACAAGAAGAAGAAGAAGAAGACTGGCTCAGGATGCTTAGAAGAAGAAGAAGAGGAGGAGGAGGAGGAAGATGCGGACTATGCAGACGATGCTCAGAGCGGCAGAACTGAACTGAACAGACTGAAATCTGCTACGACTCAGTTCAGGCTGTTCAGCTGAGTCGGTGTCCGTCTGTCTGTCTGTCTGTTCAGTGCACACATCTCATCTCATCGCACATCTCATTCAGCCAGCCAGCGAACAAGGGAGAGTGAGTGAGGCAGTCAGTCAGTCAGTCAGTCAGTGTCTCTTACCTTCAAGACAGCATCAGCAGAGGCAAACAATGGCGCTAAAAGTGAAACTCTGAACAGAAGAGGAAAGGAAAAAGAGAGAGGCGAATGCTGCAGACGGTATGGTCGTCTTCGTAGCTGATGTTGCTGCTGATGATGCGGCCTGCCGCCACCACTCCTCAGCAGATCACTCTCACTCTCACTCTGATGATGATCTCTCTCTCCTCCTTGGCGTCGTTATGGAGCAGGCAGACAGACAGACAAGCAAACACAGGCAAACACACGAGCAGGCCTGCACTCTAACCACAACACACTAAATCATGAGAGAGAAAGAGAAAGAGATTGAGATAGACAGCACGGCAACATGAGGATGCAAGCAGCGGCACTTGTTGTTGTCTTCTCCCTCTTCTTCATCCTCTTTCTCTTTCTCTCTTCTACCACAGATCGTAAATCAGCGACTACTTCTGTGTTTCTGTGGTTGCCAGCAGCAGCAGCAGCAGCACCACCACCGCTTCTGGCTGGCAATATTCAAGGGCGCCAGACCTTGGCGCCGGTGGTGGTGGTGGTGGTGGTGGTGGTGGGGAGATGAGCGTCTGACTCAATGACAAGGTCGGCGGCGGCGGCGGCGGATAAAAAAGACAAGGGCGAGAAAACTGCCGTCACTGCAGCTGCAGAGCAGGCAGGCAACGGCAGACGACACTGCAACACTTTTTTTCCCACTTTTCACTACTTCATCCTTCTTCTTCTTCTGCAAACATCGTCGACTGTTATACACAAAGGAGGAAGAAAAGAGAGAGAGAGAGGTGAGGCTGTCTGCAGGCATGCTGCAGTCTCGGTGGAGAATCGAAGCTCAAGGCGAGACAGCAGCAGCAGCAGCAGCAACTGCCTGAAAATGAATGAAAGGCTAAGGCTGCTCAGCAGCAGAAGCAGCTCTCGCTCACCGGAACACTCCGGATGGCAGCCGGCTTAAGGTGGTCATGATCGGTGTGGAGCTGCTGTCACCTCAGGCTGAGCATCATCTCACTACTACCTTACTTTCAACTTGTAACAACCACTTCCGAAGGTCGGAGGAAGAAGAAGAGGAACTGCCTCACTGCACCGGGCACAGGCCGTTCAGACCGACCGACCGACCGACAGACAGTGAACAGATAATGCAGACAATGGCACAACTGCAGGCAACTGCAGTGTTACCTGCTGTCCGTCTGCCTGATGATGATGATGATGATGGCGATGTACACTTCGACTCCAAGCATGGAAAACTCACTTCACTCGGGCGCACGTATGCACCAGGCGTGCTTACCCACACTCACACTCACAAAACTTGTTCCTCCTGACCCTCTTCTTCCTTTCTTCATTTGCTTCTTTTTCAACGATTTAACTCACACACACTCGCCAGAGTTACAACTTCAAAGACTTCAACCACTGCTGAACTGATGTGCCAGTCCACTTGTCATGGTCAATGTTTGTTTTTTAGTATTTTTTAGTTTTTGTTTTCTTCATTTCACTTAAAATAGAACATTCTTTAACAACAGAGAACAGCTGAAAGAATGAGAAAGGTGCTGAGTTGTAAAAAGCGATCTAATCTTGTATTTTACTTTAGTTTTACAGCTGCCAACACAAAAAAATTGCTCTGTAATGACCAGCCAAAGAGGTAGCAGCCCCTACCCTACCCTAGGGGGCACATGCTGGTCATGATCATGCAATCGGGCAGTAAAAAAGCAGAGCAGAGCAGAGCAAAGTTTCACAGGTGCAGCGGATTGAGCAGAATCTCAAGCTAGCAAGGCAACACACTAAACTTAACACTGTCAACTGTCGCCAAGACTGCTCTCAACACTGTTGCCTGTTCCTGTTCTTGCCCTGCTGCTTCTGTCCACAGTGGGTCCACAGTGTCTTAACGAGGGAAGTCAATCAAGCTGACAGTGCTTAGGTCTACCCGTATTACCACACACAGGCACAGTGTTGCTATAATTAGCTCAGCACAGCGAGTAGAGTGGTACTACTAGAGCAGTCGCCAGAAGCTCCTCGGTTGAGGAAAGAGGAAGAAAAAGATAGGGAAAAAGAAAAGGAAGGCGGAAGAAAAAGATAAGACGAGGAATACAACATGAAGTAAAGCAAAAAGGCGGAAATGGTTCAGCAGCCTGACAATGTGGTGAACAAAAAGTAGAGCAGGAGCCTAATTAAAAGCCTTGAACCCTATTTCCTAAGGGTCGTCGTGAGGTGGTGGGAAAGTGAAAACGGAAAAAGCGAAAAAAAACAAAAAAAAGGTACTCACATGTTGTACGCATTGTGGCTTGATTTGGTTGAAAATGTGTTCTCAGTGGGCAAACAGAGAAGGGGCTGCCTCTAAAGCGAGGTGAGATGCGGCAAATTAGAAATGTGAAGGATACGATGATGAAAGTGAGCTTTAAAGAGCTTTTCAAAGAATGTTGAATTTGCTATTCTTTTAGTAGAAGTGCAAATAACAGAGGTAAATAAATTGCTCAGATGCTGCTTTGATTGCTGATTGGCTTTCGCGCGCTGAGAGAGAATCAAAGTTGACGTCAAAGTTGAGAATGAACTGCGGCGAGGACGAGGACGGTGGCGAGAACGCAAGTGCTACTGAGTGAATGAGTGAATGAGTGAGTGAGTGCTTCAGTCAGCTCAGAGAGTACTCTCCACTCTCCACCAGAGATAAGTGAGAGACCGGTGTCAGACTGCTGCGGCTGAAAAGGTGAGACTACCACCACAACACTACATCTACTGCTGAAGGTTGAGAGGTGGTAGTGCCTCAACCTCTCTTTGAAGTTGTGGTTGTAGTAGCAGAGAGAGCTGCGGTGGTGCAACTGGTGGCAGTGGCTGCAACCTTCTTCCACACATACACACACACACACACACACTTGATCATGTGAGCAAAGCTACAACTGCGAGCGCGGGCCGACCTTAGCGCCTACCCCTCGGTTACTTCTACTTCGGCTGCTAGCGGTTACTGCCACCACCACGGCCACCACTTGCGGGCACACTTCTGGAAAGGAAAGGACCACGTTCCACCACCACCACCACCACCATCAACGCTGAGGACCGCCTTGACACGTGTACACCGAGTGTGTGTTGTGCAGATTGCACTCCGAACTTGGCTGGAAGGTTTCACCTGGCGGCTTCAGCATTGCCCCCTGCCACTGCAACAGATGCTGCTGCTGCTGCGACCTTAGTCCCTTATTTCAATGTCACCGAGAGGAACAGCAGCACCCAACTTTCTCTTTCTGAAGAGAGAGAGAGCTGCTGTTCATCAACCTCCTGCTTCAGTGTTTTCCCCTCTGCCGGGGCTATCAACTTGTTGAGTTCTCCCCCCCCCCTCCCTGTTTTGTTTGTCTGGTTGCATTGACCTTGCTCGTGTGATTAGAACTCCTTTCCATGGAGTGCACACACGCGCGCGCACAGTTCTAGAGTGCTACCTGGAGGACAGCTGACAATGTAATGAACCCTTTGCAGAGTAAGTCTGTGTGTCTGTGCTTGCTGAAGCCTTTCGGGCCAACACTTTTGGACTACTGTTCAGGCACCCACACCTGTCTGGTGGCGACGGCTGCTGCTGCTGCCACTGTCAGATTTACAGTTCAGACGCTTTTTTCGGTAATGGAGGTCAGCTTTTTACCACTGCTGCTGCTGCTGATCCAAATTTTTTTGAAAAGGTGCCACAGAGATGGATGACCTTCTCCAGAAGGCAATCTTCAGCCAGACCTCTCTAGGTCTGTCACCTTTGGTCATCAACAGCAGCAGCAGCAGCACAGTGCCCTAAAATCGAGTGGCACGAGACCTGGGCAGATGACACAGTCAAAAAACGAGAGAAAGACATTGGTGTTCAGTGAGTGGCAGTGATTTTTTGCTCTTGGTGCAGATGCTCAGACCGCTGAGGCTTACCTCAATCTCACAACCGGAACTAGTCTCAGTCAGTCAATATGTCTCCAATGACCGTGGTGTGCTTGTGTGTGTGTGTGTCTCGGTCATTTGGCCATTTGGTCACCACTGTGATCGGCAGACTGACTCTCTCATTCAAAAGTTCAAAGGTGCACCAGCAGCAGCAGCCTGTCTAAATCCTTGCTGGCTCGTGCCACTGGTGTGTGCAGGCACACGACCGTCTAACGGTGTCGGATCTGTGTTGTGTAACGGTGTGCTGGTGATCATTTGCACCAACAGCTTTTACAATTTCACCTTATGATTCAACTTTCACTGCCACAGACTGAGAGAGACTAAGGTTGAGGTGTGCCGATGTGTTAGTGCGTGTGTCTGTGCCCTGTGAGACGCACACAAAGAAGCGGAAAAGGAGACACATTGGCACTAGAGGTGAAAGTGAATACAGGCACTGAGGAGGAAGGCGAGGCAGGGCAAGGTGAGCCCGCTTTCGTTTGCCCACTGCTATCACTACTTATGTAACAGGTAAGATTTATTGGGAGAGGTCATACTGGGGGGGGGGGCAAAAAGCATGTCAAGGCACGAGACTGTCGCACGACCCTGCCAGCCAGCCTAGACCAGGTGGATAGTACATCGCATTGAAGACGCATTCAATTTGCAGCTGAACCAAATCACTGCCGACTGAGTGACACTGTCAATATTTGCCAAAGTGATGGCCATCGATGGAATTTCTTCTTCTTTTTTACCTTCTTCTTCGTCTTTGACGGTATTGCATCTAGTTTGCATCATCACAGTCATCTTTTTCTTTCCCCTTCCCCTTCTGACAAGTTCCTTGAACTTTTTATTTCGTTTCTCCCTTCTTCTTCTTCATCTTCAACTAGTGGTGACACGGCGGTGACTGTCTGGACTGGTCTAACTCATTAGCACCGTCAACTACTACTACGTCTTCTTTTCCTCCCGCTTCTGACCGCAAGTATTCAATCTAAATCATCCTGCTGCTTAGGGTGCCTCTTTCGTTCTTTCGTTTTTCCCTCTCTTTCACCACAAGTAGCTCTCGGGTTGATTGACCGACCGACCAAGCAATCAACAGCAACAGCAGCAGCAGCTACGAACTAGCACCGAATGACCCTTTTTCCGGTTAGTGGTGAGAAGTGCTGCAGTGAAGAAGGTTGTAGAAGGGTTGTCTCTCTCTTTCTATTTCTCTCCATTTCTCGGCTTGTCTGTCTCTTTCCAGACACACACCACACGGTTTCTCTTGTCAGATGGTCGGTCAATAATAGAGCAATGCAGTAAGTGGTGGAAACAAGCAAGAGAAGAACGAACGAACGAAGAAGTGTGCCCGCTGGCGATGATCAGTGCAGCCTGCTGCTGCTGCTGCTGATGCACTCGGCAGCTGATGGTGGTCATCCGATGATGGTCATCCACAGCACGTGTAGAGTGCTCACTGGCCATTCCTGACCACTGGTCAGCAGCAGCAGCAGCAGTTCTTTTTGAGACGGACAGGATGGCTCGTGGCAGAGACCCGTCGTTTGGCACGAGACACACAATCTCATTCACTGCTCACAGGAAGCCACACATTTCCTCAGGGCTGCTGCTGCTGCTGTTCGAGGCGTGTGCTGCAGCAGTCAAGCTGGGCCTAGGCTAGGACCTAGCTCTCTCTCTCTCTCTCTCTCTCTTTCTCTTTCTTAGCGGCAAAAGACAACTGCTCTCTGGACCCGGCGTGCGGGGCAAGTGGCAATCAAGAGCGGCAGCAGTGTGCAGTAATGTGTGCCCTTGCTGCTGCTCATTGAGGCCCATTCATCTGATTCACTCACTCATTTGCTCAGTTCAGTTCAGTTCAGCTCAGGCACTCTCCAATTTCCCTTCCTAGGCATTTGTCGGAGCGGTGAAAGATACCGTTAGCGAGTGCCGCAGGGGCTGCTGTTGCTGTTGCTGTTGCAGCAGTCCAAATATAGCAACTCGTCGTCGTCGGCATCTGCCGTCGCAGTTGTTGTTGCTGCTGGTCAAACAGCAGGCAGGCAGTCCACTGTCCTCTCGTGTCGCTTTCTCTACCACCACCACCACTGTTTTCGTCGTCGTTGCTGAACTTTACCGTTGACCTCGTTGACCTTGAAGAGACAGTCTACCACTGCCAACAGCAGCAGCAGCACCTCATCTCTCTCGTTTGCACTTACTTACTCGCTCATTCATTCATTCATGCACTGTATGTTGTGGTCACTGCTTCTTTTCCTAGTACTCTGGCTTACTTCTTCCTCTTTTTTTTCTTCATCATCATTTCGTTTCTAGTGCTTTCGATTGACTTCGTAGAAGTGGCCTGGAGTCGACTTGCTGCCAACAAAATTGATGTTTCTGCTGCTGCTGCTGCTGCTGCTGTTGGACAATGACAAAATATAGACACTTTTGGGTGCGGAGACAAATTAGACAGAAGAAAAATAAGAGAAATTGCCAATCACTGCTTCTTTCACTTTAGAATAGCAGCGGCAGCATTACGAATTTCTCTTATCATTTCTGGGTAGCTTCCTTCCTTCCTTCTTTTCAGAACTCCTCCTTCTCCTTTTCCACTTTGCATTCAATAATTCATTAGGTGCTAATTCACACAGCAGCAGCAGCAGCACTACCTCTACAAAGTGGGAGCATCACCGAATACCCAAAAAAAGTACCCACGATCACCTAAAGACATTTGAGCACTTCTTCTTTTCCTTTCCTCTAACAAAATAACTGACAATGCACTGGGCTGACAAAGAAGTAGTAGTGGCACCTAAACATGATGATGAGTTGACAATGAATTAGGTACAGTTATTTATTTGATGGTGTAAAACTTCATTTTTGCCACCCAAAAATCCCGGAAAAGTCTAATTACCACTACTATCATTAATTGATTTAGTGTAATGATTCTAATGAAGAGGGAATGAAACTAAAACAGCGACTGCAATCAGAGACACAGGATGGTGCCAGTGCAGTGCCTGCACTGCACTGGGTAATTTCGAGTCAGCGTCAGAGTGAGTGAGAGAGAGAGAGAGAGAGAGCCGGTTTTGGCAGACAGACAGCACCAGCAAAGCAGAGCAGAGCAGAGCAGAGCAGAAGCAGTGTGCCCCATTGTCAAATGCACTGAAACTGAATTGTGAGTGAGAGAAAGAGAGAGAGCCCAGAATCAACGTATGGTCAGGTGGACTTCTGAGCACGCCAACGACAACCACTTTTTGCCTGCTCCGTCTGTCTGTGTTCTGTGTTCTGTACTGCGGCGTTTAGAGTGAGGGAGAGAGAGAGAGAGAGAACTTACCGAGGAATCGCAAGATCTTGGTATTCTGAAGAAGAGTGTGCACTGCACACACACACACACATTCCCGGTCGGTGTGTCACGAATTGGTGAGCCGGTGTGAATCGATCAAGCGAGCTGGCAGACAGACAGACGCAACCTGTACCATCTTCTGTTTGCAGGGTTAGAGCTGATACGCGGAACACTGATCCACTGGTCATGCATTGATTTGAGTTGATGAGAAGGAGGAGAAACACCGTTATCAGCACCACCATCACCACCACAACAACAACTGTATCTTTGGATCTTCCCACCAACCGTAACCAGCAGCCGCAGCAGCCGTATCTCGTCGGCTGCTCCTAAGCAAAACAAAACCACCACCACCACCACCGCAATCAGCATCCGAATGTCTTCAGTGGAGACGGTCACTGTCGCCCCCTCCAACATCAACACCACCACCACCACCACCACCAGCACCTCCCATTCAGTTTCCATCACCCCTCCCTCGGTGTCGAACGCCAGCACCGCCAGCACGACGATCACCTCGACGCCGAACAACAACAACACCGTCAACAGTAACAGCCACCACAACAATAGCAACCACAACAATCATCAGCAGCACGTTTCGCTGAACAGCGCCGAGATCGCGACCACGCCGGCGATTGACACCTCCGGTGGTAACGCCAGCACCAGCACCTCCACCCCGAAGATGAACGGCCTGACGCTGAGCGAGCTGTGCTGTCTCTTCTGCTGTCCGCCCTGTCCGGGGCGGATCGCCGCCAAGTTGGCCTTCCTCCCGCCGGAGCCCACCTACTCGGTCAGTGCCGACCCGAACAACCAGTCGAAGTTCATGCTGAAGCTCTCGGAACGGGCCGACTGGCAGTACAACCAGCGGGAGCTGGACGCCTTTGAAGTCTTCTACGCCACCTCGTCGCGCGGCAATCGAATCGCCTGTGAGTGGGCTTCTTTGTTGATTTTGATGTTCTATTTCTCTGCTAACACGTCTTTTATTTGCTCCACCAGGTATGCACATTCGCGCGACGGCCAATCCCAAGTTCACGATTCTGTTCAGCCACGGGAACGCCGTCGACCTGGGCCAGATGAGCAGCTTCTACCTCGGCCTGGGCACCCGCATCAACTGCAACATCTTCAGCTACGACTACTCGGGCTACGGGGCCAGCACGGGGAAGCCCTCGGAGAAGAACCTGTACGCCGACATCAACACCGCCTGGACGTCGATGCGCACCAAGTTCGGCATCAGCCCGGACAAGATTATCCTCTACGGACAGAGCATCGGCACGGTGCCCACCGTCGACCTCGCCTCACGCTACGAAGTCGGCGCTGTCAGTGAGTATCGTTCTTTCATACTTTTGTTGTTGTCAAAGAAGCTTACTAAGCTCGATGTTCCACCTCAAACAGTTCTTCACAGTCCCCTAATGAGTGGCCTTCGCGTGGCGTTTCCCAATACGAAGCGGTCCTGGTTCTTTGATGCCTTTCCAAGGTACAACTTCACATCTTTACATTCTTCCCACCCCTTTCCAGCCTCTGAACTCTTTCTCTCTTTCTCTCCTAGTATCGACAAGATCCCGAAGATCAACTCGCCGGTGCTGGTGATTCACGGCACCGAGGACGAGGTGATTGACTTCTCCCACGGCGTGGCCATCTACGAGCGCTGCCCCAAGGCGCTGGAGCCGCTGTGGGTGCAGGGGGCGTCGCACAATGACGTGGAGCTGTACTGCCAGTACCTGGACCGGCTGAAGCACCTCATCACCGTCGACCTGGCGCCCACCAGCTCATAGCTCACACGCCGATGCTCTTCACTTGATTGTTGTGATGAAAACATGGGTAGTGTGAAGGTAGTGTCTGCGTCTATCTCACCAAGATCGTCTTTCTACTGTTGATCATCACCAAAACCACCACACCACCGCCACCACTACCAACTGACTGCAGATAATGATGATGATGATGATCATGTCACTGAAACGAACTACACGAATATCACTCCTCTTCTTCCTCCTCTTTTGTCTTCTTCTTTCCCTGCCTCGCGTGGTCTCTTTGTACTCACTTTCCCTCCCCCCTCTTTATTTTTCTGTTCGTTTATACGCCTCTTTCTCTCTCTCTTTCACACACCTGCGATATCTTTCTTTCCATTGACGACGACCAGTGTACAAAAACAAATACTTTTGGCGATCCTTCTTCTTTTGGTTTCACACCACTCACCTCACCTTGCTCTATCCCTTTGTAAACTCTCCTCCTCCTCCTCCTCCTTTACCACCAACTTTATTATGGCCCCTTCTATCTCCTCCCTTTTCTTCCAATTTTCCAATGCTGTACATTATAATGAGGGCTACTATCTTCAAAACACAACAACTCAACTCAATGTCACCATTTACTCTATACAAAAACAAAGAAATTATATCAATAAAAGCAATGAAGGAAGTTTATCTCCAAAGCACTCTCTCGGTCTGCCTGGTTGCTGCAAACAGTGAACTTTCACCAATTGTCACATCCGCCGCCTTTCCCTTATCTTTTCAGCAGAGCAGGAAGCAGTGAATATCCTTCCCCAGTGATTGCCACCCTGTGTGTACAACTAAAAATCAGAGGCATACGTGACATCTTCACTCCACGGTGATCAGAAAAAAACCATGGACACCACGTCAAGCGTCTTCTCTGCCTTTCGCGCCGAGGGCTACCCGGTGCTGTACAGCGACCTGACCTCCATCCGCCTCGACGTGGTCACCTTCCGCCTGGTGGCCGCCTTCCTCTCCATCCTCCTCGCTCTGCTGCTCATCGTGCCCGGCTTCAGGGGTCGGCGGATAACCTTTCTGGTGCGATGGATGCCCACACTGCTCATCGCCTTCCTCCTCCTCGGTAAAAGAATTTTACAATGGTTTTTTCTACTAAAACTAGAAAATCTTTTTTTTGTTTGCATTCGCCCAGCCTGCAACTTCCTCCCGTACTGGGAGACGGGCCAGCTGGACATTACCAGCCAGTACCGAGCCGGCTCGGGGCTGAAGATGAACGGCACCCTGGCGGTGTACATTGGCCTGCGAGGGCTCAATGTGACGCTGGTCGGGCTGCCTGGTCCGGTGCAGAGCAACGGCGATCTGATTGACTACAATGAACATTTCAGCTGGGCGTGGCTCCAGGGAAAGCCTGGCTTCGGCTATGATGGTAATTGAGATTGGTTAGATTTAGATGAGATTAAACACTAAATTTTTTAATTTCCCATTAGCTGGCCCGCTGCACAAGGCCTACCGGCACGCCCAGCACCGAGGCCTGCCTTATCCAATTCTCTGGGTGGCGGAGACCTTCACCATTGACTACGGTCAGGTGAGAATTGGGCGGTACTACCGACAGGCGGGCTGGTTTGCCCATGTCTTTCTATGGTAAGTTGAAACTTTATTAACTTTTTTGTTCATTCCATTAATTTTTTCTTAAATGCAATTCCTAGGCTCGCAGTGCCGCTCTTCTTTCTGGCGAACGTCCTCTTTCAGATGGTCATTCAGTTCGGGTCGCTCTTCATGATCTTCACCGGCGCCAGTCTGCTGATGGCCAATCTGCTGGTCAGCTGTCTGCACAGCTCGCTCCCTTTCAGTCTCGCCTTTGAGGGCCTAGGAAGTGGACAGAGTGAGCAGCTGACGCTGCACTACTCCTGGTGCTACTACGGCAACCTCTTCAATGGTCAGTGCTAAATTTTAAAAGATTTTGAAAAAAAATCCCAATTTTCCCTTTCCAGGCATCCTCTGCATCACCCTCGGCCTGATCAGCTTCATCGCCGACCTGCGCTGTCCCGACGAGACGGCGGACTTCTTCGGCAATGACGTGCTGCAGTCCTATGAGGACTACTTTGCCGGTGAGTGGCACACTGAGACGGGAGAACTACTTCGCTGACGTCTGTCAATCACCATTTTTAATAACACTTCATTTTTTTCAGCTGATCCTCTGGAAAAGTGCGGCGGCTGCACCAATGGCGCCAGCAATGGCGGACAGGCCCAACAAGGACAGCAGGGACAGGGACAACAGCAGCAGCAGCAGCAGCAGATGCCATCGACAAGCACTAGCGCCAGCAAGTCAGACAATGAGGTGCTGCTGAGAAAACGGACTGGCACTGGCGGCGGCGGCACCTCTCCATTCGAGGTGGAAGCGGGAAATTCAGTAACTATTGTACTTTTCAATTTCACTACATACTCACAAATCTTTTGTCGTTTTTACCAGCCCCAGCCGCCCGAGATTGCCAGCGGTCTGAAGAAGCGCGTCCCCCTGATGTCGAATCGCTTTTCGAATCGCTTCCAGAAGTCCACCATTCGCAAGGTGATTCCCTCCTCGCAGGCGATTGAACTTCGCAACAAGGGTACTACCGGTGCACCTGCCGGTGGTGATGAGGGACCGGACAGTAGCCATCAATCGACGACCATCTACGAGAACTACCAGCAGCAGTTTGACACCATCGGTGAGGAGACTGAGCTGTAGAGTTGAATTGTCTTTTTGATTATTTTCAAGCAATCTCCTTTTTCCATTCTTTTTTGGCTTTTCATAGTCAACAAATGTATCAGTGATTGTGTGATTGAGTGTGTGAGGGTGCTCACAAAACAGAGTAGTCTCAAATGGTAGAGCAAACGGCAGAGATCTGTGTAGTGTAAAAAGGTGGGAGTGAAAACTTCCTGTCTGTCTGTCTGTTGATCAGTTCAGTTTGGTCAGTTGTTAGTCGTTGTACGGCGGCGGTTCAATTTAGTAGTAGTAACAATCAGAAACATCTTAGAGCAATTACAGAGTGGTAGCAGTAGTAGTGATTACTTCTTTTGTACAGGGTAGTAAATAGGCTTGAGAAAGTCTTTTTTGCAGTTAAGGCTAGCGGTGATCGAGTAGAAGTGTAATATCAGTTGTGTGCTTACACTTTCGGAGTTCACCAAACGCGCATTGTTAGATAAACAAACAAACACCTCCACCAGTCAGAGAAGGAAAAGTGGCAATAAGAAGAAGAAGATGATGAAGAAGAGGTGCCACCTTGATGAAACCTGAAGAAAACTGGCATTGTTTTCACTAGTTCCCTCCTCGCCATCCTCATTTTCGCCGCCCGACACTGTGAAGCTGTTCACGTAGTCGAGTGTCACTTCCGTCCGCGTTGCACTCGGCTCGTTGAGGCTGTAGGCATCCAGAACTGTTAAGTGTGTGTGTGTGTGTGTTTGTTTGATATTAGTGAGGAGAAAACAAATGAGAATGAAGGTAAACAATAATAGAGCCCCTTTTTGTTTGTCTCACCTTTGCCGACGGAACTGCCGCCACCGCCTCCAGTTCTCCTTCGTTTTTGCTCCTCTAGGTTGGCGGCAGGTTGGACCGCGGCTATTGTTTGAGAAGAAGGTGGACTTCGAGTTGAGGTCTGAAAGAGGTCAAAGAAAGGCCGACTTTTGTGGCGAGGCGGCGTGGGCTTGGGCTGCTTGGGTGGGTAGTTCTTCCGTTGAATTTCGTAAAGGCGAAGTGAGGCTTTGGATTCAGGGTTTGCAGAACTGCCGCTGCCACTGTTTCCAGCAATTCCGTTGCTTCCTCCGCCGTTACCAGCCTTTACCACGCAGCTGTACTTGCCAAAGTCTGACTTGAGCACTTTGAAGATTTGAAGTCTAAATGTGTGTGGGTGGTAACAATCGACAAATAAACATTAGGTAAAAAGAATGATCCAAAAAAGAACAATGTGAGTACCTGAGAATGAATCGATATGAAGTGTTGCCCTCGAGCAACGAGATCTCGTACTTCTTATCCGAGTGGATGATCGGCGGCAGGTGGTCGTCTTTTAGCCAGTAATAACTGGGTCGAGGGTAGGCCTAGGTCAGAAACATCAACAACCAAAATGATTAAAGTGGCCAACTAGGTAAACAATTTGCCTCTCTTTCTCTCTCACATTTACCTCGAGGTTGCACTGCAGCACCACTGAGGCGTCGGTGTACACGCCAAGCTCTTCCTTGTTGCTCCAAATGACAGGGGCGACTGAGTGAGTGAGTGAGTGTGTTTGTGGGTAAATGAGAACGGAAAAAGAAGGAAGAAGTTTTAGTTTGTGCAAACATTACCTAGAGCAGAACGGATATTACTATAAAACGGCCTGCTAATGATGATGAACTAAGGCAGTGAAGGCAAACCAACCAAACATGCACACACACTTACAGGAGACACCGAGAAAGATGCGCTTGCTAATGGGCGAGGGAATGCTGGCGAGCAGTGTTATTTAGGTTAGCAGCAGTTTGTTGTTTTTTGGTTAAGAAGGTTAGGTAGAAGAAGGAAAAAAGGAAACACATTGAAGAAGCAAGTGTTAGTGGTAGGAGACAGAAGAGAAGAGAAGGAAAAAGTTAGAAATGAAAGGTGAAGCCGCGCCTGGAAAGCCGATCCTGGAACATTGATGGTTACTCTGCCACTTACCCATTGGAGGCGATGCAGAGGTAGGCGCCCGAATGTGTCCGACTGGCGTTGACCACCTTCAGAAGGTCGCCCTTCCAAACGGCCGTTGTGGTGGTGAATGGCTTGCTTTCATCATCACCATCACCACCCGCGAAAACCTCAATGGCCTGTCCGTCCTCCCTTCTCCAGGAGATCTCCGGCGGCGGCCGCCCGTGGGCGCTGCAGCGCAGACTGACCGAGGCGCCCTCGCTGATGTCCACGTCGGAGCTGGTCAGCTCCTCCTTGAAGCTGGGAGGAACTGAGGAAAGAGGATGGCCAAAAAGAAGAAGGAAGAAAATCAACCGAAAATGCTTCTTCTACTAAAGCCTGATCTGAGTTGGCCTACCGTTGACCTCGAGGTAGCCGATGCGCGACCGCTTCGGCACGCTGTTCACCTGGCACTCGTAGGCGCCCCGGTCCTCGTATCGAATGTCATGCAGTGTCAGGTAGAAGGTGGTGTTGCCGTGTGAGCGCACCGAGACGCGGCCATTCTTCACGATGACCGAGTCGTGCAGCGCCAGCAGGCGGTGCTTGTCGCGGTGGAACCAGGCCAACTGTGGTGAGGAGGACAGAAAGAGGAGAAAGAGAAAGAAAAAGTGTGTTCCATTTAATTAGGCAAAGTGATGCGGCGGCGGCGGCGGGTAGTTTAGGGCGATGACAGGCCGTGGCTGCTGCTGCTGCTGCTGCTGCTGGTGTCCTCTTTTATGACTCTATTTTGGTGGTGGTGGTGGTAGACTGGTTGAACACTGCACTGTGTAACTAAACTTGTGGCCACCGAGGCAGGGGCAATTTAAGTTCCTTTCTTTTATGCGTGAAGTGAAAGAATAAGATGACATATGTTGCAGCTGCTGCAGAGTATCTATTTTTTTCTTTCCCTGTTTATGTGCACCTCAAAAGTAGTTCATGTCGTAATCTCATCAGTTGGTGAGACGTAAAAGAGAGGGAGGGGGAGAAACTGAATCAGTCAATCAAATGAGTGGCAAATGAGTGCCAGCCATTGGTAGTGGTCATTGTTTCTTTTCTGGACACTTCGGTTTTTTGTTTTAAAAGAGGAGAAGACTGTTTTGTCGTAAATAAAATTTGTGCTCACTACTTCTAGTGGTCATGTGCTTCATCAGTTCCTGTTTTTTCATTGTCTCTAGAAGTAATCACAAGCTTTGCTTTATTTTATCTGTGTTGTAAAAACGACACAAAATTCTAGGCAGCAGCAACAGCAACAGCCGCGTCATTCATCTCAATTAGCCGGCAGCTGATGATGGCCAGCTCGAAATATAATGAAGCACGCTTCAGAGGAGCAATTAAATTAGATTAAAGTTACATTTAAATTTGACAGCACTAAAAGAAAGGATAGCGGCAAATGGAGCCATCTCTCTCTTTTTCTCTCTCTCCTTCTCTCTATCGATTCAACAGAACAAAAATTGTTCACTGAGAAATGATGCAGCTTAGAATGCTGCTGATGATGCAGCAGCATCAGCGGATGAGGCACCCTCCGCTTTAGTTTTTAGTTTTAGTTTTAGTCTTCTTCTTTTTCCTGCTCTTTCTGCTCGGGGCTCGTTGATTCTAAATCAGCTTAAAATCCTCTCCCTTTCCTTTTTTCAACTCTAAAGTGCCTCTTTGTCATCGCAACCAAGTGAATCTGTCTGTTTGTCTGTATCTGTGTGTGTGTTCACTTGGCCATGGCTCCTTCCCTTCACTTTCTCTCTCTCTTTCTCTTGGTCCTTCAGATCGGATTCAATGCAGCCAATCAGTGCCCTGTGTCTCGTTCCCTGCCTGTGTGTTGTGGTAATGCTGCAATCGCTTGGGTTACTACTAATTTTTTTGTTTTTTGTCCTTTCAGTAGCGCTCTGCTCCAGTATTGCATTTGTGTGTTCTGCTCTCAGTGTTTCCCCTCTGAAAAAGGCTACCAGGCCACACAATGTTGGGGCAAATTTAATTTGTCCGACCGCTGCTGCTGCTGCTGCTGCTGAAAAGTACTGCGCGGCTACTGCTACTGTTGTCGCGATTCCAATGCTAAGACAATGATTCGGATGAAAACGATGATGCTTAGCGAACAAATGAATGAGAGATGCCATGTGAATGAGAGCAGAGAGGGTGAGCGAATGAGTGAAAGGGATGCGGAAAGAAGTAAGTGCAAAACGACTGAGAAAAAAAGGAAAAAGCACTAGAATGAAAAAATATGGCAATATGAAATGGATGGCCGCAATTAATGTCTCTTTTGAGGCAAAGTTGAGCAGAGCAAAGCAGAAAAGAAAAAACGGAATCATTGTTGTGCATCTTTTGTCGTCGTGTATATATTGCACCAGTCAGCAGAATCGATGCTGCTGCTCGCTTGCATGCAGTCAAGTCAAGTCAAGTCAATGGTGCATATGATGCTACAATTATGTTATGAATAGGCGGACGGAGGGGGCGGCCACAATTAAAGCGACGACTCGTGTCTTCTTTTTCTCCGGGGTTGCAGTGCACTCACACAAACTCACAATTTGCATTGCTATTGACAAAAGCCTGACTTCTCCGTTTTTCCTCTTTATCTGCAGCTGATCTGCACTAAAGTCACCACCACTGTCTGCTACTAAAAGCTGTCCAGTCTGGACAATTAAAATTCGACTGTTTTCTGATTTGTTAACCAAACAACTTTTTTTGAAGTGAATTTGTGTCACACAAGTTTACTGCCCAATGCTTACCCGAAAGTTGTGCTTCAAGTCGGGAAAGACGCACTCAAAGGTGCCGTTTCTGCCCACTGACGCCGTCAGATTGTTCATTGTCATCAGTGTCTGTTGCTGCTGTTGTTGCTGAAGCTGTTGATGATAATGTCCACTTATCATTGAAGAGGTGGAGTGCCTCCATTGCTGCTGCTCTGGAGGTTGTAGTGCCGGCAGGTACTGCTGCTGCTGTTGATGCTGATGTTGATGCTGTTGCTTGCCGTTGTAATTACGGTAATGCTCATCTGCGTGCTTTATTAATGATGCAGTGCAGGTCACCGACGGTGCCAGGAGGATGGCGGTGGCAAATAGTAGGAACAAGAAGAGCATCTTCCTTTGAATGTCAATTGCCTGCCTGGATGAAGCTGTGGAGTTTGCTGAAAAAGTGGGAATCAATTATTAAGTGAATGATTATCATAAGTAAGTGCAGTGTTGCTTTTTCTGATCTCATCTCCGCTTTCAGTGGCAATGGCAGTGTTGAGAGAGAGAGAGAGAGAGAGAGAGAGAGAGAGAGAGAGAGAGAGAGA
>JAALOO010001057.1_pt1 | contig 20865 bp, 19 predicted proteins | sample 7257641 | NCBI WGS metagenome assembly JAALOO01 (sample SAMN14085613, study PRJNA598686) | mite metagenome | biome: ENVO:01001000; feature: ENVO:01001002; material: ENVO:01001226; isolation source: single female mite from University of Michigan culture on fish food culture... ...
CTCTCTCTCTCTCTCTCTCTCTCTCTCTCTCTCTCTCTCTCTCTCTCTCTCACCGGCTAACCAGGGGGAGTATTGTCGACGTCGAGAAGAAGAAGTAGAAGAAGTAGAAGTAGAAGAGCTACTTACCGGGTGATGCTGCTTTCCTGGTCGCCGACGAACACAACTGGGCGCCGGTGAGTGAAGGAGTACCACAGGAGAGTGATAAACAGCAATTGACAGTGTGAGGAGGGGAACTCTCACTGGCAATCAGTGGGGCAAGCAGGTGAAAGCCACTATTCGGCTCTGTGGCAGCAAATGCGAGCTTATTCCGCAACACACACACACAGAAAAGTGAAGTGGAGTTCATTCTCAGGCGGCATCTGTTGGACCGCCACTGCGCCCACAAGTCATTCACTTAGGTTGGTGATTCAGTCAGCCAGGCGAATCGCCAACACTCGCTGTCTCTCTCTTGCACAGGCACACGTCGAATGTTCTATTTATAAGCTAGCGCCATTCTCTTTCTCTCCTTTGTGGATTGTCAGTTTATTCGCTTGATTGTGCTACCAATGGGTCTACTGCTATTCTCTGGAAAAGACAATTGAGAGAGATCAAGAGCTCAGAAGAAAACTGTTAGTGCTTCTTCCATTCTTGGAATCATATTTACAATCTGGCCTATACTACAGGATAAGTCGAGACACTTGAAAGCACACTTTATGAGCACGGCAGCATAGGTAAAACTGTCGTTCTTGTAGTTTTGCCATTTTCTGACAGAATGACTAATGAGAGAGAAGACATCAGCCATTAACCAGGAAATGAAGAATTCAAAAAGTAGTAGCTGTGTAGTGAGCCCGTGGAAGCACACAGACAATGGTAGAAAGGATTGGTTGTCAGCCAAAACTGCCGACCAACAATGAGCTCACAATGTTGGCTGGAAATAGTGCACACTCTTCTCTACCAGTGGCAAGTACTCGTACACTGAAAGCGAAAGTGCTAATGAATTCACATAATTAGGCAGAGTGCACTAATGGGTCTGTTTAGAACGCTGTGATACTTCTGAGTGTCTCAAGTTCGAACTTTTGAAGCTCAGCTTATAAGTGAACATTCGTGAATTTATTTGCACAGTTAGCAGCATTTGGTCTCGTGTAGAGCAAAGTTGAACTGCATTTAGCAATATTATCCATCAGTGTGCAAATGCCTTCCTCTCGCCTTCCAGCCGGCCACGGAGGCCAAGCAGGTTACCACCTCTCTGGTGGACTCCAACAAAACGGTCGCTCTTCAGCACTGCCTCGCAGTGGCTCTAGCTCAGTGTTCAGCTCGCTGGAAACGCAGCGAACAATCTCCAACGCCGAGCAACCTGATTACCGCTCTACCCTGTACCGCCCGTGCGCTTCAACGCTGCGCAGTTCAAGCCTTCTGCCGGCGCCACCAGGATTCGGCTTGCCTCGCGCCAATGAGCGACGCATCCAGGACGATCTGCACTTTGGGACTGAGAAGAGCAACACCTCGCTGCACTCTTCCGATGATGACTTGGAGGAGGAGGCAGAGGACGGCGGCGGTCGCCATGCTGACGGCAACCCGCCGGGGGAGCGCAAAAAGCGTGCCATTCAGCCGATGCAGCCAATTGCATCGATGGGCAGCTTTAGCACACATGGCCAACGTGCAGACAGCAACGGCAACGGCAGTGCTTTTGCCTGCGATCCGCAAGGCAAATCAAGTGAACAAGTGCTCTATGCCAACTCTGCAGTTGTCGGCGGTGGAACTCTTCCAACTGAGCAGTCACCGCGACTCTCAGCCATACTTCGGGCCCTCTTTCCCAACTGGGTTCCCTCCGGTCAGCCCATTGCGCCTCCTCTGGCTTGGGTCTTTCCAGGACAGTATCCTCCGGCCCCTTACCCGCATGGTCAAGGATATCGTTAGCATATGGCCCTGCACTTGAAAATGTTGACTATGCACATGGTCCAAGCAAATAGAAATTGCATGAAATTAATCTAACTATTGTGTTAGATTAGCATATTAAAATTTATCTTTTTTTAAAAAAAAGCTACACATATCTTGTCTTCAGTATCAGACGTCAGATATAATCACTGCTGAGTAATCAGAGCTAGTCAGCTGGAGTGTTTCCTCTGCACATGACATAAGAGAGAGACAAATCACGCGATCTAACCTATCAACTGATTTGCTAGAGACACCTTCTGATATGGACATGAGAGAGCTAACACAACATGATGCGCATCCACAAGTTCATCAACGGTTTCCTTTAAAACCCTCTCGCAGAGGCTTCATTTCCTAGTTTCACCGATTTATCCGTTCACCTTCAGGCTCCAACAAGAAGATGCATCCAGTCTTCTGTAACCATCGGAGGAGAATCGTGTACAAGATTGAACAGCTTTCAAAATTGACAATTCAAAAGACATGCTACGTTTTCAGGCAAACGCTTGTGTTTTTAATCGTTTTTCTGATCGCTCTCTACCGAAACATTTTTAAACGTCCAGCAACTTGCAGACATTCAAACCAATGTAAATCACCCTTAAAGTTCATACAAACTAGTGAAGCATCACTGGAAACTTCCTATAAACTGATTGATTCAGAAGCATTTGAAGAACTGCAGTTGAGTGAAATTGAAGAGGCACAAGAAAGAGAACTTGTCGAAAGCAATAGCTATTTCAAATATCTTTATGCGTGCACTAAAGAGTTGGAAGATGTGGAAACCAAATCAAATGATGGAAAAGTGGACAAACATCTCGACTACAAAATGGAGCAATGCAAATTGGGAAAAGACTACATATCAGATACCAAACAACGACAAGTTTATGCACGAATGCTTGACCGTTTGAATGGACTGTTTGAGAACAAAAATCATAGACAGTAGTGTATGTACAACAATTTTTATGTATGAAAAATAAATAGAAAATTCAATGCTCATGTTGTCGCTTTTTTCGGTTGTCGATCTCTGTAGATTGTTTTGCATAGAAACAAACAAATGGCAGTTATTAAGGCACAGTAAATTAACAAAATGGTTAGCGTCACACTGGGTGAACTTATACTAAGCGTGTCAAACGAAAAGTTCACTGCACCGGTAAGTAAATTGGAGGCAAGGAACATTAACAGTCCAGCCCGTCCGAGTGACTCAAAAATAGCACTGCTATAGCCCGCATCGAGGGGGTCAATGAATTTGACAAGGTTAGCGCGATTCTTGCGGAACTGGGCGGTTAATACTTGAAGAAAGGCAAAGTAAGTAATCTCAATGACAATTAAAGCAGAGATGAGGGCAATCATGAAGCAGACAAACGAAAAGTTGGCGGTACGACGAGATGTAGGTTCGATGTGCTCGTGAGAAGCAAACATGAAAACGGTAGAAGTAATGACAATAAGAATAACTCGGATTGTCATCGATTTAAATTCAAAGAGTTGTTTTCTAAATAGGGATGACAAACAAATTAGTTGATTGAATAAACATTAATACGCAAGCAAACCTTTTCGGTAAGTAACTACGACCATACTGGACAAAGAACAAATAGAGACAAACAGATCCAATGGTGGAGATTATGCCTTCTTTATTGGCTGATATTAAACTGTTTCGTTCTGGTGAGAGGATGTATTTAGTCAAACCGCCAAATGTAAGAAAGTATTGATGAACAGCCAGCATGACAATTGAAAGGACAAATAAATTGACTCGTTTTGGCAGAAGGAAACAGAGAGCTGATGAAAATAGCTTTGAAAAGGCGATGGTGAAAAAGAAGTTCCAGTGGACACCATACTCAGTGACATGTTCCTGATAGTTGAGACTTTTCACTGATGCAAGGCGCACTAGTCCAAGAATAATCATTGGAGCGGCAGACTTGATAGATTTGAAAATTAAGCCCAGTCTCGAAATGTTTAGGTCATAGTTGATTCTTGCTTCAGGTGAGAGAGCGCCGTTTATGGCGATGAATCCACCGACTCCAACGTCCATCAAACTCCAGCCATACATTTCGGTTTTGGCAAATCGTCTATCGAAAAGCTGGAAATCAACTGCAAGAATTGCAATGCTGGTGGCAAGGAGTAGTGCTGACATGAGGTTAGACAAGTAAGGAAGTCGAGAAGACTGTGAGGGATACTGAACGGTAATGGAGCCAAGATTTTTGGCGCGTCGCAACGGAATGCCATGACGGAATAAGTAGAATGTAAAATTGACAATGATTAAAACAATTTCAGCGATTAAAATATGATAAATGTACGATGAAAAGATTGTAATTGACAGCAAAAAAGGACAGATGTTCACGACGAAATCGAGGACGCAGCGAATAATGGTAATTCTGTAAGTTAAAAGAATTTAAGAATTTAAAAAAATCATAACAGTGGCCCTCTGGCGTCAGAAATGTCAACTGGGCATGTTGTTTACAAAATGAAAAATGCCTTTTTCCCAAAGTGAGTCGGCAGATCCACTCGAAGATAATTCCTCGAAAGCTCGCAGCTTACCTTGTACAACTGTGATGAAGTGCGGGGCAGGCAAAGAGAAAGGAGCTAAAGAGTATGTGTGACAGTTGCAAGAGCGAAGTGAGAGCGACAACTTCGACGAAAGTGCCTCCGGTGTGCCCGTGAATGAACTCCTCCCGGCGAGCCTTCAAATCTGTATCCATTTCACTTTCACTTTCACCTCTGCTCTTCAACAGTGAGGCGGATTAAGAGGAAATTAAGGGCAGCTGCACCGGTGCTTCCAGAAATTGATTACTGGGGCGATTTGGGTGATCATCGAGAAGGGAGACGACGGTGTTTTGGTCGCATTGGCAACGAGATTCAACGCGTAGAAATCACAAACAACGTGCATCGCCGCAGGTTTGATTGACAAGGCAGTCTCTCCCCTCCCCTGGTTGCACTGACACCAGGCAACCAGGATTCGACGCTTTGAGCGGCGCAATCCACTAACAAAATCATTGCTGCTTCTTTATTTCTCAGAATGCCTCGATCGGCGCTGATCATCGTCGACGTACAGAACGATTTTATTGACGGCACTTTGGCGCTGCGCCAATGTCCTGCGGGCGAGGATGGCAAGGAGGTGGTGCCGGCAATCAATCAGCTCCTGACCACGCAGACCTTTGACCAGATCGTCTACACAATGGACGCCCATCCGCCGGATCACGTTTCCTTCAAAGAGTGGCCTGCCCATTGCATCGCTGGCACTAAGGGACAAAAGCTTCACAGCGAGCTCATTGTTGATCCACAGTTGGATCCAAAGTGGATTATCAAAAAAGGAACTGACCAAAATGTGGACAGCTATTCGGCATTCTGGGACAACGAGCACACAAAACAGACGGACCTGCAGGAAAATCTGCAAAAGATCAACATTGACACCGTTTTCATTGTTGGACTCGCCTTTGACATTTGCGTCTACTTTACCGCACTTGATGCGGCTGGTGCTGGCTTCAACACGTACATCATCAAAGACTGTTGTCGTTCTACACAACCAGCCGAAAGTGAAGAGCTTAAAGAGAAGATGATTAAACTTGAAAAAGTCGGTGTCCACTTGATTGACTCCACTCAAGTGCCTAAACTACTTTCATGAGCATTAAGAAGTATTACTAAACTGTTAATTATTTTTCAAAGTATTAAAACTTGCAATCAGTAAATTGTTTGCCTTTATTTGTCCAAGTAGCAGACATTGGAAAACCAATGAAAATGAAAATGATGTCGGCAAGGGGAGCACAATGTCAGCAAACATCCGCCTTAAGCATTCTTGCCGGTGAGGGATTGGTCGCTAGCCGACTTGCCGACCTGACCTGCCTCAGGCCCACCTTGCTTGCTGTCCAACACCGGTGCACCTCCACTTCCACCGAACCAGGCGCTCTTCTGGACGGTCGGCAGGGTGGCTCGCTTCTCTGGATCATTGAGGAAGAGTGTGTCGAGGAGGGCCATCACCTGGGCATGTCCGGAGGCAGGGTGGCGGGCCTTGAAGACCGCCCACTCCTCCTCGATGCTGCCGCGCTGAGTGCGCACATTGAAAGGGTAGCGAAAGGTGGCCAGGGCACAGAGAAGGACGCCCCAGGACCACAGGTCGACGCTGGCGGGCTCGTAGCTGCCGAGAAATGCCTCCGGTGGGAGGTGGTTGTTGGCACGCGAACGACGCTCTCGGCGAGTGAGCGCACCTGAGGTCAGCGGCAGTGCTCGTCGCCAGCCAATGAGACGGGCGTTGAGCTCGCCGTCGAGGAGAACGTGCTCCAGGCGGAGGGCTCGGTGGGCGACGCCGTGGTTCACCAGGTAGGTGATGCCGTCGAGCAGCTGCGCAGACCAGAGACGGGCCTGCGACACGTCCACTGCAGTGCGGCGCTTCACGAGGTTGTGCAGCGTCTTGTTGAGGCCAATCTCCATGAAGACCATCAGCGAGCGGTCAGACTCCAGGCGGAAGATTTCGTAGACCTGCAGAAAGGGACGCCCTGGCAGGTGCTGAACGCCACTCACCGCGCTGACCTTCTCCGAGGAAGCGGTCGACGATGAGCTGCCCTGCTCTTCAGTGCCGTTGATGGACGTGCCGGTGCTCTCACTGCCGACTGATGACTCCATGGCGGCCATGGCCTGCGCCTTGGCCACCGCTTTGTCCTCCTCCATCTGCTGAGAGTAGGAGATGCGCTTGGCAATGGACACCCACAACGGGTCAGTGGTGGCCACAGTTGTGGCGCTGGAAGTTACCTTCTTCACCAGCACCAGCTGTCGTTTGTACTTTCCCAGGAAGAACGTGTTGCGCTTGTTGGCAAAAAGACGGCGTTCGCGGAGAAGGGTAAAGTCGTTGCCGCTTAGGATGCCCTCATTGGCCACCCGCACGGCTCGGTCCTTCTTCTCGGTGATGGCGGCAAGGTTTTTCTGAACCACCTCAGGGCTGGCAAAGGCAGTCCACGGCCATGGGCTGCAAAATAGATGAGCTTTGTTTGCATCTTCAGACAGTCGAAACTCAGGGCCGTCTTTCTCCGAACGAGGCGGCACGACGGCGGCGGGCAAGGTGACCTTGCCAATCTTGGCCAGTTCTTCCTTGTACATGTAGGAGGACTCTTTGCGCTGCACCAGCTCATCCGCCGACTTGGACTGCTCCTGCAGGTCCTGTCCGAAGGTGGACTGCTGCTTCACCTCGAATCGAGGATTCGGTCGCATGCCAGTGGTGTCCACGGTGCTGGGCAGGTTGAGGACGTCGTAGACGTAGCTGGCTTCGCGACCAGCCGATGGGCTCCTCTTCACCGGCAGTTCACTGCCCGTCGCACTGACCATCTCCTTCACCACCGACTCAGCCGAACTGGTTCCCTTCACTGGTGCATCGCTCGCCGCTTGCTTACCGTCCGTCTCACCGTTTCCAGAAGCGTTCTTGTTTGAAGCGTCAGACATTGCTTTAATACACGGAATACGTTTACAAGACAAAAAAGGTGCATTTGTTCCCAAAAACCGTCTGTCTTTTACTACTCGTAAAACTCATTGTTGTTCAAGTTTAGAATTAAAAACAACACATCAACAATAATCAGCTGTTCTCTTTTAGCCGATTTCCTAGCTCCACAAAAAGTGATTTGTGTTTGGCCAGTCAACTAGAAGAAGAAGAAGAATCAATCAATGACGAACAACAGTTCAACAGGTTCTGCATGCATAAAAATATTTGTGCGCTAACTTAAAATGCCCTTTACGTTTCAGACATTTTCATTTACATCATTTGCGTCCTGGTGGCGGTTTTGGCAATAATTCTCTTTTGCATACTCTGTGACTGCTGCAAAGATCGACAAAAAGTTGGCAGGAAAAGGCAGTTAAAGATGACCCAAAGCCCCTTTGAAGATGATGACCAGTCTGAGGTACTTTCAAACCCACTAAACAAACGTCGCCGTCCCTCGACACGAAGGCGATCGCGTGAACTGAAACGAGCTTTCCGAGGCGGTGATTCAACGCCGTCAAGCCAGCCAGCCAGCAATTCGGAGCACACAGGACGCCCAAAAAGTATCTCCAGTACTGGAAGTTTTTCTGTGTCTACTTCAAACGAAAAAACCCAGGAAACGACAGAGAATAATACGTTGGTTATCTTTTCGCCGGATGGCAAAGAGCAAACTCAAACATGGAATACAGAAACTGGTCAGCTCGTGAAGCACAGTGTGTAACTGTATAACATAATAAAAGGTGCACTCCTGCACTTTAGATAACTCTCAAAGACTGCTCTCTCTCCTTCTCTACGAGACCATCACCTGGTTCATCCTGACAACGGATAGCTACAATCACCTGCGAATCGATCACCTCAAATGCCAACTTAGTTGATAGACACAAATCGCGTCAATGTTGCCAACAAATCTCATCGACTCGACTGGTATAACTGGAGAATAGTTTTCTGCTGCTCTTGTTTGTGTACCAATGGCCTTCCTATCATTGGAGGTACTGAGTGAGGTCCTCCACGATGCACTTCATCGAGTTATAGTTTTAGTGTTGGCCGCATCAATTGCACTATTTATCTATCAAAGACTGCCGCCACCCTCTGAGGAGGAAAGAAATGATGAAGAGGAGGAAAATGCAGTGAAAGAGAACAGCCAACGTGAACAGCAGTCAGAAGAGTCAGCAGTAGACGAAGTGGATGGATTTGCAGAAGACACGCAAGAGAAGGTCGAAGAAGTGCTTATCACTTCAGAAGAGAATGTTTGCTCGACCGCTGAAACGGTGATTATAGAGGATGAAATGCAGAGGCAGTTGAAAAAATGCACTTGCGCAATACCTCTGCGGATGCACCGGCTTGGCGGTGGAAAGTACAAGGTAATTCTTGAGGAACTCAAGTTATAACAGACACTAACAAGTATTTTGCACTTTAGATTTCAAACTCAAATCGAACTTGTCTGGTGAGAATCCTTCGAAGCACTGTCATGGTTCGTGTCGGAGGCGGCTGGGACCCGCTGGAGAACTTTCTTTCCAAATATGATCCTTGCAGAAGTAAGGGAACTCGTTTGTTTTTTATATTTAGTTTGACTAACGTATTTCTGCCTTTTTCAGTTCGTCTGACCAATTTAGGCAAACTGCCCGCTGGCAGTCCTTTCTCTCAGCATATGGTACAGTTTAGTGCTAAGCAAACAGTTCCTTAGTTGATTGTTTTCAAGGTGAATGTTGTTTAACTGTAATATTTAGAATCTTTAGTAAACAATTGTTATACACAACAAGTCAAAAAGAATGCCTGTTTAAAGAAGATTTAAATGAGAGGTTTGATAGTTCCAAAGTTTCTCTTAGCTTTAGCCTACTAGTGTCATTTGCAAGATGTCACTACAAAACGGAAGTTATTCAATTTTACTCGGCGCAGATGAAGATGCAGAATCGACTTCAATAATCGTGACAACCACTGAGAAGGTCGGCTTTCCAACTACTACTCTAATCATCATCATTTTGGGTATCCTTGGGATATGTACCATACTGTTTATTGTCTTCATCGGCATCTGCTGCTGCTGGGAAATATTCACACCCGAAAAGACTCCCGTGGTGAAGGCGAAGGTACCCGTTGAGAAGGCTCCTCGCAAGAAAGGAGACAACAACAAAAGTCGCTACCTGGTTCACAAGAAAGGCTCCTATGAGAAGACAATCTACTTTACCAACTTTAGTGGGCAGACAAAGGACAGTTCTTCACTGCAGAACTCTCGAAAAAGCCCCAAGCTGAACAACCCCAAGTTTAACCAGCAAAAATCGCAGTCCGTCTCCAAGCTTATGCGAGTGTCGCCGAATGCGTCTCTGCCTGCTGGCTCAAAAACGAGGATGTGGAAAAATAGAAGCAGTAAAACAAAGATACCAAAACAAACGAGTGGGTCAGTCGCCAAAAGTGAGTCTTTGCACACATTGTGCCTTTTATACCAGTTTCTAATTTCTCTTCGGTAGGTGTTGGCAAAAAGCGAAGCTCGGGAAAGCTGATCCGCAAAAAGAAGTCAGTTTCAATGGTTAAACGCTGAAAAGGACAAAAAACTAGTAGTTCACTAAAGTGTTTGTGTTCAGTTTAATGGCAAGTTATCATTAAAGCAAATGCCGCTAAGCGCATTTAGGAATACTGCTGCGACACTTTGGGTGACAAGTTGCTGCTGGTGCCCTTACGACGACTCAGCACTGGAGAAGCATTTGAAAGCTTTCCACTCTGCTTCTTGGCGACTGTTTTTGTGGCAGTGCGTTTCATTCCTTTGCGGGTCTGCTTCACTGGCGACATCGAAGTTAGTTTCGGCTTTGCATTGTGACTAGTCTTCTTGGGAACTCGTCGCGAGGGCAGAACAGCAGTTCTTTGGTACTTGAGCACTTTTGCGCCAGAGTTTTGCTGACTACTCTGATGCGATGACTTTACATCAGTTTCAGTCAACTTGTCGTATATCTTGTAGAAGATCAACAAAATGCTGGAGAGGGTCAGAACAAGTGGCACCGCGAGGGCAAAGTTTGAGATGGGATAAAAATCCAAGTTAGTCGGCCAGTTGCGCTCCATCGGAAAGAGTAAAGTAGAAAATGTGAAACGTTATTCTACAGTCCACGTTTATAAAAAGAAAATCATCGAACTTTAATTCAATAAATAAAAACAACATATTAACTCATGACGACTTTGTAGAACAATTATTTAAAAGTTGTCTTTTGCTGATTCGCCTTTTTTACTCGTCTTTTAGGTCGTTTCTTCACGCTGACCACTCTTTCTATACTATCATTTGAAGAAGACATCAACGGCAGGGAAGATTCATAGATAAATTGAGAAGGAATGAACGGTTCATTCCTTTGAAACCTTGAAGGATTTGATCTTGCGGCTTCTCTTTTTGAGTGAAGGGTTTTGAAAAACTTTGGCTCTCGTGTAGATGAAAGCTTTGGAGAAAATTTGGAAGAAACTGAATCATTGATTACCATAGGAGATGTAGGAGATGTATGAAGATTGCCCATAGACAGTGAACGACCGTGAGAAGAAAAGGTGGTGTTTATGGTTATGGTAGAATCATAGACATCTTCTGCAATAGAGACATACTTTTAAACAATGATAAGCAAACTAAAAACTTACCGTTAATCAAGTTAACTTGCTCCAGTGCTTTGCTAATTAGCATTTTGGCATCAAAAATTTGCCCTTCAAGAGAGGTAATATCGGTGTCAATGCCAGACAACTGGTTGAGACATTGGCGAATGATTTCCAACTTGTCTTCACGCTCTTTATTGTAAGCTTTCTGCAGATCTTCCACCTCCTGCCGTAACATCAAGATCTCCTCTTCTTTTCGCTTCAGTTTTTCAGAAGTTGTTTGCTTTCGCGACATGATGATGGTCCAATCTTCACTGGCTCAGGGGCAGAAGGATCGAAAGGAGCACAATGCACAAAGTAACAAATTGTTAACATTCCTATACAGTGAATGATGAAGTGACTAATGGGGTTCAAAACTTTACACTTCATCATCGTTTAACGTTGGGCATCGCTTCAATCTGTTATCACTGGTTACCATCTTCATTTGCGCACTGCCCAACACCATTTTTTGGCGCCAAAAGAAAAGCATTTCTTAGAAAAATCTTTCCGGCATGCTGACTCATCCTTTTAACGTCTTCTACGCACCCCTCCTTTAAAACGTTTGCGAGATTTTTCTGTGCGAGCTGAGCTCATTTTACTCTTCACCTCGTTCTGTTGTCCATCTCTGCCGCCGCCGCCACCACCACCGCCGAGTGTCTCAAAAATGCATCAACTGACAGAACCGATCGTAGAGAAGCGCACTGGCGATAAGAAGGACATGAAGATCATCTACAAGTTTGGCTCTTTTGGCGATGGTCCCGGCCAGTTGAACATGCCCCATGGCTTCTGTCTTGGCGTCAACAGCACCATTGCCATAGCGGACACCAATAATCATCGCATTTCGGTCTTTGACATGAAAGGAAACTACTTGTTCACGTTTGGCGAAAAGGGCACCAATGAAGGAAACCTTTATTTGCCTCGAAAGGTAAAATAGCTCATCATTAATTTAAACTGAAGAGCCTTCTAAATTGCGATTGTCAACTTTATTTCAGATTGCCATCATGCCTGGCTCTTTCGAGGAGAAGAAGGAGCCGATGTATGTCGTCTGCGACCGCGGTGCCAAGCGATCTCGAATGCAAATCTTTTCAGTTAGTGGAAAGTTCATTCGAAACATCCCAATTACTTATATTGACATTGTGTCTGGCCTGTGCACCACCCATGATCGCAAGATTGTCGTTGTTGACTCTGTCCGCTCAGGCGTGTCTATTCTTAACGAGTTTGGCGTCTTGCTCTTCTGGTTCTCCTGTGCTTCAGACATGGTTGAGCCTTCTGACATTAATGTGTATAATCAACACTACTACATCTGCGATTTCAAGGGACATTCGGTCAACGTTTTTAATCATCATGGTGTTTTAATTCGCAAGATTGGCACTCCAGGTACCAAGTTTCCCAATGGTATTGACATTTCCGACATGGGCGACATTCTGGTGGGCGATTCCCATGGCAACCGCTTTCATGTCTCCCTATTCACTTCACTTGGTCAGCTGCAGGGCGACTATGAGTGTCCCTACTTGAAAGTGTCTCGTTGCTGTGGCCTCAAACTAACCAGCGAAGGACTGATCGTCACTCTGGCAAAAAACAACAACCATGTCCTCGTCCTGGAAGGCATTTGTGTTGAAAAGAGCGAAGAGGATGAAAGTAACAGCAACCTCTCGAACGGATCTTTTTGAAATGATATGAATTTATTAGTTTGAACTTTTATTATTTTTATAATTAATCTATATATAGATTCTGTATTTTAGCTTCTGGATGAACTTTTTTTAATTTCAAATACTTTCGTCCTGCTAACTATCTATTTTACATTTGAATAAATAAGCTTTTTGTTACTTTGTAATTTGAAAATACTTTATTCTTATGACAAGTAGGTTACCATAAAAGTGATTGGTGAACAGGGTGGAAATGAATGTAACAGTTCAGCAACTATCATTTCATCAAATCAAATCAGATCAGAGACAATAATGGGGACATGCATGTGGTCAGGTGATTACATCTGCCGCAGCTGAGCCAGACGACTTGACAGGTCATCTTGCTTCTGCTGCTCCTCCGCAGCGGTACTCGCCTTGGAGCCAATGGTCGAGGTGACGGCAGAGGGAAGTTCCACGTTAAGCTCCAGGCCGGCTTCATCGGCGATCTGCTGCATCAGGCCGTCCACCTGTCCCTCGGGCGTCAGAGTGGTCGTGGTGGTGCTCATCGTCGCCTCCATAGTGTTCGACTGAACATCCAGATCTTCGAACTGCTTCTCAAACTTGTCCATAATCTGCGACACCTTCTCCAAGTTCATTGAGCGCATCGCCGAGTCCATGGCCTTCGTGACACCGCCCAGCGACTGTGTGATCTTCTTGGTCATCATCGCTGTCTGAACTCGGGCGGCGACTGCGTCCACACGGGCTGCCATCCGCAGATAATTCAATGAGCTGTTCTTGTGGCGAATTGCATTTTCTGCGTGAATGCGTCCTCCTTCGATATTGCCTTGCTGAATTGCCTTTTTGCATTTGTTCTTCTCTACAGTTTCCTGTTTCAAGCACTTTTTCGAGTTTCGCTCCAGCTCCTTGGCTGCCATTTTCAAGTTGAATAGATGATTTTCCATCTTTTAAGGTGATTCGGGTGCTTCTAATAAAAACAACTCTTTAACAACTTCAAACGATGGTAAAACTGAAAACTTCACTTGGCTTTGTGTTTACTCACACCAAGTTCTATCTGTCAGCTGAGTAAGCTCAATAAACAACAAGAAGAGTAAAAGTCGGTTTCTGCGCATTTGTGGCAGTGCAGCTGACCGCTGTTTGCACAGTGAGAGTAGATTTTTGCGTAACTATCATCGTGTGAAATAGCTTCCAGTTTCTATGCACTTTTTGCCGCTGCGAGCGGTTTTTTGCGCCATATCTGTTTCACAGCTCTCCATTGTTCATTCCGAGCCACGCGGTCGACGAACTTAGTCACGTACCTAGCTCACGCGCTCTCACTCGCTCGCCGTCAGTTGACCGTTGAACTTCAGACGATTCACTTCCACCTTCAGACATCTGCCCCTCATCCTTCTTCCGTCTTCAGCCATCCCCCGACGATGAACAACTACGGACAGTTTTCCTTCGAAGTGACGTCTTCGAGCAGCAGCGATACTGTGGACTCAACCAACAACATGAATTTGAGGCCGCCGCAGTATGTCCCACGCGACATTTCCTTGAAGATGGTCGTTGGAAAAGATAACGCTCTCAATGTCCCACTTGGATTTTGTCTCGGCATGAATGACGACATCGTCGTGGCCGACACTGACAACCATCGAATCATGGTCTTCGGCCTCAAGGACGGAACTCTCAAGTTCTCGTTTGGCATCTACGGAGCAAGCCCTGGGTGCTTTGTCCAACCTCGAAAAGTATGTCTTTGTTTCACCTAACGTTATAATGCATGTATTTTTTATTTATAAACTAGGTGACGATGCTCCCGCAAGTAGTTTTGAACATGAATGACAACCCTCAGTATGTTGTTTGCGATAGAGGCGTTGATCGATCCCGTCTTCAAATCTTCGACATGGCAGGCAAGTTTGTACGGCAGATTCGAATGTCGAACGTCGAGATTGTTTCTGGATTGGTCTCGACCCAGGATCGCAAGATTGTCCTCGTGGATTCGATTCGGGCAGATGTTCTGGTGTTGACGGAGTTTGGCCAACTTCTGCTTCACTTCAACTGCGGCCTGCACGTCAGAGAACCGGGCGACATTGCATTCCACGACTTTAAGTTCTATATCTGCGATTTTCAAGGTCATTCAATCTGTACCTTTGATCATAAGGGCGATTTCTTGTACAAGATTGGCGCCGAGTTTTCCGGAGGCCTCATCAACTACCCAAACGGAATTGACATTTCAAGCAAAGGCGAAGTTCTGATCGGTGATTCGCATGGAAATCAGTTCCATCTTCACGTTTTCAACTCACTCAACGGTCGCCTGGTAGCCACTTTCCGCTATCCTAACAAGACCGTCAGCGGTTTGGCCGGACTGAAGTGCGCAACCAACGGAAACATTGTCTCCCTCATGAAAAATCTTCGTACTGTATTCGTCTTCAAGACCGTTTGCATTTAAAAAATGCTGCAATTTTGGATTTTCTCCATATTTTTAGATTAATTTTTGGCACTATGCCCGCCCTTATTGTTTTCATCAAAATTATTTCTCTTATTTCTCGCAAGTTTTTATCTTCCACACACACAAGACTTGTCTTTTTCTTCCTTACGTCTTAACTACCTTCATTATTGTAATCATTCACTCAATTACTTAATATAGTACAATTAAAACTTCATTTCACTATTTCTCGCTAAAGTCTACAAATTATTACTTTGCTCCAATGAGCCTTTGCTTGAATATTCTTAAACTCTGAGTGAGAACTCTGCTCAACAAGGCTGGCTTCGTCTCTTTGGCTGTTATTTAATTTCCTTCTCAATTACTGTGAAGTGTTTGTTCGCAAAGCAGATTGAGTGCCAACTTGGAAAGTGTCTACCGTAGGGCCAGTATGCACAGGCAGTGCACTCTCAAGGGCGCCACTGAGATTTGGTGCTTATTCAATTTTCGAATCATCGCAATTCTTTGCAAGCACCCACACAGCGAACAGAGGCAGTGGGCACTGAAAGCACAGCACTTGTGCTCTTCTCAAAGAGTTCCGGAATTTGAAATGACACCATTTCTGCGTAGCATAAAGTTCAAGTATGGCCACTTTAGTTTCATACAGTAATTCAATAACGTCAATTGTGAATTGAAGTCACTGATGCCCTCATTTCTCTCCTGTTTCGGGCAGATGGAAGGCAGAATCTTCATCTGGAAGACATGCAAATTACGTTGACAAATCAGGCAAAACATTTCGCTTTATGTTTCGCCAACTTGTTTTCAATTTTCCAAGCATGATGAACAATACTATCACAGACAAATACTAAGTACAATTTAGATCAATTTAACCAATTTAGCCAGTGCGTCTTGTTTGATTCACAGAACTTATAATTTTATTTTATTTACCATATTGAGCCATTTAGCTGCTGCTGAATCAGTGCCTTGATTCTTCAAATCGTTGCTTCTACACCTGTCACTACCTCATCAATTATTTCACTGCCTGACAGCCTTTTCTCCTGGCCACAGCTCATCGAACAGATGCTCGAATCGGTGCATCTAATCAGTGGTGATCAGTCTCTGCCTGTGCTTCTCACCATCCATCCATCCACCCATCCATCTATTCATCACTCAGTCAGCTATCCCTCCTTTTTGCCTGCTCTCCTCTTTCTGAGGCGTTGATAGTGGCACCAGGCAACCAAGCAACCACGACTGTAGGTGTAGAGAGTGGTTACGCAAACTCATTCCAGCATCAACGCATCACTGGCGCTGCGCTGCTCTGAGTAATGGCTACACAGTGGGCGCCATTACTGGAATTACTGGCGCCCTGTACTGGCGCCTTCTCAAGCTGTGCACTTTCCCATGTTCCCCCTTTGCATTGCAGTTGTAGATGGTATCCAGTGTGTTTGACTGTGCCACTACCGCCGTCTGTAGCTGCCTGTGCCTCTGCCGCTGTGAGGAGAGAAGACAGAGAGCAGCAACGCTACGATTCAAGATCGGCTGGTAAGGCTCGCGCGCCTCTCGCCTCGCACCGAATCCAACCGGGCGCAATAGTAGCCAGACCACCGAGGCAGACTGACACAGACACCGAGAGAACAACGATCAAGCAAGCAAGAGAGAGTGAGAGAGAGTGGCAGACTGGCACATGATCCACTCCACGCTGAGCTGTAGTGTAGCGCCAGAGATGGTCGCAGTGCAGACCTCATCGGCGGCGCACACCTCGTCCCATCACAGTTTCGACAGTTGTCAGCTGAAGCAGTGTGTCATTCGATCTAACAGTGAACAGTGAGACACACAGTGCAAGCAGTGTACGAATGTCCTCTTCGTTTCCCTGGAAAGCCGTGTACCTACTTCACTCCTGCCGACTACCGAACCGAACCCTGTTGCTCCCTCACATATCATCTGTCGGCACGGTCTTCAGCGCCACTACATCATCTACCTGACCACTCTCTTTCTCTCTCTCTCTCTTCTTCACTTCTGAAGTGCTAGTTCACGGTGATACACATCTTTTGGCTGGAAGGAGGCTGTTGCTGCAGTTACCTATTTTTTCGCTGCCATTGGCCAACTTTGAACTGATTCTACTGCTCTCTCCGTTTCTCGGTGCAATCAATTATTTTATCGTAAACTCCATTCTGCCGTTTACTCGATGATTGTCTTTTTCTGCAACTCAACTCAATTCAGGAATTGCCCACTCCTACCTCTTAAGATGTCACTCTGTCTTGAAAATCCGTAGTGGGGAAGGAGTAACTGCCGCCATCTGACTGGTAAGTGCACAGAGCAAATCTTCTGTGAGCCATTCAATAGAATAGCACTAGACCCAGAGAGTATTCTGTCAACTCATCTCTTTTCTTTTTACTAAAAGTATTCTCTTTCTGTTGTATGTAGACTGAATGCAGCTGACAATAAGCCGCATCGCCTTCGAACACCGCCAAAAGTAGCATGAACATTCTCCCTCTCCTCTGCCAACACATTCAACAGTTCATTTTCTTCCTTCAAGTATTAAGTAATTACCTTTTTCTACCATTCGGTAAGTGAAAGTGTTTTTGTTTATGTATTTATACTGAGAAAGGGAGGATATATTTTTAAATGTTTACGACTGCCTTCTTGACAGAAGGCAAAGCCAACTGAACGTGACAGTTGCTGTTAGTGTTGGCTGCTCTGACACTAACTAACACTGACTCCCCCGTTTTATCAGACCGTTTTTCTAGCTAGCTGATGAGTAGTGCCTGTCAGCTTCAATGGCATCTTCCATTGTCAAATGATACAGCCGATAGCAACTACACATGATCGGTTTAACATTTTCAGTGTCAGCCTTAGTAACAGCAATCACTGACGGCAAATAACACTGTCGTGATTCAGGTGGACATTTGGTGCATCCAGTGCTTCACAATCTGGCCAACTTCCAATTATTGGCTGTTCTGAAAATTATTTATAGCTGGTTCTTTGAAGAAAACATTCTGGTTATGAACGTTTGCTATAAAACAAATATGTTTAGTTGCGTGCTTGTAGGCTTTTCTTCTGATCGTTTAAACTTTTGAAGAACTTTGCCAAAACAGTGAATTGCACTGATTTTATCCAATTAGCATTTTTGTGTTTTGTACAAGTTGTAAATTACACAGAGCCATGTTTTGTCACTCAATGGCCATAAAACCTAAACTCAAGTGCACTGTGCACTCAATGGACCCTTTTTTAGTTTTTGACAAAATATTTTATTTATGCTATTGCAAGTATCTGCGTTTTGATGATGAGTTCATCAATTGATTTTTTTCCCTTTGCAATCACAACAGAATCTGTATAATCTCTCTCAGTACGGCCAATATTCCTCACACCTTACTCAGCTTTGTATCACCTGAGCAGCAGAACACTACTACTTACCAGCAACCATAACTCCTCTCTTATCATCACTTACTAACTCTCGGTAGTGTCCTTCAGCACAGCCAGCTCTCTATTTACCGGTCAATTGCGTTATTTATTGCCATTTTCCCTGCACACCTCCACATTTACATGCGCATCTACTCAGCCGACACGCTATGTGATACAATCTCTCTACTACTACACACAAACTGGCTCCATTACCTCTGAATCCACTCGGAGGTCTTTGCCATTTGGCACAATAAACCACACGTGGATGTCTCATTTGAGTGAACTCATTCACAATCACTTGTAACTGCTTTCTACTGAATTATATCCTTTTTCTGACATTCTCTTTCCCTTATTCTACCTATCCGACCTCTCCCTCCCCAATCAAACGTACAACTCTTTTATTTGTGCTTTCATATTACCCTCTCAATCCTGTTTTTGTTCAAATTTACTTAACTACCACATTTTTTTATCGCTGTTATTATACCTTTGTTCCTCACATTTAAACTCTTTATTTTCTTCATTTTCAACTGTACAACTGTACAACTACTTATTTTTATACACTTCCCTCTCTTTCTCTTTTATCCTTTTAGACTGTTATTATTTTTGATGTGTTTAAGTTACTCTTTTATTACTCTATTTTGCCAAACGACTTATATTTTGTTTTTATTCTCTACCAACCTATACACTATTTAGCATTGACAACATTTTTCAATTGAGTTTACCTAGCTCTCTGAACTGATTACGACTCTCTATTATTATTAATCACCTTGTTATTATACACACCCACTTTGATATCTATCTATACATTTTCTTTCAATTTTCACCACCTGAACCAGTATTGTCCTCTCAATATTCTCCTCTCCTCTTCATTTCCCACTCCCTGAGCAAGCATATTTTAAATGTCAATATTGACTGCTACCATATTCCTTGGAACACTGTGCACACTGTAAACACTTCACAATGACTCTCGATAAGCAAGTGCTGTTTCCCTCCACTCTCCACGAAACATCTCTCTCTTCACCTCCACCTGAAACGAATGGCCATCACGAGCAGTCGTACAATACTCAGACGGCCACTTTAACTGAAAGAAGTCGACGTGAGGCGTCGATTGATTCAGAAAACAGCAACAACAGCAACTCTGCCAATTGCCAGCCCTTTTGGATTTCTGATAACACCATTTCAACAACTTCCGCATTTGCTGATCAGCCTCTGCCTAAAGCCACACTTCTCGTTGACGATCTTTTCATCGCTGAGACGCTGCATAAAATGTAAGTTTCACACTTTTTTTCGTTTCTTGGGTTCACCAGGTCAGCGTATATAGTGGGAATAGTTTTTATCTCAATTTTACCCTTAAAATGAACGCCAAGTGGTAGGGATTACTTGCTGACAATTTAATTAATGACTGCAAGTTGTTGATGCTGTTGCTGCTGTTGTTTGCAGCTGTTATCAACTACTTCAAGTTTGCCTACCAGTTAGAAAGTTTGTTCACGCAAAGTGTCCACATAGCTCACTGAGCTCACTGGTCTCCTTTTCACTTGCTCCCTCTCACTGGTGTCGATGGAGCACTGAGGCTGCTTCCTGTCGGGTTGACTCTTTCCTTCTTTCTGAGGGTGCAGTTGCGTCCCAGCTTTGGCTGCCGTTCGACCGTACTGAGGCAGTGACTGCCCACGCAGTGCTGCTTACCAGGAACTTTACTGCTTCGCTGGCTGCTCGCTTGTGGCCAGTGTGGTAGAGGCTCCCGCATACTGTGAGCATACTGTTTGCTCAGTGGCGCGCCGCGCTACCTCGTTTCCGTCACTTGACCTAACAGGCACAACTGACAATAGTTGCACCTTATCGGAAGTAAGCTTCTCCAGAGTGGACTTGTACAGTGTTTAAACGCAGTGTGCCACGACCACCAGAACAGAACAGTGGCCAGTGCCGTGACAAGTGAACGTTTCCCTCTGATGGACTGCTGATAAGAACAACTTCTTCTGTGTAGCTTCCCTTTTAAATTCTGTACTGCTTCCTGGTTAGCGAAAGTGCTTTAGATCGCCATTTTTATAAAGTGTTCTCAATTAAACTGTCGTTGCTTCTTTTACTTTACATTTTCTCCCTTTTTCTGACGTTGAATTTCTTTTGTTTGTTTACTGACGGTATAATTCTCTTTTTATCAGAAAAAGTGTGTGTGTGTTTACTCAGAAAGGCAACCCACCAATTGGCCATTTCTGCAATTTAATTTTCTTGATACTATTTTTGTTTGAATTAAGCGTAGGTTGTTTGGCGTTTAGCTTGGGCTCCTCAGTGTGCTGCCGTTCCAGAAACCGAGACAGCCGCAGCACAGACAGTGAGATGGGCGATAGTAGATGAGAAATGGTAGATGTACAACGGCAAACAGGCAGAGTACACTTGGAAACCTGAAACGATGGCCAGCGCTAGCACTTTCTCTCTCTCTCTCTCTCTCTCTCTCTCTCTCTCTCTCTCTCTCTCTC
>JAALOO010001058.1_pt1 | contig 20861 bp, 10 predicted proteins | sample 7257641 | NCBI WGS metagenome assembly JAALOO01 (sample SAMN14085613, study PRJNA598686) | mite metagenome | biome: ENVO:01001000; feature: ENVO:01001002; material: ENVO:01001226; isolation source: single female mite from University of Michigan culture on fish food culture... ...
GTCAGCGTTTATCACGTGAGTTTTTGCACTCAATCTTGCCAGAAAGTATGCTCGCCAACAGTCGCCCAAACTGGAAACACTTCTCTGTGCGCAATCAAAATCAATCAATAATTGGGATTTATTGGAGTTTCATCATCATGGTTCGTAATGGAAGCGAAAGAAAATAAAGGTGATGCAAAAGACAGCAATAGGAGTAGAGTAGGAGTAGTAGTAGAGAGGAAAGAGAAGAGAAGAGGTAAACAACAGTGGAAAATGAGACGGGAGAATCAATCTTCGTGTGAAGTGAAGTGGGAAGCAAAAATTAAAAAAATATACAAAGCTACGATGAATTCGTGGTCGTGGTGTGGGGTTGAAGGTTGATTGGTAGGTCATTCCACTCACTCCTCCTCCTCCTCATCCGACTCTTCCTTCTTCATCTTTTTGTTCTTCTTCTTTTTGCTCTTCTTCTTCGGAGCCTCCTCGACTACCTCCTCTTCCTCTTCTGCCTCTTCGTCTTCCTTCACCTCCATCACTTCTTCAGCGGCTTCCTCTTCTTCCTCTTCCTCCTCCTTTTTCACCTCTTCAAACTTCTTTCGCTTATTACTCGGCGTGGCAGTGGTGTCTCCGCCGTCCTTGTAGGTGAAGACCTTCGACTTGTTCTCAAACTTGGCCGCATTGGCAAACTGCTTTCCTTGGCCACTGATCTTTCGAATGCCGCCCTCTTCCAGATTCTTCAGGCGACTTTCCAGGCGGGCGCGGTTCTGAATGCCCAGGTCATTGGTGGACTCCTCGCCGAGGGCGTCGACGCGAATGGCCAGCGCCGCCTTGGCGGCCAACATGCGCGACATCTTACCCTTGAACTTGATGTTGCTCTGGCTAATCAGCTGGGCGTGATAGATCAGACCGTACTTGGGCGTGTTGTGCTTTGTCTTCAGCGCCCGGAAGAGAGCCTTCTCCGCGCCGAGAATCTGCACCGTCGAAGCGGGGTGCTTCGCCAGGTTCAGCAGCGAGCCGGCGTGCGAGATAAGTCGAGCACCGACGAGCTCACCAACGAGAATGGTCAGATTGGGCGCAATGGCCATCATGCGGTTCTTCAGGTACTCAAAGAGCTGGGCGCGGTACTCGTGCAGGTCGAGGGCATTCCGACAGAGCGACTCGATGTTCTCCAGATCCTCCTGGGCGATCTCCGTGCCCATGGACACCTCGGCAATCTCCTTCACCTGCGTCTCCACCTCCTCGGGGAGGATCTCCGACAAGTCGGTGGTGACGGTGTTGGTGCGCATTCCCACCGCCAGCACCGTCTTGATGTAGGCGATGTTGTCGGTGACGATCTTGGAGAGCTCCGGAAAGTGCCAGCCGTACCACTCCTTGCTGCGCATGATGTAGTTGTTCAGCTCCTTGTCGATGTCATCAAGCAGTGCTAAAAGGAGAAAACAATTTAGAAATAGAATCCAATTTCAACAGTCGATTAATGTACTTACAAACAGCCTGGATGATCATGGTGTCCACCTTGTCAGGGCTAAACTTTAGCTTGTATCGTCCCAAACTGTAAAGATGGAAAAGAAAAGGGGGTCAATTTTTACATCAAATTCAAATCAACAGAGCGCCTAAATACTAAACAGATAAACATCAGCGGTAGTGACGAGTTTCTAAACATGGTTAGTATATTCTTTCACAAGTAAATAGTTTCCATCATTTGTTTATCTGCTAAATCAGGAATGCAAAAAATGGAAGTTCACTTACCCGTGACTGAGACCCAGCTGCATGGCGGCCTCCTCTTCTTCGGAGAACTCCGGAACTAGGTTCGCCATTTGCGAGCGAATGCAGGACATCAGCTCCTGGACGACATTGCTGGTCACACAGGAGACGTTGAACTTCTCCTTGATGGCGGCGGCCAGCTTCGCGTCAGACACTGCAAGCGTCTCTTCGACGCACAACGGCACGATCTTCTTGTTCAGAAACTTCTTTAGTCGCTTGCTGATCTTGCCCTCAATCAGCGCCGTAGTGGAGGCGAGCGCATCCGAGGCGTCCTTGAACTTCTGCACCTGTTCAAAGGAGAGCAGCTTGGTGGCCTTCTTTGCGTTCTGGAGCTCCTTGAAGAGCGACTCGGGCTTTTTGAGCTTACCCTCATCGTTAAGCTGTGCAAAATCTGATTAGTACCAGAGGCAAAAATCCCCCTCAAATTAACGTACCTTGAAAATGTAGTATCCCGACGCGGATTCAAAGAGTACCAGCATGGTCCGGCTGAAGTCTGGTGGACTGGAGGGCAAAACCGAGGTAACCGTTTGGAGGGTGATGGATGGATGGAGAGAGAGTGCACCAGCAGCAGAGGCAGCAGCAGCGAGAGAAACAGACGCTAGTAGCAGCGTGCACGGCGTGCGGCAAAACACGTGGATTCCGGCGGCAGTGCTGCCTCACCGAGGCGCGCAAAAGCACCTCTGGGTATCGAGTCGTCCATCGATCGATTGCCCACGACAATCGATTCCTCGATGCGCGGCCTGATGAGAACAAGGCGAAACTTGATCTGATTTGTCTATGGAAGATAACATGGAGAGAAGGCAATTTGACGGCAAATTGATTGCTTTTGCTGATCAGGAGCCATTCCTCGTCAGAGTTTAGAGGAGTTCGGTTGATTTATTTGGGAATCATCAGAACCGAAGATGGGAACTAATTTGATCAGGCAATACGATTCGCTCGGGCAATTAGATTGTTTCTGGTGAACTGGCCGGTCACTTATCGGTCAATTGCATCTGGGTAAGTAATCGCTTCTTGTACCCATTGCCAGTACCAGTAGTAATAACTGTTCGGCTATTAACTGCAGTAGAAGTGCTCCCATTTGGGCCGTTTAGTGGACGCCTGTCAGCAGTTCATTCGATCTGCTCTGCCAACTGCAAAACTACCAACTTTCCATGACGAATCGATCTTGATCGAACTGACGAAGTCCTGAACTATCTTTTCTATGTCTATTACTTTCTCATCATTTTCGATTTAGAACTGCTTCTGTAACATCAACCAATCGTAATGGTATGTAATTTTTCCACCATGTTTATTTATGCCATTTGATGGGATAGTTGCACTGCACTTTACACTTACTCCAACAACAACCCCAGCCCCAAGTACTTTGGTCAATTGGCCATCGTCTATTTTGGAGCAAACCAGGCACTCACTACTACTATTCAGTCTGCTCTTTCTTTCTTATTGCCCGTTTCACTGCCACCACGACCACTTGGCACAAACTTGGCAGTCCTGGTAATGGACACACATTCACTCACTCACTCTCTGGCAGACTCACTCACAAACATTAAACCGTCGCAAGCCGACGCTAAATGGCCATAAACGTGAGCAGTGAATCTATTGATTCGACAATGGAAATGGCTGCATGAGCAGCAAATAGAGCAGCACTTGCAGCTGAAGAATAATAAGCTCGATAAGAATTTAAATAAGCAAACACACATAAAGTTGCAATTATTACTAGCGATCATACTGCCATTACGAGAAGAGCTTATCTGCCGAGAAGGGGCGGCTGAAGACGGAGACGATCAAAGACACACACACAGTCTGTAGATGTGCCCCTTCTCAACTCTGCATTGACATTCCCATTGGTGGCACTAAAAGCACAGCAATCGGCGGCTCGCTTTTGTTCTCGCTCTCCGTTGCCTCACAACTGTCTGACTGAATCACGGTCCAAGAGCTGCATTGGCCATTCGTCGACTTGGTGCCCAAGTGGCTTCCCTTCCTCTTCTTTCATTCCATTTATAGGTTCAGATGGAGGAGATGCACAGGCGTCCGGGCGTAGTAGTGCTGATGCGCATTCAGTGTACAGCACAGTGCCAGTGGCCACCATCATCCAATCGTTAGAGGCAGTGTCGTTACGTGACTGTGATTTGGCAGGGGAAAGAAGATGCCACTGCTGCATCAGCTTAGATTGCTCCACATTTGCGGGCTAATTAAAGAGTGCTGCAGTGCAGTGCCCCACCACTGATGATTCCGCCAAATGAAGCAGCAGCAGCAGCAGCCAGGCAGCCAACTTAGGAAGATGCAAGCAGAGCAGTGCAGGCACCCACTGTAAGCTCAGCAGTGCTCAGTCAGCCTTCACTTGCCTTCTTCTTTCTCCTGTCAGCGAGGATTAAATGGGAGTGAAATGGCGGGCAAATTGATTAGGCAAAAGATGTGAGTGAGTACGACATCATGCACGGACATATTGGCCCGGTGTGTCCCGTTCAGGGCGTCCGATAAATGGACTACTAGTCCCCGGAGAGAGTGCCTCCTGTGCCCTCTGCAATGAACTCTTATTGATTTGCAGTGGTGCACACACTGCTTACGAGTGCTTCACTGGCACACTGTTCACTGCACCCTGGCCCTGCTCTCTTTTCGGTCATAATTTAACGCCAATATTGCAATTTTGTTTGTCTGTCTGGTCTGATCTGCTTTCATTGTGTTTGTGTCGGATGAATCCTTCCTGTCGGCACAAACAAAATCGGTTAAGGACAGCGACGACTGCATCTGCGGCACTGTCGATGACAGTCGATGAATGGTGCCGCACCATTAGTTGGCCATTTGATTCAGTGCCGCAGATTTGGTCAGTTGCAGCCTGCAGCACCTATTGTTGCCCATTTCTCTTTCTCTCGTTGATCATCAGCAAATCAAAAGCAAAAGTAAGAACAACACCAACAATAAGGGCAGTCATAAAGTGAGTGCCCACTTTAAAATGGATCACTTTTCACTTTTCACAACTTTCTGGTTTGTTGTTGTTCGTGTTGTTGTCTTTTGTGGTGGTGGTAGTGCTTAATTGTTCAGGAAAGGCAGAGAACCACTTCGTTGCCACGGTCAAATTGCGCTAATTTATTGCCGTTCAGCGTTGGCTCGCTGGAGCGTGCGTTTGCCACGCGATGTGCTGCTGCACGCCAATTTAGAGAGGGGACTAGCAATGACTGTTTTGCAATGCCTGGGTATGTATGCCTGGCACACGCCGAGGGTCGTCGAGTTAGTCCTTGGGTGGTGGTGAGGCTAGGCAGGCTCATCCGACAACCATGATTTAGCCATTGCTGCAACTTAATCACCCAGACCAACTGGACACACATGAAGACGCTGCCTGGCCACACTCACTGTTTCCTCGCCTTCTTCTTCTTCTTCTTCTTCTTCTTCAGAGTTGACATTGTTACACGAGTGGCCAAAGTCGCTCTTGCTCTAGTCACTGGTTGGGTGGCAAATGAGGAAAAATGGCCACCACGGCGGCAGCAACAGCAACGTCAAATGTGAAACAAGTCAATTGACATTCGCTGCTGGCTGCCTCTGCCTCGACTTCAGGAGAAGTTCAAGTCTCGCCGAAGTAGATCGATCGATCGGTCGGTGCCTGCTCAATACTGCCTCACAATGTCACAATATTTACAGCGAGCACACCGAGGGTTGTCCTCTTTTGCTATGGGGCCTCCCGCGTTGGCAAGGCAGTGCTGCTGCTGTTGCTGCTGGTGTCATGCTAGAGCATAATTGGTCTCATAAATAATCAGCAGTGGAGAGAGAGAGAGAGCACGTCGTGCCCGGTGTGCCTGTCAATTGGTGCTGTAATTACCGCGTAAACTGATTCGCCAATGTGTCAACAAGCAGCCGAACAGGGAGGAGGAGGAGAAGGAGGACAGCACACGATGTTCTTGCGCCTCACATCTCGCTGTCAGAAGCTGGCAGCTTCTTTCTTCTGTCTTCAGCACCTCATGACAGCTCAATACCGAAGCTGCTGTAACAAAGCAGCACCTCCGAATTTAATCAATTGCAAATTAGTCTCCTCTCTTTATTATTAAACAGATTCATTGACAGTGGCAGAGCTGGGTGCACCATTCAATTGCTGCGATTGAGATTGCTCAAATCACTATTAATTGGAGAGAATGCTAATGAGGTGGAGGGAGGGAAGGCACTGCTGCTGCTGCTACTGTCGCTCAAGTGGTGATCGATTCAGTGCAGGTGCGAGGTGACTCTCGGGTCATCATTCATCGCCTCCGTCGGGCAAGTGTCACTCGGCTGGGGCTACCCCGATTGCACCCCGATTGTGTGAGCATTCTTTTCTCTGTGACATCCACTGTCCTGTGTAATACTATTCAATGGCAACTGCGTCTCAAATTTGCTCTTTTACTTACTCTACTGTTTTCCCTTTGTCAGTGTGGAAATGCACACTGCTAATTCGATCCTAATCCGCACATGTTCGTATGTTTTGCAACACTAGTAATGCTACTTTTGGGAACTGCAGCTACTGCAATTTTTGGCAGCCACATCAGTGTCACCGAGTCGAGTTATTAGCCGATTAGCAGGGGTAAATGTGCAAATTGTCGCTGACAAATCGATTAGCAGATTGACCAGAGCAGTAGTAGTGGCAGCTTTTGGCGACAACACGATTATCCTCAATTTGTCTTGGCCCATTTGCTGCTACTGCCGCGACGGTGATCGAAAAGCATTTTTGGTTCTAAAGTCAGAAAAATGCTGTCCACATGTTCGCACCAGCCTAATGACTGATTAATTAAAGTCATCTGGTCCTGGAAATTACTGTTGGCCAGCCAGCATTTCCCTTTGAGGTATACCGTCCTTTCTCCCTCAGCACACACACACACACACACTTGTTAGCATTCAATTAATTGAAAGTTCAAGAGTGGCCGATTTTTATTAGCTTTGCCCTCATTCGGTGCGCTTTCTTCTTTTGGTGCTCTCTTCACATTTGTCTCTGCCTAAATTGCTGCTGCCGCTGCTAAACTGCCGTACTCTTCACTGGCAAAGCAAAAACAGCACTAACTTCTGTCTACCCTTCACCACACACTTGGCCAGCAATCGTGTATGTAAGAAGTGCAATAAAGTGATCTGCCGCCAAAAAGGCCAATTGCTCAGGAGCAAAAATGAGCAATTAGAAGAGCAATTGCAGCAGCACTGGTAACGTTCGATGTCGCCGAAATGTTGCAGCACTTGCTCGCTCTCTCTCTCGTAACGAGTCATCATCATGTGTGCACTTGTCCCCTCACTTTTTTCTGGGCCCGGCCAACTGGATTGTCCAAAGGCACACATGATTGCCAAGTGATTGCTTTATAATTTGAAAGTTGCTATGGCTGAAGCCCAGGCAGCAGCAGCAGCAGCATCGACCCTAGCGCTGACCTCACTGTGATCAATACTCACCCACTCACTGACTGGCCCAGGCAGCGACAATTTGACTTTACGACCTCACTCATAAAAGTCAAAGGGTAGTGGCCCTGCACTGGTCAACTGACGCTGACACTGAAGAGAACAGGCTCACTGTCCAGACAAGGATTATCGCTTTCTGTGCCGACAGAGGAGACAGTACCACAGTACTGCTCAACACTGGCTCAACTAAATTGCCCTCTTCAGCTTCTTCTCCAGGCCCAGCTAGAACGGTGTGGTCAGTGGTGGTCATTGCACAGGTTTTTACCGCACTGCACATCCAATCGCTAATTGCCAATCGTCGGCCAGTGCTGATCACTAATCAATGAGGACCCTAAAGAGGGGAGGCCAATCCATTGTTTGCACACTGTTGTTGTTATTGTTGTTGCTCTTGTCGCCAAAGTGGCTGCGCTCAAAGACAAAGGAAGAAGCCGCCACAGTCGCCGCCGATGCCGACACCGCCAAAGTGACCATCAAATGATGACCAGTACCTGCTGTAAGGAAAAATGCTAAAACTTGGAGGATAAAACAACCTCCTCTTCCTCTTCTCATACGTGTTCATGATCATCATTAAATTCGTTTTTGAGCAAAGTTAGTTGGCAAACATAGTTGGCTACAAGATAATCCGCGTTTACATCAGCTCAAGCAAACTTTTCATCAGCAGACTTTAGACCGCAGCTGAGCAGCACTGAGCTGATCTGATCGGAGCAAAGTTGAGCAAATCTGGCCAGTTTTTCACCTCCTCGTCGGATTTATCCGTCATCAGATTTGCTCTTCTTCTTCTCCTGCCAACTAAACACATCACCTTTTGTGTTCTTCTTCCCTAGCCAATTCTCTTATTGAATTCTGCAGCCAAGCCGGGCGCATTGTTTCACTACCAATCTGCCCATGTTCAGTGTCTCTCCTTTAATTGCCGCCGTCTGCGTTGGCAAAGTGGTAGCAGTGGTGGTGACGGTGATGACAGTAGACCTCGTCGTCTTCGTCGTCCTCGATGAGCACCATTTTACGATATGTGTGCAGTGCAATTGCAGTGCCAAAGTGTAAGACAAAGGGGACAAAGTCGCCGAAAGAGAGTGAGAGCTGCTGCAGTGCTAGTGCTTTGGCCAATCGACCAATTGGCTAATCGCTTTCTTCGGTCCTCTTCAGTGTGCCCTGTCCCCTTCTTCTCCTTTGGAGAGCGGCCTGCTTTGCAGTAGTCCGCACCTAATGTACTAATTGGCAATTTATATTTGTTTATGCGCCAGTGCGCAACGCAACGCACACAGACAAGCCGACGTGGAGAACAAGGCCCATTACCACCATCAGCAGCCCAGGCCCTGGCCATGGGCCCTTATCAATTTGCCGCCGACGCATTGGCGCTCTTCAGGCTAGGCCTGCGCGACACTGCGCGACAATTACGGGCCCATTAGCGTTGCGCAGTCACTGCAGACACTTATTGATCGCTGATGAGCACTGATGGCACCGATGGCCGACGCAATCTGCCGACGTAATAATAATTCGGCCACATGTTTGCTTTGCAGCCTTGAAGACGAAAGCAGAGAGGAGAGAGCTCTCCTCTTGGTGACACAACCACCACCACCGCCGACTACTGTTGGGTCGTTGTGTCACCAAACACAGACTGGCAAACACTTGAGCAAATGTTTGCCTAAACGTAGCCAGGCAGTCGCATGCATTAAATTGAAGAAGCCTTTGCCAGTGGCGACGCTTGTACGACAGCAGAAAGTCGCGACTGTACCCCTAACATTTATTTTCTTTTCTCCGGTGGTGTCACCCCCTGCTCTGTTCTCCCAGCACCCGACTTCTCAATCAAAAGTTAATTACGACGGAATTAAGAATTAATTGAAAGTCGGTGGTGCAGCGTTCTGCTTGTGGCTGGCTTTTCTGATGTGGTGCCTGCCTACAACTTAGCTGCTGCTGCTACTGCTTCAGTGATTGAGCCTGACACAGCACTAACAGGCAATCACTGCAGTGCACAGTGGAGGCCATAAAGGCGCCATAGTTTATTGGCCTTCAGTGTACCACCACCACCACCACCACTACCGCTGCAAACTCAGCTCAACTAACTCCAATCGCCGATGAGGATGAGGAGATGCTGATGCGAACAAAGAAAGAAGGAAAGAAAAGAGGGGGCACACTGCCGACAAAGAAAAGTGCACATACGGCACTTCAGGCTGTGTCGTACAATGCGAGAATTGGCTACAGTCATGCTGGTGAGTTGCCTTGCTTTGAGGGGTCGGCAGAGGGAAGGAAAGAATGAAAGAAGAATGGAGAAAAGGGGAAGGCATCATTTATTGCCCATTCAGTGAGCACCACTGCCAACAACAGCACACAATGCTCATTTGCCACTTTGCAGTGCAGTGCATCTTCTTCCCAAATGCAATCAGAGTCTCATTCTCATTCTGCTATTTTTCTTATCTCCCCAATTCCTCATTTAGAGAATCATTTATGCTGCAATGCTTTTGTAGGCACGTTGCTAGTGTTCACTTCTGAAGAAATGCAATTCTGTTTCATTGCTGAAGATTCTTTTAGCGACTTCTTCTTCTTTTTCTTTTCCAGTTCAAGGAAGAGGAGTGGTGGCAGGGTGAAAATTATTATAATGACAAGCAAGTGCAATGATAATAAAGCCATCAAGGGAGAACTTGGCTGCCAGCAAAGTGTCCTGGCAGAAAGTTGCTGCCATTGCATTCGAATCATTCGCCTGCTAATCGCCACAATGAGGTGGCCACCGTCAGTGGCAGTCGCCGATTGGCTGCTCGGTCGCAGGGCGGTCCTTCGGAGGTGCTGGCCACCAATGGCAGATGGGCGACAGTGCAGTGCAGCACAGGCAGAAGTCCTTTTAGTTCGTGTAATCAAGTGACTTCAATAGCAGCAACACTGGGGACAAACTCTGTATATAGTAGTGACAGACTGGCGCATTCAGTCTCATTCACAGCGCAGCCTGCAGCCCGTTCAGCCGATCATCGAGCCTTCAGTCTTTTTGCCATCTTCTTCTTTGTCTTCCCTTGCAAACTTTACTCTTCAGGCACTCTCTGATTCGACTCTGTGAATCGCAAGCGCTGAGCATCCCTGCCGCCTGTGTTCTGCATTCTCTCATCATCGAGCCTACTTTCAGCACACACACGCACACATTCTCACTTCCATCATCCGCCATCAGCATCTGCTAGGAAAGTACATCCGCCCAGCAGCACTACACTGACTCTGCTCCAATGCATCTGGTCTCATCAGGCTCGCCCACCTCGATTGGCGCCCACTCGACGACACTGAGCTCTGAGAAGCAGTACCACCAGCAGCACCATCAGCACCATCAGCACAACCACCAGCACCATCATCATCAGCAGGCCATGAAGCGAAGTCTGGGCATGCACCACTCGGCCAAGCACTTTGCCGATGATGACCTCAAACAGCACCTATCCTCGGAGTTGAAGAAGCACAAAAGTAAGTGTCTTGACCGTTATTAGCGCCTTTCAGGTTGCTGCTGCTGCTGTTTATTATTTGCTGCCTGCTCAATTTTGAAGTCAATTAGATAGACAGTCAATCAGTCAGTCAATTCGCATTCACACAATTTGCACTTTTGCAGCCAGGCACGATTGTACTCATCGGCGAGCACCAATCATTGGCGTTCATTAGCTATTTTCACGTTGAGCCTCTGATTTTGTTTGATTTGGAGAGTGGAAAGAGAGGTAATCACACTTACATAAGTCCACCGACACAAGTCACACTTTTGTTCCTGAGCGCACCATTGTTTGTCTGCGTGCGTTTGTCATGAATACTTCTCTCGTTGGGTTGTGCAAACACTGGGCACAAAATGCCTGCGGACAGGCAGACAGGCAGGCAGCAGGCGTCAGTGGCCGAGCTGCTGCTGCTGCTGTCGTTTCTGTTGTTTGCTCATTAAAAAATCAATAAGTGAAGCCACCATAAAGTGACTTAGTGAGTGAGTGAGTCTGTCGCGAGTCGAATGGAATTCCAGCATCTCCAGGCAAAGGCAAATGCATCCATTTTATTCCATCAGCAGCGCTTTTTGGCATCTTCATTGCACTTTATTGCACTTAAATGCACACAGGCGGCAAGCGTTCACAGGCACAAACACACTGGCCACCACCACCACTACCTTCATTATGATGATCACCTTTCCTCGCCGATTGCAGCTGATGCTGATGCAGCAGCAGCGGCCTGTGATCTGGCATCATCTCCCGCTGCTGCTGCTGCTGGTCGCCGTGCTGTGTTCGGCATCATCATCGAATCGTCATTTGTTTAATGACACACAGCTGAGATAAAATCTCGCGCTAAGAGATCCAATAAAAAAAGGAGAAAGAAAGAGGGGAAAAGCTGAGCAACTCTGCTGAAAACTCGTTTTCATCATCTCCCACACTTCTTCTGTAGTGAACGTGTGTGTGTGTGTGTATGTTTGAAATTATTTAGCGATTATTATTGAGCCAGACACACAGTGTGTTGACGAGTGACGATGTCTTTCCCGATCTCGCTCCCCTCATGTGTTGCCTCTGAGCATTAAGACATTTACACCTGTCTAAATAGATTTCCCTTCTCTTCCTCCTCCTCGACTCACACCTTTTATTCTTTCTTCTTCTTCTGCTGCTGCTAAGACTGATTGCAGAAAAAGACGGTGTGCACAAAGCAAACACACATTGAGCTCTTTCTGCTGCCTTTATGACACATCTCTTTTTCTTCTTCCTTTTTCGAGGAAAAATAGCAGCAGCGTAGATTCTTCATCTCCTGCACCGCTGCCCTTTTCCTGCTGCACTTTTCTGCTACTATCCATTTATTTGTTTTTAATTACGCCAAATGTAAAAAGGCACTCGTTCATTTGCTGTTGGTGAGCACTAGTGAACTTCAATGAAAAGTGGCGGCAATCTTTCAGCACTAAGCACATTAATTGAACAGCTTTCGATTCTTTCACTCTCCCTCTTGCCGACACCAATTAAGTGCAACACAAGAGTTTCTTTTTCAGCTGTTGATGCCATTTAATTGCCAATTGCCCCCTGTCTCTGTTTATGAGCACTAATCGAATTAGAATTTAGACACCTGACTGGGAGGAAAGGTTGGGCCACGGTCCTTCTGGCCACCTTCAGAGTGAAAGTGATCTTGCTGCCCTTGCTGACTTTTTACAACCATTTGCAGCGGGTGAATTGAATTGTAAAACAATTGACCAATTTTCAATTTGGTGCCTGCTGTTGTTGTTTTTGTTGCTGTTGCTTCTCCTTCAAACTGGCTAGATCAAGTTGCCAAGGGTCCTGTCTCTGATTGTATAATTACCCAAAGTCAAGTTAGGCCTAGGAGGAACGCACGAGGACGACACACTCTAGGCCTGCTGCTGCCACACCTAGCTTTGAAAGAGGAGGACAAGGACGATGAGGACAAGCTACAGCGTTTGTAGCAAAAACTGAAACTCTTTGCCAACACTACTGTCCACTAGTGATCACTTGGGTGGCATTTGGCCTAGCTCTGCCTACTGTAACTGCTTGGCTTCTTCTTCCTCTTCTACCGAGCAAAAACTTCGTTGGAGCCGCACAGTAGGTCGCCCACAACTACTACCTCCTTATCGATCACCGAGTAGTGTGCCAAATGACTCGGTGCTTCTGCTTCTTCTGCAGTTCAGTGACAGTGACTCAGTTGCAGTTGGTCCTCATCGTCAACCTCATTGCCTACCTGTCTCAATTGGTATTTCACTTATTTAAATTTATTATACGAACCTTGTAATTGATGTAGTGTGTGTGTGCTGCCTGCACTGTGCTCACCAGGTAGAACACTGAATGGCACGCCGCTGCAAATTAACTTGTTTCCTCCTCAAGTGAAGTATTAGTAGTAGTGGTAGTGGACTGCACGCAATGAGCAGTATTTGTTTAACTCCTGCCTGACTGCAATTGAAATGTCAATGAGAGCGACTGAGTTGTCACACTGTCCCCTCTCTCATTCTCTTTGACAAGCTCATCCGTCAAATGAATCCTCGCCTTAGATCGCCCGTCGCAGCTGGTCTGGCGGTGGTAGTGCACTGTCTTCAGTGCCGCCTCTGGCCTCCACCGATGTCACACACATTTTGACTGTGTAATTAATCGCATTGACAGTGTCTCTGTCTCTGTCTGTTTGTGTGTGTGCTGAACAGCCACTAAGTGGTGGTGATGGTACTCTGACCCCCAAGAGAAGCACAACTAATTTGACGACAATTACACAGTCTGTTGATGTGCTGGTGGCTGACGCCGGAAATGGCACGCTCGTGGCTCGTGCTAGTGCTGCAAAGTTTTCTTACGGCAGCGAAATGGACATCGCAATCATCGGCATCTTTGCTTGTCACAAACACACACACACTCAACCACTAGTATGGCACATCTCTTCAGACATTTCTCGCTCTCGCTATTTTCAGTTATCTAATGATCGCATCTTTAAAGCCCAGACTAAAATGGCTTAGCTGACAGCTCGCTGACAGGCTCGCTTTTAAGTTTGGAAAGGCACACGATTAGCAGCAATTAAGCAGTGGCTGCACTTTGCCACTGAAAGCGACACTGTCCAATGTGCTCTACTGTTAGCACCCACTTTTCATCAACTCTAATCGGTTATCGTCTTCTTTTTCTCTTTTTCTACCCTCCACAGCTGCTCCAACGAGCCATTCTTCGCATCGAGCCGCTGTGGCGGCCGCTGCTGCTGCTGCAGCCGCCGTCGCCGATCACGAGCACGACATGCTAAACAGCCCTAACGGCGGTTCTGGCGTTGGTGGCGGTGACCCAAACAGCAATGCCTCCCTGCGTCGCTACCGAACTGCCTTCACGCGCGAGCAGCTGACGCTGCTGGAGAAGGAATTCTGCCGCGAGAACTACGTCTCTCGACCGAGACGATGCGAACTAGCGGCGGCACTCAATTTGCCCGAAAGTACCATTAAGGTGAGTAGAGAGTATAGACTGACTGACTGAATGGCTGCTAATGGACGGCGATGAAAAGAGGATAGCCTATAAATAGGACACAGGCTGATGCTGTCAGATGATGCTCAGACATGATATCAGAGATGCCTATGGTATGTCTCTGGCCTGCTGACTGGTGTGGTCACATTAGAGCTGGTGGGTGTCAGATAAAATGAAAGTGCTGAAATGAAATGAAATAAAAAAATGCAGTCATCACCTCTCTCCATTGTTCTCGCTTCCAATCCACTAAGCACAATTCTCTCTTCTCTTTTCCATTCTCCCATTCCTCTGCTCTGTTATAGGTCTGGTTTCAGAATCGGCGCATGAAGGACAAGCGCCAGCGAATGGCGCTCACATGGCCGTACGCCAATCCGCATCTGGCGGCGTACATGTTCGCCGCAGCGGCTACCGCCGCCGCCTACGGCCAACCAGCGGCCATGTACTGGAACCGGGCGGCAACTATGGCCGCTGCTGCCGCCACTGCCTCGCCCACAGGGGCGGCGGCCACTTCAGCCCCTGGTTCAGCTGGTTCTCCAGGAGGAGGAGGAGGAGGTAGCGGTAATGGTAATGGAGTGTACCTGGGTAGCCCCGTCGGCCACCAGTACCACTCACATCATCACCAGCAGCAGCATCAGCTGGGCGCCATTCGTCACCCCACAGCTGGCGCAGCTGCTCCAGGTGACTTTTCGCTGAATGGCAGTTTTGGCACCGGTGGCACTGCCCATCTTCCTGAAAGTTCTGCAGCCATCTCCGCTGCCATGCTAGACAGTGCTCTTGCCAGTGCTGGCAATGGACGACACAGCGGCTCAGGCGGTTCGGTGTCCTCCTCGGTGTCGGTCGCTTCCGCCGGAGGGTGCTGTGCCTCCCCTCCACTTCCTCCCACTTCGTCGCACTCTCTCTGTCTCAGCTGTCCCCCGCTGTCATCCTCTGGTTCTCCTCCACTACTGAACAACAACAACAGCAACTCCTCACCTCTGTTGGCCACTGTCCACTCTCCGAGTGCTCTCTTCTGTCCGAGTAAGCAGCACCAGCTCTCGGCTTCATCCTCCCCTGAACATCACCAACAGCATCATCATCATCAACAGCAGCAGCAGTCGCAATTCAGCAGCAGCAACAACAACAACAACAAGAAACCGCTCTTTCAGCCCTACAAAAATGACATTGAGTAATCGCTTTGTGCTACTACTACAGAGCTAACCTGAATTTGAGAGAATCTAGTCTACCACATCGTTCACCTTCAATCTTGCAATTGCTGCACTGTGCTGCTCCATGTTTAGTTGCCCTATGATGATGATGATGCCATTGATTGCACACATCTTGCATACGTACACGCCGTACAAAGACCAAACAGTTTGTTCGTTTGAGTTTACTGAACCACACACACCCATACTTTAATATAGCAATTTTCACTCTTCTTTTATTCTTAGCACATCTTTACTTGTATTCCCTTAGAGTAGCAATTTTAGAGTACAGCATCAACTTGTAAATAAAATAAACAATAGTTATCTCTATCACTATCAAAACTTGATCAACTTTTGTGTACATGTAAACAATAATAAAAAATTTAAAAACAATTAATCAGCATTATTAAATCAGGTTGCCCTCTAAATTAGCTGCTTAACTTTTAATTATAATAATGAAATGCTGACTGAACTGGCTCAGAGCATTCAGTGTTTGCAGATCAGGTGAACAAGAAAGGTAAACAAAAAAGTAAAAAGCAAAACGTCAAAGTTGGTGCAACTGCATCGGCTGCCAAAGTGCACTACTTCTGCTCGTTGGGCGCCCCCTTGGCGTCGTCAGCCATTGAGACCTTGCCCTGCTGCTCCTTCTGCTCTGATTGCTTCAGCTCCTGAATCTTCTTCTTCTTCAAGTTCTGCAGTCGCTTGTGGACCACCTCGATGGACTCTGAGCTGGCCTGCGTCTTGAGGGCGTTCTCTGCAGCCGCCGCCGCCGCTTCGGCCTGTCGACGAGCCGTCTCCTTCTCCTGCTCTTCCAGCAGCTTCTTGATCATCTCCTCGCGCTCCTTGGCCGTCGCATCGGGCACCTGTCCCTTGCCCAGTGACTCCTTCGAGGCGTCTCGGCGGTACTTGGAGAAGTCCTCAAAGCTGCTCGTCGACGTGGTTGACTTCGTTGACTTGCTCTCCTTTGAGTTGCTCAGCGAGCCGCTGCCATCATCCTTGGGCTGCTCATTGCTCGGTGGCTGCTGTTTTTCCGGATTGTCAGACATCGTTTGTGAGTGTGTGTGTTGATGGGTGTTAGAGTCACTTGATAGAGGAGTTGACTTGGGAAACCTGACAAAGAAAGCTTGCTTGCTAGAAATTGAGAAGCACACTGAAATGAATGCTCACTGTTCAGTGCGTCAGCTTTTGAGTTGAAAAGCACCGTCATCGAATTAAAAGTTCGAAAACAACAGTCACATTAGTTTGTAAACGGATTTATTGGTTGTCTAAAAGCACCACACAGTGGTAGTATATTACATGTCATTTTGTGCAAATAATAATTGGGCTTTGTACAGAGAGCAGCGTTGTGTGATAATCACAACAGTCGATATACAATGGGGGTGTGTATATTTTGGTAATCAGAATGTGTTTGTGTGAGGGTTTGTATAAAATGTACAGGTATTTCGAAAGAAGTCGAAGATTAGTCGAAGCAGAAGGAGTTAGCAAGCGTAGTGGTTAGGATACGTCAATGCAGTCGAAACGAGTTGAGAAGGTACGTCGCCGAGAAGTGAGAGATAGGTCAAGCTGCACTGTCAAATTGGTAAGCTGACTGACTGTTTGAGTAGACTGTTTAGCTTTTGTCTCAGTCAGGAATGTCCAGACGAGGACTGTTCGGCAGGACGACCGCATTCGGCTGCTGCGTGATCACCTTCTTCAGCTTGCTGGGCACCTTTTTCCCGTCCTGAACGTCGTAATCGGAGCCGGCCGACGTCCCATTGGTCACCGTCACCGCCGTCAAATTGGTCCGCTCATTCTGCTGACCGTTTTGGTGATGATGGCCGCCCGACCCGCCCCAGCTGTTCAGCGTAAAGTTGTAGCTGATGTTGGCGTACTCTCGCAGACAGGGACAGAGGACGAGGAGAAAGGAGCAGAAGTCTTTGCGCATGCCGAACCACCCTAACGGAAAAAAGTGAGTTTATAAAATCGAACCAAAGTAATCCACCACTTACAAAGATTGCCCCCTTTCGAGCTGAATGACATGCAGATGAGGATGATCAGCGTAAAGTAGAGCGGCACAAAGACGGAGAAGTAGTCCATCTCAAAGTGGTAGGAGGCGGCGGAGAAGAAGGGCAGCGGCGTGCTCAGCTGACTGCCCGTGGCAGGGTTCAGCGAGGCGACGGCGTGCGGTGATATGTGCGGCGAGTAGAACTGTATCATGCCGGTGAAGGCGGGGGGCGTGTCCGCCGAGTGCAGGTGAGGATTGGGGTGATCACCACCGGTGATTCCAGCACCAACGTGAGAATTACCGTTTCGGGCGTTTAGGTGCGCCACCGAGTCGAGCTTCGAGGAAAGAAGGACGAAGAAGACGAGCAGCGGGAGGACGATGAGCGTGTAGGCGAGCGCCGAGTAGAAACTCGCTCGGCGCTGCTCCGCCGACACCTCCGGCGTGCGAAAGAGAATGACGGCGAAGATGAGCGCGTAGAGGACGCCGATGATGGCGAGACAGAGGAGGATCCACAGCGGCACGAAGACCACCACCCAGCTCCAGGTGATGAAGTCGTCCAGGCGGATGGGCACGAAGATGAACTGCAGGAGGTTGAGTGAGCAGATGAACTCAAACTCAAAGTCGCGCTCATTCTTCAGCGCCCAAATGGCGACGGCGATGGAGAGCAGGGAGACGAAAATGAGGGGTACGAAAGCGAGCGTCCAGAAGTGCCGATTTGACTCTAGTTTGTCGCAGACGAGCAGCTCGAACATGAGCAGGAGGAGCTGCAGTGAGAGGGCGATTAGCATTGACTTGAAGTGCGTGTAGGAGCTCTCCGAGAGGCGGTACTCGGGGTTGCAGATCCACACAAGGACGCCGGTGAAGGCGCCCAGAATGACCAGCGACTTCCAGACCCATAGCGGGAGGAAGACGAGCCACCAGGAGATGAGCACCGTCCGGTCCAGTCGCAGGGCAAAGAGGATGAAGAAACAGAGGAGAGAGGTGTAGACGACGAATTTACTGGGGAGGAGCAGATGTGTTAGAATGATCATTATCAGCATCACCATCACTGTTATAGACATACCTCGAGTTGAAATCTTGAAACACCCGTTGGCAGTTCATCTCGAGGCCGTGAACTGAATTCTCTCTGTCCTACTTTCTCAGCTTTCTAAGATGAAGCTGACTTTACTCGCTCTCACTCTCTCTCTCAGTAAAAACGATCTAAATGCCGATTCCGAAACATATGGTCGAACTAAAAGTGCACTATCAGTGGTGCATAGTTTGCAGATAAATATAACAGACGACGAAGTGGCGGTGATGATGATGATAGTGCACTGATGGTGCTGATCCTCCTGATGATCCTCAGGACTCAATTATTGTCTGGGTGAACATTCTTCAGCTACCAGAGGAGTCATCAAAAAGCAGACATCATTTTCAGCAACAGCAGCAACCGCAACGCACTTATCTGACGACTGGAGAAACCCAAACACAAGGAAATAATATCACTCGCAGTATCAACGATTGGCGACACATAACACCGAGCCGCGGAGCACCAGACTCAAGCACACACAGAGAAACAGAAACAGAGACAGCTGCCGAAGGTGCTAGGTGAGATCCAGATTGTTTCTGTTTACACAATTTAGAGAGCGAGAGAGAGAGAGGGAGCAAGGATCCACAGTGGAAGCAGTCTGAGCAGACAGACAGACAGACAGACTGATGTATCCGCGGATATAATAGATGGCGCTGCAGTGCTGGCGATCATTCGAGGATTTTTGCTGTGGCAGAAAAAAAGAGGGGTTCCTGCAATTGAGCTGCAAGTTATCTCTCTTTATCAGGGAAATCATAAATTGATGATGATGATGGTGATGTTGACAAGAGGATGCGTTGGCCAAAGGATGTGTCTTCTACTACAGCAATGCCCAAAGCTCTCACTGCATGGAGAGGTCGACCTCGAGAGCCAATGAGCTGCTGTACGACTACCCGCAAACAACAACAGCAGCAGCTTTCAGTGACCGAGTGCAATACGCCGCCTGTCATTTCATTCTTTCCTTTTCACTGGTAATTTGTTATCGAGATTATTGAGACAGTATGTATGTACATTAGATAAAGAAGACTACTACTAGTGCTGATTGACGATAGAGGAAGAGAGTGAGAAAGAGAGATAGCTGCAGTTTACTGAGATGATGAGCTGATGTCCTCAAGGAACGCCACTTCTCTCAGCACTGTACTGTCCTTTTCCTCATCCTCTTCATCCTCTTTTCCTCAATCAACCAGTGTTTTAGTGTATCACAAAAGATTTGGTGAGTCCTGTGGAATGTGCTCCGATCCTCTTTTACTTTAGTCAACATGTTCATGTTGAAACTGCGCCTCATTCCACATGTGCAACACCTGCTCTTTTGCCCGACGGAAAAGGTCAGAGCGGGCAAAGTAGTAGGCGGCGACAAGGAGGCAGAAGGCCCAGGCACTGATTAGCGTGTAGTTCAGACTGGTGACCGGAATGCTGGAGAGGGGGCCTAGAAGGTCCTCCTCGGTGACCACCACCTCGCCGACTGGATCGAGCTGCGTAAGGCGCTTCAGGTACTCCACCAGATTTTCCACCGTCACCTCAGAGTGGTTGTACCTCGACACTAGCTTGTTGTTGTGAAAGAGGTACGCACTGGGCACGCCCACCACGCCGTAGCGCATTGTCGTTCTAAAATGAGGATGAAAAGGATTTGATCAGTTTGTCAGCTAAAGAAGAAAAAATTCTCAATTAGATTACCCGTAGACGGTGTAGGCGTCAATGGCGAGAATGTTCAGCTGTGGGTAGAGGCGGCCAATGGCGTTAAAGTGCGCCGCCGCCTTTGCCGTAAAGGGACACCAGTCGAGGTAGAAGACCAGCAGGGTGCACTGACCCGGCGCAGAAGTGGTTGAGGTAGGTGTAGTGGGCGTCATGCCCGGGCCCGCATCCGCCGCCATGTTCTCCCCCGAAACGAGGCTCTCGATGAAGGAGCCAGAGGGGGAGCTGCCCTGCTCTTCGTCCGCCGGCGCAATGCTGGTGGCCACCGTAACCGCGTCGGCAGTGGCCAGACTGACAGCACCGCTGATGACCACAGTAGCGCTCATCTCCAGCGAGCTGGGCATAACCTTCAGTTGGAGGTAGTTGGAGATGGTGCTCACATTTACCAGAACCAGGGAGGCCGTCTGTGAAGATGATTAAATTGATCAAATTGATTAATACATCATCAGTCAGTTAGTTCAATAGTTGTAATCGGTTGTGCAATAGTAGTCGGTGCTGATATTTGTCCCTACCCTGCAGTTGTTGCATGATATTACAGTTCACCATCACCACTTGCGTCACTCTTCACTCACATTGCATATAAATTCAGTGTACAGGAAAAGCAGTAGCAGTACCTCCTGATGATGATCTGCTGGGTCAAGGTCAGCATGAGTCGATCAGAGCTACTAATACTACTAACACACTGTCCACCAGTCTACTAGCACATCCGGCGTAAATAAGCGGCAGCGGCTGCGACAGTGGTTTTTCTTTTTCCGTTCGACACACATGCATCGAGTGCTGTCACCAGCTATCATCATCATCGGAGAGTGCGTTTTCACTGTCTCAGTTTCACTCACTGTGAGTCTGCCAATCTGGCCTGCACTGGCACTGACTGCCTTCGTCCAACAAACTGCCTGCAC
>JAALOO010001059.1_pt1 | contig 20851 bp, 27 predicted proteins | sample 7257641 | NCBI WGS metagenome assembly JAALOO01 (sample SAMN14085613, study PRJNA598686) | mite metagenome | biome: ENVO:01001000; feature: ENVO:01001002; material: ENVO:01001226; isolation source: single female mite from University of Michigan culture on fish food culture... ...
AGACGGCACTGAGCGGTATGTTGTCAGCAGCTCTTCCCCTCTCTGGCAGCACTGAACAGTTACCGATGGGCAATGCTGCGCTCGTGAAGGTACTTGACGGCGCGGGCCATGGCCGGAAACCAGACCTTGCAGTTCCACTCTGAGAGGGGGCCGTGCTTGTTGACCACCGTGCCTACGGTGCCGTTAGCCATGAAGGGCATGGAGATGTAGACGCGACTTTTCGACCGAAACAGGTCCACCACCTTCATGCAGTTGGGGTGCTTGATGCCGCCCAGGATGGACAGCTCTCGGCGCAGGTCGTCGTCCAGCTTCTTCTGGTCCTCCGGCTGGACGGGCACTACCTTGATGGCGTACTCCTTGCCGTCCTTCATCGTTCGGTAGACGTTCGCCTGGCCGCCGGCGCCGACGCGCTCAAAGCCAGTGTAGCCGCGCTTGATGATCACGTCCATTCAATGGGGGCACTAGAAAGTTGACTGTGCTTTTCAAAACAGTGAAGTTAGAATACGTAGCACTGCTGAACTGTTTTGTTGACTAGTCAGGACACTTCCTTTTACAAAATTGAAGTGCGCTCGTTAAAGTTCGATCACACTGTCGTATTGCGTAATTGGTGTTGGTTATTTGCATAGAAACAAAAATTGAACAAATGTACCATTTGCACTCCAGACAAAGTTAATCGGAAATCCTAATTTTGCTATCGTGACTGGATTGTCACTCAAAATGATAGGGCCACTGCTCTACTACCACTCTTGTGCAGCACTGAACTGGTTATCTGTCTGATAATGCACTCTACTGTTTAACCATTCCTTTGAGGGCAAGAAAAATGTTATTTAAGACTTGAAAAGTAGACATATTTTCATGCTCAAACACTACCATTTTTTCCACAATGCCATCAAACAGCAGCAAATCACTGCGCATCGTAGTTCTGCCCGTCAATGGCCAGGGTCACCTGAACGCCTGTCACGGCCTTTGTGAGGAGCTGCGAGATCGCGGCCACCAGATCATCTTCCTCCTCGACCCCGACTTCAGTGGCCGCCTGAAGCGGTACGGCTTTGAGGAGGTGCTCCTGCCGGCCATTGAGAAGCCGACCGCCGGCGACGGCAAAACCTTCTGGCAGTCCTTTGTGGAGCACAACGCCGGCCTCTTCGCTCAAACCGCCCTCAGCCAGATGACTAATCTGCTGCCGTTGGTGTTCAGGGCGGTCTTTGAAGCTCAGCTCGCTTGTGAGGCGGCAGTGCAGGCGGCCATCGACCAGCTGCAGCCCGACCTGATCATCCTCGACTCGTACGTCTCCACGCCGCCGGTGGTCAACAGCAGCCGGGACATTCCCTGGGTGTGGATGTTCAGCGCCTCGCCGCAGGCGATGTTCCTTGACCCCAAACTGCCGCCCTTCTACACGGGCCTTCCACTCGGCGATACCAGTCAGTGGAGGGAGCACGAGCAGGCAACCACAAAGGCACTGGGTCCGTTGAGGACGCTGATCAGTGAGCACAGCGTCCGCAGCGGCGGTCAACCGATGCCAGCCGGTAGACTCTTTCACGAGTACTCGCCCTACCTGAACCTGTACATGAGTCCGCTGGAGTTGCAGTACAGCAGGGGGCTGCTCAGTAGCTCGGTGCCCTCCAACGTCATCGGAGTGGACTGCTTTCTTCGTACGACCCCCAATGAGCGCTTCAGCCTGCCGGCGCAGCTTGCCGACCGACCGGGGAAGCTGGTTTTCTTCTCTATGGGCAGCTTTGGCTGCTCCAGTCTCCCGCTAATGACCCGACTGGTGGCCATTCTCGCCAAGTCGCCGCATCGTTTCATCGTTTCCAAGGGCCCACTAAAGTACGATCTACCCGGGGACAACCTCTGGGGAGAGGAGTACCTCCCGCAGACGGCGATCCTTCCACTCGTTGATCTGGTCATCACACACGGCGGAAATAACTCGGTAAGTTCAGCTTCTTTAGCCACTGTTTGATCAGCATTTTTAACGTCTTTCTTTCTTCTTCAGGTAACTGAAACTTTTCACGCTGGTAAGCCCACCTTGGTAATGCCACTCTTTTGCGATCAGCACGATAATGCTCAGCGAATAGCCGAAACTGGCCTAGGAAAGCGACTGAATCCGTTTACCTGCACGGAAGAACAGCTGCTAACTACCATCGATGAACTGCTTGCCGACGATGAGCTTACGCAGAGAATGGCCAAAATTGGCGAACGCATTCGCGGGTCAATGAAAGAGCAGAGGAAGGCGGTTGCCGACTCTATTGAGCAGATCTGCTCAGAGCATAAGGTTCAGAGGAAATCTTAACGACGTTTTAGTTTGTCATTTAGTAATCTGAAAATGAACGTATGCTTTTACTAAAATTACAAAGACAAAGGTGGAAAGACAAACACTGAAAAAAGATCTGCCCTTTAGATGAAAATAAAAAGAATACATTTTTAACTTGAAAAAGTATCAAATAAAAAGTAAACTCTGGCAACGGCCGGTGCAGCAGTTGGCTGGTCCTGTCAGCTCAGATGAGGCCGACGATGACTAGTGAGAGTGTGGGCGCTGAGGACGAGCATCGTCATTGTCATCGTCCATTTCCTGGACCTCTTCTGGAATGTTCGCCACGTCATTCCCAGTCTGAACGGCCGCATCTCGGAACAGCAGCTCACGAATGCCACCGGGCAGAAGCTGTCTGAGAGGAGGAGGGCCCTGAGCAGCAGCTGGGCCGGTATCGTTGTCATTGGCGATCCCATTGGCGGCGGCAACGGCGGCAATATCCGCCTCAGTGATGGCCACTCGGCGGAAGGCAAACGTCTGGCGACGTCTTCCACCAGGAGTAAGCGGACGAATGCGGGCAGCTCGGCCGGCGATGGCCGCCGGAGAGCCACCTCGAGAGCCTCGAGAACCCTCACTGCGAGAGCCCTCAGTGTCGCTGTCCCCCTCTTCAGAGTCCTCATTGGTCACGTCATCCAGATCATCATCCTCAGTGGTCTCGTAGTCCTCCCCGGTGGCGTCAAAAGCGGCATGCTCCACCTCGCCAGTCGCCAGCTGCGGCTGCGGCAGCAGGCGGACTCGGTTCTTGATGATGTCATCGGTGCGCAGGTAGATGACGTGCTGATTGGAGCTGACGCGAATGTTGAACGTACGGCCGTACAGTTTGACGCGAGTGCCCGGCGCGACCACCGTCGGCTGGCCGTAGTAGTCGTTGAAGTTGCCCTGCACGAGGACCGCCTTTCCCAGCAGCAACACTCGCCGCTTTGGCTCCAGAGGCTGCAGCTTGGCGTGGCAGTAGAGGAGAACAGCCATCGCCTTGCCGCACAGCTGCACCTCCACGAAGGTTGTCGTCTGCTCCAGAAGGAGGCTGGCCAGCTTCTCGAAGAAGTGCTCCTGGTTTCGAACTTCAATCTTATTACGAACGCCCGCTCGGTTGAGGACGTTGCACTGCTTGTAGAGGCGGTCGTTGATGAAGTAGTAGGCGATGCCCGTCTGGTCGCCAATCGCCCACTGTGACTTGTTTGAGCGAATCTCCTCCAACAGGGCGGAGATCTGGCCCACATTGGAGATGGCCAGGGCGGAGGAGGCACGGCCAGTCCGGGCACTGCCCAGGTCGATTGATTCACTCGACGCTGAAGTGGTGTTGCCAGATGAGGGTGACGTGCTCATGATGATGACGATGCGTAGAAAAAAGTTTTCTTGTAAAAGGCTAAATGAGAAATGAGAAAAATTCAACAGCAAAACAGACTAATTTATTGCAGTAAAAAATAGGTCAGAAGTAGAATTTTTTCGGAACTTTTTGAAATAAGCATGACTGGACTTTTGTTGCGCATGCCTAAGAAGTTGCTGAAAATTTAAAACATAAATCAACCTAAATTTTAAAATACAAAACGTTTTACTGCTACACCTTATGACAAACATTTGGCTTGTTTTTTGGATTGTATAGTGTCATTTAGTCAATCTACAACGACCAACAAAAATGCAGCATTCTTTAACTTTAAATTTTTAAACTTTTGTGAAAATCATTCGAGAAAGCCAAAGGTTTGCTAAAAGTAGCAATGTACTCTATTTGGAGTCGACCATATTGGCAAAAAATCCATTATCTTACTATCAAGTATCTATTGCCAAGTAACAAATGTCAGCAAAGTGTCTAAAAAGCGGCTTTCGAGCTATCATTCAACTCGCTAAGAAACAAGATAAATAGTAATACTTTGATAAAAGCCGTTAACCTTACTTGTGTGTGCCGTTCGATTAGTTTTCCACTTCAAAATTCAAGTTTATCAAAGTTTTTTTAATTTAAAAATGCATTATTATTCTTTTTACCTCGTCAATAGGGAAAAAGGCAATCAATCAATATTTTTTATCAATTAGTGTACTGTAATTATTATTTCTTGTTGTCAGGCAAGCCTTTTCAAAGCCGTACCTTTGCACTCAAGTGCACACTGTGTGCTCATTGTGTTTGCCTGTCATTTGCTCTCTGGAGAGGAGATGGGAACGCTCACATTTCCTCTGTTGCCAATTTAATGGGCACACTGTAATACTAGCCTGTTTGACATGCATATCTCCAGTTAACCATTTTATCTTATATCCTTTTTTAGTGTGCTTGTAGGCACAGTACAACTCAGATTTGTGCCAGCCAAGTGCTTTGCCCACAAGTGTTTAAATAAAACCAGTACCAGTGATTTGTTCTCTCTCTCATTTTCTTTTCACAACTAATTAACTTGCACAATGTCTACACGACGATCACTTCGAATCCTCGTGACTCCTCTAAACGGTCACGGGCACATAAACGCCTGCCACGGACTGTGTGAAGAGCTAAGGGACCGCGGTCATGACATTATCTTTGTGATCGACAAATCATTTCAAGGTCGTCTGGAGCGCTACGGCTTCAAAGAGCACATTCTCGATCCGCCACCACCAAAGGAGAAGAGTGAAAAAGACAGCGAGTACGATGATGACAAGGACTTTTGGTAAGACGCCTGTTGTTGAATTTTTTCAACGATTTTAACTTTTTTTTACCAGGCCCCAGTTTATGGAAAAGAATGCAGCTCGATATGAGAAGTCGCCCATTGATCAGCTGGGCGACGTCATTTTAGAGGCTTTCACCATCATGGCCGACTACCAGAATCTGTTCATCGACCAGTACGCAAATCTTGTTGAGAAGATACAGCCCGACTTGATCATCCACGACGGCTACATCTGCTTTCCCACCATCGTCAACCAGTCGATTCCGTGGGTGTGGCTGTTCAGCGCCAGCCCACATGCGATGCTGCTTGACCCGCGAGTGCCGCCCTTCTACTCGGGCCTGCCGGCCAACGGCGACCAGGCCGAGTGGCGGGCGTACACGGAGAAGGCGCTGGAGCACCTAGCGCCGCTGCAGAAGCGCGCCAATGAGGAGAACCTGGCCAGCGGTGGCCAGGACCTCAAAGGCCGTCTGCACCCCTTCTCCTCCTTTCTCAACATTTTCATGTGGCCCAAGGAGCTGATGTACCCAGAGCTGGCTGATGACCTGCCGGAAAATGTCGTCGGCGTGGACTGCTTCGTGCGCACCGTTCCCGAGCAGAAGTTCACCCTGCCGGCGCAGCTGGCGAACCGACCAGGAAAGCTGGTGCTCTTCTCCATGGGCAGCTTCGGCTGTGCCAACCTGAAACTGATGACCCGTCTGGTGGGCATGCTCGCCAAGTCGAAGCACCGCTTCATCGTCTCAAAAGGCCCGCTCAAGTACGATCTACCCGGGGACAACCTCTGGGGTGAGCCCTTTCTCCCGCAGACTGCCGTTCTTCAGCAGGTGGATCTGGTGATCACTCACGGGGGAAAGTGCGTTTTTTAAGCCTCTTTTTCTGGATTCAATTGATCTTTTAACCTTTCATTCTTTTTTCACAGCAACACTGTTACAGAGTGTTTCTTCTACGGAGTAAGACTGCTCGTTCTGCCTCTGTTCGGGGACCAGTAAGTTCTCTAGCGTATATCTTTAGGACTATTTTGACACAAAATTTTCATGTTTACTTGTTTTAGATTTGATAATGCTCAGCGAATCGATGAAACTGGTCTTGGCAAACGGCTGAATCCCGTTACCTGTACTGAAGAGGAGCTGCTAGGTGCCATTGACAGCTTGCTGAAGAATGATCAACTTGCCAATCGCATGAAAAAGATAGGCGAGAGAATTCGTTCGTCTCAAGATAAGAAGAAGGTAGCAGATTTAATTGAAACCAAACTCTCTGTTTGAGAGTATTTTGTTGTGAATGAATTAATTGTAGGGTAGTGGTAGCTAACAAATAAAGCAGCCATTGACATTCATGATTTTTCCTTTGAGTTGTGTTTCCATTGGTTATAATCGGTGCTGCACTAATTGCAGCACTCTGATGTGGATTTCCCTGCCGAGTAGTTTCCGACTAGTCTATCCTCATTACGCCATTGCACGGCACTCTCTAAAAGAAAAAATACCGCCAAAATGAACAGTCAATTTTCCCTATCTAGCGAAGACATCTCCCGAGCCAACTTTTACGAATATCGTACTCGAAGCTTTCCCCGCAGTTCAACTCACGATTCGTACATGTTTCGACCGTCGGCGCCGACCTTGTCCACAACCACTATTTCCACCTCTTCTGAGTCAGACATCTTCAAGATCAGTCAAAACAGAACAGCTTCAGCAGCCAAATCATTCACCGGAAATCCTCCTCCTCGAGTCGTTCATCGAAACCGAGTCAACCTACGATGCCGTCCGAGGGCCTACAAGAGGCACACCAACCTCGACTCGAGGCCACTAAAACTGTCAGAAAAACTGAACCTGGCGAGGCTTCACTACGTCACTTTTCCCAACATTGCTCGACTGTGCTGTGTTTTGTTCGCCCTAGGCTGGTTCCTCTTCATAGGTAAAAGTTTTGACCATCTTTTGAGCAAAATTCCAATTACTTTCTCTCCTTTTTCAGCGTACAACACCCTGAGCGAATACAAACAGCACAACACCACAGTGTCGATCAACTTTGACAAGCCTTCAACAAGCTCTATACCTTCCATCACCATTTGCACCCACAATATTTTTGATTAGTACGTTGTGGCTTGACGCTTCTTTGTTTACTTTTTAAACTAGGCTTCTTGGTATTTCCATTAGTTTCAACGACAGCAGTATACCAAAGATCAGTGCACTAAAGCTGCTCAATCGAGATGACACAACACATATACTGAGCCACTCACGCCAAGAGTCGTCGGTTAATAATCCTTACCTTGAGATTCACTGTATCTTAGTGCCTACTGCTATTCCAAGCAAAATATCTCAGCTACCACCTCGAAACTGCACCGATCTAGTGCCTGCAGTTATTCATATGAGTGAGGGTAAGAGGTGCTTTACCTACTTTTCAGGTTAGTCAACTCTAGACACCCTTGACATAAAGTTTGCTAGCTTTTTGTTGTTGCAGATATTTATGGAGAAATGACAAAGGCATCGAAAAACAATCCTGAACTAATTCTTGAGTATGACCAATTACCGGTGCTCAAGTTTATGATACATGGACAGTATATTTATGGCATCAACTGGGGTCCGAATGGTAGTAAAAAGTTCTCCGGCGTTTACATCAGTCTAAATAGAAATGATGTTATTCCCGATATGACCAGGTAAGAGAAAAGGTTTCAGAATAAGAAGCAGTTAATAGCCTTGTGCCTTTTGCATCAATAGTTCTGCATTTCATCAAATGTTTCCGGGAAAAGTAACAAACATACAGTTTGTAAGAAGGGTAGAACAGTTACTGCCACCTCCTTTCCACACAAACTGCTTTACCTACAGCCCCGAACATGTTCCTAACGCTAAAATTGATCAACTTTCAAGTGAGCGAACCTATCGAAGCAGAGGTACTAACTCATCTTTTGCTCAGTTGTGCACTGTTTAATTTGATCTTTTGTGGACACACTAGGCGAATGTCTGCTTCTGTGCCTTTGGAAACTGCTGAATCGCAACTGCACCAACATGTACTCAATTTACACAACGCAGATAGTGGAGGAAGAGGAAAACCGACAGAACATGGAGGAGGTGATGAAGATGCTCAAAACGGGAAAGTCCCTGCTAAACCAGACCATCGACGGTGACGTCAGTGAGTTCTTCAAGGTGTGTCCCAAGAAAAACGACACCTTCCTGCAGTACAAACAGGCAAAGGAGTACTGCCTGACTGCCTGTCCGTCATCCTGTCGCACGGTGACCTACAATGAGGACCGAGTTTACACAACCGATTTTCCTAAAATTGATGGCAATATTAATTCCTTTGCCGTCATTAGCTGGGCTAGCAGCCCTGAGGTGAACCTGCGCCATCGACCCAAGTGGGATCAGGCTGACTTTTTAGGTAAATGTGTTAACTAGCAGCAGCAACTTAAGCGTGCGACTTAATTAGTGCCATTATATTTTAATAGCCCAAATAGGTGGAGAGTTTCACGTGATGCTAAAGATAAGTATGCTTCAGTTAATCAGCTACTGCATCAAAATGATTGAATCTGGCGAGCTGTTTCCTGACACCAGCATCGCAGCAATTATCCACTGGTTTGTCAATGCATTTGAAAATAAGTGATTGACACAGTTTGTGGTGGCACAACAACTAAACACATGTTTGACAATATGCACTACTATCCAAATAATAAAGTTAATGGCTAATTGACTAGCAACCAAAGAACAGGTGCTCTGGTAGTAATGTATTATTACTAGAAACAAAATACATTAAAATAAAAAACTAGGCGTCTCGTTTATTTTTTGCTTTTGAAAAGAACAACAAAACTTGGCAAGTTTTTAGCTTTTAATTTTAGTTTAAGCTGGACTGAAACTATGAATTCAGTGTGGATCATACCGATTGAAAAGAAGACCAACAGGAAAATAACTTCAGAAAGTTCAGCACCAAATGATTCAGGCTGTGATGTTTCCAGGGCTGATTCTCCCCTGCCGGAGACATTTTCCACTGCTGTGTCAGCACCGTCTTCTGCAGCAGTGCATTCCACCTCCCGTCACCCGTCATGTTATCCTCGCCACACTAACTTGGATTCACTAATGCAGCCACTGACACTGGGGGAGCGACTGAATCTGGCCAGGCTGCATTATGTTACCGTAACCAACATTTTTCGCCTGATCTGTGTTTCATTTTGCACCTTTTGGTTTGTTTTTGTCGCAACGTTGACGGTGAAAGACTTCCTTAATCATGACACTATTGTGTACTTGAACTACAAAACGCCAAATACTTCTAAGCCACCCGGTGTGACCATTTGCACTCATAACATACTTTCGGGGTAAGTTGAAATTATAAAAAAGTTTTTATACGCTAATTAACAAAACCTATTTAAGATTTCCTTCAAAAACTTTACCAAATTTAAGTGCTTGGTCAGTTTTGACTGAAGACGACCCGGCTAAAATACCTCACACTCTTAAAAATATAGACCTTGAGTGCATTATTTTTCCAGACACAAAAATGCCTGAAGCTCAAAAACACTATTATAAATGTGAAGATTTAGTGCCAGTTCTGCTCTCCATGCAAGAGGGCCATAGATGTTTCACCTACTTTTCAGATATTTATGGGCAAACAACGCGAAACATAAAGAAAAACCCACAACTTGAACTAAGTTTTGATCGAGGGCCACAAATTCAATTGTACGTTACGGGAAATTTTCTTTTCGGTGTTGGAGAGATTTCTCAAAAAATTTTATTAGAAAACCGATCTCATAACGAGCCATTGCCCTCCTATTCGGGAGTTTACCTAGCATTACATGACTCAACCATCCTACCAGGTTGTTTCATTACATCTTTTACATGTTTCATTTTGGAATAACATTTCTTTTCCCTATACTCAGACATGCTTGGTCTTGGATTTCACCAGCTGAAACCTTTTTATATTACTAGTTTTCCCTTCAACAAACGAGTTCAAATACTCATTGAGCCACCGTACAATCCTTGTCGCAAGTACAGTTCACTGGAAAACAAATACAGCACTGCTAAGATTGCTTCTCCGGAAATGTATCGAACTAGAGGAGAGTGCTTTGTGCACTGTCAGTGGAAGATGCTTAACAATAGTCTATGTGCAAACTACTATTCAATTTTCACCAAAGGTAATTTGGTTTTTGCAAAAGTTAACTTAAAAACTAACGTTCTCAATTCTGCAGAAATAGTGCAAAAGGAGAACTCGATGAAAATGGCAAAGAATCTACTGGATTTAGTTAAAAGTAGTCAAGTCCTGTTGAACTCATCGGTTGAGTTCAATATCGAGTCCACTATAAAAATGTGCCCCTGGAGAGACAACTCCTTCTACGACTATGCTCATTCTAAGCAGAGTTGCTTAAAAAGTTGCCCACTTCCCTGCACTGAAGTGACATACGATGAAACGCATATGATTGAATATTCGAACCCTGATCAAGGCTCGCTTGCAGTGATCACATGGGCACCACAGCCAGTGCTTCACATTGAAAACAAGCGAAAATGGGATGGCTTTGTTGACTTTGTCGGCACCTTGGGTGGTCAGGTATAGATTCCGAAAATGGTCAACAATTTCTAAATTAATTTTCTTAACTCTCCTTTTAGCTTCATGTTTGGCTGGGTTTCTCAATCATAACTGCCATTAGTTGGTTTTTTGCAGCAATCAAGCTGCATGCGAGCTCTTACTTTTGAGTTTTATACTTGAGTAGATTGTTTGTATATCAATGTAATTAATGTACACTAAAAATAAATGTACTTTGTATTAACTACTTAATGCAAAAGTGAACCAGGTAAACAGTGGGAGTATTGTGGCATCACATGTCTAGACGGCTAATGCAGTTGACATTGGCAAAAGCAGATGTGTGTGTGGTACACTTGAAAACTCGTGTTTCACAATAAACATTTTTATTCCCACAAATCACAAACTTACAATGAGGCAAACTTACTTGCTATCTAACGAAATCAGTTCAGAGTATTACGGACACAAATGACATTTCTAACTGCTAGCTAAATTAAAATGGCAGAAGTTACTGTTCTTCAAGATAACAACAAAAACCACACAGTGTCAGTCTCTTCGGCGTCCTCGCTTGACTCAGGAGTGTTCACCGTTCAGTTCAGTTCATCCAAAACCGATCTGTTGATGGACAGCATTGAATTGTCATCAGTGACCGACAGTTCCAAGTTCACCCGTCACACGTACCTTGATGTGAAGCCCCTCTCTTGGAGAGAGCGAGTTTACCTGGCCATCCTCCACTACGCAAACATATCTAATGGAATTCGCATTTTACTTCTATCGATTTGCCTAGGCGTCTATGTGTACTTTGTTAGCACAGTTCTGAGTTCCCTCACTGAAACTGTGGTTCACTTGGAGAGCAAACCAGCAAATGAATCATTTCCCCCGGCAATCACCATATGTACTCATTGTGCGCTGTGCTCCTTTCCCGACAATGTTGTTAGGCGAATCGGCGCTAAACAATTTTTGACGACAAACATTAAAGACTTTAGTCCCAAGGAAATTTCAATGAATAAGGACATTCGCATCGATTGCTGGCTGGCACCGCATGGCTTAGGCACTGGAAGGCCTCGCTATGATTGCGATCAACTGGTGAAACCAGTTATTAGCGCCGAAGAATCGAGGAAGTGTACAACATTCTTTTCAGGTACATTCTAGTTTGTAAATTTGCTAAGTTTTGATAATCAACTCCCCTATTTTTTCAAAGACATCACAGGTCAAACACAAAGGTAAGGTTCAAGTTTACTAACGCTTGTAGAAGCTCTAACAATTTTCATTTTTTAAAGAGCACTTCAAAACTACTCGACTATACTTAACCTTGAGTTTGACCGTTCTCCAACAATTCTTCTAACGTTGTCAGGCAATTACATTCGCACTTCCACCATCTCCACGACTGGTTTTGAGAACATTCGCAATGTTGTGAATGGCAATGGAACAACAACCGTCGACCAGAATGTAAACACCACCGGACTGTACTTTTCCATTCATGACAAGAGCATTTTACCGTACATGCTGAACATGCCAGTGAAGCAGTTGATGCCCGGAAAGAAGACAATGGTTCCATTTGTCAAACGAGTTCAGCACCTTCTTCCTGCTCCTTATGCGGCAAATTGTACGACGTACAATTCAAAGTTTAACAGTTCTGACCGCTACCAGTCTCGCGGAAACTGCATTATCACCTGTCTTTGGGCAAAAATTAACGAAGAACAGCCCTGCAGCAACTTTTATTCCATCTACACGGCGGAAATCATCCTCAAAAAGGAGACACAAAAGCGAATGATGAGATTGCGCTCCATGATCAAGCCAGACACGAGTATGCTTAACTCTACAATTGACATTGATCTAGATGGCCTCATTAAAATTTGCCCCAAGAATGAAACGTCCTTTCAAGCGTATGTGCACGCCAAGGAGCAATGTCTAAATGAGTGTCCAATTGGCTGTTTGGTGGAAACCTTTGAAGACCACCAAATGTACGATATAGAAATGGAGCCTGGCTTGAGTAACAGTAGTCAAATTCGCATTTTCTGGTACCCCGAGCCAGTTGTCTACGTTTATCAGTCGCCAAAGTGGCAGATAAACGATCTCCTTGGAAACATTGGAGCAATGACGTACTTTTGGCTCAGTTTTAGCGTTTTGACTACGATTGTACATGTTTTCAAATTTATTCAAACCTGGGAGATACTTCCCAGAATCGTTTGTAGGCCTTTGGCGGATATGATTAGCTAACAAAACTTTTATATGTACTAAATGTTTTAGAAAATAAATAATTTTAACCTGAGCATATATTGACAAACACTTGAGTATAGAGAGTACCGGTACTTGACTCATTTTCATGACCTTTTCCAACCGAAAGCCATCTGTTTGAGGATTAAAAGATAATTGGCTGTCATTTCTAAATTCCGTGAAACCTTAAAAAATAAATGTTTTTAATTTTTAGGCAAAAAATTGAAATAAGCAGCACAACATGCTTAGAAGACTGTCAACAAGCAAGAGAAACAACTCAAATGAAACCTCAGACGTTTTTTGTCTGTACGCCATAAACGACATCAACAATGAAGAGACGATCACTGAGATTAAGGTGGTGGAAGTTGAGGCAGATCCCAGCTCCAAGTTCAATCTGCCATCAACGTCTTCGGAACCGAGCGAGTACACCAAACACAACTTCACTGACTTGAAGCCACTTACTTTCTTCGAGCAACTTCGCCTGCTCAGTCTCTACTATCTCAGCTGGTCAAACGTTCTTCGCTATGTCTCCATTTTGCTGTGTGTCATCTGGTTCGTCTTCAATGCCTACCACGTCAGCAAGGACTACCTTCAGCTGAACAGTCTGGTGGTCATCGATTTCATGCCAAGTGACACCTCGCGTCCGCCGGCAGTGTCCATTTGCACCCAGTGCCTTCTTTGTGACTCGTAAGATGTTTACATGATGTAAACAAACAGATTGTTTTTGTCATTTGATTTTTCTAAAAACAGAAGCATCAAACAAACAGTTTACTATCAAGATATTCTTGAAAATGACCTGATTTTGGCAATGCTCTATGACAATGGCCGTGAGAATGTTTCGGATGACAACAGCATTCCGCAAGTAGACGTGAAAATAAGATGCAAATATGCGAGCTATTTGGCGGATGAAAATCTGGTAAATGTCACCGATTGTTTTCATTTCACCGATGTTATCGTTTCACTTCAAAAATCCCGAAAATGGTCAGTTTTTTAAAGTTAAAGATCTATAATCTGTTCTACAAAGTAACCATTAATTAGCTGGACTTATTTCAGCGAAATCTACCCCGTTTCAGTTCCTCCAAAACCGAAACTAGTGATGGAATACGTCAACCAGCCAACAATAAGCTTTCAAGTTAGCGGGCAAATGCTTTATGACAATAACAGCTTTGTCGAGATAGGAATTCACAGTCCGTCGGAGATGCCAATCTCTTTGGACGCAATCGTTCACAGGCTGGAGAAGGGTAAATTGTTTGACATACAGTTCACCAAAAAGGAGTTCAACTTCAGATCAGGATACGAGCCAAAGTGTGCCAAGTACCGAGATACTCTGTCAAACATGAGTTTGCCCGAAGAAATTGATCCGTATTGCCTTACATTCAGTAATGCTCTAGAAAGTATTAATGGCACTCCGATTTACCGATCTTCAGGTAAACTTTATTGCCTGTTTCAAAGCCAACCTAACAAATGTACTTTTTTCCCCTAGCCGAGTGTTTCATATACTGCATGTGGAGAAAGTTGGTGGATGCAAACCACACAATCAATGCAGTGGCCGATTTGACTTTGGAAATAACCCAGCGAGTCCACTTCTTGAAAGAGATTGATTTTTTGCGCAGAAATCACGGGAACACTGGTGACCGGTCAAAAGTGAATGAAAGCTTCTACCTCAAATTTAAACAGTTCGACGATGACAGTGATTTCATGTACATGACTAGTCAGCAGGTGTGCTACAGCCTCTGTCCAAGTAGCTGCAAGTTTGAGCAGTTTCCCGAAATACTTGTCCAGAAACAAGATTATAAATTTGATATCAAAGCTGCTTATGTGTTCATTCAGTGGTCTTCGCCTACTTTTGACCGCATTTCGTACCGAGAAAGTATCGGCATGACTGAAGCTCTTGGCGAATGTAAGTAATCACTTGAACAAAACATGACCTTGTCTTTTAATGACTTTGCACAATCACAAGTGGGCGGTGTCATACACACGGTGCTCAGGATTTCCGTAGTGCAGATTCTCTGCTACCTGGTTCGAATTATTGTCACCCGACAACAATCACCACAGTACAGCTGTTGTTTGCTCAATTGGTTTTTCCGCAAGCGATCATATGAGTGATCGCGCACCCTTGCTCTTCACTTTAATTTGCGCAACCCTAATGGGCACTGCATTAGTAATGTTTTATCCCGATAAGCCTGCAAACATATGTCTGCACTGAATGAGTCAATAACTCTCCACAAAACAACACCCGCTCACTACCTTACTACCTGATGAATTCAGAACTGGTTTACTGCGGTAGTGGTAAACTAGCTAAACAATGCGAGACATTATGTCAGCAAGTGATATTTCCAGTGATCAGTTCAACAGTAATTCAGAAGATTCAGCTCTGGACATTTCCTGTGTGTACAGTAACAATGACTTTCCACTCACTGAAGTAGTTCAAATTGAGGTGATCGAGGCAGCCTCGATCTCTCAACCACTGCCAGTGCTCAAGCACACTAACCTTGATGCAAAGCCGCTGACACTGTATGAGCAAATACACTTGATTCGAATTTACTACTTCACAGTGCCTCATGTGATTCGCAGCATCACCATCATGGCCTGTGTCGTTCTCTTTGGCTTTAATCTCTCCTCAATTCTCATGAGCTACTACCACCGAAATACTTTGGTCATTGTCGACTACATAACTCCGAACGTTTCAGTTTTTCCTGCCTTTACCATTTGCACCGAATGCATTCTGTGCTACAACTCTTCCAACTTTTCAATAGTGCCTAGGATATTCTATACTACAGATATACTGGAAAATGATATGGTCTTGGCGATGCTTGATGAACGTGGAATTGAACGATTTACAGACAATAAAAAAGTTCCTAGTTTTGACGTTCGAATTGATTGCGCCTATTACAATGACACTATTAGTACCGACAATTTTGCAAACATCCAAAAGAACTGCTTAAAACTAACAAAAATAAAAGTATCAATGCAAGGTGGCTCAAAGGTATGATGAAAAAACTGAGTTTCGTTTAGTGAATAACAAACTATGTTTAAAATTGCAGTGTTGGACATTATTCTCCAATATTTACGGCAAAGAGAATGACGATTTAAAGTTGGTTTTTGACTACACTCCACAGTTCCAATTTAGATTTCGAGGTCAATGGTTCTATGGACCCAGTACCAATGTCTACTTTTCAGTGCACAATCCTAACGTTTTACCTGGAATGGCTGATTCGAGGTACCACAAACTGACTCCAGGAAAGCTCATTGACTACCGTTTCTCTAAGGAAATTTGGAGTTACGAGCAGGCAACCAGTACCGATCATCAATGCTTTCAGTATCGTGAAGGTGATTTAAATTACACCTCAAAGTTGCCTGAAGAACTTGATAAGAATGTCTTTTCAACGAGTTATGCGTTATTCTCTGAGGATGGAATACCTATATACCGGTCGGGAATTGAATGTTATCAAGTAAGCAACTTTCATCCACTTTTATAACTTTTTAAGGGTTGTGACATTTCTCGCCATTATTTCAGTACTGTTTGTGGCGAAAGCTGTATAATAAAACAACCTCGACGATTAATCTTTGGGCTGATTTTGCTGTGGAAATGACTCAAAGATATCACTTTTTGCTTGCTATGGAGCTGATTGCTAAAGAAAGCCAGAAGTGGAAAGACCACACTAACCGTATTGACGATTCTGACTACTGGATAAAATTTGGGCCATTCAGTAAAGATGCCTCAATCGTTTATACGAATGAGAAAGAGAAGTGTCTCAAAATGTGTCCTCATCCATGTCGTATGGACAATTTTAACGAAGCTGTTGTCCAAATTTTAGATAATAAAGAAAATACTGCTGCTTATGTTTTAGTAAGCTGGGCTGTAAAGGCAACCAATGTAATTACTTACAAAAACGACGCAGATCTGGTAGAAATCATCGGCGTTGCTTGTGGCACTCTTCATGTATTTCTAAAAATATCAGCAGTAACGGTGATTATCTACTTGGTCAATCTCATCAAACTACGTCAGTTTTCTCTGCTTTTTCGATGCTGCCTCATCAACTGGCTCCAACGAAGGAGAGATTTTGAATCGATGAATAGTTTAAATGCTTAAAACTAAATTAGACAATTTAAAAATGTATAATGAGTTTATAAATAATAAAAAATTGTACTTTTTTCAATTTCTTGATTTGTGAAACTGTTGTCTGCAAAGGTAGCATCGTTATCATGGCAATATCAGTTGCCATACTAAAAAGTACATGCAAACAAAGGCCACTTGCTGCAGAAAGTTAAGCAATGCAGTGTAGCAAGCCACTTCACCGGAGGCTCGATTCTGTTTACCTATTTACCTGTGTGAACTAGATCTGAACGGGCGGCGTCATTTGTTGTACTTTTAAAATTCACTTCCAGGTACATTGGCGGTCTATATATGAGAGCATTACTATGCGGTTGGTAAATCATTAGTGCAGTCATCAAAATGGAGACGAATGACTGCTCCATCGATCTCACCACTATTCCTTCGAGCAATGTTCCTCAGTGTTCAGTGTGCATTGAACCAACAGCAGCAGATGTCTTCTACATTCCCTATCGATTGAGCGCAAGTGAAATTAAGTTTAAGCACTGCTCTTCTTTTTCTTTCAGCACTGAATCACTATCTCTTGAGTACGATGAATCACTGAAGCACAATAACCTCGACGCGAAACCTTTATCATTCTACGAGCACATTCACCTCTCTCGAATTTCTTACTTTACGTTGCCCAATTTTATTAAACTCATCATAATTCTCATCACGTTTTTCATTTTCACTCTAAATGTTAACAAAATTCTGATCGACTATTCTCATCACAATACGGCGGTCAGCGTCGAGTACCTGAATGCAAACGCCTCAACACCTGTTAGTGTTTCAGTTTGCTCTGATTCTCTTTTTGAGTATGTTCTTTTTCATTGTTAAAAATTTCAAATTAACAGTTTTTAATTTACAGTTTGTTTTCTCAAAACAATCAAACCATGTACGTTGAAGATATTCTCCAAAACGACCACATTTTGCCAATGTTCAGCAATTCGACAGTCAACCGCTCATTGGAAGCTGACGTCAAAATTAAATGCTTACTTGTGAGCAACACTGTGGAGAACATTGGTGGCTCAAATATGCACAATTGCAATGAAATTGTTCCGCCGGTGGTAAGCATTGCCAATCGTGGTTCAAAGTGCTGGACATTCTTCTCTGACATCAACGGTCAGATGACTCAATCAAATTCAGCCGCAAAAGTAATGTCTTTTGACTACCTCCCCATGGTAATGCTTCAAATTGGAGGCCCTTGGCTACAGCGCCGTCGCCTCTTTGTCGCCGTTCACAATCCATACATATTGCCAGGCATGATTGATGCCGATTTTCATGAGGTAAAGCAGGGCAAGATGATTGATTTTAGAGCGGCCAAAACGGTTCAGCATTTTAAACCGCCTCCGTCAATGCCATTCTGTGCAATGTATCGAAAGAAGCACCACTTAGCCAAGAGGCCAGATGAGATTGACATTCTCACAGTGACGAGCAATGATGACCTGAAAACCAATGCAGGCATGCCCATCTACCGAAATCAAGGCGAATGCATTCTCTACGCAATGTTCCGCAAACTGTACAACTTTGACTTGCAGTGCATCAGTCCGACTGTTATATTCACTGAAAATGAACTTGAACTGCTGCACCTGTACGCTGAACTAAATATAAACAAAAACCAGTCAAGTAGCCGAAATACCGTTGACAACTCCACTCACTGGACCCCCTTTTGCAAGGAGCCACTTACTGATGCGCTGAACAGGGTCGCCGCACTGAGGTACCAGCTGGAAAGGCTGTGCCCTCTTTCTTGCCACACCGAGACATTTGAAACGCCCTGGATCGATGAGGTGTCCCAGAAGGAGGACACTCAGAAGGGTTACGTCGCAGTGTCATTTGCACAAACGGTCACCCTCATTCGCCACCGAGAGACACTAGGATTTGAAAACTTTTTAGGCCTCCTCGGTGGCCATCTGTTCATTCTGATCAATGTGAGTGCCATTCAGATGGTAGTCTATCTGGTGCGGCTGGTTCATGTCACTTCGGACACACTGCCAAACACTAGTTGCTGCTGTCTTTTTCAGTGGTGGCGTCGATGGTGTTGCCTGCGAAGACATTACTAAAAATCATTAAGAACCAGAAGCAGTACCAGTGAATCTTTTGTTTTTATGTTTTGTAAACTTTTACTGTAATAAATAATTGATTAATTTTTACAAGAGTAGCGGCCGGTAGCCGCTAGGGAACTTTAGCCGGCATTGTTGCCGGCTCGAACTATAGTCTCACTGGATGTATAAAAGACGCTACGTTAAGTCATTAAACTCATCTTAGTTCTGGAAGCTTGAGCGCTACGTAACCTCATACCACGCTACTCAAGCTAAAAAGTTTCTACTTTTGGTACATTTTATAAAATTGTTTTTGTTCAATTAAATTAAGTTGTGTTATTTAGACAGCTCTTCAATTTGTCAAAGTTTGAAAACTGTTCCACCGAAAGATACCGGGCACAATTAATGCGAATTTTTTCTTACAGTTTTGAAGATAAACATGATTAATTCTGCGTACAACAAAGTATACTGAAATGAAAAATAGAGAATTAAATAAAAGTAAATCAATGGTGAAAAACATGCCCGAACAAAGGCCATCATCGAAATGAGTCCCACTGAGTAGTAGGTGAAGCCCATCTTCTTTCTCGTATGAAAAGAATGAATAAAGTTGTCCAGTTTGATGCGATATTTAAGTTTGCAATGCTTATTGTACAGGTTTAGACGAATGAACTGTTTGCTTGGGGCGTGCAGTCGCTTGTTGGTGTTTACAGTTTGTAAATGCAAATAGAAAATAAAGACAAACCCCTCAACTGAAACTGGCCCAACAAAAGTCACCTTTTCTGTGGGAATTTTTCCCATAAAAAGTAAACACACTAGCAAACAGTTCAAAGGACAGTTCACCATGAGAAAGACTGCCATGACAACGGAAAACATTCGATTTGCATCGAGGATCATTAAGAGTGTTTTAGTGATTTCAACTCGAAAACTACTCAAAAAGTAGCTAATGCTGCCTAGCTGACGTTGTGAAGGAGGCTGACTTAATTGGTCAAGCTTAATTGCAAACAGTTTGAGCGCAATGGTCCAAATTGTGGCAAGTAAAATATGTGAATGAGCGAAAAAGTAGAGAGTTGCATCAAGTAGCAGTAAACGAAGCTCTAGAATGATTATCATTACGATTCCCTTCACAGATTTGTAAATGTCCGGATCGTACTCGAACAAATGTCGCATTGAAACTATCTGAGTGGTGACTACAAAAATGTGAATAAAGATCACAAATCCTTGTAAAATATTGAGCACTTTTAATGAAAACGTTCTCATATAAAGACAAACATTTTTGCCTTTGTAAATTGATTCCTTAAAAAATGTTGCGTCTAGGTCAATGATCACAGATTTAATTAACAGCAAAACTCGGCTTTTGCTGTGAGGAAAGTACATCAGGTAAAAGAAATATATTGTTAGATAACAAATGGCATTTACAAATAAATACAATTCATTTGGTATGTTAGAAATGCCTGCATAGTTTCCGTGAAAAATTTCTTGTTGTTCGTTCATTGGCTTGAGGAAAAATGCAAAGTACTGGTAGAAAAAATGCAGAGTTTGTAAAAATAATAAGACAAAAACAACTTGAAATCGAAACATTGCTTGTCCATCATTATTATGTAGTTTTCTTGATAAATCAAAGTATTCACTAAAGTATTTGATAGTTTGAATTGGTTTGAACTGTTTAAACAATAAATCCATTTGTTAGTTTCCAAACTGTAGAAAATTTAAGTAAAGTAAACAATTTAACTAGTTGACTGGTGGAGTTAATAACTTGATTTAATTTAAAATGTGTTTAAAAACAACTGTTTAGCGACATATAAACTTGACTTTTTGTAAAAACTTGAGTGCTACTGTTCTTTGCAGCAACTTCAATTTGTAGAAAAATGTACTAGTAAAAAAATGTATTAGTTCAAATTGCTTTCTTAGAATAGCACACAAACAACATGTAACATAAATGTTAGAGTTTAACGAATAATTAATAATTCAGAATTAAACTAAAAATTACAAGGGCGTGAGTGTCGCTTCGCGACACGTACTCTTTAGTTTTTTTAAATTTTTAAGCATTGACTGGTGTCATTTGGTTGATCGGCATCGTCCGACGGCT
>JAALOO010001060.1_pt1 | contig 20847 bp, 12 predicted proteins | sample 7257641 | NCBI WGS metagenome assembly JAALOO01 (sample SAMN14085613, study PRJNA598686) | mite metagenome | biome: ENVO:01001000; feature: ENVO:01001002; material: ENVO:01001226; isolation source: single female mite from University of Michigan culture on fish food culture... ...
TGTTCTCACCATAATCAATCAGACAATCCTAGAGAATCGATTTCAACTTCTCATATAAAATCACGCCTAAAAAAGCTCATCATTTTTCATAACACTGTTACGTAAAAAAGAAGTTTACATTAGAAAACACCAAACACCAAAATGATTTTCACTCTTTTTCTCACCGTCGTCGTTTGCCTTCAACTTTGGCCTCTCTCACCGGTTACCTGTAATAATAATAACTTTTACCAAAAAAACTTTTTTCAAAACTAAACTCCTCTTTTCTCAGCCTACTCCAGCCTGGAAAACAACAACGGCGGCTGCGGCACCAGCAACTTCGATCGCACCTGGACCAGCTACCTCGACGAGAAGTGCATCAAGATCTTCGACAAGCTGGTGAGCTTCGAAGAGGCCGAGGCCACCTGCCAGAAGGACTACTACTAATACGATGACAGCAAGTACCAGTACGAGGCCCGCCTGGTGACGGTCAACTCCGCCGAGGAGCAGGCCTTCCTCCAGGACTTTCTTTTTGAGAAGAATGACCTCTCTGATAGCGTTTGGCTTGGAGCGATGTGGAACCCAAATGTGACCACCGGAAATGCTACTGAGCAATTTGAGTGGCACCGAGCCGGCGGCCAAACCGATCAATGGGGGTACACCAACTGGCGAAAGGGCTACCCGAGGGGGCTGCCCAAAAAGAACGTTACTCTTCAAGCGGAAGTGACGGGAGTTCTAGGGAACGCCAATGACAACAACAAGACCTGCGTGGAGATGTCCGCCGGAGTAGATGAAGCGACCGGACAGTGGATCAATGAACCGTGTTCCAAAAACAATCGAGTCGTCTGCGAACGTCGTCAGAAGTGGAAGGACACGAAAATTCAGGAGCTTCTGGAGAAGGTCACCCGACAACAGAATGTCCTTCTGCAGCAGAATGCTGAGCTGAAAAGGAAGGTCGACGAGTACATTGAGCAGAAGAATAAAAGTGATTCTGGGGATGAGGTTCAACTAAAAGGAAGCAAAATCGCCGTCCCCGTTGGCTTCGTCTACGTCCAGCTACCCGGAGAGCTGGCACCGGAAGTGGTTTTCCCCTCTTCGGAAAATATTCTAAAGAGCAGTTCACCAGTTTGGAAGGACATCAGCGCCAACTTTGAGGGCGTCTTCTTCCGCGTGGCCGGAAGTCAGTCGGGCCCCTTTGGCGCCGTCCAGGAGCAGTCGGCCCCGGCGATTGACGCCATCAAGCGAAACTGGTGCTTTGTAGGGGCGGATGGCGCCTGCAACCACCACGACGCCTACAATGGCCAGTCGGCGGATGCAAAGGACCAAATTTCCCTCTCCTCCTCTCGCGGCACCGGAACCGGAAACGGCACCTGGAGTGAGCCCATTTGGACGGTGAATAAGTACGTGGCTAATGGTACCGGCGAGGAGGGCCCCTTCTACGGGGAGTACCTCAACTTTCACACTACCAACGTTGAGGTCCGCCCGCGGAATATGGCCGTCAAGGTGTGGAAGCGAGTTGGTTGAAGGAAAAGGGTTAATTTTTTAGTAGATTTTTTGTCTGTAGACTGATGACTGATAATTATTAAATTGTTTTTAAAAGGTGAAAAATGTGCAGAAGTTTTTTCAATTTTAAAAATGGTATTTTAAAAATGATCTTTTTTGGTTCAGTCACGCCTTGAAAACAGACGATTTGACTATTAACAATTGACAAGGTGACGAAACGTGCTGATTTGGCATTTGGCCAGCGCAGCCATTTACTTATTTCATAATTTTTTTGCATATAAAAAAATGAGCTGAGCATTTTAATAATAAAACTAGAATAAAAAGTTTAATTTAAAATTAAAACTAGTAAATGACTTTTAGCTAAAAATTTTGTGAGCTGGTAAACTTTTGCTAACTGCTAAAATGAACGTCCTAAACGTTTTCACCTTCCTTCTACTCTTCCTGGGTACTCTCTTCTCAGCGAACTATGGTAATAAAATACTGCTAATTGATGCACTAAAAGCATTACAGCAAAAAAAATAAAAATTTTATCTTTATCATTAGCAAAAAGACATCATCATCATCGGCGCTTCCGCTACCAGTGCCCACCCGGCTGGGGTCTTTACCTCAGCAAAACGGAAACCGAAGCCTCCTCCTCCGACCCCTCAAAGTGCATCAAACTAATCGGCGACAAGGGAGAGTACAAAAAGATGGCGCTCGGCCCGGCGCTGGAATACTGCAGCGAGAAGCTGCAAACCGAGATTAGAGAAAAGGGCGACGGCGGCGAAAGCGTGTTTCCCCTGGAGCAGCCGCGGCTGCTTCGGGTGACCTCGCCCGGCCAGCAGAACTTTCTCAATCGCTTCTTCAAGCGGCCAGAAGTGGCCGGGCAGACCGAGCCGACCTTCTTCTACTCGCTGCCGGTGCAGTTCAGGCCTGAAGACGGCCGCTGGCACTGGGTGGCCAGCTGGAATGATGCCGACGGGAACAACTTCGACGTCTCGGAGCACCTTCCCCGGCTGGAGGAGGGCAGCTGGGTGCTGGAGAAGGCGGAGCGGTCGCTGGATGAGTACAAGAAGATGGCCTCGCAGACCGGCGGCCCCCCACTGCCTGCGGAGAAGTGGTGCCTGTACACGTACAGCCTCTACGGGCAGGACGGCCCCTGGAATGCGCAGCCCTGCTTCGATGCTGGCGTCGTCTGCGAGTCCACGCCGACGAGGTTTGACACTGGTGAGGAGGAAGACGATGATGATGATGATGATGATGATATCGAAACAAAAACCAAGATTGAAAAACTGATAAAGGAAGTGGGTGAAGTTAAGAAGGGCCTCCGACAACTGCCGCCGATTGGCTTCATCTACGTTCAGCTGCCCGGCGAGCGGTCGCCCACCGAGCTTTGGCCTCCCTCCCTGGTCAGCTTTCCGCAGTACCAGTGGACTGATGTGAGCGACAGCTTCGATAGCCTCTTCTTTCGGGTCGCCGGAAAGAGGGCAGAAGCTTTTGGCAAAGTTCAAGAACAACAAACACCAGGACTGGGACCGTTCATAGACGGCGTAAAGAGAGAACGCTGTCAGCTGAACGGTGATCGAAGTGCCTGCCTCGAAGGAAATGACAAACTTAAAAACCGAAACAACTGCAGCGCTCCAGTGTCACATTTTCTGACTTCGAGTGTTAATGGAAGTGATGACAAGTTTTGTTCCAATGATGGCTGGAGTGCCCCCCTTTGGACTGCCTTCAACTACGCCTCTCTAAGTGAGGCGTATGATGATGTGAAGGCCTATGCTGACTATCATCAGTATCATCTTAGCAGTTCGTCTGCCATTGAAGCTGAAGGTACAGCTGAGGTACGACCGAGGAACATGGCCGTCAAGGTGTGGAAACGGACTGGTTGAGTGCTTTTTGTGGGGATTAAAAAATGTATTTTTGTTATCAATGTTTGCATTGGCAAACAATGAAAAATGGGAATTAATTGCAAATCAAGTTGGATTAAAATTGTCTTAAAAAATTTAAATGTAATTTTTTAATCCGGAGTTTTTAAATATGGGGATTAAAACTGGATTGTTAAATTAATTTTTTAAAACTTTAAAACACTAACTTTTGGATTGTATTTAATGCGCATTAATTGTTTTGCTGACAACTTTTAACTTTGTCCTACTATTAAAAACTGTTTAAAATGCTCTGGTCAACTGTATTGATCATCAGCAGTTTGTCGTTTTTCAGTGTTCATGGTAAAAGTGATTTTGCGTTTTCTTTTTTTAATGATAAGCTTTTTTTGTACAGCTGAAAACGTTTGTGGTGATTGGGAACCGTACAAAGAGGAGAAGTGCATCAAACTGTTTGACAAAGCTATTTTACAATCTTTTGCTGATGCTGAAAAAACCTGCGCAGCCAATGACTCTACAGTGATTAACATTCACTTTCATGATGAACAGACATTTCTTGAAAACTACCTTTTTACCAAAAAATCAGTAGTAGACAATGTCTGGTTAGGGGCAAAAAATGACAACGTTGCCGTTCACCAGCACGTCTTTCACTGGTCCGACGGCAGCAATCTGACATTCACTAACTGGGCAAGTGGATATCCAAAAATCCGCTCAGCTGATTCCTGCATTCAAATGCATGCTGATGATGATCTTAAGGGAAAGTGGTCTAACGAGTTGTGTGTCAAGAAAAATTTGGTTGTTTGTGAGAAAGAGCAAACTTGGTCGCTGAAAAAGATGCAGACTTTACTAGTGCAAACAATGCAAAATCCAGTTCCGCTTGGTTTCATCTACGTTCAGCTGCCCAAGGAGAAGAGTCCTCAGGAGATCTGGCCGTGGATGAGCTGGACTGACATTAGTCCCTCCTTTAACGGCGTCTTCTTTCGGGTTGCCAGCGGTAATGCAGCTTCATTTGGAACCGTTCAAGAGGAGTTCTCGCCGTACATTGATGAGATTAAGTTTAGCGAAAGTGGTGTTCAACGATCTAGTTCACACACAGAAGATGCTAAAATATCACAAAATGGGGGCTGGACGGGAGATGTTCTTTCTGCTTATTTTGCCAATGGAAATGGTGCTGTAGTTTACGATTATCTAAACTTTCACACAGCAACCGGTGAGGTGCGACCAAAAAATATGGCTATAAGGGTGTGGAAACGTACTGGATAGCAAATTATTTAAAATAAAAAATAAAAATGCATTTGTATCAGTTTTGCTGATTTCTATAAAAAATAATTCTAACAAGTGGTTAATCCCACTTAATTAATCAATGTGCCTTGCATCTTTATATGAGTGTGATAAGACCTTTACTAGTTGGTGATTGAGCTCACATGAGACCATTCTATTTTACAAAACATTTGTTTACATTTGCTATTATTTTAAACACACATTTAAATTAAAAATATGTTTTAGACAATTTTATATTTCACTTTTTGCTTTCAACTCCACACTGTTTTTTGGTAATCACTTTAATAATTTTTTTTCAAAAAATTAATTTTTTTTGTAAAATACATAGCGACTGAAAGCGTCTGCGAGTCAGGCTGGGAGGTCTACAAGGAGCAAAAGTGCATTAAACTGTTCAACACCGTCGGACTGCAGTCCTTTGCCGAGGCGGAGAAAACCTGTTCGGAAAACGGCAACTCCAGGCTGGTTTCAGTGAACTTTGCCGAAAAACAGACCTTCCTAGTGGAGTACCTCTTTACGAGGAAAGCCACCGTCGACAGTGTCTGGCTGGGAGCAAAGTATGACAGCGTCGCTCACCGTTTTCACTGGGAAGACAGCTCCGGCGAAAACGCAAAACTAGGCCTCACTTTTACCAACTGGGCGGCTAAAAACCCCAAAAACGACTCCCTAGCAGAGAGCTGCATTCAGATGCACTCAGAACGAGAAATTCGAGGTCAGTGGGCTAATGAACCGTGCACGAAGAAGAACTTGGTCCTCTGCGAACGGGCCCAAAATTGGTCCAACGCCAAGATGCAGGAGGTGATTGTGGAGATGATGCTCAACCAGGTCCCACTTGGCTTCATCTACGTTCAGCTGCCTCAGGAGAAGAGCCCCCAGGAGATCTGGCCGTGGATGAGCTGGAGCGATGTGAGTGCCCAGTTCGACAGTACCTTCTTTCGAGTGGCCGGCAGTAGGGCGGAAGCTTTTGGAAAGACTCAGCCAGAGCTGATCCCGTTTATTGACAAGGTTGAGTTCACTGACTGTCAGTTGATTCCCAGTAATGATTGCGCCAAGTTAAAGGCTGAAGACAAGTACCTTTGGGGACAAAGCATTCCTCAAAGTGGTGGCTGGAGTGGTAAAGTTTTTTCCGTTATTCGTTACAACAATGAACGAACACCAGCCTTCATGTACGACGGAGCGTTGCGCTTTCACGTGACTCCCGGTGAGGTACGGCCAAAGAACATGGCTGTCAAGGTGTGGAAGAGGACTGGTTGAGTTTATCTTTGATGAGTTAAAATGTATTTTTGTTATTAGCCTTTTTATTATTGAAAAAAAAATAAAAATATTTTTGTCGTATACTGCTGGATATCTTTTTTACCTAGTTTTAAATAGTTTTAAATGGTATTTCTGAGAATTCTCACTGTAAATCTACATTTTGTTGTTGTTTAGTTTTTTATTGATTAAGCAGTAATAAATTGATTTAACAGTTTATTAGAAATTAGTTTTGAGTTAACGCATACTTATAAGCAAATGATCATTTATAAAAAAAAGTTTAGTATTTAGCTTTTAAACAAAAATAAAAACATTTTTGCTGCACTAAATTATTGAAAAAATAATTTGGAAACCATGAACTTGCCCATTTTAATGATCATTGGTTGCCTATTCTTTTCTAATATTTTAGGTAAAGTTGTTTCAACTTCAAAAAATGTTTTTAAAATATTAATTACTTTTTGATAGCTGAAAATCCTTGCGGCGACTGGGAGCCGTACAAGGAGGAAAAGTGCATCAAACTGTTTGACAAATCTAACTTACAATCTTTTGTTGATGCAGAGAAAACCTGCGCTTCAAATGACTCCAAACTAATTAACATTCACTTTCACGATGATCAAACTTTTCTTGAAAATTACCTTTTTACCAAAAAATCAGTAGTTGACTATGTTTGGTTGGGCGCAAAGAATGACAGTGTTGCCGCTCACCAGCACGTTTTTCACTGGTCAGACGGCAGCAATCTGACATTCACTAACTGGGCAAGTGGATATCCAAAAGTGCGCACAACTGATTCTTGCATTCAAATGAGCTCAGATGAGGAAGTTCGAGGTAAATGGTCCAATGAGCCTTGTACCAGGAAGAATCTGGTTGTCTGCGAAAAAGAGCAAACTTGGTCGTTGAAAAAACTTCAGGCGCTAGTGGTGCAGACAATGCAAAATCCGGTTCCGCTTGGTTTCATCTACGTTCAGCTGCCTCAGGAAAAAAGTCCTCAGGAGATCTGGCCGTGGATGAGCTGGACTGACATTAGTCTCCAGTACGACAGTACCTTTTTTCGAGTGGCGGGCAGCAAGGCGGAAACCTTTGGAAAGACTCAACCAGAAGCGACCCCGTTTATTGACAGTGTAGAGTATACTAACTGTCAGCAGGTGCCCAGTAATGATTGCGCCAAGTTAAAAACTGAAGACAAGTACCAATGGGCACAAAAGATTCCTCTAAGTGGTGGCTGGAGTGGTCGAGTTTACTCTGTTAACTTTTACAATAATGGACGAACACCAGCCAACATGTACGACGGAGCGTTGCGCTTTCACGTGACTCCCAGTGAGGTACGGCCAAAGAACATGGCCGTCAAGGTGTGGAAGCGGACTGGCTGAGTGCTTTTTTGTATTTTGTGTATTTGATGATAATAAAAATGTTTTTTCTGTTATCAGCGCTTGTTTTGGCAAATAAAAAATACATTGTTTTTCTTGTTAACACTTCACTTTACATGGCACTTTATAGAATTCTTGTGGGGGGTCTTTTTTAATTGATTTTATTTGATTAGTTTGTTGATTAAACAATTTGTAAGTAGGTAGTTTTGCAATAACCGTTTAAAAAAAGTTGTATTTAAATAGTAATTTAAGTGCTAAAACATTAAAAATTGCTGCATAAGTTTGTAAATAAAAAATTATAAATCATGAACTGGTCTGTTTTACTGTTCATCAGTTGCTTGTTCTTTTCAAATGCTTTTGGTAAAGTTGTTTTAAATTTGTAAAAGTAACATTACAATAGTTAATATTTTTGTACAGCGGAAAACGTTTGTGGAGACTGGGAACCGTACAAAGAAGAAAAATGCATCAAACTGTTTAACAGTGTTAGCACCCAGTCTTTTGCTGATGCTGAAAAAATCTGCGCATCAAATGACTCCAAACTAATTAACATTCACTTTCACGATGATCAAACTTTTCTTGAAAACTACCTTTTTACCAAAAAATCAGTAGTTGATTATGTTTGGTTGGGCGCAAAGAATGACAGTATCGCCGCTCACCAGCACGTCTTTCACTGGTCAGACGGCAGCAATTTGACATTCACTAACTGGGCAAATGGATATCCAAAAGTCCGCACAACTGATTCTTGCATTCAAATGAGCTCAGATGAGGAAGTTCGCGGTAAATGGTCCAATGAGCCTTGTACCAGGAAGAATCTGGTTGTCTGTGAAAAAGAACAAACTTGGTCGTTGAAAAAACTTCAGGCGCTAGTGGTGCAAACAATGCAAAATCCCGTTCCTCTCGGTTTCATCTACGTTCAGCTGCCTCAGGAAAAAAGTCCTCAGGAGATCTGGCCGTGGATGAGCTGGACTGACATTAGTCCCCAATTTGACAGTACCTTTTTTCGAGTAGCTGGCAGCAAAGCAGAAGTTTTTGGAAAGACTCAGCCAGAGTTGATCCCATTTATTGACAGTGTAGAGTACACTGATTGTCAGTGGAAACCCACTGATGCTTGCGCTAAGTTAAAAGCTGAAGACAGGTACCTTTGGGGACAAAACATTTCTCAAAGTGGTGGCTGGAGTGGTAAAGTATCCTCCCCTAATGCATTCAATATAGGCAATTCGCCAGCGTCTACGTACAAAGCAGCAATGCGTTTTCACGTGACTCCCGGTGAGGTACGGCCAAAGAACATGGCCGTCAAGGTGTGGAAGCGGACTGGTTGAGTGTTTTTTGTATTGTTTATTTAATGATAATAAAATTTTTTTTATCAGCGTTTGTATTGGCAAATACAAAATACCTTGTATTTCTTGTTAAGACTTTACCTTACATGGCACTTTAAAGAATTCTTTCTGGGGGTCTTTTTATTTGATTTTTGATTAACTTGATAAAAAATAAATTTTATAATAGATAGTTGTGCAGTAACTTATTAAAACGTTTTTTCATATAAATGCTATTTTTTAGTCCCAAAGAAACAAAAAATTGCTGTATAAGTTTTTGTTACTAAAAAACTTTAAAATTATGAACTGGTTTGTTTTACTGATCATCAGTTGCCTGTCCCTATCAAATGCTTTTGGTAAAGTTTTTTATATTTGTTTAAGTAACATTTCAATAGTTAACATTTTTGTACAGCTGAAAACGTTTGCGGTGACTGGGAACCGTACAAGGAGGAGAAGTGCATCCAACTGTTTGACAAAGCTAACTTACAATCTTTTGCCGATGCTGAGAAAACTTGTGCTGCTAATGACTCTAGACTGATTAACATTCACTTTCACGATGATCAAACTTTCCTTGAAAATTACTTATTTACTAAAAAATCAGTAGTAGACAATGTTTGGTTGGGGGCCAAGAATGACAGTATCGCCGCTCACCAGCACGTCTTTCACTGGTCAGACGGCAGCAATTTGACATTCACTAACTGGGCAAGTGGATATCCAAAAGTCCGCGCAGCTGATTCTTGCATTCAAATCAACTCAGACGAGGAAGTTCGAGGTAAATGGTCTAATGAGCCGTGTGCCAAGAAGAATCTAGTCGTCTGTGAAAAAGAGCAAACTTGGTCATTGAAAAAGATGCAGACTTTACTAGTGCAAACGATGCAAAATCCGGTTCCACTTGGTTTCATTTACGTTCAACTGCCCAAGGAGAAGAGTCCTCAGGAGATCTGGCCGTGGATGAGCTGGACTGACGTGAGCTCCACATATGACAGTGTTTTCTTTCGAGTTGCCGGCAGTAAGGGGGCGGCAGCATTTGGCAACGTTCAGGAGGAGTTCTCGCCGTACATTGATGAAATTAAATTTTTTCAAAACTCTCCTGAATCAAGTTCTCATATAGAGGATGCTAAAATATCACGAAATGGGGGCTGGACGGGAGATGTTCTTACTTCTGGTTATTACAATGGAAATGGTCTTTTTCATTACAATTATCTAAACTTTCACACAGCAGGCGGAGAAGTGCGACCGCGCAACATGGCCATCAAGGTGTGGAAGCGCACAGGATAAAAAATTATTAAAAACAAAAAATAAAAATTCATTTGCATCAGTTTTGCTGATTTCTAAAAAATGAGTCTAACAAGTGGTTCATCTCACAGCTGACTGATGAACTTTGACTTAATTGAATTTTAACGCATCAAATCAGTATTGATTTTTCCCTGACCGACTGATGCTGAGAGACCTATGCATTAGCTAGATTCAAACATGCAAACAGGCTGTTAATCATTTTGCCAAAATTGTACTCATCTTCACCGAAATGACGTTTGTAGCATCCAATTGAGAATGAGTTATCAGAAAATGACCAAAATTGCAACTGAAAGCAAAACGACCAGCGAGAGGCAGTTAAAGGGAAACTGCTGTACAACAACAGCACTGAGATCAGCCTGTGACATCAGTGATAGCGCAAAAAACTTGGATTGAAAGGGAAACGATTGAGTGATGAACGCTGTTTGTTTGGCTGCAAACTGAATGCTCTGATTGACAAAAGAAAAGATTTGCCTTTGCGAAAAAGGCACGACTAGTAGGGATATGAACAATGGTGCAACACCACACTATTTTCAATTGTTTAAACACTTTTTTGCATTAAAATTTTACAACACAAAAACATTGCCATTTACCCCTTTTACTTGACACAAACACTACCACAAAAAACATACTCAACCAATCCTACCACCAAAAAGTGGCAAAACTTTTGAAACAATAGTATTACTCTTTGTTGGCAGTTAAACACTTATCATTGCTGAAATGCTGATTGCATGACGATTGACGAGCAGAGGCGCAGATAACTGATTCACACCATTTTGACTGCTAACAGCATCCTTTTTTGCTATTCTAAAGCACTTTCAGTGAAATTACAGCAAACTGAAGTGTACCCAAAAATCATTCTAAGCCGAAAAGCTATATAAGTGAAAGCAAAAGTACAAAAAATCAATCTTCTTTCTCATAATTTAGTAAGAGTTTTTTGAGTCATAACAGTGCCGTAACTTTAGCACCACTTTTTAATTGCGACTGCGACTTTAATGAAAATCATGAATTGGCCCATTTTACTAGTCGTCGGTTGTTTATTCTTTTCCAATGTTTTAGGTAAAGTTGCTTTTAATTTTTAAAATGTGTGGAGCAAGTATTAAAATATAAATCGTTTTTTATTAGCTGAAAAACCTTGCGGTGACTGGGAGCCGTACAAAGAGGAGAAGTGCATCAAATTGTTTAACAGTGTTAGCACTCAGTCTTTTGCTGATGCTGAGAAAATCTGCGCCTCAAATGACTCCAAAATAATTAACATTCACTTTCACAATGATCAAACTTTTCTTGAAAACTACCTGTTTACTAAAAAATCAGTAGTTGACAATGTTTGGTTGGGAGCAAAGAATGACAACGTTGCCGCTCACCAGAACGTCTTTCACTGGTCAGACGGTTGCAATCTGACATTCACTAACTGGGCAAGTAGATATCCAAAAATTCGAACAACTGATTCTTGCGTGCAAATGCATGCTAATGATGATCTGAAAGGAAAATGGTCTAATGAGCAGTGTGCCAAAAAGAATCTGGTTGTCTGTGAAAAAGCCCAAACTTGGTCGTTTAAAAAACTCCAAGAGTTAGTGGTGCAAACAATGCAAAATCCGGTTCCTCTCGGTTTTATCTACGTTCAACTGCCTAAAGAGAAGAGCCCTCAGGAGATCTGGCCGTGGATGAGCTGGAGTGACGTCAGTGACCAGTATGATAGCACTTTTTTTCGGGTGGCTGGAAATAAGGCGGCAGATTTTGGTGCTGTTCAGGAGGAGTTCTCGCCGTACATTGATGAGATTAAATATAATTATTCACCTTCAAGTTCAGAAACAAGAGATGCTAAAATATCACGAAATGGTGGCTGGACGGGAGATGTTCTAACTGCCTGGGCAAAAGATGGCGCTGATTATCGCGGATATCTTAACTTTCACACCGCAGCCGGCGAGGTGCGACCGCGGAACATGGCCGTCAAGGTGTGGAAGCGAACCGGCTGAGCAGCATTTAGCCTCAAAAACTATAAAATTTATCAAAAATTCTGTAATCAGGCTAACTTTTAATCACCCAAAAACGTGCAACTTTGTTTGTAACTTTAACTCTTGACATCTTTCTACTTTGCTTAGGCTGATTAATTGTTTTTCAGTGCAATTTTTGTCAGCCACATTAGGCTTTGAATAAAAATGAAGTTTATTAATAGTAGTCAGGCAGCTAAACTAAAGACAGCTAAACTGTGCTGTGTTGAGTAGCACTGACTCAGCTTTAGTTCATATTTCAGTCAGTTAACAGTTGTGCACAAGCAAGTGCAAGTGCAAAAATATTAAAGCATAATCTGCGTATCAGATTATTTGTTTCCTCATTGTTCATCGCTCACTTTTACTGTGCTGAATTTTATTACTACTACTTGCTTTTGTTTCAAAGAACGGTAAAAAGGAAACGGAAACGACAAAAAAAATTAAATTTGCACAAAAATAATTTCCAATTCACAGTTACTGCAAAATTTTTTCCAAAAAACAAATTTTTGTGTTTAATTAAAAAAGTCATTTGGCGGTGCAAACAAAAAAAATCTGCTGCTTTATTTTAGATGGATCACCTCACCGGCTGACATTTGGCCGGTGGGCTAAATGACTTTTTACTTGTAATTATCAAAACCACTACCACTAACCACTAACCACTACTAATTAGCTTGCATCATTTACCGCTTTTAATTAATTGATTAGAATTCAGCAGAATTACCAAAAGTACCTCTCTACAAGTACTCTCTACTATCAGTGAGAGCACGAAATCTTCTCTACGCCATCCATAATGGATAGATGGCGCTACGGACAAATCACACTTGCAGCAGTAAAGAGAAATGCCCTGACTTTTCTGTAACAATTTCGTTGCAAGAATTTTGATTAGTTAAAGTTAGTTCGAAGACCAGGTTTTTGTTATTTTAAGTTCTGAAAAAGAAAGACAGCATTCTGGTTCAAAAATCTTTATGTAAACTCTAAAGTTTTGATATCGCCTCCAAACTTGGCCCCAAGGAGAGAATTAGAAAGTGAAAGAAACAAATGGTAGTCGCTTGGGGCTAAGTCTGTACTAAAAGGCGGATGAGGAAGGCGACGATTTGTGATGAAGTTAGCAAAGTATTAGTGTGGGAGTTGATTCTTTTGCCTACTGATTTTCACCTTATCACCTCCAGTGCTTCACAACACAGCAACACCACTAAAAGATTCTTATTACATGCAAAAAAGTTTGCATTGTTTTCAAGCACTTCTTCACCGTTGACTGCCTGTTGTCTTTTTTTATCTTAACCCAAACAAACCAAAATGCTGTTTTTCTTTCTTAGGAATTGGAATAACAAAAAATTGCTTTTTAAACTAATTTTAACTGACCAAAGTTCTTGCAGTGCAAATGCTACAGAAAAGTTAGGGCATTTCTTTTTGCTGCTGCGAGTGTGATTTGTCAGTAGCGCCATCTATCCATTATGGATGGCGTAGAGAAGATTTCGTGCTTTTACTGATACCATTTAAATTTTTCCTAAAGTTTAGTCTCAGTAAATTGAATTGCATATAAAATCACGACTAAAAAGCTCATTATTTTTCATAACGTATCATATACGTAAAAAAGAAGTTTACATTTGAAAACACTGGACACCAAAATGATGCTCAATCTCTTTCTCACCGTCGTCGTTTGCCTTCAACTTTGGCCTTTCTCACCGGTTACCTGTAATAACTTTTACCAAAAAAAATTTTTTTTAAACTAAACTCCTCTTTTCTCAGCCTACTCCAGCCTGGAAAACAACAACGGCGGCTGCGGCACCAGCAACTTCGATCGCACCTGGACCAGCTACCTCGACGAGAAGTGCATCAAGATCTTCGACAAGCTGGTGAGCTTCGAAGAGGCCGAGGCCACCTGCCAGAAGGACTACTACTAATACGATGACAGCAAGTACCAGTACGAGGCCCGCCTGGTGACGGTCAACTCCGCCGAGGAGCAGGCCTTCCTCCAGGACTTTCTTTTTGAGAAGAATGACCTCTCTGATAGCGTTTGGCTTGGAGCGATGTGGAACCCAAATGTGACCACCGGAAATGCTACTGAGCAATTTGAGTGGCACCGAGCCGGCGGCCAAACCGATCAATGGGGGTACACCAACTGGCGAAAGGGCTACCCGAGGGGGCTGCCCAAAAAGAACGTTACTCTTCAAGCGGAAGTGACGGGAGTTCTAGGGAACGCCAATGACAACAACAAGACCTGCGTGGAGATGTCCGCCGGAGTAGATGAAGCGACCGGACAGTGGATCAATGAACCGTGTTCCAAAAACAATCGAGTCGTCTGCGAACGTCGTCAGAAGTGGAAGGACACGAAAATTCAGGAGCTTCTGGAGAAGGTCACCCGACAACAGAATGTCCTTCTGCAGCAGAATGCTGAGCTGAAAAGGAAGGTCGACGAGTACATTGAGCAGAAGAATAAGAGTGATGCTGCTGAGGATGAGGTTCAACTAAAGGCGAGCAAAATCGCCGTTCCCGTGGGCTTTGTCTACGTCCAGCTGTCCGGAGAGCTGGCACCGGAAGTGGTTTTCCCCTCCTCCTCTGAAGATAATCTAAAAAGCAGTTCCCCACTTTGGAAGGACATCAGCCCCAACTTTGAGGGCGTCTTCTTCCGCGTGGCCGGAAGTCGGGCGGCCCCCTTTGGCGCCGTCCAGGAGCAGTCGGCCCCGGCGATTGACGCCATCAAGCGAAACTGGTGCTTTGTAGGGGCGGATGGCGCCTGCAACCACCACGACGCCTACAATGGCCAGTCGGCGGATGCAAAGGACCAAATTTCCCTCTCCTCCTCTCGCGGCACCGGAACCGGAAACGGCACCTGGAGTGAGCCCATTTGGACGGTGAATAAGTACGTGGCTAATGGTACCGGCGAGGAGGGCCCCTTCTACGGGGAGTACCTCAACTTTCACACTACCAATGTTGAGGTCCGGCCGCGGAATATGGCCGTCAAGGTGTGGAAGCGAGTTGGTTGAAAGGAAAAAGGTTAATTTTAGTAGATTTTTTGTCTGTAGACTGATGACTGATGATTATTAAATTGTTTTAAAAAAGTGAAATATGTGCAGATTTTGCCAAGTGGCTGCCTTGAAAAAGGCGACGGACTTGGAAACCGGAACAACTGCAGCGCTCCAGTGTCACATTTTTTGACTTCGAATCTTGTTGAAAGTGATGATAAGTTTTGCTCCAATGATGGCTGGAGTGTCCCCCTTTGGACTGCCTTCAACTACGTCTCTTTAAGTGAGGCGTATGATGATGTGAAGGCTTATGCTGACTATCATCAGTATCATCTTAGCAGTTCGTCTGCCATTGAAGCTGGGGTACAGCTGAGGTACGGCCGAGGAATATGGCCGTCAAGGTGTGGAAGCGGACTGGTTGAGTGTTTTTTTTGGTGATTGTGCGGTGATGATTAAAAAATGTATTTTTTATTATCAGTGTTTTATTGGCAAATAAAAAAATGCACCATACATTTTGCATTATTTGCAAGCACTTCACTTTACTTAGTACTTCTTAGAATTCTCACTGGGGGTCTACATTTTTTTGCTATTTAGCTTTGATTGACAGTAATTTTGATTTGATTGACTAATCAGCATTAATTAAAGTCATTTATTAGTGGCCAGTTTTGTGTTAACACGTTCACACCTATTAAAAAATTTGTATATTTAAAGGATAATACAAAGTAGCAAAAAACATATTTTTTTCACTAAAATATTAACAAAAAAACTTATTTAAAAATCATGAGCTGGCATATTTTACTAGTCATTGGCTGCTTGTTCTTTTCCAATGTTTTAGGTAAAGTTGTTGTAACTTAAAAAATGTTTTTAAAATATTAATTTCTTTTTGATAGCTGAAAATCCTTGTGGTGACTGGGAACCGTACAAGGAGGAAAAGTGCATTAAACTGCTTGACAGTGTTAACACTCATTCTTTTGCTGATGCTGAGAAAATCTGCGCAGCCAATGACTCTAAGCTAATTAACATTCACTTTCACGATGATCAAACTTTCTTTGAAAACTACCTTTTTACCAAAAAATCAGTAGTTGACAATGTTTGGCTGGGGGCAAAGAATGACAGTATTGCCGCTCACCAGCACGTTTTTCACTGGTCAGATGGCAGCAATCTGACATTCACTAACTGGGCAAGTGGATATCCAAAGGTCCGCACAACTGATTCCTGCGTACAAATGAATGCTAATGATGATCTAAAAGGAAAGTGGTCTAATGAGCCGTGTGCCAAAAAGAATCTAGTTGTTTGTGAAAAAGCCCAAACTTGGTCGTTAAAAAAACTCCAAGCGTTAGTGGTGCAAACGATGCAAAATCCGGTTCCATTTGGTTTCATCTACGTTCAGCTGCCTAAGGAGAAGAGCCCTCAAGAGATCTGGCCGTGGATGAGCTGGACCGATGTGAGCTCCACTTATGACAGTGTTTTTTTCCGAGTAGCTGGCAGTAAGGGGGCGGCAGCATTTGGCGACATTCAGGAAGAGTTTTCGCCGTACATTGATGAGGTTAATTCGCTTGATTGTTTATCCTCACCAACAAACAATTGTCACCAATACGAATTTGAAGATCACTTACAAGTATCTCGATCTGGAGGCTTGACAAAGTATGTCAGAACTGCTAATGGATATAACTATGGTAAATCACCCGATAAAGTATACGTAGGAGCACTAAACTTCCACACAGCAGCTGGCGAGGTACGACCGCGCAACATGGCCGTCAAAGTGTGGAAACGCACTGGTTAAAAATATCTGTAAATTTTTTAAATTACTAAAAACCTTGTTTTGAGATAAATTAAAATCATGTTATTAGCAACAATAAAATGTCGACATATAAGTTGAAGCAGTGCACTTTGCCTTTTTTAACAAAATTAAAAAACCTAATTAATTAGCCAATAAATGAAAAGGGGGAGACATTTTTGGTTAAATAAATAAATTAAGTGCAATGCTTTTTTTATGCTGTGGTTGTGGTTGAATCAAAACGACTGATAATTTAATTTATTCAAAGCACTACTAAAAAACTCAACAAAAAAGTTTTTTGCAAATTTAATTAAATCAAAATTTTTTTGCACTAAAAGCTTTTAAAATGAAAACTTTAATTCTCCTATTCCTTTTCGGTTTTTCAGAGCAACTCGCACTACAAAATGGTACTTTTTTGCTAAAAGCTCTTTAAACTCAAAACTAACCACAACTTTTTTTTAAAAAAACAAGCCACAAAAAACAAAGTAGGCAAAAGCCTTCTAAAACTGCAAGACTCAAAGTCCTCCTGCAAGCCCGACTGGACCTCCTACCAGCCGGAAGAAGACCAAACCAAGGTGCCGGAAAAATGCATCAAAGTCTTCGCCAACTCCCCGTTGATGGCCTTTCGTGAGGCAAAGCGCTTCTGCGCCGATCAGGAGAAGGGCGCCCAGCTGCTGACCATTACCTCCTTCGACGAGCAGTCCTTCATCAACGAGCTCCTCTTTGAGAAGCCAAAGAAACCGGTGGATGATAACGTGTGGATCGGCGCGGGGTACTTCGGCGACCGGAAGCGCTTTATGTGGACACCTCGCAGCGGCGGGCTGCCCAGCCCCCTCGGAGAGTACAGCTACTGGAGCGCCAACAGTCCAAAACACGAGCCCGGAAGTTGTGTCCGCCTGACCGGATGTCCTGATGAAATCGAAGATGGCGTCGGTCGAGGTAAATGGCATGCGGAGAGCTGCTACCGGGAGAACCTGGTCGTCTGCGAGGTGATTCCCTCGGAGGTGGTCGACCAAAAGGACGTCGACTTTAAGCGGCTCGTGGACGCGGTGTCGCTGATCAAGGACGAGCTGAAGAGGTTGGAGGTGCGGGTGGCGAAGATTGAGAAGAGAGAGGAGGATATGAGTGGTGGTGGAGGTGATAAAGGACAGACAACTCCTCAGCCTCAAACTCCTGCACCGCAAACTCCTGCACCACCAACTCCCGCACCACCAACTCCAATTCAACCCACAGAAACTCCGGCCCTCCCAGTCGGTTTCATCTACCTGCAAATTCCCCAACAGAAAAGCCCTCAGGAGATGTTCCCCAAGCAGACCTGGGCCGACATTTCCAGCAACTTCCCGGGCCTCTTTTTCCGCGTCGTGGGCGGCGATTCGAAGGAGTTTGGCGCCGTTCAGGAGGAGAATGTCCCCACCTTTGACGCCGTCGCCTACGTGGACTGCCTGGAGGGCTCGCCCAACAGCAAGAACTCCTGCAACCTTTCGCCCTCAAATCGACGCATTGACCTCAATCGAACCATAGCCGGTGATTCCTGGACCACCCAGGTAACTACGGCGAACTTCTTTAGTAGCCACTCGCCGAACACTGAAAATTGGACCGGGTCGCTGAAGTTCCACAACACTGGTGGGCCGGTGCGGCCGAGAAACACGGCAATTCGTGTTTGGGTGCGAACTGCTTGATAAGAATGATTGCTTGATAAGAAAGGTTTTTGTGTAGTTTTTAATTAAGAAAAAATTTTAATAGTAGTAAAATGTTTGATCAATCGTAGTTTGTTTGGCGTTATAATCTCGGTTTTAAACATTTTTGGCATTTTTGGTGTTGCTGATAACCAAACAGCCAAAAACGTCAGAGAAACATTGAAATCCTTTTAAACTTTGCTTGATTTTATTGATTTGTTTGCCCTGTGAAAGTAGTCTCACGGCAAAACGAAAATCTCATCTCATGTTTTGCTAAGCAACTACAAGTGCTATAACAGGTGGTTGACTTCTCATCAGTTGTAGTGTTTTAAGGTGGCAGTCGTACTTGATCTACTTCTTTTTGCACTCTACGTTTTAGCCTATTTTTTATTATTTAAACACTCTGATTAGTTAAATTTTAAAACTGGTTCACATTTGAATGCGCTTTTTTGCGCTGGTATTTAGTCCTTTTTTGTTTAATTAGCCAGCTACACAAAAAACCACTTAACTCTAATTAGCCATGAAAGGCTCATCACTGAACCTCTGTTTTGGACTGCTCTTTATTTCAGCAGTCGCTTTACTATTTGGTAACTAAACCGTAAAATGCTTTTTATTTTTTAAATATCACAACCTTTTTGTTTTGTTTTAGTCTCCGCCGTAGACATTCCTTGCGACGACTGGGAGTCCTACAAAGACGAAAAGTGCTACAAAGTCTTTGACAAAAGCGGCGGGCAAACCTTTGCCGAGGCTCATCAATTTTGCTCTGAACAAGGTGGCCAACTGCTGGCGATTACCAGCCGCCAAAAACAGGCTTTTTTGGCCGACTTTCTCCTCAATCGAAATCATCTGGCGGAAAACCTTTGGCTCGGCGCTGAGTACTACACCGGAAGTGAAAAACGCTGGAGCTGGGAAAATGGCCGTGCTGTAACTTTCTCAAATTGGATTTCCGGCGCCCGAAAAGATGAAAAAGAGCACTGCGCCGAGTTTCACATTGAAGCGGGGGCCAACGCGGGAAAATGGTCCAGCGAGCCTTGTGGAAAGAAAAATTTGGCCGTCTGCCAGAAGAATCCCGTTCTAACGGAGGCTCGAATTGCCAGCCTGTTGATTGATGCAAAAGAGGAGCTCGAGGGCCTAGAATCGGCAAGTGAAGACCTTCAGCAACGGCTAATCCCCGTTGGGTTCATCTACGTCCAACTGCCGAAGCAGCAATCTCCGGTGGACATTTGGCCCACTTTCAAGTGGACCGAAGTGAGCAATCTTTACGAGGGCGTCTTTTTTCGAGTTTCCGGCGGAGAGGCGGGCGCCTTTGGATCGATTCAGGAGCCTTTCGCCCCGCACATTGACCAGCTGGAGCACACTTTCTGCACTTTTAGACCTAACAATACTTGCGATAAGCTGTCGCTGAATAATCTGATTGACGTTCCAGTGGCTGGCGGTTGGAGTGACTTTGTCTACACCACCGACAAGTACACCTACGATGATCAGATTGAGCGGCTGGATATTGACGGGTTGAAGGTGCATCGAGTCGGTGGGGAGGTACGGCCGAAGAATATGGCCGTCAAGGTGTGGTCGAGAAGTGCTTAGATGTCTTTTTTATGATTTTAAGAATTTTTTTAAAAAGTTTTGTTTTTGTTTTTGTCATCTTTTTGTGCCGCCAGCGACTAAAAAGGTTAACTTGTGTTTATTTAAAATGTTTCTTTATTTACAGGCGAAACTCACACTACATAATGCTTTTGTGCAACACGCTGATTATGTACATGCGAACGTGTTGCCTATTTAAAAAAAATTTAAAATTTTAACAATTTTTTTTAGATTTTAGTTAAAAATCTTTTTAACTCGATTTTTAAAGTAGAAACAAAAACAAAATAACACAAACTACAAAAATTTTTATATATAACTTATTGCCATTATGTATTTGCGAACCATTATGTAGTGTGAGTTTCGCCTGTATCTTTATAGTAATTTTGGACTATGATGTTTTCTAAATGGTACAAACTGTGTGTGTGTCAAACAATAAGAACTCACACTTTTTTAATTTTTCTTAGCAAAAACAACTTTTTAATTGATTAATCATAGTTCATAACTTTTCACTTTATCAGTTATTTTTATTATAGTTTTGATTCAAATAACGGCATTATTATAAAAGGTCTCTCACTTTGGAATTACAAGTTTTATTCCGTTTTTTGTAGTGTACTTTTTAACATTGCCACCGCTAATAGATTGCCCCATTTATTGACATTGACAGGGCTGCCACCAGAAAAGAGAGAGATAGAGAGGAGATACGGGAAAAGATGATGAAAGAGACATCGTGTGACGCTTTTATTTATTTTCATTTTTTGTGTACCTTACTTTTCTGATGGCAATTGCAGCCGACTGTTTAATCAAAGAGAGAAAGATAGAAATGAAAGTTTTGACATCTTTTTGTTTGTTTGCTCCTTGCATCATTCTCATTTTTTACCTTCTTTTTCAGTTGATATATGAGAATCATTCGGTTAAGGGGGGACAGCGTGCACATAGCAACTTTTTTCGAACTTTTGGTTTTCTTTTCTAGTTAACAGCTATTTTCAGCATGATCTTGAATTACGCAGGTTCCATTATCT
>JAALOO010001061.1_pt1 | contig 20836 bp, 13 predicted proteins | sample 7257641 | NCBI WGS metagenome assembly JAALOO01 (sample SAMN14085613, study PRJNA598686) | mite metagenome | biome: ENVO:01001000; feature: ENVO:01001002; material: ENVO:01001226; isolation source: single female mite from University of Michigan culture on fish food culture... ...
CATTTTGACAAAATGACTTTTTTAAATTATCAGATGCCAGTCCCACCACAAAAATTTGAAACTTATTCCAAAAAATCACATTATTTCTTCTGAGTATCTGTGCCAAAAATCTCGCGGGTAACAGTAACTTTGCACCGGGCTGACGCCCGGTGCTATTGTCGATTTGAAATGAAACTACCAGAATCGTTCCAGCAAATAGCGGCACTGTATAGCGGCACTATCGATAGTGCGGACAGCTGAGCACAATCGGAACAATCGGCGATCCGCTTTGTTTACGCCAAACCGCTTGCTGCCGTCTGCAAGGAAAGGTGAGAGCCGCTTTGCCTAGACTGCTGGACTTCATCGTGGCCACCACTTTGCTTCAAGGCGAGCACTACTGGTGATTATCTCCACTGCTGGTCACAGACACTGCACAGTCGACCACTGAACGGTGCACTGCCGCCAGACAACACACAGTCTCTCACTCTGACACTGACTTTCATTCAGCCGCCTTCAGTCATACAGACAGTCAGTCAGTGACTGTGGCCAGCTGAAGAACGAGTTCTGACGTCGAGAGACTGGCACACAGACTGAGACAGAGAGAAGCTCACCCAGACTCACCACCACAACTCCTGCAGACAACTTTCTATCGGCAGCTACGTGTTTCACGTTCATTGATCATTCACGCAATTATCATCCCCTTCGTCGCATCCCTTCTTCGGTTGCCCTCGAGCAGCCGCAGGCAGCAGAAACAGACACACTTCTTCTTCTAAAGTCGAAGCTCACCTACGCGCTTTCTCCGCTTTTTCGGCCGATACCGACCACAACAACGGCACCACCACCACCACCAATACTGTTAGCTTGTGAGCTCAACTTGCAAACAATAATCAGCGGCTAGCATTGCCAGCCAACAACAGCTGACTTGAAGTCAGTCACACTTTGGCGATGAGTTCTTCGACATCTCCGCGTCCACCTTTCTGCGTCTTTGACACTCTGTCGCATTGAGTCAGCATGTGCTGTTCTCGCAGTGGGATCATTGATCCAATGAGACACTCGGCAAGTCATCATCAACGCAGCATCATTCCGGAAAGAGAAAAAGACAGCTGAAGAGCACCTGAAATTCACTTGAAAAAAGATGCTTTTGCAGCTTTTAAAGCAGCCAAACAAACACTCATCACTGTAGTTTTTGTGCACTCTTCAGTGTTCAACTCCACTGAAATAAAGTATCAATTTTTCACCTCAAACCGACGTATCTGTATCTTGATCTGTGATCCTGGCATCTATTGAAAGAAAACCCTTGAGCCTGTTTTGTGTGTGTGCATCAACCAAACTTGTTTCTTTATTCACTAACGCGCTCTTTACTCTGTGATATTAATATTTCTACATATTTATTTATTGTTTCATGAACTCTTACTTGGAGGTAAGTTTTTCCCCTGAACTTGAGCTATCCTAGGTACAACTAGTATGCCAAGTTGAGCATGTTTACATTTTTTTGCTGGTGCCTGATGTCACAGCGGTTGTGCTCCCCCTCCTTGCTCCTCTATTTTTGGTCGCCGACACTCTCTCTCTCTCTCTCGACACCTAAAAACTCTCGAACCCACCCGAGCGCACCGACGCAATGCACCGCTCCATTCCGCATGCTCAAACTCTGCTGCTGCAGAATACCCGAAATTCTGCAGACAGAATTTCACACGGCACACATGTTCATTCTGAGAGTGCAATTTTTCCTACCGACTGGAGCATTGTTTTTGCCTTCCCCCTCTCCCCACCACCGAAACAGCTTTCCAAGTGCGGTAGGACTAATTGCCGTGTTTTCAGTGTGTGTGTGGATGTCAACTCGACTTCTAATGAGTGAGGCCTACTTGATTCGCCTGCGCGCTCGCGCTCGCTTCACTTCCAATGCTGGTGATTTGTGGCGGCTAAATGAGAACAGAATTTTTACAGCGCGCACTTTACTGATGGAAATTAATGACCTCTTATTAAAGTGTATGCGCTTTTTTCTTGCTAAAGTACAACAACTAGTACTAGTACTTTTAAGGTCAGTTTTGTTCACACTAATGTTTGCATTTGAGGGAGGTGGAATGCCTTGCTTTTACGTGGAGCGCCTTTTTTCTGCTGCTGCTGTTGCTGTGGCTAACTTTGGCCGTAGAATCAGTGCACGAATCCCACACAAAAGTTGTTGCCGCACACAGACACAGACCGAAGAATGGGGCATTATGGCAGTTTGCAAAACATTTTTAATGTTCATTCGCTGTACCTACAGCTGGCTGAAGCTTTTGCCAGTGCTAAAGATTCATCTCCTAATTGCCCTGAATGTATTTCAATTTTTAAGACGGAAAAATGCTGTCTTTTTCTGCAGCAGATTTTTTGAAAATGATAATTTAGGCGAAGCTTATGTCGTGTGGGCCATCAGCACCAGCATCAGCACCACCACCATCTCTAGCGCTAATAGCCATGTCGATCCATTTCGTATGCCTAATGAGTGGCTTGTGTCTGTGTCTGGCCTGTGTAGGAGATGTTGCTGTATTGGCGGATTTAGGCGGACTGGAGTGAGTGCTCGCGGCAGAAGAGTCAGAGGCCATTGTACCATTCAGCAGATATATCGTGCCTTACTTACTGTGTTTTGGCGACGGATTTGGCCCGAGTGTCTGCCCTCTCAGCATCAGCAGCAGCCGCATCATCATCATCTTGGGCTGTGTCCGGTGAACGATCAAAATGAGAATGAGTGTGTGTGCAGTGGCCTGAACTTTTGAATGACGCCGACGCGACTGTGCTGCTTTGCTGGCCTGTGCCCTCTCATCGACGACGGCGACGACGAGTGGCGCCATTTATGGATTGGGCCGAGTTTGGACGAGCACTAGAGCACAAGAGACGCTCACATGTCTGGCGATGACAAGTCTGGCCAAGTGGTCTTCTTATGTGCTGGGCATATTAGCAGGGCTTTCTCGCTCACTAGCTCGCTCTGACTAATTTGCACTATCGAGATCGACTGACAGGAGGAGGAGGAGGACTGACACGATGTGATGACTGCAATCCCGAGAAGAGAGATGCTTATCCCTTTGCACTTGAACATTCATTCACTCACTCCTGTGGCAAAGCTGCCGTCCGTCTGTGTGAGATTTCGCAAATGCTCACTTTTGCACACACTCCTGGCAGGCGCCTACACTGCCGAGAGAGAATCGATCGATTAATTAAGTGCGCCCAACCACAGGATGTGTCTTGGCGGCCACTGTTCCCCTCTCTCCTTCACGGCGATGTTTGCTCTACTAATTGGCACCATATTTACTGGCCACTCATTAGGTGCGCTCAGGAGATGCTGTACTTTTACTGCTGCTGTTGCCAGTGCTGCCATTCTTCTTCGCAGGTTTCGCCTGCTGCCAAGATCGATGGCACTTTGTAGTGACTGCTGTTAGTGCTGGTGCTTGCATGAACGGCGGCCTGCGCCTCACTCGCCTGCTGCTGCTGCTCTTGTAATGATGCTCTATTCTCTACTACTCCTGCTCAGTAGGCCAATGACCACACGGCGGGCCATTTCACGGCAGCATCAGCATCATCGGTGGTAGTAGTACACGACCCAATCTACTACCACCCTTCCCCTGATCTACCCCATGATGTAATTGTGTGTCATTTGTGTGCCAATTAAGAGGAATTGTCTTGTGCAGTAGTAGGTAGTAGTGGTAGCACGACGGTCAGCTGTAACTCTGTGTGTGTGCTTGTGCCTCGCAAACTCACCAGCAATCTCCAAAGATTGTCAATGTGTGGTTGCCCCCTTCCTCCCTGAAGAGTGAACAAAATGTACAGTACATGGACCCCACCACCACTGCCCATCCACCAGCTAATAACTCGAATTATTATCCATTAAGTAATGAGCGATTCGAGCTTGTAACGAGGTGCTCGATGGCCACTTTGCTCGCAGCAGAAGCCGCTGCACTTTTACTGGTTGTGGACAGTGCAGCACAGTGCAACTATTCAATTTGTCATCGAATCTCAGACGCCGCTGGGAGCGAGACCGCTATCAATCTGCTGCTTCTGCTGCACTGCTGGGGCACTTTGCTGCCGGTCTCCCTTTCCCTCGATGATTCACTTGGGTCTGCTTTGCTATGAAATGCTCCACTGCTGTCCACTGTGCACACTGTTTTCTTAGTGTCACAGTTGGTCATGTTCTGGTGGGGGTACATTTTTTTTGTTGGCAATTGGTTTTGCCTTGCCGACGAATGAACTGAATCTGTCCGGCACTCTGCCAGCACTGTACAGTGTGCAGTGCAGTACAGTTTGTCAGCCACTTCGAGATGATCAGTGTTGTGTTGTTACAGTTGCGAAGGCCACTGGGCCGCTGACTGGTGTTAAATGGACTGACGACAAGTGGCTGTCACAGCTTCATCATTTATTAGACTCACCAATTGCTGCACAAACTGCCTCTCTCTCCCTCGAAGTCCGTATATTTTCACCCAGTGACACAGTCGATCATATCATAACGATAATGACCGGCCCAGACAGAGCAGTCTGAAGATGCTTACTGCTAATGTTACCCTTGCCGCTGAAGCTTCTGTCTTTCTCTCAAATACTTTATTCGGTAAAAAACAGTGGACAGTAAACAAGTGTCCCCTTTGCTTTCACCGCTTCACTGGTTCTCTCCTCTTGAAACTGGTAATTTAGACTTTTGCTGCTGTTCTCCGGAGAAGGTCGGCAATTTGTGATGCGTAGAGTGTCTTCTGCCGATTTCATCCTGGTCGTCTTTTTTCGTCGTTGTCCGGTCAATCGCCACTTAAGTGTGCACTGCACTCTTGCCATTGACTCATCGATTCGTTCTTTCTTTCAATTATTACTTTACCCGGCTCTGCTTGCTTTTGTGTGTGCTCTTTCCATTTGGGCACATTAGCATTATTACACTGAACACACACACAGACCGACTGACTCTGTTTACTGCTCAGTACGGTACAGTGTTGGACATTGAGAGAGTGGAGTGTGTGCCCCCTTACTAATAGCTGATCATTGATTGATTTGCCTTCAACTGACTGCACTGATTGCGGTAAGTGGTGCCCCTCTGCTCTTTCTCTCTTCTTTCTGGCTGATGTCGTTCTCTTTGCTCAATCTGTCTGTCTGTGATGCCGCCGCCATTGACAGTGCCTTCTTTGTTTTGCATGCCATCGCCTGTGATGATACAAGATGCTTCTTCTCTGATTATGCCTCTAGAGAGATCGGTTCTCTCCTTGATCAGCTATGTGCGTGTGCCAGTTAAGAGGAGAAGGAGAGTGAGAAAGCGCTGCAGTGTGTCGTATGGGATTTGGGTGCCAAGGATACAAATAATAATAAAACAGCCCAGCCGACGGTGAAATGTGAGAGTACACGAGTGGGCAACTGGTTGGTTGGATTGCTGATGCCTATTGAATATTATGCAACACTTTGCCCATTGAAGCCTAATGGCTCGTATAATTAAATTCAGTACGCGAAAAAATTCCTATTCTCAGCGTAATTGCTCCGGTGCAAATTGTGCAATTTTTTGGTGCTTGGTACTACAAATGCAATGTTTACGTGATGGGGACGTTTGGTGGTCCAGTTTGGTGGTGGTGGTGGTGATGGAGATGATGATGATGGTGTCCATGGCTGCAGGCTATCGGTTACACTGAGGTGAACTGCGGGTGGATTTATTTATTCACTTTCTCAAAGCTGCTGCTGTCCAGTCGCTGATCTTCTTTTCGCCGTCTTGGATTTTGTGAAGTCCTGTTGGCAGCAATTTAGTGGTCACTGTGTGTGTGTGCTTTTTGCGACACCGCCATTCTCCGTACTGACAAATTTAATAAGGGACAGCTCCCTAATAGAGTGCTCTCAATTGAGTGCTGCTCGACTGATGCTTTGACGGCAAATACTACTGCTACTGTCAGTGAGTGAGTTGTGTTGTATTCTGGTGGAGGAGATCATTTGTACTAGTGTACTGAAAGTGAACGTTTCCAGAAGCGAACAGTAGAATAGAGGGCACAGACACTGTACAGCAGCAGCAAATGTACAGCCGTACAGTTGATCCCAGTTGACAAGAGCGGATAAGAAGGGTTTGAATTAACGTTTTTGGCGAAGTGCATTTCTTTCTTTTTCTCTCTCGGTGCTAAGCTGCCCAGAATTTGTGTGCTCATAATTGAATTTGCCTGCTTCGGTTTTGTTTTTCTCTGACTTTGTCGTACTTAACTACTGTCGTTCAGACAGTCTAATGTTGTCTCCTGAGAGAGCGAAAGAGGAAGGTCAGCGACATGTGCTCATGTCACGCTTTGTATCTCTCTCTCTTTAGTGGCACTCACACACTCAGATTCACTGTTGTGGTCATTGTTTAAAGCCACTTTTGCAACTTTTGCTACTGCCTTGCACTTGAAATCAATTAAAGGTGCTACAACTTGCTAGACTAGAGAGTGAGAGAAGGTGTTGAGTGCCTGAAAAATGCCTCTTTTGCTTGCTGTTTTCTGTGGTAAGCTATTTATGTTCTTTTTGTCAGTCGTGATTCAACCGACTCGGCTTCTTTCAATGTCCAGCAGTGCAATTAGCAGTGACTTTCTCTCTCTCTTTTTCTCTCTCAATCCTCTCTGTACACGGCATTCGTTTGTAATAATTTACTGCTGCATCCATTTGTGTGGCACAATTGTCTGTTTGCAGTGCATTCCCCCCTTTCTGTTTGCCTGTTTTGTAGTGAGCAGTGTCCAAAGCTGTATCTGTCCGCATCTTTTTCACTGCACATTTCCTCATTAAGAGCAGCAAATTGTCGAGGCAGTTAATTGCTGCTTAATTGATCAGTGCCAGCAACTACACTGCTGGGACTGAACTGCCTACACGATCCGAGCTGACTCTGCTAACTGACATTCTGAATAGCTGACTAACTGGCGCCGTCAGCAAAAGGGGAGCCTTCATTCAGTGTCTCCTTTAATGGAGACATTTACGGATTTTGGTGAAAGTGCTGAGAACAGGAGGAGGACAGGTGACTGATTGATCGGCGATTGACTGTGCAGTCAGTTAACTGTTAGTTAGTTAGTTAAACTGCTGTGTTAATTGACCTGACTTGCTGGAGAATGCCCTCAAATGGAGAGGAAGCCAGCCTCAAGGTCTGAGAGGTGCGAAATTCTCTGCTGACATTGATTATTACGTTTCACCACGTTTAGCAAAGGGATTACCATTTACAGTGCATTGAGCAGTGCTTCATCCTGTCAGTGTTGAAGCAGCAGCAGCAGAATAGCCACGTGATGTGTTGACTAACTCATTGGAAGTGCTCTGTATTATGACCACACACTGAAACCGATCAATCAGACCAGCCACATCGATGTGGGCATTTCAGTTCAGCCTCTAACTCTAAACATCTCTCTCAATGAGCACAACATTGCTGATGTACTGTGCTGTGCAGCAACTAAATGCCACTTAATCCACTGGCACAGTCAGCAGACTTCTGCATCAGCTCAGCTACAGCTCCCCCAACAAAAGCAGCCCTCATTGTAAAAGTTTGCCCTGCACGGAACATAGACACACATACACAGTAGACTTACTTGTATTGCTCTCACCTGTCGGTGGTTGTGTGTCGTGACAAAATCGATAACACTCTCCTCTTTGTAAGCCAACCGAGCGCCAGCGATGCCTGTGCACACTCTACAAAGGCACTACTTCTGCCGCATCGATTCAGTGATGCCTTCTCGCCTTCTCGTCTTATCGACTTCTCACTATCTCAAGCCAAAGCTGAAGCTGAATCTCCCTCTCTTTAGCCGTTCACTGCTGTTAGGTGTGCACACAGCGAACACAATTTTCACACTTTTTGTGTCCTTTCCTCTCACCGCGCTAACCACTTCTCACTTTCACCAGTTCTTTTTGTTGTGTTGGTTTTTGCTTTCTTTTTCTCACTTCTTTTTCTTCATTCCTTTTCTTTCTTTCCGTTTATTCTTTATTATCCTCTCTTGCATATCTCTCTCTTCTCTTCTCTCAAACGAATTGTCAAGCTCAACTGTGTGTGTGTGTTAGCGTTTCATGGGCACTGATTCAGACGATGTCTTCTCTTTTTTCTCTTTCTCCCACTCAGTTGGTGTCTGGAGCCTTTTTACGTCGCCGCCATTGTCGGCAATTCAACGGCAATTGTCAAACTGATGCAGTTGTTGCGGCTGCTGCTGTTCTGGTGATTTGTGGTCTTGTCAGTGGTGGCTGCTGCTGCTGTTGCGGCATTTGTGTGCCGTCAGTGTGTGGATGCTCACTTCACTCCTCCTCTGGTGACACTTTTCACTGTGTGTACGAGTACTCAATGCAGGAGCAGTTGCAGTTGATGCTGCTGCTGTTGTCGTTGTCGGTAGTTGTCAAGTGTTCGTCACCAGCAAGCGACTAGGCCCAATACTGTGCCTGTCTACCACACTTCACTGGGCGCTGGTTGAAGTCTCTCTCTCTCTTTCTTTGTGTGTACATTACACTTGGCAAACAAACAGCACCGATGCGACTGCTGCCGCACAATGCCGCCGCCTGAGATTTGCTGGAGAATGACAAGCAGGACTATTTCTCTCTCCTTTTCACCGGGCATTGTACGACAGGTCTGACTGACTGACGCGGTCTGCCACCTAAATGATGGCTGAATGGAAAGTTGAGTGATTGGAAGGTGGCGGAAAAAAATGTGCCCAGATACATCGGAATAGAATGGGTGCCTGGTGCAAACCGCAGCAATTTCCAGCAGTTGCAATCAGTGCCACTGACCATCGATCACACACCTTGTTGTGCCCTGCCGCATGTGTGCTCTACATTTACCCGATTTGGTGGTTAGTTTGAGGTGATTGTGCAGTACCGCTGCTATTATTCTCACTTTTGCTTCAATCTTATCGCTACCTCAATTTCAGGTAATTTCCCCTCCTTCTTTCTCACGTTGACAATTGATATTGTGTGTGTGTGTACGACAGACAGACAGTGTGTAATGGCTGCCAATTTCCATATCAGGCGGTGCAGGGCTTTCTGTCTCTGTTGCAATTCTTTCTCACTTTTCTTCCTCTTCATTCTGTCGGCGCGCTGTTTATTATCTCTCCATTTCACAATGTGTCGCACAAATGTGTGTTCACTAGTGTGCACTTTTTTGTGCCTCCTGCTACCTCCCACTCTCACACCCTTCCCTCTTCTCTTCCTTGCAAGTGAGAATATGCAAAGCAGTGCTCGTAAAGCAGCACCGCCAAATTGATTCTGCCGATTGTCCGGGCGGCACTGGCGCCGGACTTTGACAGTGTCTAGTGACTGTGCACATGTAGCTGTGCAACCATTCACCATTTCCCGTTATCGACAGTGGCCATTGTACAGCACTGCTGCTGCTGCTGCTGCCCATTCCCTCGCTGTGTAATGTTTTGGCAGATGTGTCTGTGTCTGTGCGAAGTAATGGCTACTACTGCCGCCGTCGCTGCTGTTGCATACTGAAAGTCCCATCAAGAGTGCTCCAAAAGACAGCACATACACAGCAGTTGTACAGCACACAATTTGCCTTTATTAGGCAATTGCCGATCACATCCACTACTGTTGTAGTTCACTGCTGGAGCTACAGAAAAAAGGAGTGAAAGGGAAAAGTTGGCCAGATTGAGATAGAGCTAGAGATACCAACTAACCGATTAGCTATGACTATTTGCTGTACTGCTGAGTTACAATTCAAATGGTGGCAGTGGCCATTGTGGTGGCCGCCGACTGACCGACAGCACCAGCCACCACAGTTGGCAACTGTGGTACGATAACAAAGCTAATGACCAGCAGCCAAATGATCAGTCTCTCTCGCTTTCTCTCTCTCCATCGGCTCATTACCACCTCGAGTACATGACACTTGCACTGTCGACACTAAATTGGCCAGTCATAAATCCTATCAAATGATGAGGGGTGAAGGGCCACTGTGTGTGTGTTGCAGTCCATGTACTCATTCACATTCAGTGCTGACCACTTCCCCTCTCATTGGCGCATCTTTTTTCCCTCTTTACCTAGTAGAACAATGCCCGTGCAATCAATAATAAGACTCAGTAACTCAGTGGCAGTTGGGCATTGTCTAATGCCGATGCTCTGCCGACGTTGCTTCGGTCGTGCAGTCGTCGATTTACTGTCTTCGATTACTGCTCCTGCTTTTTGCTTTAGCAGTAGCTAGTAGCTACTGCTGCTGTTGCTGCTACTGTTGGCTTGTTGGCTTGTGCTCCTGCCCTGGTCGTATTTCACCTGGGCCTCAAATGAGCCATTCAGCCATTGAGCGTGCAATGAGGCGCCATTCTATCGATGAATTATTTATGCAAATATTACCACCACTGGCAGTGTGTGCCAGTGCCATTTACAGTGCCGTTTCAAGCTGAACTGCCCATTGACGACAGTCCTTGCAAATGGCGTCCAGCGCTTCTGCTGTGCAGAATTTCTCTTCTACATCCACTGGTGCCAGTCTTTTTTAAAGCGAACCATTTCAAACTACTGTCTTTCCTTTTCTCTTGTCCCACTTTTTACCCTTTTGTCTATTGCAAATGTGCACTTACCTGTCAGTTTTGATCGATTCTACCCTGCTAGTGAAACTACAATTGCGCACACAACTGTCGATGATACTCTCTTTTTCTACTCTTTTCATTTAGTATGGCCCTCACGCATGAAAAGTGCTCGCCTGTTCAAATTCAGAGCTGCTGTTTTAGTCCACGTTTTACAGATTATAACCATTTCAGAGCATGCAGAGTAGTGCCGTACTCTTTTTCTTTTTCTTATCTAACTACAACTAAATAGTTGAACGACCAACAAAAATTTTTGCATTAACTGTGTGTTGTCATTAGGTCAATGCGGCACGCTGACAGAGATACATTGAACGAAAGAGCCAATTCCATTTGAAAGGCTGCACACAACCTGTCTCAGACAGCACACGTTGATGACTGAACGAATGCGCCTGCCAAACAAATTAGTCTGTGTGTATTTTGTTTGTCGTCGTTTTTTTGTTGACTTAGGCCGCCGATTAATTAGTCGCAGTCACCGTGTTTGTCGCTCTGAAAGGAAGGACTGCTATCAAATAAATGAATACACGGCATTACTTCTTGAGCAAAGCCGTCGATGCTTTCATTTCGCCAGCACTTTGCATATTTATTTGATGACTGCTTCCCAATCAAACGACACTGTGTTTAGAAGCTCTGCAAATGTTGCATTTTTATCAACTATACTTTCACGGTGTATGTGTGTTTGTTTCTCTCAATCGAAATGTTGTTGCCCCTGCTCTCTGAGCTGTTTCATTCGCTGCCATATATGTTGATTGGGTTTATTAGGTCAGCCTGCTTCTGATGCGGCTGCTTCTGCTGCTGTTGAAGTACTTTGCCACTGGCTCTCTTGACCCTGGAAATGTCAATTTTCCGGCCATTGTCGGCGGCAAAAGAGTCAGAATGAGAGGAGTGAGCTAAAGAGAGAGAAAACGAGAAGGCAATATGAGAGATGCTAGATTGAGAGTTTCACGTGAGTCACTGGACAAACGTGGACACAAGTCTGTGTGTTTGTCTGCGTTTGATTTTCAAGAAGCACGTGTGCACTGTTCATCTCTTCAATACATGATGCACTTTGAGGCACTTCTATTGTCTTTCCCACCGCTGATTGCTCATCATTCAGCACGCAGTAGTGCTCTCAAATCAGTACTGTCTTTCATCCACTAATTTACGCACCTTTTATCACCTTTACAGACAGACCACCTTCCTTCCTTCACAACGACATCTTCACCATTTTCTACTTCTATTTTTCACTGGTAAGCCCGAGTTTGATCGAATCTGTTCACGCACCAGTTTTTGCCTTGACTCTAACTGCACCTCACTTTTGCCGTTTGCTGCTCGGTCAAACGCAATAAATTCCTGACCACAAGTTATTTGTAGCTCTCTTTTCTTTGAATTTCCTTTCTACCTGAACGACTTTTCATCATTCGCATGATTTGCTATTTGTCAATCAATTCGAGCGTATTCAGAGGTTCTTCTTTGTGTGTGTTTTCCTTTTCGATTAACCGGCTTCTACTGGTTGCTAAACAAATTTACTGCCGTGCACTGCATCACTGGCTTGTGTGATCATCCACTGTGCTGCTTATTATTATTTGCTTGTAGCTGCTGTTGTTGCTGCTGCAGTGTCAAATAGTCGAGGTTGAATTGAGGTTCTGACACTTCCTGCCTGCCTGCATGCCAGTCAATGTAATTTGACCCGTTAGATTAAGGGGTCTTCATAGGCTGCTTTTGGCGACAATGCTAGTAGACACTTTGATGCAGTTTGCAGACCAGAGCAGGCACTAATGAATTTTGTTGTTGTCACAGCCGTGACTTTTTGGTACTCTTTTCATCTCGTCGACTCGATCCACTACTCATTTGCCTGTATTTACATTTGCCATGAGCTCTCCTTGAGTGCTAGATAGAGAGAAATTAAATTTAACTACACTTGCCTAGCTCTTTTGTCTTTTGCTACTCGGTTCAGAAACGTTTGCACTTTGTTCTTAACATTACACAGTGTGATTCATTTTAAGGAAGGCTATTTCCATTTTGGGTTTCTTTTTTATGAGTGCAGGACTAGTTTTGTTTCTGAGCCAGTTTATCATTGTACTTACAATCAAAAACCGGGCATCGTTTGACAAATTGGACTTTATACCTTTTTATTCCAGCTAAAATGAGTGCGATTTGCAATGCTTTTTTGTTTTTTTGTTGTTTCTTCAACACTAGCCCCTCTGATTTAATTGATGCTATCGATTGCTCTTTTTGCTTTCGAAGAACGTCGCCAAATGCACCCAAATCGATAAATTCAGTGCAGCATTTTTATTTTTCAGTTTTCTACTCTCTGCCTAATTTGCGCACCCATTTCAGTTCACTCCGCCGGAGAGCTAGGGTGTACGTTCCCACGTTCCCATTGCCAGCTTATCAGTAAGCTGCCGAATTTATGGTCCTGGAACGAGTCGATCGTTAATGGGTAGGCTTTCAACTTGACTACCTACCTTTCGATTTCATGTTCTATTCATTGCCCATTTTGCAGATATCGACGTTGTCTTGGTCGTTTTTTGTTTATCACAGCATAATGGTTTGCGTTCAGTGCACTACGTGGTGGTTTTTTGAAAATATGTGTCTGCTTTCCTTGACAGTTTTTCCTGTCAGTAACTTTGGTTTTGTTGCGATTGATGATGATGATGATGATGACAGTGTACCCTACAGTGAGCAGCCAGTTGATGTGGGAAAACGCTTTTTCAGTTTACTTTTTTAGACAGTTCTCTGTTTCTAGACTGGCAAAAAAGTGACTGACCATCATTTCTGACTTTGTCACCCTACTCTGCTCTTCACCAGTGAGTATCATCATTTCGTATTTTTCTCCCACACTCTTTTTTTCCGCTAGTCCATTTTCAATTGTCACTCATAAATCATTGTTGTCATATTTCAACATCATTTTCGCCATTGGGCGGCTGCTCGATTGGCTCGATTCCTGCTTTTTCGACTGTTCTTTCGTGTGTTTGTGTGCACTCACTTGCTCGATTATCGAGCCATCATTTGACAGTGTAGCAGTTCTTTTTTTCTTTTCTTGCCACTGACCACCAGCAGCAGCCAGAAGATCAGTGGCGTGAGCACTAGCTGAGCCTGCTGTGTCTATGTGTCTAGTTCACTTTCTCAAAAAGCCCGAAAGACTATCATGCATGCATAAGTAGCCCACTGAAAAAGACTACTGTGTGCCCAAGCATCAGACAAACAGACAGAGAAAGAGAGAGAGAAAGAGACTGTACCGATGATTTATCACCGAGTGATCGTGAAAGGGTGACCCCAAAGGCTAATTTCAGGACTTGTGCAGCAGACCTGCTTAGTAGAAACTTAGTACAATGCTTATTATTAACAGACAGACAGTCAGTCTACAGCAGCAACTCTTTTTATTGGTCTCTCGCGTGACTGCCTGACCCAGATTCTATTGATTAGCTGCTCCTCGGTTTGGAATGTGTCTGAGATTCGGCTGTTGATTTTGTTGTTGTTGTTTTTGTTGTTCTTTCAGTTGTGTTTCAAATTGCCGACAATTGACTAGTGGCAGTACTTTGCCTCGTTGGCAGTACCCACCAATTAGATTCACCCTGTCTGGCTCGTTTGTAATCTTACACCCGTGCATTATCTGCTTGCCTGTTTTCCTCTGGCCCATCGGCCTGCTGTTTTTTTCTCCGTTTCTCACTGTCTGTTGGCCACTTTTCCTTCGCTTCAAGTGAAGCTGACCGTAGTCTGACCAAGTGTGCGTGCACACTACATTTGAATTCGTCCTCTTATTAACATTCCTCTGGAGATGGTCAGAGAAAAAGAGAGAGAATGTACCCATTCTCAACTTGCCTTGCCTTCTTGCCCACTACTTTCTCACTGTCAGGGCTTTTGCTGTTTCCTTACCAAGTTCTGGCACTGACTGCACATACTGTTTTTTTGTTGCCACAGTCTCCTTCTGCATGACTTATCAGACTTGGATTTGAATTTGAATCGAGAGGCGCATCTTTTTTCCCCGTGCCAGTCTGTGACCAATTCTGGCCAGAATTCTCAGTTTTTGCATACATTCTCATTTTCGCATCATCTATTAATTTGCAAGTTTGTTGCTGCCCACACAGAGTGTCCCTGTGTGGAAGAAGACGGCAGTCTGATTTATTCCTTCCTCGGCGAGTGTGGTTTGAAAGTCCACTCTTTTTCTTGTCTGGTTATCGTGCACCACTGTACAGTATCGCCAATTAACAGTATTGTGTGCGTGTGCATGTGCTCATTGTGTTCATTGTGGCAGGAGTGCAGCCACCGATTAGATAATATGTCCGCCATCACTGGCCACTGGTCATTGTTGTCATACTGCTCTTGTCCCCAGACGCATACACACTGTTTTTCCCTTCCCTTCACATATCTTTTCTTTAAAGTACTCTTTCTTATTTCTTTTCTGGCAGCGAGCATTCTTTTTTAAATGCATACGCGCACACATATTCTCGGGCAAAAAAGAAGAAGAGCAGTTTTAGCAATGCACAATGTCGAAGCTGTGTGTATCTTGTGCAGAGCAGCTATCTACCGTCGGTAGATTCTACAGTCACTGCTGTTCCAATTTTGCTCTGGGTTTTTTCAGTCGCTGGTCGTTCCCCTCTGTCCACTTAGCAAGCATTGCAGCCTTTTTCTTTTTCCGCATTTGGCTCGCTAATCTACTGATGCAAATAAATGTTTATTGTCTTGCTCATATCGAATCATCTCCTCTTCACTGGCCTCACTTGAAAGCATTTTAAATTACGCGCATCTTACTCGATTACTCGAAAAGTCTTCTCCAGTGCATGCAAAGGCCCGGCACCAAACCCCTTATCGCACTCGACACGAGATGTGAGTGTGAGTGTGCTTTGTGTCTGGGCAATGTCGGGCACTGACTGACTTTGCCTCCGCAGCGGCAGCTAATTTGGAGCAATGCAAAATGGCCCATTTAACGGCCGACATGAGACCATAACAGGCGCAGATGTGCCTGGTGCAATGGTGTACGAGTGTGCCAATCTTGATTGACTATAAATGTCTGGCTTCAGAGAGCTGAAAACAATTCGGCAATGGTGTACGATTTTGCTGAAAACATGTATCAATTCATTTTTCACTTGAATTTGTAATACTAGCAATTTTGGTGCAGTTTGGGTGCAATCAGTTTATTTTTGCCCTTTTCTCTTTTGTCTACATAGCATTCTTTAATTTGTTTTTAGTTTTTCGCCAAAACAACATATGGCTAGATAGTACTTCAAAGGAAATCACTGATAAATTGAGCCGGGCAGAGTTGAGCTGCATCAGTTTTCTCAATTGACACCGCTCTTTGATTCAGTCAAGTAGAAGTTGAATTTGCAGTTGCATTTAAATTGAATTTACTCATTTAGTCGGCCACTTGTTTTTTGAATGAGCCAATGAGTTTGAACTCTAGCCACTGAAAGAGGAAGTAAATTTAATTTTCTGTTGTTAACTTTTGTGACTGCTCTTCTGCTTTTTCTCCTGAAGGGCAAACAATTTGCACCAATTTAATTAATTCAGTTAAAAGCAAATACAGCCGCATTCTGTGTGTTCCAACTCTCTTCAGCACTTTTATTTAATTTGCATTTTACTCTTTCATTTGACTTGACATTTGCTTTTCAGCGTTTCTGCTCCCATTGCAACACCACTACATTCCCGCTGTGCACTTGTCCGAACAGTTGTGCAGTGCACAACTGTCCAGACTAAGGTGCAGCGTTCGGTTTTGTAGGTAGAATTGATTTTCGATTAACTTCAGGAAGATTGAGAGATTGAGATTGTTCCATCGAAAAAACGGCTATTTTTAAGCAGCACCTTTTTCCTGTTGCATCACTTACTCGGCCAAAAATAAGTGCGTACCTGTCGACCGATGACACAGAAGTTCACCACTGGAGAGTGAGTGGCACCCAAAGTTTGAGTGCAGTTTGAGCGTCCATTTAATCCCTACTCCGTGAAAAAGCGCCTTTTTAGCCCTGTCAATTGGCAAAAAAGCACATCCAACCACTTTTCACGCACTATTTGCATTGCACAGGCACCTTCGATTGCACAACAGCAGAGTTCGGTGTGTGTGCACGCCTACTGATGTGTTTTTAGCAGTGTTGAGTGAACTGAACTGAACTGAACTGGCATGGCAGTGCCATTGCCATGTCAGTCATTGCTCTGTCTTTCTTTTTGTGTCTGCCGTGTCACGTGGGTGTGTTTGTGTGTGTGAATGTGTCTTTCTTTCACCTGTCGTTTCCGTATATGTACATAGAGGCTAGTCATGGTTCTTTAGGTCATGGTCGACATGGAAGTAGCAGCCATTTGCAGTCACAGCTTATTTTGTGTGCTTGTGTGAGATTCACATTTAAAGGGTTGAAGTTGCGGTTCTCTCTTTTGAGCAGGTGAATGAACACCGCTCCAGCTCGTAAGTACTTCTCTAATGTACGCCGTGTCACTGTCTTCTGCCATCTCTGCATCTCCAAATCAGATGGCAAGGTGTGAGGGAAGGGAAGGGAAGATTTGTCTGATGATATCACCACCATCGCCATCAGGACGATGAGTTTGACTATCTGACTTTTTTGGCATCGATCTGTACATCTTACACATCTCACTCCTACGTGTTGACAGGCAGGCAGTGAGAAGGATGCTCAGACACAGTGTTGCTAAATCTCTTCCCCGAGACACATGTCTTTGGGTGGCACTAGTTGAAGTTGTGCACTGATTAATTGTTGAGCATCAATTGGCGTGGACGTGATGCGATGTTCCCCACTACTATTACTGCCCATTCATCTTTCCCTCAGCCAACCAACCCTTCCACTTGGTCCATTCTCTTAATTAGTGTAATTCAATTAGATGACTATTTTCTGCCTATCTTTGAAAGAGACTTGCAATCCCCCTCTTCACTTGAGTGCGTTTTTAAAACGACGCCATTCTAAATGGCGCCTTTTGCTAGACAAACAACAGTGTCAAGTGCGTCTTATTTTTAGGTATGGCTGGCGTCGAACTGGTCGTTTTAACTTTTTTTCTCGGTGTTGGCTATCATCAGTCTGACGCCCTTCAAGTTCTTTTTCAGCTTTGCCTCATGTTTGTCTGTACACTTAACCCATTTAAGCAGTTAGCTGCACATCACATCTTTGCCTTAAGTGTATGTTATTAGCATAATTGATAGCGATAGCAATTACAATTACGCTGATTAGGGAAGGAAGGAAAGGAAGGAGAGTTAAAGAGAGCTGGCGAACTTTATCCGCTTTGAAGTAGAGAGATCCCAAGATGGCTTTTACTTGCTTTTTAAAAATTTGCCATTTCTGCTGAAATTTAAACTGTACTTTATATCTTTGGCTTATTAAAAATTTTGTAAGCCAAGGGTAGGTATTTTTGTTTGGTAAATTGGATTACGCAGTTTTAGTGCAAACTCGTCTTCACAGTTGACACGCTCAGCCAGCCAGACAGTCAGGCAGACTTGGCCACACTTGCCCTTTGGCGGAGCTTTGCGTGTTCCTCTCTATCAACACGACAGCATCAGTCTGTCTGCCTGCGTCAACATGATACTCTGATGATCTGGTGTTCACTACTCTAACGAAACACAGTGCACACTCATTCACTGTCACATAATTCCTATAATTGCCAGTGTCTTCCACTGTTGTTGTCGTTGTCTTTTGTTGTTCTTCTTCTTTGCCCTCTCCTGCCTGTCTACCGGAAAGGGCTTCTTCTTCTTGTGAGGCAGTGGCTCGCTAATCCGATGCCTTGCACTACTGTTGCACAAATTCTTTCTTTCATCCTCCCCCTCCTACTCTTTTATACCTGGAATTCTGCAGATTCGCTCAGTAATCATCCGTATAGTTGCGCTCAGTGACAGAATTTTGAAGAAACATGACTCCAAAACAAAACAAAACAGAAAGACTACTACTGTCACGCTTTTCTTGCTCTTCTTACTTCAGTGTCCTAGTTTTCAGTGTTTTGCTTTCTTTTTCTTTTTCCTTTCTCGTTAGATAAATAATAAAATAATTGACTTTGTTGTTGCTTTTTGCATTTTCCTGCTTTTTCGGATGCTGTTGTTCATCTGTTTTAGGTTAGATTTGTCTTTTTAGATAAGGCGATTGCTTGTGCCCACTTTTTTCCGCTTACTGTTGCTGCTGATGTGTCTCATTCTTGGACACTGCCACCACCACTGCCACCACCGCCATCATCATCATCAGTGGTGCTTTGTTGTGTTTGTTGCGCTGCTCCGTTAATTCTCCCTCCACTGCTGTTCTTCGTCTTCTTCTTTTTGTTTCAAGTTAATAAACTTCTTTCTTATGGTGTCCCTTTCCTCTTCTTCCTCTTCCTCCTCAGCTTCTTTGTAGCCTCTCTCCCTCTCTTTCTAGCTCTTTCTCTGTCCCGGGCCGGTTAGCCTTGTCTCCACTGGCTCGTTATATCTGTTTGTTGTTGTATTTACACTTTGTTATGCGAATTAATTGAAGCGAAAGAGCGAGACGGTCGACCAGAGACGGTCTGTTGTGTGTTGGGCTTTGCCTGTACTGTGCTAGGCCTCCTTGTGGGGACATTGTCTCTGCTTCTATTTCTGTGTGTGTATGTCTACGGCACAAGTGCGACAGCAAAATCCTAAATCTGCTGTTTAGGATTCCGCCAGACTGGAAGGACTTTTGCTCTTGCTGATGCAGAGGACGGATGTGTTGTCTTGCCTTGTTTCACTACTGCTACTGTTCAGCCGTGATCTTCACACACACAGACACACTTGCTCTCTTTTTGCTGGTCGTTCATGAATAAAAGATCCAAATTAATTTTATCGACAACAATTTTCGGTGCTTGCACTTGGCTGCCACACGCACACACACACTTGCACTGGCACACTCATTCGCTCTCACACTCACTCCCGGGCGGCCGATCGCAATTTATCTTTGGTGGCGGGCAAAGCCTTCCACCAGTCGGTTTCACTGTTTAGTTTTAATTGTTTGATGTGATTAATTCAGCGACGTGTTCGCCTGATGGCAGTTGGTACTGCTGATGCTGTTGTTGGTGCTGGTGCTGCTGGTGCTGCTGTTGCTGCCTCAGCTCCTTCAATGGACGCTGGTCGCGAGGCGTTTGAGCGCTGATGTGAAACAAAAAGAAAAGTGAGAGGAGCTACTTTGTGTTAGGCTCTGGTCTTTGATACTTTGACTACTAGTTTGTACCCCCATTTGAGAGAGGCACAGTGAGCAATGAACAGTAGCAGAATTCTCTCAGTGCACTTATGCATTCATTCCTTCTACGTGAATGACGCTCTGTCGCGTCTGCTGGCCTACATTTGTACACGATTATCCTCTCCCTTGAATGATCATCATCATTCTGCTGGTAGGAGGGTGGCAAGCTTAGCAGGGTCGCTTTGCAGTGCAGTCGGCCTCTGGGCTAAACACACTTGACCCTCTCTTCACCACACCGCTCACACTTCACTCCACTTTGCCCCCAGCAGTGATGTTGCCCAGCAGTCTGCTGCTGTCTGGTGCAGTGTATTTATATTTCCGGCCAGCATTGCCTAGCTATCATCTAATTTGCCTCATCTTTCACATGCTAACTTGCCACTTTGCCACACTCTACTCTCTGCCTTCTGGCAGTCGAGCAGTTCTCTCCTTCCTTCCTTTCAGTTCTTCTTTCTTTGTTGCAATTTTTGTTTTCTCTACCGCCTTCCAATTTTTCCCAGCCAAGTAGATCGATTGCGATACACACACACAGAAAACTACTTGAGTTGACCGACCGCCAGTGAAACTGCGGGCACAATGTGAGTGAGTGAATGGCACTTTGCGAACACTCATGTTTATATTAATTCCTGTAGTCACATTTGCGGCTTATCCACATTGTTCTTCATTTGTTTTGGGATGTTGTTGTTGTCGTTGTTGTTGTTGTTGTTCAATTGCCGATGATCCGCAATGTCTTCTCTCATTTGTCTTTTTGTTGTCTATTTGCTTTCATGTTTTGCTCTTTTCACTTATTGCCTCTTAATGCAACACTAATCCTTATAAATATTAGTTCCGTAAACAGACTGACTGTACAGTGCAGGCAGGCCGGACGAGACAGATTGTCGAGTGGAGAGAATAAAGAAAGAAAGAGCAGGGCACCAGTGGCAAAAAAAGTTGCCTAATTGATTTCTCCAAACTGGGCCCACTGTGTCAGCAGTATCGGCAGTATTATTTTCGAACATTGCCAACTTCGATTTCTCCCTTTGGTCAGCGTCCTTTTTTCTGGCCTTGGCGCTCATGATGTCCCTCTTGTGCCTTTCTTTTCCCATATAATCATCGCCACACAACCCGCGGAAGTGCCAACGAAGGCCTATTTAATCGAATCGGTTTATGCACTCATGGGTGCATTCAGTCAGTATCGGGTGGTTGCGGGTATTTGTGCCAGTGTGTGTGTGTGTGTGTGTGTGTGTGTGTGTGTGTGTGTGTGTGTGTGTG
>JAALOO010001062.1_pt1 | contig 20818 bp, 21 predicted proteins | sample 7257641 | NCBI WGS metagenome assembly JAALOO01 (sample SAMN14085613, study PRJNA598686) | mite metagenome | biome: ENVO:01001000; feature: ENVO:01001002; material: ENVO:01001226; isolation source: single female mite from University of Michigan culture on fish food culture... ...
GATGATACGCGAGTTTGTGTCTGTCCATGGCCAATGCTCAACAGGGGACAGAAAGTTTGTCAACGAGGAAACTGCCAAACGTCACACTGAATCAGCGGCAGTAATGTGAAAATGAGCACCGTTTTTGTTGCTTTTGCACAGGCAGTGTAAAAAACTCACAATTCTTGTTGCACAAAGACAGCAGAAAAGGTAATCAGATTTTCCTCACAGCAACTGCCTGCTGCCGTTGTCTATGGCGCCCTCCGTCGGTGAATCAGGCAACCGCATAAAAAATAAAAATTAGAAAAATCAATTGCCTTTTGCTAATACTTTTCCTACATTGTATTATTGTTACATTTTCAAAAAATTGTTAAATTGTGTTAGATAGTTTAAATACAAGAAAAAAGTTTCATTTAGTGTTGCTGATTTTAAGTCAAACAATACCTCTGTAAACAGTTTAAATGCAGTGAAACAAAAAAAATAGTGTACAAAAAACGTTTAGTGTTTGTGTGAAGAAAAAATGTTAACAACACTAAATAGATAGGCATGTGAATTAAACATTTGCGTGAAGGTAACATTTTAGAATGATGTTTAGATGCTTTGTAATACTCTAAAGTACGATGGATGCAGGATAAAGAAGGAAGATAATCAAGTTCTCTGAAATTGACCTAAAATGTGGAAGCTAGCGGTCATCAGGTAAGCAATATCACAAATAAATTGATGAGGTTAAAGGATTGTTTGCAGCAAAAAGGGGGCACTGAATAGTGTTTGTGTATATGAATATTTGACCAAAAACATGTGCATATGTGGATTAGTGAAGACTGTTGAAGAAACAAAATGGTGCAAATGAAAAAACATAATGCAACAAAATTTAAGAGCAAAACAGTTTCAAAAATAAAGTGATTGTTTGGGTATTATAATGTCGTAATAAAAATAATGAAGCTGACCAGTTAGACTATTTTTTGAGTGGGTAAATGGTTGATGTTTTTTCAAAAACTATCTGTTTGTTGAGGTGAATGATGCTTCTGACGATATTTTTCACGTAACTTTGCCCGTTCAGTGATCCAGTCTTTGCGCCACTTTTTATTGCTTATTGATGGGTATGGAGGTGCTGCAGTGTCGGAGGCCATTTTCTTTTCTAAAACATCCTTTTCACTAGATACCTTTTCTTCCGCCATTTCAAAGTGTTTGCTTTTCTTTTCTGTTTGTTCCGTTTTTTTGTAGTTGTATTTTGTGCCTTCGTTCTTCAAGTCGCCGCTGTTTTCTGAAGCTTTTTCTTCAGAACTTTTCGGTTTGATGTTTTTTTCAATTATGTCTGCAAAATCGTTCATTTTCTCAGTGAAAAACGTAAACATTTCACTGTGCATTCCCTTTTTGAGCAAACTTTCACTGAAATTTTGCACATTTTCCAACGCGTTTTCAAAGAACTGACCAATTTTCACCAGTTTGTCGCCGTTCAGGGGTATGTTGTTCCTTAAATCTTTACTGTATTTTTTGTGCAGTTTGTTCCATCGGTTTTTCACTTTGTCAACAAAACCGCTGAAGAATTGTTTGCTTTTAGTAGAAAACGATTCAAACTTTTTGTTCATCTTTGCTCGAAAAGCATTCCACTTTCGTTTTCGAGGCGACTCCTCTTCTTCCGATTCCTTATTTTGCTGTTTGGTTTTCGGATTCGCGTTCTCAAAATCACTTTTACGGTCATTTTCATCAGTTTGCTTAGAATCTTTTTGGTTTTTTTGGTTTTCAACATGAGTCATTTTCATCTTTTTGATGATTGTTTCAAACTTTTCCTTCCATCGCCGGCTTTCAATTTGCTCACTCTGCAGCTGTCGGTTCAGAACGTCAATCCTTGATTTGAGCGCTTTCATTTTCTCCTGATGTCGCCTCTCATCATGTTCATCATCTTCCTTTTTCTGCACCGTCCACCGGTAACGAGCAATTTTACCTTTCAGCTCCTCATTTTCAAACATCATTTGGTTGATGCGTTCACGCATTATGTTGTAGCGGGCCACGTACTCTGCTGCATTGTTCTCATCAAACTCCGCCAGAAAATCAGCCTCAAAGTTGGACTCTGCCGTTGGCCCGTTGATCATCTGCCTATCAAGCTGCTCAATGATGGTCTTCAACTCTCCGTTTTCCCGTCTAACGGACTCCATCTGAGAGCGCAGCTCACCGAGCACCTTCATGTCCTCTACGTCATCTTCCTCCAGCGTCTGACGAAGTTCTTCATTTTCATTCACCAGCTCTGCCACTCGATTACCCCATGTCAGCTCCAGCTCCTGGTCATCTTCCTCCTCCTCTTCAAGTTTCTTCTTCAAATCGAGGTTCTCCTCTTCCAGAACTTTAACGCGTTTTTCATTTTGTTTCCCCTTGCTTTTCACCTTCTCTAGCACCTCCAACAGTTTGAGGTGCTCCATTTGGTTCACGAGCAGATCCAGTTTTAGGTTGTGAAACTCTTCGATGGTAGTTTTGTTGGTGCACTCATGTTCGCCGATCACATTCTGGTGGTCGCCATTCTCGTGAAAGTGTTTCTGCGTCTTCTGAAACACCTCAATCAGGCCGTGATTCTCACTGAAAAGCGTCTCAATGCGGTCCTTCCAGTAGTCAAAGTCGCGGAGACAGACCTTTGAATAGGATAGAAACAATGGTTAACTAAATAGTTTAGTTTAAACAAGCAGTACCTTGTAGTGGTCATGCACAAAACCAGTCTCATCGTCCACCTGGTCCTGCAGTTTCATGCAGACGAGTAGGTCATCCTGCAGCTGCTTCAGCTTGATCACCTGACCCATCGACAGTTGCCGCTGTTGGTTCCACTGATTGGACCAGCCGATGAAGTGGCCGATGCCCAGGCCGACCACGGCGGTGATGCTGAGAATGAGCACTAGTGTCAGCTTGTTATTCAGAACGGTATTCGGCGTGTGCACGTACGCACGAATGCGACTGATTTTGCTCAGCGGCACTGCCTCAAAACTGAAAACCCCAATTCAATTGTTAAATAGGTAATTTGGTAATAGGTAGAAAGCCTTACGGTAGGTTAGGCGGGCCTTCATCTTCATCCGAGGGCGAATTGTGGTTGGTAAAAAATCGATAGGTGAACTTCCGTCGCATGTTGCTCTGCTTCAGGTGAGCCTGCAGGTACTGCTCCCGCAGCAGGCTGAGGTTGGAGGTCTGCGAGATGACCGAGCTGATGGACATAGAGAGGATGGAGTCGCGGTCGTCGTTGGCCGTCTCCTCGGCCTCCTGCACCTCCTCGTCGTTGATGATGTCAATGTCGCTGGACTCGTAGTCATTGTCGGCGTAGGAGGGCGCCGGCGAGGGCGTCTGCTGGTCCTCACCGTAGGCAGCCGTCACAATGATCGGTTTGATCCAATTAGATCCCGTCGCCATGTCCACCGACTGCTCCCAAAGTTGAAAGTGGTTCTCAGCACCACTTTCACCGGCCTGGTTAATGAGCTCACCGTCGAGAACGCCACTAATTTCCTGGTCATCAAATCTAAAACCGATCAAATTTGGTTTGTCATCATCATCTTCTTCACTGTCACTTGAAACAATTTCGACATTTTCACTTCTTTCAATTACATTTTCGTTGACAACAGATATGTCAATGTTTTGCTGTAAAATAAAAATGTAAGTTGCACAGATTTATAAAGCTAAAAGTTCACAACATACCTCGTCTTCTTCACTTTCACTTGATAGAACTGAGGAATTTGAGTCTGAGTAAACGACCGTCCACTCATTTTGCTCTGTGTCAGCAGAATTCAAGCTAACTAAATCAGCTTTAATTTGGGTCATTTTGAGATTTTTCAAATTGTGCATTGAAACTGAGGTGTCATCTTCTTCAGGTGGCGGTGCCGACGGCAGTATTATTTCATCTGTTTCTATTAGACCATCTTCTTTGTTGTTCTCCATTGTTTATCGGCGGTTGTCTTTTCGCTCTCTGCAACAATAAAACACAAGCCAATTAGATCAACTGAATGTCAGTGATGACAGTGACAAATGAATGAAAACAGAAAACAGTTGCAGCCAAAGGGCCATTTTGCCGACACAGTCAAGACTGACAGCCGCAGTATACATTATAAAAGATAGAGTAAAAGCATGTAGTAAAAGCATGTACCTCAATATTATTAAATGTCAGACACGAGCAAAGGAGCAACCATGAAGATCACTAAACATCACAACACGTTGTACTTTAGAGCGTGAGCAAGTGTGTAACTGTAGTTGCTGACTAGTTAAGGGTAAAATGCATAATGTGTCCATGTAGTCAGTAGTCAGTGGTAGTCACTAACAAAAATCATCTAGCAGGAACGATGCTGATAAAGTGTAGCAATAATAATCTATTGAGACGCAGATTTCTTAAAGATGTGCGCAACATGATAAGCAATCTGCACACTGCGCTACAGTTTGAATAAGTCCTTGTCTTGATTGACCACGGGTGCTAATTTGAAAGACAGTAACTAGTTTTTGCATGAACTTGTTTAAACATGCTTTACCTGATTTGTTTATGCACCATTTAATGAAAACTAAAACTAAAAATTAAATAAATTGTTCATTGAAATGCCAAAGTAACCATGTAGCTATTGGCTTTTACACATGTTAATCAAAATAATGTTTTATGCATCAGTTGCAGACTAATTTTGTCAAACAAGCAAAAACAATGATAGCAACAAAAACAAAAAATGGCAATTTTTCCATTATTCTGCTGCCAAAGGTTTACAAAACAAACATTGAAGATTCGGTTTATTGCATGACACACTGCACACTACAAAAAACGCTTAAAAGTTATTCAATAAGTAACCCAAAGCAATTGCATTGGAAACTGACGCCTCAATATATTGCTTGAGACGATCATTTTTGCGTGCAAATGAATGAAAGAAGAGCTATTCATTGCAAACTGCACAATACTGTCAACATTGCTAAACACCGTGAAATGCACCATTACAGTGCTCTAGTAAAAGCTAGGGGCAAAAAGTGTGCGTTGAAAGATTCAATTAGTCACTACTAAGTGCAACCTCATGAACTGTTTTACTAGATGAAATTTTTAGAAATGAATTTTGCAGTTTGTACGAAATGTCACCTTAACTGGTGAACGTGACTAGAAATGAATGCGATTAAAAAGGGAAACTTTTTAAAATAGTTGCAAAAGACAGTGTTAGCTAGATTGCTATTGTGCAGGACATATTACTTACAAACAAACTAAAAGAGTACAAACACAAAAAATTGTACACAACAAAGCAAGGCAGCATTATCAATACTGTACCTTTGATAGTGGATGACAGTTGATTGGGCAAAAGTTGTAAAGGCAATTAGTTGATGTGATTAACCGCAAAAGTGATAAATCAGCGATTGACAACACTTCAGTGCAGTGATGTTGCTGGCGAAGCTATTGACCAGATGATACCAGTTCGGTTTGAGTGTGTGTATATAAAATATTTGAAAAATAGCAGCACTTGAAGGACAAATTTAGCTTTGAAAATTAAAGAGTAGATTGACACAATGGTCAATGGACAAACACTTAGTCCAGTCCAACTGATAAGTTGTCAGTGGTCACTTTAGCTAGGCTTCAGCGCTGATCGGAGGCGAAAGTGTGCCATGTGAGACGCACTGCAATGTTTAGGCACTGATCAGCTGCATCGTCGTGGAACAGGAACACACAGACACACAGACACACAGCGAGGGAGCCCAGTTGGAGTACGTCGTGTTGGCACACTCAGGGCTCAATAGCGTTCAAGGCTCCTTCAGCAGTGTTTGCTTGCTGTACAGTAGCTGCAGAGGTAACAGTAACAGCAACAACAACAGCAGAAGCAGCAGAAACATCTGTATCTGTATCTGTAGCACCTCACACTGTGGGCAGCATCGCTTCACTCTAAAATGCGCTGAACTACTTTCTGCAGTGTTGTGGTGGTGGTGGCAGTGGTGTTGATACTGTGCTGCACTCTCCATATACAGCCCAGTGTCGACCCAGTGCTCTCTGTGAGTGTGTGTGTGAGTGTGTGCTTTTTACTGTGTGTTGTGCTCTGCTGGCCTGTTCTGTCCTTTCAGTGCTATTGCGTCAACTGTGCAGTGGTGGTGCAGCAGCCATGCAGCCACTGCTAAGGCTGACTCGACTCTCGCTGGAGAAGACGGCCAGTCGAGGCTGAAGCTGAAGGCGAAGAAGGACAGTGCACAGGCGCCCAACACGCACACACACTCTCTCACAGACTGGGCAGCTGAAAGGCACTAAAGAACGACGTAGCAAGACGACTCGATCCAAAATGTGTGTGTGCGCGCTGGTGGGCACTGAATGAGAAGAGGCAAAAGGAAGACTTTTACATTGAAATTTCACTGTCGGACTGTGCTGGCCCGTGTCTATGCAAACGGGCAAAGCAGTGCCAATGAATAGTAGTACTGAAGTTGTAGTTTGCGTTTTAACACTGTATATTGCTTGATTCAGAAATAAGCGTGTTCAAAATAAATACCGATACCGCCTAACTGCTGTTGCCGCACGGCAGCACATAGATAGTTATCTTTTATTGCAGGTGTGTCGATTTTCAGTCAATTTTTTTCTTATTCTTAGTTAATTGAACTTAATACTGTTCTCAATGGGCGGTTAACTGACATTGATACACGAGTTAATTTACAGTGCACAATTGTTTCTAAACTCTTACTGGTGAATGGTCGAGCTGAGCACAGAGGACAGCAGTGACTGGAAAATACATTCAGTGCACTTGTTTCATTTTTAATTCAATGAATGACAAACTTGAACATTTTTAAGTCGTAAAAACTAAAGAATATGGACATAGTCAAAACATACTGCGTGACATTGGAATTGCATTATATTGATATAAACTTAGTATCGTTTGTCAAAGATACTTCAAATTGTCAAATGACATTATTAAACCAAATCAAAATTATTGTTAGTTTTTGTCATTTAAAAAAAGTATTCCACACTGTCATTCAGTGAAGCGCAGTGAGTTCAAGCAATTGTGTTTATCATAAATACTGATAATTGGAAATGTTTAATAGCGACAAAAACAACAAGTTTAAAAACAATCTGTTAAAAATAAAGCAATACAAAAAATATTTTATTTGTTTAAAAATCTAGTTTTTCTCAAATCAATTTGTAAAAAAATTTAAACAAAAATGTTTATTTGATTTCTATTAGTTGTAAATTAATTTGGACACAAATGGCACATTTGACAAAAAAAATGACAATTTTTATGATTGTAATTGAATTTTGTGTGGTAATGGTGAGGGATTTATTCTTTGCATTGCACATTGCTAGGCCAATCACACACTTTGTTGACTGTAATAAAAAATATTTTTAAATTTAATTTTACATTTATTTAAAAAACTTACTTTCGTTGAAAATTGTTCCCAGAGAGCATTTAAACTTTTTTGTAGAACCGAATTTTGTGCAATGGTAGTAACTCTGAAAATTAATAAATGATTATTTGTTTGATTTTGCTGTGTTTTTGCATATTTACTTTGCAATTACTAGAAACGTCCGCGTAGTAGCCAGTTTCTCGCCCAGAACAAAATTTTGCTGGCAACTCTAACGGTTTTTTGCCTGCTTTTGAATCAATATTTTCTTTAACTAAAAATTTTGGTTTTGTATTTTGCCCTTTAGATTGTTTGTTTAAAACAGCTTTTTCTACAGTTTTCTTACTTTTTTGAGCTGATACTCGACCAAGTTCATCAAACACGCGATGCAATTTTTTAATGTCTTCTTCTGTTTCTGGCTGAGTATCAGTTGCTGAATGTTTTTCTTGAAAAGCTAATTTCCGCACAAAGTTGGCAACATTAGGCAAATTAAACTGAAAAGTTTTGTTTTGATTTTTTAAACTTGATAGTTTTTCAATATACGGTTGAGGTGTTGTTAAAGTTTGAATTGGTTTCCATTTTCTTGTTGACGCATTTTTTGGCGCCGAATGCAAAGGAAATTTGGCAAATACTTTGTTTACATGTTCGTTTTTAATTGTTTTTGACGGTAGAGCATTCATTTCAAAAATATCCGGATCTGTAGTCAAGCCAACTGACTCATCAATGACTATTCCAGGAAAAAAGTCAGACGATGATTCCTTGCTTAGCTGAGAATTCTGATTAAAGTCCATCATAGTGCCAACTGTAACAGCCATTGAAGGAGAAGAGATGACAGTATTACTAGAAACAGTGCTACTACCTATTGGCCTGTTTTCTAGGCGAGTTTTTACTGGCAGATAAGAGCGAACTCTATTGAAACGTGAAGCGACTGGCATTTTGATGCTTTTTGGTTTTGACGGTTGAACAACTGTACGTGGCCTATTAAAAGTGGAAAAAGCAACTAAATCTTTTCTTTTGTTAGTTGGTATTGCTTTCCATTTATTATCAGTTTGATTAGCTTTTTGAAGCACTGAAACAGGAGTTGCCACCTTTGCAGGTATGTGCCCTATGATTGGTCTCTTGGTGGTCGTTGTACTGCTAGTAGTGGTCGTTGTGGTAGTCATTGTGGTCAAGATTTCTGGATAAGACATTGATCTAACATCGTAGTGCCCTGATAAATCAGCCATTTGATTTCTAGAAAAAGTCTGCCCGGTGTGTTTTGGTGACACTGGGAGAAAGAGCAGGCTGCTGTCATTCTGACCGGGGAGCCCCACCGTCTGCTGGTGGTTGCGAATGTCCTTTGTCATCAGTGGTAGATGCTGAAATATTGGATTGGAGTAGTCGTCGACGGCTCGAAAGAACAATGAGGGCGCCACTGTTGGCTTGGTAGTGGTGGCCAGTGTCACCGGCTTTGGACGGTTTTGAGTCGTCGGCCTTGAAGGCTGCAGCCACTGGTAGGTCAGCTGAGTTTCATCACCAGCACTCTCGTCTTCTTCGGAGGGGACTTCTCTACTGCTCGAGGAGTACTGCCCCGCATCCTCGGAAGGAGCAAAAACAGAAGATTCGTTTAGTTTGGGATTCTGTAGCCAAGCTGATGACTCCGCCCAGGCAGGACTGAAGGCCTCCAGAATGGCCGCATTGTACTCCTCGGGACGAAGTTTCAGTATTGGCTGCTTGGACTTTATTTTAGTCTGCGGCTGATAGTAGAAACTGTCATAGGGGTCATCTGCGTAAATCAGCGGCTCCTTTGGCAGACGAGATTTTGCCGATTTTTGCCGTTTTTCTGATGACGCATCTGATTGCTCCTCATCGTGCTCCGGATGGTAGTGGTAGACCGTTTTCTTGCTCATTTCCGCTATTCGAGAGAGGTCTTTAATGTAGCTGGGGATGAGGTGTCGGCGGATGAAGTTGTAGAAGGGCGTCACTTCGTCGATGACCTCTACGACTGGCGGGTGGTGGTGGCTGTGGTGGTGGGCGGGTGATGGCGGTGGTCGATATCGTCGGCGCTGACGCACCATCGGTCGATACACCATGGGCATTCGAATTGGGTAGAACTGTATGGGACTGACAGGGTAGTACCGAGCTGGGTAGTAGGCATTGGCTGCTCGAGGAGGTACCACAATTACAGTGTCCCCTTTCTTTTTGCGAAGAACCACAGCACTTCGACGTTGAAGTGCCTTTGCACTCTCAGGTAATGTAGAAGAAGAAAAAGAGGCGACGGAATGGAATACTTCTATGAAGAGTAAACATGAAAATGCAACACAAACACTGGTACATTTAGCCATTTTTTTAGCGGAAGTTTGCACAAACTTTGTTGTAAAAAGGTTTCTTGGATATTCACAAAAACTGCATAGAAAATGTTTGTTGGTGGTGAAAAGATTAACAATGATAAGCTGATTAATTTGCTGATTTATATTTTTTTGGAATTAGTATTGATGGTTAAGCAACTTTTGCTAAATAGACAGGTCAGTTCAGGTGTCGATCAGTGATAAAGCTGAAAACATTGAAGAAAAAACAAAAAACAACCACAATGGCAACACAAGACTGCGACATTGCTTCGGTCAATGAGAGAGAGAGAGAGCACTATGCCTAGTGAACTATTCCATTGGGGACTATCTCCGTCAATGATCAACTGAGCGGTTAGCAGGGATTCACAACCGGCACGGCAGTTTACTGTTTCAGTTTGTCAGCCTGTGTCAGTGCATAGCCTGTTGTTCTTGTCTGTTGTTGGAGCAGGTGGAGCAACCCACAGTCCCAAAGAAGGCATTATTCACATGGCGGCAACGGTAGACCACTTTAAAGATCAGTGCGCCTCTCTTTTTCAGTGTACCTACGATGAGAAAAGCACTGACCGGTGCACAGGAGAAGTGGTCCTCCTCTCTTTGGCCAGTTTGTAATCTCTGTCTGTATCGACTGACTAGCTACTGTGACTAACTTTCTACCTGTCTACACAAATGATCCTTGTTTGTTAGTGTAATTGGTAGACAAAGATAAACCCCATAGTGCACTGGTGAAAGGCTCAGTGAAAGGAACTTATGAGAAAAAAAGAAAATGATTGCGTTTATATTTAGATCGACGTTAGGGGACACTTCACTGACTGCAAAAACAATAAATGTGTGTAGAACAAATTGTTTTAAAAACAATTATTTTAAAACACTTTTATCATGTGGGCAAATATTGATCGTTTGTGTTTGACAAATGATCAACAGTGGTTCAAACATATTCTCAACAAGTAATGATTCAAAAAATATATTTTTGTTTTTACTTTTTAGTGTGTTTTTTAGTGCATAATACTAAAACTTAAAGTACAATCGAGTAGACATTTTTTAATGCAAAACTTCTGAACAAAAGCAAAAAGTAAAACAATTTTAAAATAAAAAATAAGTAAAAGTTAGTCAAAGTTATGTTTGACGACATTATGATCTATTTGAATTGCTTGAGTAATCAGCGTTTCACACGACAATTTATGTGTGTGAATCTTTGTTTCAGTTATATTATATTGAAAAATGTTGTCAGCTTAAACTTTTTTATTGTTTTATTTTTTTGTTCTATTCAAAGTTTTTGTTTTGCAAATTGAAAAACAAAACGTAATAATTTTGTCCGTATTTTTAGAATAGTTTACAAAAAAATAGTTATTGTTTAATTAATTATCATCTGATAAATATTTTTAAAATTTTTAAAACATATTTGAATTTGAATTTTAAGTACGTTATGCAAATATAAATAAAAAGAACATTTTATGTTTGCATAAAACTATTCAAAATTGTTTGTTGTTTATTTTAACCTAAATTTATAATAATTTAAACTATTGTTTATTAAATAAACAAAAGTTATAACATGCAATAGCAATCTTTATTTTTAAAAAAGTTAAAATCAATTTCTACACAAACTTTAGGTTAAAAATTTAAGTTATAAACTAAAAGTTAGTTAAAGTAACTTGTTTTTAGTGTTTTAAAATAGATTTATAACTAGAATTATTTTGCATAGTTTGCTTGCATAAAAAAGTATTTAGTTTTTTCAATGTCAAGTTTATTAAAACTATTTTTTCAATCAAATTTTGCAACGAATATTTGGTCGATATTGAGTCCTTACAAAAAAGTGGCCAGTTATGCTACTTACATTGAAACAACATGGAAAATTGTTGAAAATCCAAAACAAAGTAAAATAAAAATATTTCAGGCTATAACCTTTTCAATTTTATATTATTCATTTTTAAACTGTTTATTCTACTTTTTACCATTTTCTTCAACTGTTCGGTTAATTCTTTGCGATGTGGTGTATTTAAAGCAACAAGGCACTCATAATTACTTTATTTACGCAATATTTTGCTTAATGATTTCATATTTTTATTGCAAAATATATCTTTATCCAAATTTAAAAGTCAACGGTTATCTTTTTGAAGCATTATTTGTTGATGATGAACATTCAAATAAAGTTTCTTTTTGGTTTATTAAAATGTATTGCAATATGAGCATTAACGAAATAATGGTCAACATTGCTTGGATTATTACTAATGGACTCAATCTTTTTAAACTTCTTCTTTATTTTATATTTACATTTGTTAACATTGCAATCATTAAAAACACTATTAAAAACATTCATGTTTTCACAACTTTTATTGGAGTTTCAATTTATTTTCCGATTCATCTTTTTCATTTGTTGAACAAACTATCATTTTGGTTGTCATATGCACATATTTTAATTCATTCTGCTTCTATTGCATTGATACTTTTTATTTACATTCTTCTTCAACTAAAACAACACTATCAACAACTTAAACTGACGTTGTCAATGCATTCTCAAACACAATATGATTATCAAAAAAGATTCTACACTAGTGTGCACATTTACAAAACGTTGTTTGAGGTGAATAAACTTTTTAGTGGAATTTTTCTCACATTTCTTTTAATTAACATGCCTATACATGCATTTTTTATCATGACTTTAGCAACTAAAACAGTGTCGCCAATTTTTAAATGGGCAGCTGTGTTTATTATATTTCAACAAGCTATGTGCATTTTAATATTTCACATTTTCATTGCTCACCTCAACACATGCGTTCAACAAGGAGGAAAAATATTGATATGTTTTACTGGAAAAAACATGGAATTATCAATTAGATGTAGATTTCTTATCTGGTTGCACACATTGCGTCTTTATTCAGAAAACCCGTATGGTATAACATATGGCAAATTACAATTACAAGTTACTATGAAAACATTTTTAAATGTAAGTAATTAACAAAAATCTACAATAAAAAACTGATTTTTTGTTTTTTAGTGCTTTTTGTTTTACGGACAGTTACTAATGTATTCGTATTTGTTGTTAAAATTTTATTAATTTAAAAATAACGTATATTATTTTAAAATTACTTTAATTAAAATAAAAAACAACTTGTTAAAAGTTGGTTAATTATAATACTAATAATTAATTAGAAACTGCAATGTTTACTCATCAATATACAACATTTTTGAGCGTTTCAATCCTTCCGCATTGACATTTTTAGAGCACCTAATTCAGAACTTCTTACACAACTAGAACTGTAAATAGTTTTTAAGGAATGTTAATGTATAAGTTTTTTGTGTGTTTATTCTGGTTTGCATGTGTTTTATTACAGTAAAAAGCTATACAACACTTTTAAACGTAAAAAAATTTTTATATGTTTTAACTGTATTAGCTACAGCTGATCACAGTCGTTGATAGTTAACACAATTATTACATTTTTGTCAATAAATTTTAACTTGTTAATAATACACTAGCAGCCGTTGAATACACTAAAAATACAAAAATGTAGTTAGAAAACTATACTGTTTTTTGTTTTAGCAAATTATTGTTATTGATATTGTTATTACATAAACACGTAACAGGTAATATTTTAATTGAAAAATTTTTGCCAATTAGTATTTTTTGTCATACTCGTTTAAAAGGTCATACCAGGTGACCTTAAATTTTGCATTTTTTATTTATTTTGTAATCATTTTTTGCACATTTGTTTTTGATTTTCTAAAAATACGATTTTATTTGTTTTGTTCAAATTTTTAGCTTTTTTATGTTTTAAAAATATGGCAGCTAACGTTTTCAGCACTGCCAGAAAATGCACAGCTTCTGTTGTCACATATGCTGACACTCTAACATAAATGGAACATATGCTGCAGCAGTGCAGATTAAAATTGTACCAACGGCAGATTCTTTATGTTGTTGCTGCTGTTTCTTGTACAGTTTACAGTTCGGGTAATGTCATCCGCATGTGAAAGTTTTAAGATAGCTCACATTCTCTCATTCTATCGACTGTTTTAGTTTTTCATCGGTGTTGTCTGTCCGCCCAGCACTTAATTGCCTTCAAAAGCAGCGGTTGTCTGTCTGTGTGTGTGTGTTTCCCTTTTTATGCAGCTATCTCAAACTGCGCGATTCGTGGCAGCGCTGGCTGCACTTTAGTTCATCAACACGCCCCATTTTGCCACCGAGAATTCGCTTTGTGAGTTGCATTTGGCAGTGCACTGGAAGCACCGCACTGTTTGTAAGCCTCTTCTTCTTCTTCTGTTCAACACTGCGTCGATCTTTTTTTCTGACACAATTGGCTGCTTCTATGTTTCTCTGCAGACTTTGCAATCTCTGCACATAACTATCACCGGGAAGATTTGTGACAAGAGGAAGAATAGAAGAAGATGAAAGGAGGGCAGGTGGGGCAGTCGGTGTGACGTGCCACATAATACGACAAACGGAATCACAGTGTCACTGGGTTTCCTTTTTTCTCCTTCTCTTTCTTTCTCCGTCTCTGTCAAGCATTTTACCCGGTGCAACACATTGCATTGGTGCGGCAGAATCTTTTACGTAGTTTGATTCTGTCATTTTCTATCACAAAGACAAACGGAAACATTGATTACTACGACTACAATCACTACGACAATCAAACTGACTGTTAAGCTTTTTTGTATTTTTTGTTTTTCTCATATTATTTTGTACCGCGTCATATTGCCAGTTTTTTTATTTTCAATTTTGTATATTCTTTTTGTGTGATTGCTATTGTATTAATTACATGATTATTGATTGATTTTGCTGATATTTGCTTGACAAACGGTAATATTCATCATCATCATTACTTATCACTCAATCAACTGCTAGACAGTTTTTCCAATTGATCCATTTGTTTTGTTTTATGTACATTGTTACTACTGTATTTTCAAACATTCATTGGTTGAAAAAAGTACTTTTTTATTTGCTCCGTTTATTTAATAACATTTACTCAGGGTGTGCGTTTCTATAAACAAACTACCGTTACTTAAATTGATTACGCAAACCTTCAACAATAAGTTTTTGTTCAAATTTTTGCAATAATGAGCGACGAAAATTCTCCAGTGACAGCAGAAACAGCTGCGAAAAGTAAGTTATAGTAAATTGTCAGAAATAAACGTTTAAACCAAATAAAATAGTGTTGAAAACTTAAATTTAGTGCAGTAATGCTAACTATTTTTTAATTTATTAGCAGAAACAGCGAAAACCGTTCCTGCTTCTGCAGAGCGAAATGCTCAAACTACTAATACACCGCTGAAAACAATTGAGACTACTAAAGAAGAAGATCTAGAAGACGAAGAGTACGAGGTTGAGTACGTGTATGAGGATGAGGATGAGGAAATCAGCGAAGAGGTAATCGAAGTGGACGAAGAGTCTGACCCAACTGAAAGACAGCAGGAAACACTTCCATTGGATGATGAGGAAGATGATGTGGTGGAGGTGTACGACGAGTACGACGAAGATGAGGAGGCAGTAGACGATGCCGAGTTTGATCGAATTGCAAATCGAATCGACGAGCTGCTCAGTAAGACGAGCACTCTGCAAGCGCACACTACGCCCACTCTCTCAGCAGCAGCGCTGTCCAGTGAACCGATGAGTGAAGATGAAGAAGAAGAAGAAGGTGACCTGGAGGAGGAAGTAGAGGCAGCTCCAGCAGTCTCAGTAGAAACTACACAACCGACTATTGCGGAGAAACCTTCAATACCCGTTGAAACTGAGAAAACTACTGAAACTGTTGTAGAAACAAACAAACAGCCACAACCAGCGGAAACTATTTCATCTCCAACTGAAACATCTCAAAAAGAAATAGAAGAAGTTGAGGTAGTCGATGATGAAGAGTATGAGGTGGAGTACGTTGATGAAGAGGAGGAAGAGGAAGAGGTGGTGAAGGAAATCATTGAGGATGATGAAAAGCCACAATCTCCCCCAATTAAAAAGGCAAGTCCACCTATTGAACGATCCAGCACGGTGGAGGACAGCAGTAACTCATCTCTGCCTGGTCAACTGCGACATGTCAACAACCAGTGGAACATATCAGACTTGCAAGATGAGGAAATGTTGGGTAAGTTTATTTTATAACTTCCTTAACTTAAAACAACAATAACACATCATAAAATAGATACATCAAAAAGTGACAATGAAGAGCTGAATCGTGATGAAACAATGACACCAGTCGGTGACAATTTAGAGGCAATCAAAGAGGAGGAGGACATTGCAGAAGTACCTGCGAGTACCAGCAAGGAGGCGTTTTTTGAGCAAAGTGAGCCCAGAGAAATGCCCCGCTCGGTGGTGAATCGCCTTGGCCACCAGTCACTAAGCGAGGCAATGGCCGACGAAGATGAGGTGAATGAAATTGAAATTGCCCTTGAAGACTGGAAGGAGGGCGATCTGGAGGGAGTTCCTGAAGAGGAGGAGGATGAAATAGAAGCTGAGGAAGAGGACGAAAACGATGAAGTTGACCCGGTGATGCCTGACAACTTGCTGCTGCATGCCAATGACCAGGTAAGTGTGGCTCAGTCATTCTGCCGTTTAGCTTTTTCTCTCTTTTCTTCTTTCTACATTTGACGTCTGTCGTTTGCCCGTCTTGCTTGCCAACACCGACTGACCGCTGACTGCGGGCCAAATTCGTTCGCTTCGCTTTCCACCTGCACCTGCACACACGTACAGATTGAGCAAATCGACGTGCCGCTGACGCCCTCACCGACGCCCTCTTACCCGGGCTCGCCCACCACCACTCGCCGGCCAGTGTCGCCCTCCAGTCTGATTCTGAGCAGGGTGCGCAATCTGGTCATTGCCGGGCAGCTGGAGCCGCTGGAAGAGTTGCTCAGCACGACGCCCAACTTCTTCATCGACGCCATCCTCAAGGCCGGCTGGACGGCGCTCATGTACGCCTCCTATCGAGGCTACCCGGAGATTGTCCAGTTCTGCCTAAAACGGGGCTCAGATCCGAACTACCACAAAGGTAAACACAGTTTGAATATCTAGTGAGCACATCACACACGCACACCAGACACTTCAACTCTGACCCACAATTTTTGCCCTCAACCAACCCAAACAAAGAGTTTTTCACCTCGCTGATGGCCATCTGCTCCAGCGGCAACGGCAATGAAGGCCAGTTGAGGCAGTGCATGGCGCTGCTGGTGGAAGGTGGCGCCCAGGTCAATGCAGTGGACAAGTTTGGCTGCTCGCCGCTGCACTACGCCGCCCGTTTTGGCCGCGCCAAACTGGCCGAGCAACTGATTGAACAGGGCGCCGATGTGAATCACGCCAATCGAAACGGCTGGACTGTAAGCCAAGTTCTTCATCTGAACAGTGGTGGTCACCACTGACCATTAGCTTGATTCACTAGTTTTCTCCTCTGTTTCTCCTCTTATCTTCTTCTCCTTTTTGTCCTTTTCACCCCCGTTCTTTAACTGTTGTAGTGTTCAACTGGGCATGACCGCTTCTTCTTCTCCTCCTTAGGAAAAGGCTTTAGACGCTTGTTGCCGCTTTTTAATTGTCGTTGCTACTACTGAACAAGAGTACCTGTAGGCACTTAAATGTGTGTTTCATATATTAGCCTATTTGACAAATTAACATTTTTAATCACTTACAGGCACTGCACTGGGCTGCTGCAGAGAATCACGAAGAGGTGGTTGCCACGCTGCTTGACCACAATGCTGATGTTCTTTTGGAAACTCGAGACGGCGTCACTGCCGGCGAGTTGGCGGCTATTCGGAAGAACAAATATGTAAATTGGTTCAAACTTAAATAGATTGATTTTGCTCTAATGCTTGTTTGTTCTCTATTGATTCTCTACAGATAGCTGAAGCTTTGCAAGATTTTGAGCAGTCCGAATTGAAAATATTGGCTGAAACTGCTATGGAGTCAACTGTTCAAACAGTGGAAAATCAAAATGAAACGAAGAGCGAAACAGTAGAACCAGAGAACAATGAAAATGTAGCTTCATCACAATCAGCAACTGAAAAGACTCCGGATCAGAAACAAGAAATAAAACGCAATTTAAGCGAAGAAGAAATTGAATCTCGCAAAGAAGAAGCTAGAGAAATTGTTATAAATGCAATTGATGCTGCACTTGCTCGTGATATTGGCAAACTGATGAGTCGACCCGCAAATTCTGCTCCAGAAAATGAACTTCGAAAACGCCCAGTCGTTTTTCCGGAGATTGATGAAAACGACGTTGTTGCAACTTTAGCTCAAAATGACAACACGCCGCAAACTAGTGAAAACACGGTCAATCAAACTGAAGTTAATGCTCACAATATTGTTATGAGCATAGCCGTAGCTGCTGCAATTTTTTTCTTTTTTAAACTGATGTGGTATTTTAGCTCTTAAACTTTATCACAAACTAGCTTAATATTGTACTTGGAAAAGTGTAATGCTTACAAATCAAATAGTCATCATTTTTATACGTTTGTCACATTTTTCAATAATTGTGCAATTATTAAAAATAAAACGAGACAAAATTAACAAAATTTAATGCACCAATGTTATAATGAAGTTTACCCTTAAAATCGATTTAAAAAATACTCTAGCTTTCCTAAGTTTTATCAAACTGCTAGTAAGTGCCAAATGTTTAAAAAAATTAAAACATTTTATTAAAAACATTTTAAAAATTTATTCTGTTAATAAAAAAGATAATTTTGACTTTTCAATCTGTTTGAGTTGTGCAACAGTGTTTTGAGTTGATTTGATAATGTAAAACAAGGACCACTTGGCAACTGGGGAATGCCATTTTTTCTAGCAGTGATTGGTGATTGGTTTTCTGGTGACACTGCCAGTTTGTAAACATTGTTTTCACTTTTGCAACTTGATGATTGGTGCTGACTTTCAGCCGTTTTTGCTGGTATTACTGTTAAGTGTTGACGCGGCATTGGCACTGGCGGCTCGGGTGCTCGAAACTGGTGACAGTTAAAGTCTTCTACTTCGATGTCGACTAAATTATCAATAAGCAATTCGGTGACTACAGGGTCTGGTCGGTGGAGGGCTTTATTGAGCAATTCTTCATCGTACTCAAAATCATCTTCAAATTCTGACTCACTACTAAGATCATTCAAAGGAGTCCAGTAGAGACCTGAATTTTGATTGTGGTAATCTGAATGCTGATGTTGTCCGTTTTTGCGAGTTTTACTTTGCATTTTGATATTGCCGGCACTTAGTGAATTGTCACTTTTTCCAATTAATTTGAGGTATTTCAGTTGACTGCTGTTGTTACTGGAACTGTTTACATTAGTTTGAGCAAATTCACCACAGTTTGTTTGATCAGTTAAACTTAGGTTTGATTTGTGAAGTGCCTTGCTGTCCTCTAAATGCATTATTAGTTCGTCGTGATCTGCCAGTTGACTTTCAGCTTGGTTGAGAATGTTTTCAAACATTTGCAACTGTCGATCAATGGTAGAAAAGTTGCTGCGACCATTTGTTTGAGATTGTGAACTGTTAGAATGCGTTGATTGTGAGGGGCGCTTTTTTCGCCAAGTTTTCTCGTAAATAGACTGCTCATTGTCAAAATATTCTGTACAAAAAAAACAAAAATTTAAAAATAGTAAATGTGTTGTTTTTAATCATACTTTACCTTTTATATTAGACTGTTGTTGAAATTTTTGATCTGATAGACCTGCATTTGGTGTGTTGCGTTTCAAAATAAAGTTCTGATCAAAGTGAGCGAAAGTGCTCGGCTCAGTGGCATAGGCAGAGGAAGAGTCCAGTGAGCTCGTGCTTGAATCACAACTGGAGTTATTGTGCACAAAATACTGTTCAATAAGTTTTTTAAAGCTCTTTCGTTTGCCTAAACCATTTGATCCTTTGGCTTTGGTTTTGGGCGTGTTTGGCGTGTTCAGGTTAGCCTCACTACAGGACAGTTTGGTGTGGCCGCGATCAGGCGCAAAACATCGACTACCAATCAGATGCTGTTTGCTGTCCTCTGATCTTGAAGTTTGGTAAGCAGAGTCCTGGCGACTGTAGTCACAGATGGAGGAGTTGTCAGTGGCGATTGAGCGCCGCTGGTAGTTGATCTCCTCCTGCAGGCGACTTTTAATGCGCTCATTGAGAAACTCAAATGAAAGGTACTGAGAGTACCAGTCGGGGACGCCGTTTTTAGAGTTTGCATCGTAGTTTGGTTTTTGCAGCTTCCACGGGCTGTCCACTGTTGTGCCGGAAAAAATCGTTGCGGGTGCGTCATGCTGTCGAAAGTACACACTAGCGTCAAAGTTGGACACTGAGCGCTTTATTTTGCAGTTTTTCTCCGTATGGCCACCTAAAAACAAATAAAAATCACTTTTAGTCCAATAAACAAACATTTGTATCTGAAAGTTTTCAAACCTGAATTTTTGCTGTTCGGGCTCTTGCTCAACACAATATCATTTGAGACCTCCTGCGTACTTGAGGAGAAGAAGTAAGCGTTAAGCGCCATTTTACTCAGCGGCGACAAATCCCGCGTATTTAATTTGTCTACTGCCGTTGACGGAGTGCTGTTGACGCTGGCATTTTGCTGACATATTTGGTTGGCTCGATGTTGCTGTCTGGCGCGTTGAATCTTGGCGGCGACGGCGCCACTGACATTGCCGCCACTTGTTGGCACTGCCGAGCTGTGTTTGCCCCTGATGCTGCCCTCTTTAGAGGTTCTGGTGGCAGAGGTTTGCATCGGTAGCGAGACAGTAAAGACATTGGCACTGTTTGGCACATAAGAGCTGGCGGACTTGCTCTGGGGCTTCTCTGGCTTTCGAAAACTTTCTGATGATCTTCTTTGCTTTTGTTCCTGCTGCTGTTGTTGTTGCTGATAAAGTTGATGCTGTTGGTGATAGTGATGGTGATGGGGGTGGTAGTGGTAGTTTTGTTCATCATAATGGTGGGGGTGGTATTGGCTGGAGTGCTGCTCGGCAATCAAGTCCACTGATGGAGCTCGCTTGACAAATTGAGGGTAGTGCAGATTGCTCTCACTTTTGCTTAGTCGTGCCTGTAAAATGGATTCAAGTTCAGATGAGTGCTGTTGTGATCAAGGGTTATGATGATGGTGGCAGCGGTAATGCATAGATGAAAAATCCAAGTGAAGACATGTTAAAAGAGACAATAGTAATAGAAGAAAAAAAGAATTAGTAAAGGCAGTGCAAAAAAACAAAGTGAGTTGTTTTCAAAAGGTTTCAAATAGTGCAAGCTGTATTAAGGCCAGACAAGGAGACAGGCGGCGCTGCACTCAGCGTGATGCATTGTTTAC
>JAALOO010001063.1_pt1 | contig 20806 bp, 18 predicted proteins | sample 7257641 | NCBI WGS metagenome assembly JAALOO01 (sample SAMN14085613, study PRJNA598686) | mite metagenome | biome: ENVO:01001000; feature: ENVO:01001002; material: ENVO:01001226; isolation source: single female mite from University of Michigan culture on fish food culture... ...
ATGTAATTTATAGAAGCAAAAAAGTGCGTGCAGAGAGAGAAACATCATTTTTTAGGGAAGTTAGACTTTTCAACTTTGATTTTTAATAACACAAAAACAATGATTTGTGAGACTTACTCGTGCAAGAATCTTCTAAACTACTTTTCTTCTCAACATATTTATTTAAGATTCGTAACCAGCAAAAAATTACTTTTCCAACAGTGTATAACAAGTCAAAGGTTTCAATTGCTCAATTTAGGCCCATTTTGCCCATTGCTCTTTAATATAAAATCAGTTATAGTTTATTACTGGTTGGCAAACAGTTTCTGGTCATGAGAAAAGTACAGTTTGCCAATGATTGATAACTGGATAAACATTAAGAATTGTTTCTTATAGCTACTAAAAACGAATTTTGAGATCATGCACTCAACTTTGTGATGATCATAAGTGAACTTTTCAAAACTAAGGGTCACCTAAACAGCCGAACATCACAGAACAGAAAATGCCAGTTTTAGTCGTACAAAACCACTAATAGGGTAAACTCCACATTGGCACCCAACCACCATCATCATCAGCAACACCTAAGCATTTCCACTTGAACGGCGTCTGCTCCATGACCCTGGTCATGGCATTGAAGACAGGACTCGCTCACTCACTCAGTCAGTGAATACCGTTCTTCAGCCAAAACTGTGCAACCATCTCTCTCTCCTCGTAATCAGACTGTGACACAGACACTCAGCAGCCATGCAGCTCTTCACCTGCTCCTCTCTTTCACCTAAATGCCGAGTGCAATTAATTGACCAGCACACTGAACAGCAACAGCAGCAGCAGCATTAGTAGCACACATCCTCATCACCTCAGCCCCCTCAACCTCTCTCTCACTCAGAGTTCGTTGACCGCCTTTATCATCGACAAGTCTGAACTGAGGCCAACAGCAGCAGCAAGAGCAAACAGAGCAGAGCATCGGCAATCTTTTGTCGTCTGACTGAGTTTGTGCTGCCGAAGCTTCCGGAATCACCTCCTTCCTGCTGACATCATTTCTTCTTTTCCTGTCGTCTGCTTCCCGATCGGACAGAATCGAGGTCTGTGTTCGTCTGTACCCGTCTGTGACCGCGTAACTACCCAACACTGCCTCCTCCAATGTCAAAGGTGAAGCTAAAAGAAGAGAACTATTGGGGACAATCGGTGCTTGGGACGGCAACGGCGAGGAAGCCAACAGTTTTATTATGATTACCTTGCCGTCGACTGCAGCATCAACTAACTGGTGGTGGCCTGAATGTGCAGCTGATGTTAAACAGTTGAAGTTGTCCACTACAGCTGCCTAACGAGGAAGTATCGACGACAGACTGACTGACTCACTGACTGAACTGCTACTACCGCCATCGCTGCTGCTGCTGTTGCTCACAAAATCGATCTTTCAGCCGTAAGTGGCACATCTCGTTTCTTCAGCAGCACCGCCGCCGTCAGTGCAGGAGAACCCTCTGCACTTTGCTCCCTCTCTCTCTTTCTCTATCTCTCTCACTCATAAACAGACGCAGCTATTAACTGCTCTTTTTCTGCTTCATTCTTTCCCTCTCTCTTCCGCTTGACCGAACGACCTGGAGATGATGATGATGATGATGCTGCCGATGAAAAGGGTGATGAAGATGACTATGCACTGAAGCCCCTGTTTGACCTCCAAACAGTTGATTGCCGCCAGTGCGCACTGAATAGAGAAGAAGGGCAAAGAATATTCTAAAACACAGTAGTTTTTCAGAACAACCGCTGTTTTACTTTTGTTGCCTGCTTTTATGTTCTACTGGTGGTCATGTCGTGGTCAGACAGAGTGGTTGTCACCAGTGACAATGGCCATTCTGTCTCTAAAGAAGGAACAGCAGCAGCAAAGGTCGTAAATCATCACTCATACAGGCTGAATGATGACAGGACCTCTGACACCGGCGGTGACCAACACAATAATCCTGTGTGGCGGTCACTCACTACAGCAAACAGACATCTTTCGGTGCTGCCAATACCTAACTGCACGTTAAGTCAAATGCAGTTCAAACTATGACTGTGTGTGTGTGTGCTGGTTGTTCAGTTCAGTCTTCAGTCTCCAGTGACAGTTCAATGACTCGCTTGTGCACACGGCGTCCTCACAAACTGTGCACACACACAGTGCATCGCACTCCTTGGTGAGCACTGTGGCAGCAAGCACATGCACTGCCGTCATCATCACCACCACCACGACCAGCACATGTCTCCCTCTCTCTCACCCAGCTACCGGTCACAACCATCACCACCAGCACTCCCCGATGATCAACTGACGAAATGAGCACTACCACTGCCGGGTAGCAACAACAGAGCAGAGTCCTCTTTCTCACTGGTGGCCTCATTCGATGCCGCCGCCGCTGCTGCTGCGATTGATGCTGATGAAAATGATGGTCCTCTTCCTCGGCTGGTGCCTTCCTCCTCGGTTGATGGCCACTGTAGGAGAAAAAATTGGCAATATCAGCAGTAGATCAGTGGAACCACTGCCTAGCTGATTCCTGACAGCCTAACCACCTGTTGGATCAGTGAGCACCAGCCGTTGACTGCTGTTTCTCTGGCACCTCCTCCTCTTCCTATTTTTTCTCCATAGCACTCTTCATCATCCTCATCCTCATTCTCAAACTCTTGCCTCTTAATCAAACGCGCACATGATAGCGGTCTCTTTCTCTCAATTTAGTGATCACAAGTACTGGTAGTAGGTTGTCAATTATTATTACCAACCAAAAAGGGGGCTGGCAAAAGAAATAGCTGCTGTTGCGGTTGCGGCAACCGATTTGATCACTCGGCACCGAAGTACAAGAGCACAAGAGACCCGGAGATCAGCACAAACAAACAGACGACCACCACTCTTCTCCGTCTTCTTCGTCGTTGCCTTCCCTGCCTGCCTGGCGGTTGCTGTTGCTGGTGCAGTCACCACCACCACCACCACCACCAGCACTGGACTTGAAATCACAATCAACATCATCTCTTTCGCACCAGCGGCGGTGGCGGCAGTCGAAGAAAGCCGCCGACGACGCCATCTCCTTCTCTCTCTTCTTTGGTGTCCTGTATGTCTGCGACTGTGCGTCAGTGACGGTGTGTGCTGTCAGTTGCAGACAGTAACTGACGTTTGAGACACTGCCGTTCTTCGTTTCCCCTGATTTTCTTCTTCTTTTTCTACTACTTCTTCTTCTTCTGTTCAACTTGTTTGAACGCCTTTCGTCAAACGCCAAAACAGCGGTCGTTCCAGAAACGTGCAAATCTGTCTGAACTTTTCTTTTGTTGTTTTTGTTTTACTGAATTTCAGCTAGCTGCACTAATTGAAGCACTCTACAATCATTCTCTCACTTCTTCACTTCCGCACTTTGCATTTTTGCCCCCGCACTCACTTGTTTTGGTAAGTCTAAAAAACGCATGCCGTTTTTATTTTTAGTCATTTTCTCCTTGATAAGTGGTTTAAAGTCAAAAAGTGTTTGACTCTCTCTTCATTGGTCGACGAAAAGGCAGGCAAACACTTTGAGCATGTGTAGTGTGGTGCATTCGTCAAAAAAGCTGTACTCTTTTTACACTATCGCCCTTTTTGAGAGAAGCAAATAATCTGGTTCTGACAGTTTTTATCAACTTTGTTTGCTTGTGGCTCTGCACTGATGATAAATATGATGGTAATGATGATGGTGGTCACGAAAGTGGCCATCTTCAGCAAGGTCCTTTTCTACCCTCATTTCGTCCTTCGAACCTTATCGTGTTCATTGCAACATCTCCAATACACTTAATACTTTGATAGAGAGCAGCAAGCAGTCTGTTTGGCAGTGGTCTTTATCAGCAGCACCCCCTCCTTCTCCTCCTTCCCCTCTCATTTCTCCCCTTCCGCAGAGGTCATTGCCGGAAAGATACCTCCTCTCCATCAGTGGACTGTTTTCTTCTTCAGGCTTTCAGAGTGATAGCTGATCCCCTCACTCCTTCACATCAGTTCGGTTAGCTCTTTTATCACCACCACCACCACACTAGATTGTCTCGCATTTCTGCCTTGAGACTCTGTGTCGCCTGATGATGGTGAAAATGGTCCTCAAATCATCGTTTGTAGAGTGCAATACAGTGTATTGTAGAGCAGACCGACCTGCAACCTTGAACGAAGAGACAGACAGACAGACAGGCCGACACTGAGGCTACCTCCTCACCCTTCCACCCCCTTGATCCTCTACCCCCTTTTGACTTTTATCTGCTGCCATTCTGCAGTGCACTGCTGCTCTCGATTCGCACTACTCATCAGCAGCAGTTACCCGTCTAACAACAATTTTTTTTCAAAAGAGAGACACTGACTGACTGACTGAGAGACGCGGACGGGGATGCTTGACCGAGGACAGGCAGGCAGAATTGCCCCTTCTCAGCAGGGGTAGCTTCAGTCAGCTTCTTACATCAGCTACCCTTGATTACCCAGTCAGTCAGTTCCCGTTTTATTTTTTTTCTCAGTCAGTTTCTCTCTCTCTCTCCCTTGCTTATCTATCATTTGTGAACACGCTTACACACTAGCCTGGTTGCACACTGAACACTTTGACTGTGATGGAAAAGAAAAAACTAGCAAAAGAAAGAAAGAAAGAGACCGTCACCGACAGGTACGGACAACGACGAGGAGGAGGACGAGGACGTCGGTGGCCTTGAACAGCAACAGAAGGCAGTGTTGTTCAGTGCATCACTCACTCACTCACTACGTTTTACGTAAAGGGTCAGCTCCGGTGGCAGGAAGAAGGGAACAAGAAGAGGTGGTAGAGCTACTGCGCTCTCTCACACAGTTAGCAATCAGTGGCCTTCACCCATTTTTCAAGTGCTGCACTGCTGAATAAGAGGTGAAAAGAAGACGAAGAAGAAGAGGCATTTCTCACACCTGTTGCCTACTTTGTCTGCTGCTGCTATTGCTTCCTGGGGTTCTTCAGCACTGATTGTTTAGTTTTTGACTGTGTTGTGTCCTTGAGGAGAAAGAGAGGGAGGGAGAAAGAGGCGAAGACCAGGCTACTCTCTGATGCTGATGCCCGGCCATATCGTACTTCTTCCTTATTTTTTTGTTGTGCAGTCAACACACACACAATGGACACTAAGGAAACAAAAACGAAAGGCAAACAGCAAAAGTTCTTTCTCCTTTCTCACATGCCCATCATCATAGTGTTTCATATCGTTTTCAACTTCTGCTCAGTGCTCGACCACTGCACACAAACACACACACACACACTCGAGATGAGCTCGTTTGTTGATGTCAAAGACTCGCCATAAAGAAGGGGGCTTTGTTTGACGTTTGTCACCACCATCACTTTTCTGCTCTGACGTGGTTAAATCTCTGCTGTTGTACAGCTAAAACTCACTACCGACTAGTACTAGCGTACTATCACTCTGCTGTTTGCTAGGATTGACATCTTACTATCAACAGCAGACTGACTGACAGCGGCAATGATGAGCTGGTGCCAGTGCTGGTGGTCAATGACCTTCTGTACAATGAAGGAAAAAAAGAAGAATGCCGAAAAAACTAGAACTTCACTTCCTGAGAAAAGCGGCAAAGCTTTGGCTTTGCTCAGCACTTTTATATTGGAGTTTAATTAGCAATAGTATCTTGAACTTAGTGGTGACATTTAGATCATTGTAACTACCAGTGCCAGATACCAGTACTAGATATTCTAGTGGTGTCAATCTGCCATCAGTTTTGTTTGAAACGTAAGCTGTCGCTGTTTCAGTCAACTGTATTCGCAGTAAATGACAACAAACATAAGGAACATGATTTTGTGTGCCCGTTCTCATTAGGCTGCACACAGGTTGGAGTCAGTCAGAGTTCACACTTTTGTCCTAAAAATAACTCTTCTAATAGAGGGGCAGCAGGTAGAGAGACAGCACTAAAGACAAAAGACAACAACGAGAGGTTGAAGGTCAATTTTGCTCCAAAGAGGGAGAGAAGGAGATGAACAGTTTTGACCGCTTCAGCATTTCTTTTTTAAACACAAAGTGGAGACAACGAGGACAACAGCAAAAAGGCCAAAGTGACAAGCTACACGGCACACACGGTGCTGCCTGCGGGCATCAAGTGCAGATCAAACACACACAAAGACAGCAGAGGAAGCAGAAGAAGAAGACACAACGAGCCAACAGTGTGCACTAGGCAATCAGTTAGTTAGTCAGTTAGTTAGCAGTGTGTCGCCTGGCAGGGTGCAAGGTCTTTTGATTCCGCTGTCTCCGCTGTTGTAACTTTCAGCCAGCACTCGTTGCAGCAGTTCTTTCCACTGAGTAACAAAAGGAGTTGCTCCTGAAGCGAGCAAGCAAACAAACAAGGACCAAGGGACACAGTGGCGCAATGAGGCTTTTGCTTAAGGCGCATTCCGATGTAAGAAGGGCCTAGCTAGGCCTCTAAAAAAGCGAGATCTTTCTCGAAGCTGGCAGTTCAGTTGCTACCTTTCCGCCGCCGCCGATTGACAGTTATTGGATGGCAGTGTGTGTGCCCGGTGTGTGCAGTATCGATGAATCAGATAACTGCTGCTGCTTAAGCACATGGCACATTCTTTCCTTCTTTCCTTCCCTTCTCCTCCTCCTCTTCTTCTTCTCAATGAAAGTGAAAAGGAGGCCAACTGCCTTCTGCCACATCGCCTGCAGCGATGCCAGTGCTCTCTCTCTCTCTCTCTCTCTCTCTCTCTCTCTTGTTCACTGTGCCACCAGAGAGCTTTTTACCTTACTTCTTCTTCGACTTCGACTTCGACTTCAACTTCTTAGTCTTCTCTCGTCAAAGGCCGTTGACACCGGTTGCAACGGCAACGGCAGCAGCCGGCAACAAGAATGAATGAACTGAACTGAATAGAGAGTGGTGGGGGAAGGTACAGATTGGTTCACCTGCAGCAGCAGCAGCTACGACAGAAGTGTCTTCTTCTTCGAGTAGTAGTAGTTCTTCGGCACCGATGACCCCAAAAGTGGCCACCATTCTTTTTTTTCCTTTCTTCTTCCTTCTGCTGATCTCGTGCTGACCACCACCACCACCACCACCACTGTCGACAATGACCGGTGACCTAACCTAACCTGTGTGATGGTCAACAGCAGCAGCACAAACACGAGCAGAAGAAGAAGAGGAAGAAGAAGAATAGAAAGACAATTGCCGATCAGTGCGGTTCGATCAGTCAACAATGGCCACAGTGGCTCAGTGAAGGAGAGGTCGCGATCACTGCCCTCGTCTTCGGCCACGTCCTTGATCAATCGCCGCCGACGTGCAGCAGCAGCAGTGGTCAGCAGTGGTCACTTGGGCAATTATTGGTCGTCAATGATCGGCGGCAGCAGCAGTTGCAGCACCGATAATCTCGAAAGAACGATGACATATCTTTTTTGTTTGTGCTCTCTGCTGTTGTTCACCTTGTCATAAAGCATACTTTCTGCTGCTGTTGCTGCTGCTGTCCATTGACACATTTGCCTGCCCTAGCTCTTTATTTTGTTGTTTGTTGTTTGTTTGCTGCTGCTGCTACAGCCGTTGACAGCTTTCCTTTCTTCCTTTATCGGTGACCAAGTGAAAGTGTACCAATGCTGATGGTGAAAGGTGGCAAAGGTGAAAGTGACACAGTCACAGACTGAGACAGACCTTTGCGTCAGCTGCTGCTGCTGTTGCTGTCGTCGTTGTTGCACCCGTGCAACCACCACAATTTAGGTCACCTGGTCATCTCAGCAACGGCTAACTCAGGCAAGGTAGAAAGCAACAGAACAGAACTGAACAGAAAAACGCTGCGTCTGTCTGACTGGCTGGTGTTCAACAGTACAACTGAACGTGAAGCACTACATTACTTCAGAAGAAAGACAAAGATGAAAGAGCTCTGAGAACTCGATGAAAAGGAAAAGCTCACTAGAACGAAAGATGTATTGAATGAACTCTATGAGAAAAAGAGAAAACTTACCTACCTTCCTCCCACTACGACTAGCCATCAGAGGTGAAAGGTGGCCATCAGCAAGAGCAGCAGCACGAGCAGGCACTTGCATTTTTTCTGCGCTAAATGTCTGCTGCCAGCACTGCTAACATATTCATCGGAAGTAATGAGCACGAGTGCCAGTGGCCGGCAGCAGCAGCAGCAGCAGCAGCAGCAGTGCATTCCTCAGTCATTGACGGTTGAGTGCAGAGTGCACCAGTGCTGGGCACGCGTTCCTAGCTTTCTCTTTCTCTCTTTCTCTTTCTCTGTTGACCCTAGGTCTCTCTAGGCCTCTGCCACCACTACTACCACCACTACAACCACTACAGTCCGGTCCACCCCCTCCGGTGGCGACCTTTCACTTTTCTCTCTTTCTCAATCTCTTTTCTTTGAATGCCTTTAGTTCTAGGCACTTCTCTCTCACTTTCTCGGTCCCCTCGCTGTGTGCTTCATCCAGTGAGTACTACACTAGCACTTACCACTACTACTACTACAACTACGACCATTCATTGAGGGTTAGGTCACTGAGTCACTCGGTCAGAGGCCAGGTCTCTCACTTCGGGGTTGCACTCAGGCACTGCGCTCCTTTCCATTCATTCACTTCTTTGCACTCAACCACGACGGCAGCTGCAGCTTACTGCAAAAAAAACGTGCTTGCCCGCGAAACCGCCTGCTTGCCAGAGAGACTGGACACGTTTTTGCGGCGACCACTGTAGCAGAAGTGGGAAACAGATAGAAAAACAGTTTTCATTTTTGTTGCAAATTTTCAGCTGTTGCTTCAACATTTCTTCTTTTACTAATTAAGTGCTCTTCTTGTCACCAGTGTTAAACTGCACTGTTGAACTGTTCATATAAAAAAAACTGTTGTTCAGTTTTGAGCAGCAACCGATGAAGGAGCAACACCCTGAAAAACAGTCGTCATTTTTGACCAACATTCCTGAAGAGGTGACCATGACTGCTAACACCAACTCCAACGGCAGCAGCAACAGCAGCGCTGGGAGCGGCAGCGACATCACCGCTGATTTTGCTCACGAGGACGACCACCTGTCGATTCACTTTGAGGATCATCACCCCTCTGAGCATCACCCTCACCACCTTCATCACCACAACCTTCATCACCGCCATCCCCACCACCACCACCACGACGACGACGACCACCTCCGCCGCGAGCATTCCGACTCTCCTGAGTACTCTGTCTCTCGGCCAAACTCCAGCGTGTTCAAGCACTGTCCCCAGCAGTCATCATCATCATCAGCATCCCCACTACATCATCAGCCATCATCACCACCACCACCATCATCATCACCAGCAGCATCAGCGCCTGTTCACTGCCAAAGTCCTGCCTCCACTCAAATGATGGACACGGAAGATCTCGAAGATCTCGGCTGCTGCTACCACCAGGACGACGAACTTCACAAGCAGCTGACCAGCGAGATTGAGCTCGTCTTTGAGAACATTGCCTACAGCCTGAATTCAGACGTCGGCTCCAGTTTTGCAACAACCACAAACTCCTCTTCCTCTTCCTCCGCCAATACTCGAAACATTCTCAGCTCTATCAACGGCCACGCCGCCCCCGGTCAGGTGCTTGCAGTGATGGGCGCCAGCGGCAGTGGGTAAGTAGAGAAATTTTAGAATGAAATTTTTACAGTTTTTTTGTAACATTTTAACTCTTCCCTCTCAGAAAAACTACCCTCCTAAACCTGCTCAGTGGACGAACTAAGCCTACTTCCGGTTCGATTACACTCAACGGCGCCCGTTTGAGCAAACAGCAGCGGCGGCGCATCTGCTACGTTCTCCAGCAGGACATCTTTTTTCCCAGTTTGACGCTGAAGCAGACGCTGATGGTAAGAACTGTTTGGTGCGATAAAAGAAAAGTAATAAACCATTTTTACCCTTTTTGTTTGCAGTACACCGCCCGTCTTCGCCTGCCACAGTCAATGCCAAACAGAGAAAAGCAACGGCTGGTGGAGAAGCTGATCAGCGAGCTCCACTTGACGCAGTGCCAACACACTGGTAAGTTTTTAGGAATGAGATAAAAAAAATTTTCTAAATAAAAGCCTACCAACTCCCTTTTCTACCAACAGCAATCGGCGATGTCAGCCAGCGTGGCCTTTCTGGCGGCGAGAAGAAACGCGTCAACATTGCCTGCGAACTGCTGACCAACCCTAGCGTCATGCTCATTGACGTAAGGTTTTTGAGAGTTTAAATATTTACTTAAACTAACCATTTTCACGCTTTTCCAGGAACCCACTTCCGGTCTAGATTCCTGCACCGCCCACTCTCTGGTGACGACCATCAAGCGTTTTGCCGTGGAGAAGCGCAAGACGATCATCATGACGGTCCATCAGCCCTCTTCGCAGATGTTCTACATGTTCGATCAGCTGCTGCTGCTGGCGAATGGCGGCGCTGGAGGAAGGCTGGCCTACTTTGGCCCGATCAACGGTGTGGTGCCCTTTTTTGGCACGCTTGGCCACAACATTGGCCTGCACTACAATCCCGCAGACTACATTCTCGAGGTGGTGGCCACGGCCAAAGTGAAAAACGGCGGTGAAGGAGAAGGAGGCATCGAGGAGATAATTGAGGCGGCGGCAGCAGAGGCGGCCAGACGGCAAAGTGGAGATGAGCCTCATCACGCCCATCACCACCACCACCACCACCATCACCACTGGAAGAAGACCGCCAGTCTGAAGTCGATTGAGCTGAGCGAGATGTCCGAGGTGAAGTTCAGCGACTGCAACCAAAGTGCCGTTAGCATGGGTGATCACCACCACCACCACCACGCTGGTGATCATCATTCTCATCATCATCACCATCACCATTTGGACTCTGATTCGGGTCGTTCGTCTTGGTCTGAGCCAGACCGCAGTTCCGAAGTCTCCCTAGAGCAGCCATCATCAGCCGCCTCACCTCAGCCAAATCTGTCTCCAAACAAAGAGACCGGCCACGTCTCCCTGTCAATGGGCGTCCAGCATCAGCAGGAGGAGGCACTTTTCAAAAACCTGAAGGATAAGAAAAAGCTTCACCCAAAGAAAAAGTTGTCTCGAAGACAGCCACCAAAGTGGCCCACCTCAATGTGGACGCAGGTGCGCGTCCTCACTGAGCGGAACTTCACCGAGGCAAAGAGTCGCATGCTCTCCAAGCTCAACTGGATCCAGACGGTGGTGCTGGCCATTCTAGCCGGCCTCATCTGGTACCGACCGACGAGGACTGAGGAGACAATGGAGGACATTCGAGGGTGGATGTTTTTCAGTAAGTGTTTTGGATAAACTTGAGCATATCATCCACTAACTTTTTATCTCCTCTTTTTCCCAGCCACCACCTACTGGATGCTCTTTGGCCTCTTCCAGGCACTGGTCTCCTTTCCCGCCGAACGCGAGGTGGTAAACAAGGAGCGCGCCTCAGGCGCCTACCGCCTCTCCGCCTATTACCTCGCCAAAATGGCCGGCGAACTGCCCCTCACCGTGGCGCTGCCCTCCGTCTTCTTCTTCATCTCCTACCCGATGCTGGCCGCCATGGGCGACAACCACCTCAGCCTCGCCTCCTTCCTCTCCTGCTGGGCCTTCCTCCTGCTGTCGACGGTGTGCGCCCAGTCGGTGGGCCTCTTCATCGGCGCCGCCTGCGCCGACCTGGAGGTCTCCGTCACCAGCAGCGCCCTCTACTCCCTCTCTACGATGCTCTTTGCGGGCTACTACACGGCCATGCCACCGTGGCTCGCCTGGGCCCGATACGCCTCCATGGTCTACTACGCCTTCCTCAATATGCAGCTAGTGGAGTTTGGCGGCGATTCAGGGGGAATACTGTGAGTAGAAAAAAAGGGAGTTTTAGAATTCGATTTCTTATCATTTTTGTGCCATTTCACAGATGCTCTAAATCGGCCTCCAAGTTTGCCTACTGCCAGCAGTTCTACGGCAACTCTAACTCAACGACTGCAACCACTGCCACCGCCATCAATGCGACCATTCCCTACTCTGAGCTGAAGCTGCAGCTCGATCTAATGAACCTAGGCAGCGAGCCGACGCCCCTCTGGTTCAACAGTCTTGTGCTGGTGGGCTTTCTGGTGGCCTTCCGTACCATGGGCTACCTGGTGCTCAGGTTCGGTCGAAGGGTGGCTGCTTGAAAAACAGCTACAGAAAACACTCATTCACTTCTTTTATCTCAATTGTAACTTCTGTAACTCTGCCTTGTTGTGCCAAGTGATGCCAAATCTTGCAGCATTTTTAGTACTATTTTCCAATTTTGTTCTTCCTATTTATCATTTGACATATCCTTCTTTTAACATTTCCTTTTTTGTGCTTTTTTGCCACTTTCACTGGTTAATTCCAGGCACAAAAGAGATTGTTTTCCATTATTATATTCCTGTTGGTTTTGGCTGGTTGGTTGGTTAGGTTGTGGTGTTCAATGCGTGGTTAACCTTTTTCTCCGATGTTCTCTCTTTACACTTTTGTATTTGCCTTTCTCTTTTTCTTCTTCTGTTTTTGTACATGCAAATCACCCACTTCCTTTGTGAGCTGTACATACCTCTCTCTCTCACTCTTTTAATTCTGATGCAAATCATCTCTTTCTCCCTCTCCGTTCGAGCATCTAAAACATGTAACCAAGCATGAAACAAGTAGTGACTCCACTCAACTGGTAACACTTTCAAACTGGGAAACACTGGTAGCGGTAGACAACACACTGATAGAACAAACATTTTCTCGTACAAACACACACACATAGACACATTGTCCTAGACCAATTTCCTTTTTCTCCGCCCTAAACCCATAACTTAATGTTTCCCCGCCTCTATCTACAACTTCAAAAACTACTACTACTACTCCAACTCCTAATAATAATAAATAGAGCCAATAAAAATAATAAAGTCATCATGCACTCTCCTCATCATCCTCTCTCACTGAATATAATTCATTTCATGCCGAAGTGCAACGGGGAGAGGGGAGGACAAGACAACAAAGGAAGACGATGAAGATGAAGAAGACACATTGCAATAATTGAAACGTCAGAAATCAAAGGAGCGCGAACGCGTGCGGGCTAGCTTTCCGATGAACGAACGAACCAACGAACAAACGAAAGAGAGAACGCGCCCCAGCAATTGCACTTCCACTGCAATTGACATTGATTCGGCGGCGGCAGTGGCGGCAGATGCGGCTCTTGGCGGCGGCGGCAGCGGCCACTTGAAGCCACTTAACGAGAATGGCGGCAACAGCAACAGCAACAGCAGCAGCAGCCGGCTTGATTGATAGTCGCTGAACAAAAGTTCCAGCAACAGCAGCAGATGAAATGCAACTGAAACATTCACCAACACCAGCAGGACCTACTGCTGCGAACAAGATGCGACCATGTGTGTGGTGGTGGTGGTGGTGGGCACCAAAGGAAGGCAGGAAAGCTAGCGAGGCATTGAAATGAACAACCAGCACCAGCACCAGCAGTCGCCGAAGTTGGTTGAAACAAATTTTTCTTTATTATCAAGCCGACGGCCACTGCTGCTGCTGCTGTTTTTCTGGTAGGACAGGCACCACCAGTCTGTGTAGTACTCTCCAGGCGCCACTTTTTCATCTTTTTCTTCTTCTTCTTGACTTCACCACTTCTCACGCACTCATGAACACACTCAGACAGAGAAGAGTGCCACTAAACTGTAGCAGCTGTCCACAGCGCCAGCAGCAGCAGCATCCTCTGATGCGGCCGTCTGCTAGCCGTTAACCGTTTTTATTCTCCAACAGCAGCAGCAGCAGTGATGTTTATTTTTACAGTCGCGGCTGGTCCTCTTCTTCTTCATCATCTTTTCAGTTCGGTTCTTCTCAGCACGTTCACGCTGTGGTGATTCTGTGTGTTTGCACACAGCAAACTGCCATTGCCATTGCCGTTGCTGCTGCTGCTGCTGCGACAGTCGTCCACGAAGTCAAAGATGCGGTGGCATCGCTTTGTCTACCACCAGCACCACCACTTTGGCGACCATTTGTCTTTCAGCAGTCAGACAGTCGACGACGACGACGGCAGCAGCGGCAGCAGCAGCAGAGCATATTCCTCGTTCATCAAAATCTCCCGGGACCTCCACCACTGTGGTCGTCGTCGTGGTCGCCATCGATTTTTGTTCTTGCTCAAAGAGCGGCCATTCTTTAGTCACTTCTTCTGGTTAGTGTGTTTCGTGTTTTTTGTTCGCACTGAATCTGCACGGCAAATATTGCCTCACTGTGTTAGGCAATATTCACTGTGCGTTTCATTGATTCAGTTCGTGGCAGAGGAGAATGATGTTTGCAAGATCTTCTTTGTCTGCATTCTCTTCGTTGAAAGTGAACGTGAACGTGAGAAAGTGTAAACACACAGCAAACTTTGTTTTCTTTTTCTATTACAGTTATTGCTCTTTGTATGATTCTCTGAAACAGTTCATCAGTCAGTCAGTTCTTCTTCTGACGGCACCGTGGAAGGTCTAAGAAGAATAAGGTAGAAGAAGTGCTGGCGACGATGGAGGAAGCAGAACTTGGCAACGGTGGTGTTGCTGCTGGCATCACCAAGATGACCATGACTGACAATGGACAGCTGAACAACAACAATTGCACCAGGACAGCGAGTTGTCCCACAAACAGCTGGTCACCAGCGGCCAGGTTTGTTTATGGTACTCGGTTTTAGTAATCCTTTTTATCCTCCAAACTTTTTTGACTTATTTTAAACTGCAGAAGCAAACGTCCCCCCGTTTTTTCCCTTCCCGCCAAACTCTGCCTCCTGCTTGCAACTTTCATCATTCTGGTTCTCCTCTTTTTGCTGCTCTGGCCAAAACTGAATCCGGAATCACCTCATGACTACAACATCATCAACTCAACCACCACAATCGCAAACTCCACTAGCAGCACTAAAACAACTCCCAACAGCCAGTTCTGCCTCAGCCGGGAGTGCATTCACATCGCCTCCACCATCCTCGATCGCCTCGACGCAGAGGCGGACGCCTGTGATGACATGTACGCCTTCGCCTGCGGCAACTTCATCGCCTCACAGGACGTCCCTGAGGACTACTACGCACGGAATCTGCTGCAGGAGATTCAGGAAGGCGTCTTCGTAGAGATGAAGCACTACTTTGAGGAGCCTGAGCCTGAAACGGAGGAAAACGCCACAACAGCCACCACTTCTGAGCACCACATTGTACAGATCAAACGTCTGTACAACAGCTGTATGGAAGCTGAGGCCACATCTTCTTCTTCCTCCTCCTCCATCGACGGCATCCTGCTGGACTCATACGAGTTGGGTGGCTCCAGCATCGCCTCACTGGCCAGCAGAGGGCCCCTGGAGGCGCTATACCGCCTCATCATTCAGCTGACCGGAGTTGAGTGGCCGGTGCTCGGTGGCGACTTTGGAAACGGGAACGCCTCCTCCACGCCGGTCCCTCCTCCAACGTTTGCCGAAGCGGGCGGCCCGGACGGCTTCAGTCTGGAGCAGCAGCTCGCCCTGCTGTACCTCTACCAGGTGCAGCCCTTTTTTCAGTTGTTTGTGGCGCCGCATCGGAACACTTCAACTTATGCTTTGCATGTAAGGTCAAATATGAGTAGTTTTTGGCACCTTGTCTACCCTTTTTTCACCTCAGATCTTCCCCGGAAGCACGGTGATGGAGCAGCTGCACTTTAGCATCGCTGAAGGCAGGCACAGCAGCTCGGCGGCAGCAGGAAACAGCGGTGAGAACCTCGATAATAACGGCAGCAGCAGCAGCAGCGGCACAGTGACCATCTCCGAGGCGCAGTCGGAGCTGTACAAGAGCTTTCAGCGAGAGGTGATCAAGGCCTTCCTTGCTGTGACCAAGAACCTGATGGTCACTGAGATTGACGCCCAGATGGAGGCCATTGACGAGCAGCTCGATGAGATGTTCGCCTTTGAGATGGAGCTGGTTAATGTGAGTAACTCGGGCAACAAGGATTGTTAATCCTCAAAAACAATCCCCTTTTTTCTGCATAGATCACCAAAGACATTGCCCAGGCTGAGAATGCTGCCGCTGCTGCAGCAACTGCCTCCACCACCACCACCACCGAATCAAACAACTGCCTGCCCGTAGTTTGGTTCAATCAGTCGGCTGCTGAAGAGGTGAAAGCGGGAAACCTTAACTTTACCGAAGACTTTGACCCCTGTGCTCCCTCTACCACAACTCCTTTTTCCACCTCCTCTTCATCGTCCTCTTCAGCAGAAACCGAAGCAGAGCGAGCCTCCTCCTCCGGTGGGCAGCCACAACTTCAGCTGAACCCTGCTCTCTTCCTCAACGTCTCTGTCGATGAGCTAGAAGCGGACTTTAACGACTCCTTCAGCTGGTCCGCCTTCTTCCGGCACGCCCTGCAGGAGCCGGCCAATGTGACGCTGACTGACGCACTGATTCACAGTCACGAGTACCTGCGCTCGCTGGTGGACCTGCTGGCTAGCAGCAAATACAGCGACAACAGCAGCAGCAACAGCAACAGTAACAGCAGCAACAGAGAAGACGATCTGTTTTCAGCTTTCTTCAAAGAACCACCAAAAAGAAGGCAGCGGTCGTACAGCCGCCGTACGATCAACAACTACCTTGGCTGGGCGACCGTCGCCAAGTACATGCCCTACCTGGGAGCGGCCTTTCGCCACCTGTCCGCCGACTTTCAGGCCAAGTCGGTGGCGGTGCCCGTGGTGACGGCCAGTGGATCAAGTACATCGGAAACCCAGGCAAACACTAATGATTCAGGGGGTGGTGACAGCTCTGGAGGAGGCGGTGGAGGGGGCAATCCTTCCGGTTTCAAGTTCTACAACAGCCGCTGGAAGCAGTGCGTCTACATCGCCTGCGAGTCGCTGAAGGTGCCCGCCATTTCGCTGTACATCAGCCGCCACCGCCCGCCCGATCAGCTGGAGCGGCTGGGCGAGCGCATCGGCGACCTCATTGAGCGCATGAAGCGGGCCTTTCTCGCCGTCATCGACCGCCAGCCCTGGCTGGGCCGGTGGCCGGCGGTGAGGGCGGCGCTGAAGCGGCGCGTCGCCTCCATCAGCGCCAACATCGGCGTGCCGGAGCAGCTGCGCAACGGCAGTCACGTGGAGGCGCTCTACCGGCGGCTGGAGGTGAACGCCAGTGCGGAGCTGATCAGCAACGTCTTCGCCATTGCCCGCCACGAGTCGGTGCTGGAGGCGAGGAAGCTGCTGGAGGCGGTGGTCTCCCCCGGTGGGGAGTGGCTCTTTCAGCCACTCGATGCGAACGCCTTCTACGACTTTACCTCCAATGATATCAGTAAGAGGGAGTGTTGAGATGACAAACGATGATGATAAGCAAACCATTGTTTTTCTTCAGTCATACCGATCGGCATCGTCCGCAGTCCCCTCGTCACCGATCACATTCCCCGGTACCTCGAGCTGCCCTTCCTCGGCATCGTCCTCGGCCACGAGATTGGCCACTCAATTGACGTCAACTCGAGGAAGCACATGGCCGAACAGGGCGGGCCAGGCTCTAATTTGGAGGCGGTCGCAGCGAGGCTCCTCCTGGTGAACCAGTCCGCCTTTGGGGGCGTGTACAAGCGCAAGGCGCAGTGCTTCTCAGAGACCTTCTCACGTTTTAAGATTGACGAGGCGGACAACACTAATGTAAGAAAGAGAAAGCGTTTTGCTGTTGATGACAAATAAAAATAACTCCCCTTTTTTCCTAGGTGAACGGAAACGCCACCCTCGAAGAGAACATCTGCGACTTTGCCAGCTTCCAGACGGCGTACTCCATTTTCCGCTCACTGGTGGAAGAGGATTCTGTCGAAGAGCTACTTCCCCTGCCCGGCCTGGGCGCCTACAGCACCGAGCAGGTCTTCTTCATTCGCTACGCGCAGCTGTGGTGCGAGGTGGCCACCCGAGAGGGTCACCTGAAGAGCTTACAGGACAATCACAGTCCAGGGCGGTTCAGGGCCAATGGAGGTAAGGAAAAGAAGCTTAGTTTAAACCGTTTCTAAAAACCTTCCACTTTTAGTGCTCATGAACAGCCACTCCTTCTCGAGGGCGTTCAACTGCTCGTCGACCGCTCGGATGAACCCGCCCGAAAAGTGTGACCTCTGGTCTGCAGGACACTGATCTTCCTTCTCTCATTTGTTCATTTGTTTTTGTTGTGTTTTTGCTATCATCATCATCACTTCTCCTTTTCTACTTTGTATCAATTTCTATCCACTTCATCTTCATCTTCTCATTGATCTTCTTTCCTCTAGTCCTTGCTTAAAACAAACAAATACAGAACGGGAATCAAACAAACAGAATCCGAGACATGGCATTTGTTTGTATTTGTTAAATAATGTTATATTCAAAACTCAAAAAGTAATAATAATCAGTGAAGTTCTCCTTCTCCTCCTTCTACTCCATTTCAAGACTTGGAAGGAGAGGGGAGTTCATTTAGACACTCAAAAATAATAAGCTACAGATTCGACACTTTTATACATCCACCTCAGTATCTCACTTGCGCAGCGCCATCTGCAGAAAGGATCGATACGGGGGCGTCGCCTGCTTCTGCGCCTCCGCCCGCTCCTTCTCCGCCTCGGCCAGCTTGCGCTGGTTCTCGCGGAAGGCCTCCAGGGGGTCGTCAAACTGCGAGTAGTAGCGAATCACCTCCCTCACGTCCTGGCCCTTCTCATTGCTGAGCGCCATGAGGAAGTTGGCCAGGTCGTAGAGCGTCCGGTCGTTCTCCGAGTCGCCGTCCCACTTCTTCAGCTTCAGGCAGTTGTCCGGGTTGAGGGCGCAGGCCTTGTCGTTCCAGTCGACGTGGATGACGGTGCGCAGGTCGCGGTTCAGGCAGTTCAGGTCCTTGATGTGGACGCCGTTTTCGTAGCGCGTCGAGTCGCGAAACAGCCGGTACATGATGTAGCCGTTCGGGTCGAGGCTGTTGAGCAGGGGGAAGGCGGTGAAGCCCTGCTCGTGCGTGTAGATCACCAGCTCAAAGTTGGCCGAGGTGGCGCACTGGTGGAGGAAGTAGTCGACGAAGGGCCGCTTCTTGAAGCGCCAGCCCGTCTTGTAGGTCCACTCGGGGTGGACGAGCACGCCGGTCATCTCGAGGACCAGCGTGTAGGGCGGCTGGTAGTAGGGCGGCGGCAGGGGCGGCGGCAGGAGCAGCTCCCGCGTCGGCTCCTTCAGCACCTTCTCGTAGTGCATGAAGGTGGCCCAGGCGCGGTAGGCGTACTGCTGGACGAAGGGCAGCTCGCTGAACTGGTCGGCAATTGGCTGGCCGGTGGCCGGGTCCACCTCGGGCTGGCCCCAGTTGAAGAAGGCGTACAGCGTCGAGCCGGAGAAGGCGACGATCATGCCCATCAGCGTGTACTTGGTGAACTTCTTCTGGCGGGCGCGCTGGCGCTCCTTCTCCGCCGCCTCCTCCTCGATCTTCGCCTGGTCTTCATCGGACTTTGGGGAAGAGGATGAGGACGAGGATGACGAGGATGACGATGATGATGATGATGGTTGAGAAGGAGGAGGTGGTGGTGTTGTTGTTTGTGACGACTGGGACTGGGCTGCCGCATCACTGGAAAAGGGGCGCACTGCCAGACCCGAGTGGGTACACGTTCTGAGGCCTCGCTGGAAGCTCAACAATTGCGTCAGCGACTGGCGCGGTAGCTGCAGAGCCGGCACTTTCTGCTGAGGGTGGTGATGGTGGCAGCCGGTACTGCTGCTGCTCTGGACGAGCTTGCTCACCAGGCATGACACACTTCGAGGGCCAAGTTTGAGCAGCATCGTGGCGGCCTGGTAATGGTGGTGGTGGGGGTGATGATGTCTTCAGCTGGTTTTCTTCTTCAAGGCTCTTCGACCGATGTTTTCATTGGCGGTGCATCGCCGCTTCTGTGCTTACTGTCGCTGCATTTCTCTGCAGATCACGTTTTGCGGGCACCGGTCGTAGAAGACGTGGCTGTTACGTAGACTTTGAGTTTTAGAAAGACTCGAAAAATCTCAATGAGGATTTTCACCTTCTCTACCACCACGTCAAAGAAACGGTACACCAGAAGGTAATTTAAATAAGTTAAGTTTAATAAGAATAAGAATAAGAAGAAAAAAGACTCTTAAAGGATAGAAAGAGCAATGTACAAAAGTAGGCAACTAGGAAATTGAGGTGGTGAAGGTATTTACAAGAAGAAGAAGAAAAAAGATGAATACTTGTAAAGGAGAGAGCGAGAGAGGATGTGATGGCAGTTAGAGTTCATCCTTCTCAGCGCCGCCGGCCTCACCGCCCGGGGGTGGCTGCTGGCCGCCCTCGGTGGCGTACAGCTTCGAGATGATCGGAGTGACGGACTCCTCGAGCGTTTTCTTGCGGGCCTTCAGCTCCTCGGAATCAGCCTCACCGTTGGCGTCGAGCCTACGCAAAAACAAAGCAAAGGGTTGGTTAGTTCACAGCTGTTTATAAACACACGTCAACACTTTGACTACTTACCACTTGATGGTCTCATCGACGGCATCCTCGATGGTCTTCTTGTCATCGTCGGAGAGCTTTCCACCGAGCTTCTCCTTGTCGCCGATCTGGTTCTTGAGCGAGTAGGCGTACGACTCGAGCTCGTTCTTCGCCTCAACCTTCTCCTTCACCTTCTTGTCCTCGTCGGAGAACTTCTCTGCGTCCTTGATCATGCGCTCAATGTCCTCAGGGGAAAGGCGGTTCTGGTCATTGGTGATGACAATCTTTTCCTTGTTGCCGGTGCCCTTGTCCTCAGCGGTAACCTTGAGGATACCGTTGACGTCAATCTCAAAAGTGACCTCAATCTGGGGGACGCCTCGGGGTGCAGGAGGAATGCCGGTCAGGTCGAACTTGCCAAGCTGGTGGTTATCCTTGGTCATCGGTCGCTCGCCCTCAAAGACGGAGATGGTGACGGTGTTCTGGTTGTCAGCAGCGGTACTGAAGATCTGCGACTTTTTGGTGGGGATGACGGTGTTTCGGGTGATCAGTTTGGTCATCACACCGCCGACGGTTTCAATGCCCA
>JAALOO010001064.1_pt1 | contig 20802 bp, 21 predicted proteins | sample 7257641 | NCBI WGS metagenome assembly JAALOO01 (sample SAMN14085613, study PRJNA598686) | mite metagenome | biome: ENVO:01001000; feature: ENVO:01001002; material: ENVO:01001226; isolation source: single female mite from University of Michigan culture on fish food culture... ...
CTAGCGGGCGCTCCGTAGATGACGTTACCAGTGGTGTCCTGAGTCATCACAACACTAACTGTCACTAAAAATTATTTTTTATTAATTTTAAAAGTTTTTAATTATTTGTAAATTAATTGTTTTTTTAAAATGAAATTTAAATTTGTTATACTAAATTTAGTGTGTTTTCTTCAGTTTTTGTTGCTAATATGTAATAATTTTAATGATGTTGAATGCGTTAGTATGAAAATGATAGCGTCAACTAATGTTAGTGTTGTAGAAATTGGTCAGCCATTTACTTTAAAATGTAAAGTAGACAATTGGACGTTAGGAAAAAATGATTGGTTTTACGTAATATTTGGCTACAATAAAAGTAATAATTTGGGTGATTACGAAATACATAGTACGTGAAACAATTGTTAATTTTTATTTAAACTTAAATTTTTGTTTTTTAGTTCCAAATGTGACATTTCGTTTATATAACCAAGGTGAAAAACCCAAAATTTTTCAAGTTACACCACTAGAGCACACGTTTCCAAATTATTTAATTAGCATTACTCCAATGGTTGCAATCAGTACTGAATATTATTGTAACAGTAATAATTGGGGTGAAAATAGTCAATCAAACAGTGTTTTTGTTGCTGTTAACCAACCACCAACATCTCCAACGCCAACTTTAACAACACAATCTACAGTTTTTCAATCAACAGCTACTTTTCAACCAACTCAACCACCCAGCCCAAACTTAATTTTGACCAGCAACTCTAGTAGTATATCTCTAAACAAGCCTATTAATTTTCACTGCAATATTAACCATTTTAAGCAACAAAAAACAAAGTATCAAGTCAATCTTTTTAACAATCGAGATGGGCAGTTGGCCAGCTATGAAGTAGATGGTAAAGATGCTAAGATTTTAATTTTATTTAAAAACTAAAATTAAACTTTCATTTTTTGCAATGCAGCTGCAGGAAATTCTTTTTTCTCTGCAGGAGAAAACGAAAAGTTTTCCGCCCATCAGGGTATAGCTTCTGTTTTTCCAAATTTTGATTTTTTGATCACAGAAAAAGCGGATCGCAAATTAAAATACTGGTGTGCTTTGGTAGTTAATAACACCAAAGAATACGTTTCCAATTCTTGGCAATTTCAGGGACCTTTTGTAGAGTTCATTACTTCAACAAACACAGTAGGAGGACAGTCTGAGCACCGAGGAAAATGCTCAGTAAACAATTTCGCGCAACATGACTCAATTGAGTACCAAATACAGTTTGTCACTAGCCTTGGTCCTAACAGGTTTCAGGCAAACACGCTTGCATACTACTGGATCAAACGTATGTTTAAAAAACTTTTTACAATTTATTTTCAAATGTGTTTACACATTTTTTAATTTTTAAATTAGCCAACAAGAAAACTGAATTTGTGCACGAGCTTAACCTTGTTTCCTGGTCATCTATCCTTCACGGCGCCAATAATTCGTATCCTGATTTTGAAATTATTACTAAAATAAACACAAATCTGGTAGAGCACCGTAGTAATTATTACTGGTGGCAGTGTGTATTGGCCATTGGAAAGCCAAATGAAGTTAACTACCGAGAAATATATTCAGACACAAAACAACTGTTTTTTGACTTTTTAAACTAGTTGTGCAATGTTTAACTGATTTAAATAAAATTTAAAACTACAAAACATTACTAAAACTACAAAACAGTATAACTTTAAGTAATGCACTAATTAGTAAAAATGTGACTAAAGTAAAAATGTGTTTAATGATAAAAACAAAAGATATCTCATACAATATAAAAAGGATGTTTGCTGCACAAAAAACTTTTAACTTTCTTATTAAACAAACAAAAACAACGACAACAAAAATGCTACAAAAAGCACTAATTTTATTTCTTTTTGTTACTGTTAAAAGTCAAACAACAGTTGTCACCAAATCCCCTTCAACTCCCCCTTCTACTTCTCTTCCTCAACTAAACCTAACTAGTAACTCAAGCCAAATATACCTAAATGTTCCCTTTAAACTCACCTGTTCAATTGCCCACTTTAATGCCAGTGGAAAGCGGTACTCAGTCAACTACTACGACAGTCGAGACAGCCTGCTGGCTACCTACAAGGTCGATGGTAAAAATTTTCATAACAAATTAAAATTTAAAAGATCTAAATCTCTAAAATCAGCCACAGGAAAATCACTTCTCTCCGTTGGAATGAGCACGGACCTCTTTGCCCACCACGGTCCCCGGTCCTCCTTTCCCGCCTTTGACCTGGTGATCACCGAACGAACTGACCCTCACCAGCGGTACTGGTGCGAGCTGGAAGTTGAGGAAAAAGAGCATTCCACTAGCAAAAAATTATTCCAATCCAATTTCTGGGCCTTCACCGGCATCTTCGCCCACTTTAACACCACCTCAACGGTGCTAGTCAAAAACGGCGCCCAAATAGAGCGTCAAGGACGGTGCTCACTAACCGGGTTTGCAAAACACAGTGAAACCGAGTTCAAAGTCGAGTATCACTATTTCCTGAAGGCAAACGGCCACCGGGCACTCTTTGCCTACTACTGGCTCCAGCGTAAGCAAACTAAAATTTTTTTAATTTTTAAAATTAAAATTTTAATTTTTTTATCAGCCAACTCGACACCGGAGTTTGTCCATCAGCTCCACGGCGCGCCCTGGCAGTCCATCACCCCCGGCAACCTTACTACTTATCCGGACTTTGAAGTTATCACCACCACCACTTCAAGAGCTGGCACCACTGATGCAGACGATCACAATGAGTGGTGGTGTGAGCTGACGGTTGGCCGGTCGGGCCAGGCCACCTACCAGCGGATCAAGTCAAACGCCGATCGCTTTACTAAGAAGTAGTTTTAGTTTTAATTGAGATTTTGATGGCAATAAATAGTGGGAAAAGAAATTTTGGTTATTGCAAGCAGGCAATGAGTTTAAAATTTTTGTTTTGTGAATTTATTAAAATGGTTTTTAATTTTGTGATTTCCTTTTCAATGTGGCTACTGGTCACACTGCTGCTACTGATGACGACCAGTAGTAATAATGCAGTAGAAGGAATTAAAGTTATTGGTTCGACTAATGTCAGCACTGTGCATGTTGGCCAGCCATTCACATTCAGATGTGAAGTGACTGAGTATGAGCTGAATGATTATTTTTCAATATGGTTTTATTACTATATAACAAATATAACAAATAATAATTTTGCTGAATACATAATATCAGGTTCAATAACTTTGAATTTTTAAACTTTTGTGTTTATCAAAGTAAATGTAATTTTTGTAAAATTTTTTTAGATCCAAAATCAACAAACGCACAAACAAACTTTTATGATGACAGAAGTGACATAAGTAAAAAATATATTTCTCAAGTTCAACCACTAGTGCACCGTTATCCAACATATGAAGTCAGCATCACTCCAAAAACGGCATTCAGTGCTGAGTTTTATTGCAAATTTGTTAATGGTACCAAAGATTTGTTCTTTAACCACGTCCCTGTCACTGTAATTGAAAAAAATCAAACATTACCTCAACTAAATTTAACTACCAGCTTGAATGCTGTTCACCTCAACGAGCCGTTTACACTCACCTGTTCACTTTTTGATTTTGACCCGGTAAATAAAAACTACTCAGTCTCCTACTACAGTAGCCGTGACAGTCTTTTAGCTAGCTACAAAATTGACGGTAAGTAAATCACAAAAACACTTACAAATAACAATTACAAAAAATTTAATTTATAAATCAAACACAGCCACCGGCAAATCCTATCTTTTTGCCGGAGAAGACGAGTTGTTTTCCGCCCATCACGGACCGAGGTCCGTTTTTCCGGTCTTTGATCTGATAGTCACTGAAAGGGTCAATCGTCGCCTAGAATATTGGTGTGAACTGGAGATAGAGCAATCGTCAATCAGAAAGTACCAATCATCTCACTGGAAATCGTCAGGACTTTTTGTCGACTTTACAGCCATATATAACTCGACGACAGCTGAACACCAAGGCAAATGCTCAGTGGATGACTTTGCGCAGCACAGTTCAACTGAGTATAAAGTTCAATTTTACAGCTCTTTAGGGCCCAAAGTGGGAGGTGATAACCTACTGGCCTACTACTGGGTACAACGTAAGTTTTAATCCTGAAGCTCAATTTTTAATTTTAAAACTGCAAAATTATTTTTTATTAGCAAACGCTACGCCCGAGTTTGTACACGAGCTTCACCAGTCTCCCTGGACCTTCATCACCGCTGGAAGCAGCATTTTCTATCCAAACTTTGAGATAGTGGCAAGTGTTTTAGCTGGAAATGATAGCAGAGGGAAGCAGTGGTGGTGGTGCGTGCTGAGTTTTGGAGAGCAACATACACAAAGTTATCGACAAATTAAATCTAATGTGCAGCCACTTTAGCTAAAGTTTTTTTGATAACTGCAAGTTCTAATGATTTTTTATTTTACACGCTAAAAAATACTTTTTTTAAATACTTTAAATTGTGTTTAATTTTATTGATTTTAAAATGATTTATAATTTTGTGATTCATTTTTCAATGTGGCTACTGGTCACACTGTTGCTACTGATGACGACCAGTAGTAATAATGCAGTAGAAGGAGTTAAGGTTATTGGCTCGACTAATGTCAGCACTGTGCAAGTTGGTCAACCATTCACATTTAGATGTGAAGTGACTGAGTATGAGCTGAATGAAAATTTTTATATATTGTTTTGGTACACTACATTGAATACATATGTTGTTCGTTACATAATATCAGGTTCAGCAACTTTGCATTTTAAACTTTTGTGCTTATTAAAGTAATTGTAATTTTTGTAAAATTTGTTTTTAGATCCGAAATCAACAAACGCACAAACACAATTTTTTGATGACAGAGACAACAAAGATAAAGAATATATTTCTCAAGTACAACCACTAGTGCACCGTTATCCAACATATGAAGTCAGCATCACTCCAAAAACGGCATTCAGTACTGAGTTTTATTGCCATTTTTGGAAAAGTACCAAAAATATGTACTCTAACCACGCACCTGTCACTGTGACCGAACCTGTAACAACACCAACACCTTTACCAGTAACACCGTCAACACCAACATCTTTACCATCAACACCTTCAACACCGACACCCTCACCAATACCGCAAATAACACTGACCAGTAATGAGAGCACTGTTCACATCAATCATCCCTTTACCGTCACTTGCACAATTTCAAACTTTGAAAACTCGGGAAAAAAGTACCTAGTCAACTACTTTAACAACCGAAACGGACTGCTTGCCAGCTATGAAGTTGACGGTACTAAAAACGCCTAGGCAAATTAAAAACAACAAACAAATAATAAACAATCTTAAAACATTTTAGCTTCAGGCAGGGCGTACCTCTCATCTGAAGACCACATCAGCAGCGTCTCAGTTAACTACGGCACCAGGCAGGCTTATCCCGTCTTTGACCTGGTGGTTGATGAAAAAATTAACAACAAACTGAGCTACTGGTGTGAGCTTGCCGTACTGACTGGTGGCTCACCTGAAACCAAAAAGTACCAGTCCCCTACCTGGAAACCGAGTGGGCCTTTTGTTGATTTTACCTCCACGTTCAATAGCTCAAATTTGCAGCATCAAGGCGGATGCACAATTGATGAACTGGAAAACTTCTCAAAACTAGAGTACCAGGTGCTCTTTTACAGTGATTTAGGAGGGGATGCAAATGAAAAAAACTTGTTGGGCTATTTTACTGAAACGAGTGAGTAATTTAAAACTGCTTAAAATTAAAAATATTTTAATGATTTTTTTAAAATAATAGACAACAAATCTCAGTTCATTTACGAGCATCCCGCTTTTCCATGGATTTTTATTGCTCACGGAGCCAGTGTCTTCTATCCCAATTTTGAAATTATCACAAAAGTAAATGAAAATGATATTAAGAAAAATGGTAGCAACAGGTCATCGTGGTGGTGCGTTCTGAAAGTTGGGCAACAAGGGCAAGCCAACTATCGTCTAATTAAATCAAACAAAAATCCTCTTTAAAAATTTTTACAAAAGTTTAAAACTTAAATTTTTTAATTTTGTTGATTGATAAAACTTGCAGCTGTGTTGGAACAGTTGGTAATGGAAATTAAAACATTTGTACTACATTTTTTATAACCAAATCTATGTTTTAATAAATTAAAATGTAAGAGAATAATCTGTTTTCATAATGTTGAATACAACGCAAAGAGTGATCACAACTGCCCATAGAGCTTTGCCCCAATTTTTTCCCCATTCAAACAACAACAAGTTATACCTTTTTGGAAAGGTAATTTTAAATTAATACAACATGAAAAAATATTAGAGTGAAGAACCTTACAGTTTTCGAGATAATCGGGTCTAAAGTTGCCATTTCTTATGCATTTTGCTATATCGCTGCATCAGTCAGCTGTGGATGGTGTCGCCCTCTATTGAATCATTTTTGCTGATTTTTTTGTTTTATTGAAAACAATGCATTTTTGGAAACTTTGGACCCGATTATCTCGAAAACTGTAAGGTTCTTCACTCTAATATTTTTTCATGTTGTATTAATTTAAAATTACCTTTCCAAAAAGGTATAACTTGTTGTTGTTTGAATTGGGAAAAAATTGGGACAAATCTTGTGATCACTCTTTTAACCTAAAACTCAATTTTTTAATTGACAAACTATTACTTTGTTATAAATTAATGCAACTTTTGAGTTTGTGCATCAGCTTCACCTGTCTTTCTAGACCTTTATTAATGTTAAAAACAGAATTTTTTATCTAAACTTTGAGATAGTGGCAAGTGTTTTAGCTAGAAATGATGGCGATGGAAAGCAATGGTGGTGTGTGTTGAGCACTGCAGAGCAACAAACACAAAGTTATCGACAAGTTAAATCTAATGTGCAGTTAATTTAGTTAAAGCTTTTTTGATAACTGCAAGTTTTAAAAATTTTTTATTTTACACGCTAAAAAATAAAGCTTTATTAAGCATAGTTTAAATTGTGTTTCATTTATTGATTTTATAATGATTTATAATTTTGTGGTTCATTTTTCAATGTGGCTACTGGTTACACTGTTGCTACTTATGACAAACAGTAGTTATAATGCAGTAGAAGGAATTAAAGTTATTGGCTCGACTAATGTCAGCACTGTGCAAGTTGGTCAGCCATTCACATTCAAATGTGAAGTGACTGAGTATGAGCTGAATGAAGACTTTGAAATATGGTTTTTTTACAGTATAACAAATAGTTATTTTGCTGGATACAGAATAACAGGTTCAGTAACTTTGCATTTCTGAACTTTTGTTTTTATAAAAATAATTGTAATTTTTTGTAAAATTTGTTCTTTAGAACCAAAATTCACAAACGAAAAAACAAATTTTTTTATTTATTATTATAATGATATTCAAAAAAATATTTCTAAAAAATATATTTCTCAATTACAACCACTAGTGCACCGTTATCCAACATATGAAGTCAGCATCACTCCAAAAACGGCATTCAGTACTGAGTTTTATTGCAATTTTTTGAATGCTTCTAAAAATTTGTACTTTAACCACGTTTCTGTCACAGTATATGAAAAAAATCAAACATTTCCCCAATTAAATATGAATAGCAGTTTAAGTGCTATTCACCTCAACGAGCAGTTTACACTCACCTGTTCACTTTCCGATTTTGACCCGGTAAATAAAAACTACTCAGTCTCCTTTTACAGTAGCCGTGATAGTCCTTTGGCTAGCTACAAAATTGATTGTAAGTAAACTAACAGAACAGTTAAAAAACAATTTAACTTATAAATCAAAAACAGCCACTGGCAAATCCTATCTTTTTGCCGGAGAAGACGAGCTGTTTTCCGCCCATCACGGACCGAGGTCCGCTTTTCCGGTCTTTGATCTGATAGTCACTGAAAAGGTCAATCGTCGCCTAGAATACTGGTGTGAGCTGGAATCGATAGAACAATCGTCAATCGTGAAAAAGTACCAATCACCTCACTGGAAATCGTCAGGACCTTTTGTCGACTTTACAGCCACAAACAGCTCGACGACACCGACTGAACACCGAGGCAAATGCTCAGTGGATGACTTTGCGCAGCACGCCTCAACTGAGTATAAAGTGCAATTTTACAGCTCTTTAGGGCCCAAGGTGGGAGGAGATAACCTACTGGCCTACTACTGGGTACAACGTATGTTTTTTAATCTTTAAACTCAATTTTAATTTTTAATATAATGTGCAAAATTGCAAAATTTTTTTTATTAGCAAACGCAACGCCCGAGTTTGTACACAAGCTTCACCAGTCTCCCTGGACCTCCATCACCGCTGGAAGCAGCATCTTCTATCCAAACTTTGAGATAGTGGCAAGTGTTTTAGCTGGAAATGATAGCAAAGGAAAGCAGTGGTGGTGGTGCGTGCTGAGTTTTGGAGCGCAACATACACAAATTTATCGACAAATTAAATCTAATGTGCAGTCACTTTAACTAAAGTTTTTTTGATAATTGCAAGTTTTAATGATTTTTTATTTTACACGCAAAAAAATAAAACTTTATTTTAAATGCTTTAAATTGTGTTTAATTTATTAATTTAAAAATGATTTTTAATTTTGTGATTCATTTTTCAATATGGCTACTGGTCACAGTGTTGCTACTGATGACGACCAGTAGTAATAATGCAGTAAAAGGAATTAAGGTTATTGGCTCGACTAATGTCAGCACTGTGCATGTTGGTCAGCCATTCACATTCAGATGTGAAGTGACTGAGTATGAGCTGAATGAACAATTTGGAATATATTTTTATTACAATACAACAAATAATTTTTTTGCTGAATACATAATATCAGGTTCAATAATTTTGCATTTTTAACTTTTGTGTTTATTAAAATAATTGTAATTTTTGTAAAATTTGTTTTTAGATCCAAACTCAACAAACGCACAAACAAACTTTTATAATGAAATTGACAACAATAATAAAAAATATATTTCTCAAGTACAACCACTAGTGCACCGTTATCCAACATATGAAGTCAGCATCACTCCAAAAACGGCATTCAGTACTGAGTTTTATTGCCATTTTTGGAAAAGTACCAAAAATATGTACTCTAACCACGCACCTGTCACTGTGACCGAACCTGTAACAACACCAACACCTTTACCAGTAACACCGTCAACACCAACATCTTTACCATCAACACCTTCAACACCGACACCCTCACCAATACCGCAAATAACACTGACCAGTAATGAGAGCACTGTTCACATCAATCATCCCTTTACCGTCACTTGCACAATTTCAAACTTTGAAAACTCGGGAAAAAAGTACCTAGTCAACTACTTTAACAACCGAAACGGACTGCTTGCCAGCTATGAAGTTGACGGTACTAAAAACGCCTAGGCAAATTAAAAACAACAAACAAATAATAAACAATCTTAAAACATTTTAGCTTCAGGCAGGGCGTACCTCTCATCTGAAGACCACATCAGCAGCGTCTCAGTTAACTACGGCACCAGGCAGGCTTATCCCGTCTTTGACCTGGTGGTTGATGAAAAAATTAACAACAAACTGAGCTACTGGTGTGAGCTTGCCGTACTGACTGGTGGCTCACCTGAAACCAAAAAGTACCAGTCCCCTACCTGGAAACCGAGTGGGCCTTTTGTTGATTTTACCTCAACTTTCAATAGTTCAAATTTGCAGCATCAAGGCAGATGCACAATTGATGAACTGGAAAACTTTTCAAATTTAGAGTACCAGGTGCTCTTTTACAGTGATTTAGGAGGGGATGCAAATGAAAATTTGCTTGGGTATTTTGCTGAAACGAGTGAGTAATTAATTTATTGTTTAAAATTAAAAATATTTTAATGATTTTTTTAAATTACAGACAACAAATCTCAATTCATTTACGAGCATCCTGCTTTTCCATGGATTTTTATTACTCACGGAACCAGTGTTTCCTATCCCAATTTTGAAATTATCACAAAAGTAAATGAAAATGATATTAAGAAAAATGGTAGCAACAGGTCATCGTGGTGGTGCGTTCTGAAAGTTGGGCAACAAGGGCAAGCCAACTATCGTCTAATTAAATCAAACAAAAATCCTCTTTAAAAATTTTTTAATTTTTGTTGATTGATAAAACTTGCAACTGTGTTGGAACAACTGTTAATAAAAATTAAAACATTTGTACTACATTTCTTATAATCAAGTCTATGTTTTAATAAATTAAAATGTGAAGGGATTATCTGCTTTTTTACTATTGAGTTACAACGCAAATTTTAACCTAAAACTCAATTTTTCAACTGACAAACTATTACTTTTCTATTAGTTAATGCAACTTTTGAGTTTGTGCACCAGTTTCACCTGTCTTCCTGGACCTCTATCAATGTTAGAAACAGAATCTTTTATCTAAACTTTAAGATAGTAACAAGTGTTTTAACTAGAAATGATGGCAATGGAAAACAGTGGTGGTGTGTGTTGAGCATTGCAGATCAACATACACAAAATTATCGACAAGTTAAATCTAAAGTGCAGTTAATTTGGCTAAAGTTTTTTTGATAACCGCAAGTTTTAATGATTTTTTATTTTACACGCTAAAGAATAAAACTTATTTTAAATACTTTAAATTAATTTAATTTATTGATTTTAAAATGAGTTTAAATTTTGTGATTCATTTTTCAATGTGGCTACTGGTCACACTGCTGCTACTGATGACCAGTAGTAATAATGCACTAGAAGGAATTAATGTTATTGGCTCGACTAATGTCAGCACTGTGCAAGTTGGTCAGCCATTCACATTCAGATGTGAAGTGACTGAGTATGAGCTAAATGAATATTTTCAAATATTTTTTTATTACAATACAAGTGGAAATGTTGCTAAATACGTAATATCAGGTATTCAATAACTTTGCATTTTTAAACTTTTGTGTTTATTAAAGTAATTGTATTTTTTGTAAAATTTGTTTTTTAGATCTAAAATCAACAAACGAACAGACAACATTTTATGATACCAGAGGTGACATTAATAAAAAATATATTTCTCAGATACAACCACTAGTTCACCGTTATCCAACATATGAAATCAGCATCACTCCTAAAAAGGCATTCAGTGCTGAGTTTTATTGCAATTTTTATCAACCGGGCAAAACAGATTTGTACTTTAACCACGTCCCTGTCACTGTAACTGCCAACACCTCAACATTACCGCAAATAACACTGACCAGTAATGAGAGCACTGTCCACCTGAATCATCCTTTCACCGTTACCTGCACAATTTCAAACTTTGAAAACTTGGGAAAAAAGTACTTGGTCAACTACTTTAACAATCGAAACGGACTGTTAGCTGGCTATGAAATCGATGGCAAGTAGACAAGTTTTTAAAATGTAAACTAAACCATATTCCGCACAGAATCAGGCAAAGCTCTCCTTTCTGCTGGCGAGTTTGAAAACGTCACAACTCGTTTCGGCGTCAAATCGACCTTTCCTGCCTTCGACCTGGTCATCACTGAAAAGGCTGACCGAAAGCAAAACTACTGGTGTGAACTGGTGGCCAGTGTTGACCTGAACAAAAAGTACCCATCACCAAACTGGAAATTCAGCGGACCATTTGTTGATTTTATCTCCACCGGAAACGGAACAACTGAACAGCGAGGAAAGTGTATCATTGATGACCTTGAGCGGTACTCTGAGCTAGAGTATCAGGTACTTTTTTACAGTGATCTAGGACCAAAAGTAGGTGAAAATTTACTAGGCTACTTTTGGCTAAAAGGTAAGCAAAGTTCAAAATGAAATAAAAAATATAAAAAATTGAACATTTTTTATGATAGACAACAAGGTCCTTGAATTTGCCTATGAACATCTTTCTCCTTGGACCTCCATTGCCCACGGCCCTGGTGTCGCCTATCCAAACTTTGAGATTGCTACCAAATTAAACAGCTCAGTGAGTGTCAACAGGTGGTGGTGCGTGTTAAACATCGGAGTGCCCGGACAGACGCCCCTCAAACGACCGATCAAATCAAACTTGCAACTACTTTAAAATTTCTCTTTTCTAACATTGACAAAACTTATTCTTTTTTTATTAAAATAATTTTTATTACAAAATTTATTATTTTTTATTTTAAAAAATTGCTCTCAACAAATCCCTCAAATTGTTTAATAGGACCTAAGTTCAGGTTACAGACATTGATAACTGGTGGCGCCGGACGCTCTTGAAACTATGATTCATCATTAATTGAGCCGGAGATTTTGATAGAAAAAAGTGTTGTTTTATTTAGGACAATGGATTACTAAAACAAACTATTAATTAGTAGCTATCAACATTTTAAATCAGACAAACAAGTACAAACATTGATAACAGCTGTCAAGTGTAATTGATATACAACAAATATTTTTTTTTTGAAAAACAACATTCTCTAAAATAAAAAATATGCTACAATAAAAATTTTACAAAAATTTAAAATGATTTTCAAAACGTTCATTTCTTTGTTTGTGTTCCTACTTTTGTTTGTTCTACATTTCAATAACAACCTGGCAAATGGAATGCGAATCACCACATCGACAAACGCCACCTCAGTACCGGTGGGCACGCCCTTCTTAATGCGCTGCGAAGTGACCGACCTGGCGGGCCCGCTGGGCAGTGCCGAGCTGAAGATCATCTTCTACTACAAACTAAACGGACAGTTCGCCACGTACACTGTGCCCGGTAAACCCATTAAAACCTAACCCTTTTTTTGCAAAAAATAATACAATCCCTTTCCACAGCATCAACCTCCTCTTCCTCTTCTTCAGAAAGATCGGCCACCTTTGAGCTGCTCCTCAACGACGGCGACCGGCCGTACCTCTCTCGGGTACAGCCGCTGGGGCACACCTTTCCCACCTATGAAATTAGCGTCACGCCCCGGTCGCTCTTCGCCACCGACTTCAACTGCTACTGGTCCTACAATGGGACGAGCAGCTTCAACTCCAACAATGTCCACCTGACGGTGACCGCCGACCCGTCGCCGCCGACGACGCCCACGCCCTCGGCGCTTCCGACAATTACGCTGACCAGCAATGAAAGTACCGTTCACCTGGGTGAGCCCTTCACCGTCACCTGTACGATTGTCAATTTTGTCCCCGGTGGGAAAAAGTACCAGGTCAACTACTTCAACACCCGAAATGGCCTGCTGGCCGGCTATGAGGTTGATGGTAGGAAAAAAATAGAGCATTTTTAAAGCATTTTTACATTTAAATCAATAAAAAAAAAAAATTTATCTGCTTAGAGTCAGGAAAATCGCTACTTTCCGCTGGCGAGTTTGACGCCGTCACCACTCGTTTCGGCAGCAGATCCTCCTTTCCCGCCTTTGACCTGGTGATCACCGAACGAGCTGACCGGAAGCAGACCTACTGGTGCGAGCTGGTGGCCGACATTGGGTTGAACAAAAAGTACCCCTCCCCTAGCTGGAACCTGACTGGACCCTTTGTCGACTTTACCTCAACCGGAGGAGGAACCACCGAGCAGAAGGGACGGTGCACCATCGACGAGCTGGAAAGGTACACCGAGCTGGAGTACCAGGTACTCTTCTACAGTGATCTAGGCCCCCGGTCAGCAGAGGATAATTTGCTTGGATTTTTCTGGCTAAGAGGTACAGTTTATAGCACAATTTGTAGCAACATTTTAAAAATATTTTGTTATATTTAAAAAAACTAGCCAACAAAGTTATGGAGTTTGCCTATGAGCACCTCTCCCCCTGGACCTCCATTGCCCACGGCCCTGGTATCGCCTATCCAAACTTTGAGATCGTCACCAAGCTAAACAGCTCCGTAAGCGTCAACAGGTGGTGGTGCGTCCTTAACATCGGCGTGCCCGGACAGCCGCCCCTCAAACGACCGATCAAATCAAACCTGCGATTGCTTTAAGCACCTTTTTTGTCTGATTGATAAAAAAACTTTTAATTGTTGGCTTAAACAGCAGGTAATTAAAAAAAGTAAAACACTTGTTTCACTTGTTTTTTACAATCAGGTTTTGTTGTTACATAATACTACTTTTTTTGTTTGCTAGCAATGTCGTCTAATAAAATGTTAAATGCACTTTTTCTTTTACTTAATTTTTCGCTTATCAATGGCATGAACATCACCGCCTCAACTAGCGTGAAAACGGCAACAGTCGGCCAGCCATTCACCATGAAATGCGAAGTAGGCAGTTTTAAACTGGAAAACGAACAATTTGACCTGTTCTTCGAGTACAAAATAAACGAAAACTTTGCCTACTTTGAAATACCAGGTAACTCTCTATTTTTTTAATTCTAAATCTTTTCTAAAACATTTTATTAGCATCAAGCAAACAGGCAAAATTCGGCCTAAACATCAATGAAAAGGACAAACCGTACATTGCCCATGTACAGCCACTGGAACACTACTTTCCAGTCTTTGAAATCAGCATCACCCCAAAGGCAGCTTTCAGTACTGAATTCTACTGCCAAGGCTACTCAACTAGTTCAATTAGCGTCTACTCTAATCAGGTCCACCTTTCAGTAATTAAAAGTCAACCCACAACAACACCTATTCCAACAACTTTACCTCCACCTCCACCGCCTAAACTAACTCTAACCAGTAATGAAAAAACAGTTCATCTCAACAAGCCCCTTACCATCACATGTTCCATAACTCAATTTGATGAGAGGGGAAAAGGATATTCAATAAAGTACTTTAGCAATAGAGATGGCCTGTTAGCTAGTTATGAAATAGATGAAAGTATTCAAAAATCAACATTTTCCGCTTCAAAAAGTACCAACTTTTCAGCCCACCAAGGGCGACGGTCAACTTTTCCCACCTTTGACCTAGTCATAACTGAAAAAGTTGATCGCCGGCAAAACTACTGGTGTGAGCTAGAGTCAGCTGGCAAAAAGTATTCATCACCTCACTGGAAAGCTGCTGGACCGTTTCTTGACTTTAGTACTTCAACAATCAAAAACGGAACTTCAACCGTACATCGAAGTAGATGTACAGTAGAAGACTTTGCAAAACACTCTGAACAAGAGTACCAAATTCTATTTTACAGTAATTTTGAGCTGGAAAAAAGGAACAATGAAAGCCTACTTGCCTATTACAAAATAAGACGTAAGTTCAAAACTTATTAAAAATTTTACAAAAACTAAAACCTTTTATTTCGGATATAAAAACAGCTCACAAAATACTTGAATTCATCAACGAGCACCCTTATTCTTCAAATTCTATTACCCACGGCTCAATTTTTACCTATCCAAACTTTGAAATAGTTACTCAATTTTCTAAAGTGGATGGCAACAAGAGGTGGTCCTGGTGGTGTGCACTTCGCACCGCCGACGCTGATAAGCGAGAACAGCTGTTTGAGTCAAACAGAGTGCCAGTACTTTAATTTAAATGCAAAAAACCGTACAATTATTTAAATAAAAGTTAAAAGAATGGCTCTGTACACTAGTATTTTTATTTTTTACTTTCTATTTTTTATTGGTCTTTGCACTTCAGAGTACACAACTTGTCGAACAGCAATCGGCCTTGGGTGACAGTGTGGTGATTAGATAATTACATAAAATAAACCGGCACAGTGATGACAGATAAACTAATGCACACTCACACACACAAAACGGCCTTTTTGAGGTTAAGTCAGTCAGCCAAAGCTGATCAACTAAAGCTATAGTGAGCTCTGTTTGAAAAAGAAATTACTTTTTCAGCATTCAGATTATCTCAGTCTGCCTGTTACTTCTCTCAAACAAGTTCACTTGCAAGTCTGATTTTAAAAGGTGTCAGCTTTTACTAAAATAAAGTGCAAAAAAAGAAGACAAAAAGTCATCAAAATCTTTCCACTTGAAAAAAATTATTACAAAATTAAACTATCAAAATGCAAAAACGAACCGACGTAACGGAAAACGATGTCGACAAGCTGCTAAGCGTCTTTGGCCAGCTAAACAGCTGCTCACTGTGGTCTCATGTGGAGCGAGAGGACTTTACCGTGCGGCGGTTTGAGTAAGTCTTTAAACTTTAAAAAATTTAAAAAAACTTAAAAAAACTTAAAATCATTCTTAACAAAAATCCATCCCTAGAATGGGCTACGTCAACGACATTGCCTGCTGTACACTAACTTCTGAAGCAAAGGCTCGTCTTCTACCTCGATTTCCAACCGACGCCACCGCCGTGGTCGTCAAGTTCTCCCCTCCAGAACTTTTCTTTGAGCAATCTCGCCTGGAAGTAGTCGCAAACAATACTATAATTTCTGAGCGAAAACTCAGCCCCCGGCTGCTGTACATTGACGAGAAGACGACCATCAATGAGTACATTCCGGTAAAAAAATAAAAATTTAAAATTAAAAAAACTTTTACTAAAAACAAACACAAAAAACAAAATAGTGCCGCAACTACGCCGTCGAGGATGACCTGGAGGAGAGCACCGTGAAGCAGGTAATTAAAAAAAGTTATTTTTAGAAACCTTTTTACAAGATCAACCAATTGGATTTTAATTTGTACAAATCTCTAGCTAGCCCGAGTCCTAGCCCAGTTCCATTCCCTCCAACCACCTGTTTCCAAAAACGGTTTCATAAAGTGGGAGGCGATGAACGAAAATCTAGGCAAGATTCCCGGCGCCGAGGCGGTCTGTGAAAAGCAGTTTTTGATCAGCGTTGAAGCTGATCCTGCCCTGAAGGCAGAGTACTGTAAGGGAAAACTTCTCTATAACAAAAAAAATTTAAAAAATTAACAAACTTTCCCAAACATTAGATGAAGTTTTCCAAGATTTGGACGTCGTGGCGGTGATGAGCGCCAACAAGCAGGCAATGGCGGAGGTCGGCTCGCCGCACGTCTTCTCGCACAGCGACTTTAATCGAGGAAATCGCCTGGTGAAGGAGGTGAAGGACGATAATGGAGTTACGATTAAAAAGGAAATTTATTTGGGTAACCTTTAAAACTTTTATGCAAATTATAACTAAAAAATTTTAATTTTTTTAAGTGGACTTTGACTACTCCACCTACAACTACCGAGGCTACGACCTGGGCCGCTACTTCAGCAACTACCGTCACACCGACGACATGTTCGGGAATGAGGACTTTCCCACGGATGAGCAGATGGGACTCTTTTTAAATGAGTACCGACTGGAGTGTGCCAAAGTTCAGGGGGATCACTATCTTAAGATGGAGATCAACTCTCTGGAGCAGCTAATCAAGGAGGCTAAAGGTGAGTTGAAAACAAAATTTAATTTAATTTTAATTTTTGTACCATTTTTCCTTTCTTTAAGTATTCCTTCTTAACGCTCTGACAATCGACTACTTCTTCTGTCTAATGATGTACAGCCTGAATCCGGCCGGAGAGAAAAAGGAGTACTTTTTGGTAATTTTTTGAATGAATTTTTTTATCTGCCTGATAAATCTAAAGTAATTTTTTTCTTTTGATCAGAAATCAGCCAAAAATCGGTACGCAGCTTTCAAAGAGATAAAGGAGCGCATCACCAAAGACGGAACGCTAAATTAAAAAACTGAAAAGGCATTTTTTGCTAAACAAAATATAGAAATCAAAATGTATAAAAATTAATCAATAAACTAAAGCTTTTACTTTTTTGATTAAAAAAAACCTAAATGCCAATCAAACAGATTTGCCAACATAAAAATTATTCTTCATATCGTCAGCATTATTTAGCGGCATGTTGATGAGCTTTTTTCGACAACAGCCAATTGATTAACCAGACATTAAAAGGGCCCTGATAAGTTTTGACAGCTGACTGGTCATCATCACCAGACTTTGACACATTGGCATATTATTCTTTATGGTTATAAAAGACACTGAATAGTATCTTTTTAGTACACTCATTATTTCAAGTTCAGCCAAAATAAAGTTCATTTTTAACAAATTTTTGTAAAAGTTAGTTTTATTTTTTCATTATTATTAGTTTTACCTGTAAAATGTTTTATCAAAAAAGTTTAAGTTTTATTTTATTGAATTAAAAAACAGTTTCGTTCACAGAAAAGTATTTGTATAATTTGCGTACACAGTTTCGTAGTAAAAACAGCGGTAAAAATTAAAGTTTTCAAAAAGTTTTCACTAGACTAGACACTAAACATCAACTAACATAAAATAACATTATTTTGCATTTTGTTTAAAAAAATGTCCTCATCACAAAGAAAAAGAGAGAAAAGGAAAGTAACCAGTTTTATGACAACAGCTTTTGGTCACCTAATAGATAAACTCTCATTTGCACTTGGAACCTTTTTGCGAGGAAAAAGCCTCACATCAAAGCAGGCAAATTTTGCTGACAACACAGTTGATAAAACAAATTGGACATCCTCAAAAGGAGTGGTGAAAAGAAATAAAAACAGAGGACAGAAGGACATGGAATAAGTGTTCCTACCTCAAAGCTTAGGGTCTGCTTCTAAAACGGCGAAACTTCGCCTCCCTCTTCTGCCGGCCTAGATGGGTGCCGATCCAACTTCCTTCCGGTCCGCTGGGGTCGCTGAGGACCGATTCGGCGCCGGTGCTCATTCCGGCGCCACCAGCGGTAGAATTTCCACCTCCTCCATTACCTCCACCGCCTCCTCCATCATCAGTCAGATCATCCGAAGAGCTGCTGCTGCTGCTGCTGAGCATCATCCGGGAACGAAGGTAGATCTTGGTGCTGAGGGACTTTTTCCGGCTCTTATAGGCCTGGTACTCAACTCGCCGGGGGCTAGTTCGCATCTTCATTACATTCGCCAGCTTAAAGAGAATGTCATCGACGGTGAGGGCGTCGCCCTCGAACTTGAGCGACTTGAACTCCCCAGAGCCGTTGTAGTAGACGAGTTTAAAGTAGTGGCGACCTAGGACTTGGAAAATAAAAACGTCGTTAAAATTAAAATCAAACTCCTCAAATTTTTCTCATTTTTTCCCTTACCCTCCATCTTCGCCCTCGGTATCACCTCACAGTCCACTACATCCTCCACGTCCATGTTGATGGCTTTCATCTGATTAAATCTCGCCCTTAGGCGATCGGCGAAATTGCTCGTCCAATTGCTGTGGCCACTTCCGCCGCCGTTTCCTCCGCTGCTGCTCGGACTTCGACCATAACTTCCTCCTCCTCCCGACCTGGGCGTGATCTCCACCTTCGTCCCGCTGATGCCCATCTCCACGGGCGTGTTGTACAGCTTGTGAACGGCATTCAGTTCAAAGGCCTGGTACAGGGGGGCCTCCATCTGGTCGAGCATATTTTGCGACCAGTCGCGACTTCGAAGACCTTTTCCTCGACCTAGAATTGTTGAGGTGTTTGTATAAGAAGATGAGGTGGGCTCATTTGTAGCTGCTGCTGAAGAAGAAGTGTCGAGACTATATAAAGCGATTGAAGACCGATTAGCCCGTAAGGTAGCCGCTGAAGCGTTGTGAAGGCCTGATTTGAAGAGCGATCCTAGAAGTTACAAAAGTTAGATTTTTTGAAATTAATTGACCAAGGTTTTTTCCCCAAACCTTTAAATGATCCAGTGCTAATTTCCTCGCCATCTTTTCCGGTACTGGGCAGTGCATCGGTGACGTCGAGCAGCTGCTGCCGGCTGTTCTTTGCCCCGGCCGCTTTAAAAGCCTCTTCTCGAGAGAGAATCTTCAGGGAGAAGGCCACCGCCTGGTGGCTGCTGGCCCTCGACCCGGTGGGCGTCTCCACGTATTCGGCAATCTTTGAGGAAAGTTCTAGGGGCTTTCCGGGCTCAGTGCTTAGCGTCAGGCGGATTCGACTGCCATCCAAGGAGGCTGAAATCGAGGGTGAAGTCGGCGAGGTGGGAGATTTTGGCTTCGAACTTCCACTTCCATTTCCTTCTTCAGCCGTTGGACTCAGCGGCCGTTGATGATGATGAGAACTTCCTCCATCAAGAGCCCGAAAGAGGTGCGGCCGTTTCTTCCGCACCTGCTCCACAATCTCCTCCAGGGTGACGGTCAGCGAGCTGAGGGTGATCTGCGAGAAGACCTGGTCCGGCTCAAAGTGCCTAAATCAAAAGAAAAAAAGGTTAAAATTAAACTCCCAAACTCCCAAACTCCAAAAACCCCAAAGCACACTTACACCGTCACCACTATATGCGTCTCCAGCTCCACCAGCGCCAGATAGGGAAACCCGTAGCGCTTAATATCATCCCCCGCCGTCAACGCCGGAAAGTCATTATCCACGTCGCCATTCTCCTCGGCAATCTTCAGCGCATAAGCGGTCGGATCCTCCTTCAGCGGGGGGCCCAGCTGAAGATGGGTATAGTTCCAGCAAATGAGGCCAATCAGGTCGGAGACTCGGGCGCTGGCCAGGACCACAACCTCGATCCAATCGACGCCAAAGGCGATGCCCGAGGAGGCAAAGTTCCGCCCTAGGCGCTTGGTGAAGTCGAGCTTTACGATGGTCTTCTTATCATCCTTATCAAACTTATCAAGCAGCTTATCACCAAACTGACTGCCCTCGAAGATCTTGAAGAAGATTCGAATCCGCTTCGTCGCCTCACCCTCACTGACCAGCCCGTTGAAGCGGGTGAACTTGTTGAAGGGATTGAGGGGCGCGGCGGGACTGGATTCAATCGCTAAGGTGAGGACGGATTTTCGGCGGTTTTGGCTGCTTTGAGCTGCAACTGATTTAGATTGTCGGCGATGATTTGTGGTGCCGGCGAAAGCTGAAGACCTTCTTTTAGTACCTTCTGAAGATCTGGTTGGCGACTTTAGCTGGGGAAGTTCCCCGACTGGGTCGTCGCTGTCCTGGCTTTCCGTCTTTTCCTGTTTGACCTCTTTTTGGTCAACTTTTTTATCGTCTTCCTGTTCTTCTTCTTCAACGACCAAAAATTCCTCATCTTCATCTTCTTCATTCGAATCCGTCTCTCCGGTAGGATCACCCTCGGGATTGTAGGGAAAGAGAAACTTGCGGTACTCTTCGGTTT
>JAALOO010001065.1_pt1 | contig 20798 bp, 13 predicted proteins | sample 7257641 | NCBI WGS metagenome assembly JAALOO01 (sample SAMN14085613, study PRJNA598686) | mite metagenome | biome: ENVO:01001000; feature: ENVO:01001002; material: ENVO:01001226; isolation source: single female mite from University of Michigan culture on fish food culture... ...
AGATTCAACTGCTCAATTTAGACCCAAAAATGACTTATTTTGGGCATTGCTCTTTATTAACTATGATTGGCAATAAAACATATTTTCAAAAAACAAATCAATTTAAAAACATTATATCACTAACTTGTTGGCAATATGAATTTTACAAAACAAAAATAAACACAATTACTAATTAATTATCAATATTATATTTTAAAAATATTTTTACTAATACTGAGTTAAGCGTTTAAAATTTAATTGCAAACAAACAAAAGTTGATAATAAAACAATTTTAACTGAAATGAAATTTGTTTTGAGAAGTACATAAATAAGTTTAAACACATTTTTGAGCACAAAAAAGTACAAATAAGTTAATGACAAATTTAATTAACATTAAACTTGAGTTTTCCGGTAGAGTTTATTAAAAAGTTAAGGTCATGCTGCAATTCTCTGTTGTGCGAGAAATATATTTTGACAAAATAAATTAGTCATCATTTAAAAAATACTGCTTAAAATGCAAATGCATATGATGCAAAAATGATGTAACGTTAGCATTGGCTTAGTTTGCAAATGTTTTCAGCTCAATTACTTTAATTCTAAGTTTAAATTAGTTCAAAATTTAATTTGCGTCCTCGTCTTAAATCACCAAGTTTGTCACCGAATTTGTTAGCAATAGTGGCAAAAAAACCTATACTATATTACTTCACAGTGAAAAACAACAGTGGGCAAGTAATTAGATAATAGCTTCATTGTCTGTTTTAATTTAATCAAAAGTGTTAATGGAGACTTATGGTAGTAAAACTAAAGAACAATAAATAGTTACAAAAGATTGACCAGAAAGCTGCTTCCGTTGTAATAGTTTTTAATGACTTTTTTATTTTATCAAACACATGCAAATGTCTCACAATGATTTGGTTATTTGCTAGCAAGCATTCACAGCCTGACAGTCTTACGCCGACTTTCCAGTTCAGTTAAAGCAGAATGTTTGCTAACAAGCAAATTGACAAGTGTTTCCGATCAAGTTTACACTTCTTATTGTTCTTTCATTGTTTTTCATTCGCCACATTGTTGGCTTCTAAACATAGACAAAACAGTTTCATTTACAACTAACAGTGACAATAGAGAAACGCACAATTACACGTTTTTTGTTTGCCATTACAGGTAATTTAACCAGTACAGTAAAATGAGCAGCAACATTTGTCTACCCGATGGTGGCGGATGCAGTTTGTTAATGAAAGAAACTGAAACTGGCCAGTACTGAGCATTGGTCTTTTACTTAGTGCATTTTCACTGAGCCGACTATGGCCGCATTTACTCAAACTCAATGGCTCATTGTGGAGGAAGCCAATAAAAACAAAAAGAGTGTTTGATGTACTGGCAAACGTGATGAGCAATAAAATGTGACTTTCACAGCCTGCTTCAATGTAGGTGTTAGTTCTTTGAAGATGTAGGGTGCACCTCAGTACAAACAAAGGAAAAGGGGTATCAGTCCTTTGTATGTAACTTGCACTGAAGTCACTTTCACGTGTAAGCGGAGAACAAGTGAGAAACCAACGCTTAAGAACAAAGGAAAAAATTTATCAACAACGAGAAAAAAGCACTTTTACGACACTGGACACTGGACAATCAATAGACGATTAATTGGATGCATCGAGTAAAAGCGGACGTAGGCGTACAGGGCGGACTTCTCGTCTGGCGAATATAAGGGGGTCCATTTGCATAACACCCTGATCTCCTTCGCACCGGCACACATTTTTCTCTCTTTGAAGAATCGCTCTTTTCTCCTTGTTAACTATCTCAAGGGAAGCGAGTAATGCGATCTACGGTGAAGCTATCTCCGCTTATATTAGGAGAAAGGCTGGCTGTTGAATGTCTGCAGCTCAACTGCAGTGCGGATGCCATGCACAAGTGGGACACTGTTTCCGCCGTCTCCGGTGTGTCTGTTTGCTCAACATTTTTTACCAGTTTTTCTCGCCTTTACCGGCCAGACATATAGCACACCGGTTAGAGGCATCAGCAGCACTTGTAGTTGAAACCTCATCGCCACATCTGAACTTGATCACCATTTCCTTTCGGCATTTGTCACTGTGTTTATCTTCCCGCTGGTCTCCACTTGCCATCTGACCATCAGCATGCCCCGTTGCTGTGCGCCCAGCTACTGCAACAGTCATCATCAGCTGCTCTGCTGTTGCTGCTGTAACACTCTGCAGATCCCCTTGGATTAGCAAAGTGAAGACGACCACTAAAGCAGCCTCTGTCTTGCTAGCTCTCTTTATTAAATCCAACTTATAACCACCCTAACCAGTTTGCAGCAGTATGCCGCCACTTTATTTTCCATTTTCTACATGGAAACAGTACCAACGGTGATGACGCTTTTCCGAATTTGCCACTGTTACTCTTCCCCTGACCAGCAGTTTGAGTCGGCAATTTACGATGGATTCTATTGTGCATCTGAAGCTGTTCATGTACGGCATTCTCAATAACTCAGTTTGTCTGTTCGGCCTCTCGGGCAATTTCCTCTTGCTGTACATTTTCTTTCTCTACAAAGGTAAGACCGCTTTGGGGGGAGTGAGAGGCAGAGAAAACAAAATTAAATTAATAATCCTGAAAAGTGCTAACTTTGCATTTAAAATATTTTGCATTTAATTACATTGCTGCTAATATAAGTTGAGCAGACTTTAATTTTGTTAAAGTTTAAATGAAATCTTTTTTGTATATTTTCAAATTAAACTTAAGTTTTATTTGTGGCAATGATTTTCTCTGATGGTGATCATTACAATGCTGTTATATTTTAAAACAACCCAAAAGGGAGCAATATCGCTCTAACTAAAAAAATTTAAAAAAAATTTCAAGAAAAACGCCAATGATCAAAAGACTTTCATTTGCTTGGCTTAAAAATTAAAATAAAAAGTGGTTTTTTGTATTTTTGTATGTTTTCTACCTAACTCCACAGCAAAATGTGTTTTTATATAATCCATAAAATGTTTGTGATATTTTATCAGCAGAATTTCCCTCTTTTTTAGGCGTTGGTGTGTCTCCAGTGGGCCATCAGTTCCATCATTCCACTTTCATGACGCTAAACAAGTTGAAGGCTAAAGTGCAAATTAATAAATCACTGCCATTGTGCAGCTTCTGCTTCAACTCACGTGACATTCTTGAGACTTTTTTTCATTTACTAGTCAATTTTTTTATTTTTAGTTTCATAATTGGACAGTCATGTGAATGAATCCTCTCTAACATCTTCTCATTGTTAATTTTGGGCTAATGCTAAGCAATTTTTTCTAAATCAATAATTAATTGAAATCAGTCACTACCGCAGACACTTCAAATTAAGGCTGTTTTTGCGTAAATAATTAACTAATTAACAGCTCATTAAAAGCAGCCCTGTGAATCTAATGAGTGACAAGTCATCAGGATAAGGATTTTCTTGAAAATTCATAAACTGTCATTTTTGACAGGATAATGTTAATTGTAGACTTGTTTGCTTTTAATACCAAATGCAAGCAAATATTGACAGAAGCTGCAGCCACTGTTCATTAAAATTTGCTCTAAAAGTAAATCAAAACTTTCGTTTAATTGATTTTTTATTGAGCTTTTTTATTTGGATTTTTAGCTTAAAAATAATATTGAGTTACTGTTAGTATAGACCAAACAGGCATTGTTAATAATATTGTCTTTGACAAAAAAATGAGAGTTTATGAGAGGCTTAGTCTACAAGTGAGCTTATTAACGCATATACAAAGAATCTTTTATTATTGAAACAAAATAATTATTTTTAGTTTTTGTTTTGGGTTAATTAATTTAAAAGACAACAAAAACGCTGATACAGTATCAGTTCTTTTGTTCATTAATTTGAAGGGCTGTACCATAATTTAAAGGTTAATACTCTACTTAGTTGCCATGCATATTATTTAACAAAAGGGATGCAAGCAAACTTAAAGGCTCGAAAGCAATTTATTGTCAGACTAGAAGCCAATTTATGAGCAAGGAATTTAAACTTGCAAATTTGCGTTATTTACTGGTTGTTTGTTATTGTTACAACATATGAAAAATATATTTCATTTAAACCAAGTGTGACATCTTTCTTTTCGCTAATGGCAAGTGCGTCAAAAGAAGCAAATTCTTTGCTATAAAATTCCAAGCACGCAATTAATTTCGTTGGCTGCGCAGCATCTCTTTCGGCCACTGGTATTTGTCAGTAGAATCAACTTTTCGCTTGAATCAGCAAGTCCAAATGTCGATTTAATCTGCCGCCACTGTCTTTCTAAGTTGTAACCAGTTTTGAGTGATTGTTCACGCTACAGAGCACGAAACTTGTTGGCGATGATACGCACAACGTAAAGCTCATAACTCACCTATTGGCATTTAATATGTTTTTTCACTCTATCATTTTCAAGTTTTTTTTCACTTTTTTTGGTCTCAGGAGTGGGTAGAGAGTGTAATGAGAAAGTTCAATATTAGTTTAGTTACAGTGCATTTTTCGCCGAATTTTGACATTAGTTAGATACTTTCTAGCTACTTCAGTAAGTTTTGGTGCGGTACCGCTCTCCTTTGACTGTTTGACTGTTTGTGATTGGAATCGGATATATATCTACTTAAGTTGTTTGTGTGCACGCTTTAATGTTTTTAATGACAGAAAAGGTACAAGAACCTAAACTGAGGGTCTCGCTTAATCCCCACGGAACGCCACTAGAGAATGTTTTAACTTAGAACAGCAGTTCATGCTCTAGTGCACCCTCTTCAATGCCGGGACTACTTTCAATGTCATCCAAATGCATAAGATCACTTCCTACCGCTACAATGTCTATTTTCAGAACATTGTTGTTTGTCAAGCAACTTTTGCTTGAACGACCAATTACCAACTGTTCTGCTGATCAACCCTTGCCAATCAGTCGATCAGTCATCGCAAGGACGCATTCATCATTATTGCTCTTTGTGGAAATGTAAACTGATTGTTTTGTCTGCTTTCTTTTTCGTTCTTTGTCACCCATGCAGATATGCGCAAGCAGTCGATCAACATATACCTGACAGTGCTGGCACTCTACGACAATGGTGTGCTCATCTTCAGCATTCTGATGCTCAACTTGCCAGCCATCACCGACTACCAGCAGATGAGCACACTAATGGGCAATTCAAACAGCAGCTCTGTACAGTTAACCCTCACAACGCCGATCAACTCCTTTCCTCCAGGCTCCGTTTCGACCTACTACTCCTCCACATCGTCCATCTTCTACCCACAGCAACACTTTGCCATCACTTCCACGCGAATACCTCCTGACACTGGTCAAGGAAATAAAAGGGCGGATAAAATAACCAGAAGTAGTACTAGTCAAAAAGAAAGCATTATGAACATGACCACCATCACAGCGAGAACGACCACAAAAAAAGCAACTTCCTATGAGTGGAGCACTGAATCGCCAAGCATTCTTACGGTAACACCTAGCACCGTTTTGACTTCTATTCCTTTTCACATTCAGCCAGCGTCGTTCAGTTCATCAACTGACGACTCCCCTTCATCATTTGCTACCTCTACCTCCTTCACCCATCCAATTCGACATCAGAGCAGCAGCACCTCTGCAGCTCCAAACGGTGTCAACCACCGCTCTAAGCGGACCAAACGTCGCTCTGAAGCAAGCGACTACAACTACGCACCCATAACCGCTTCAGGAGATCTCTTCACCTTTCAAATCACCAGCTTTCTCGAAAACTGTTTTAACTTGACCAGCGATGATCTGCACAAGTTAAGGCAGAGCATGATTCTGCTAAACGCCTCCTCGTCTAGTTTATCGCCTCAACCAGTTGACCAGTCTGTCACTCCACGTGATCTAGTGGAGCGGCTGTTCTTTGAAGCTCTTTTTCGCCAGCTGATTATTTGGGTGCGAATGAGTTTGCATGCCAAACTGAGCAATCATTCCCCTCTAACGTCTCAAGTGTCCAGAGAGGCGCCCACCTCGACAGAGACCACTTCGATGAAGTACTCGGCAGTGGCTGATTTGCGTGAATGCCGTCGTTCTTTGCTGAAGTACTACCGTCCTGAACAGTCCAACAACAACAGTAGTCTTGGTCTAGCAGAACGTTCCAATGACCTGCACCACCGTGAATCGATGCCCTCTGTTGAGGCAGCAACCCGCTCACCCGCCAAAGATCGATCTCAGCCGGAAGAGCTAGACGTCGATGAGGTGACATCAGTCAGTCTGCTGCTGCTGAACACTCTCGAGGAAATCTACAGAGCGCACATTCCCACGTCATTGGGCTCGACGGCTTTCCCCGGAGCGGACCATTTCTACGCGGACTCACTCACTGGCGAGGACTACCTTAGTGTGGACGTAAATGAGAGCATCAGCAGCAGTCGAAATGATAAGGGTGACGGGGGTGCTTTTGATGAAGAGGCGAGAGGGCCAGAAGGTGAGGGTGAGCAGTACCCTCCTCAGCCGGCGCCCGGCAGTCTGTACCCTCTGCTGTACTACGTGAAGGCGGTCTACCCACTGGCACTGATCTCCCAGACTGGCTCCATCTGGACGACCTGTCTGATCACCATTGAGCGGTACCTGGCCGTGTGCCACCCGCTGATGTCGCTGACGCTGTCCACCCGATCTCGTGCCATCTGGGCGCTGTGCATTCTCTCCCTGGCGGCCTTCCTCTTCAACCTGCCTCGTTTCGCCGAAGTGGACACCACCGGTGGCAGCATTCGTCCGAGCGAGCTTCGTCGCAATAAGATCTACTACCACGTCTACTACATCTGCCTCAACCTCAGTCTCAACTACGTACTCCCCCTCAGTCTGCTCTTTGCGCTGAACATCAAAATCTACGCCAGCGTTCGCCACGCGAATGCACATCGAAATGAGCTCACCAGAGCTAGGCAGAGTGAACTTCACCTAGCCTCCATGCTCGTCTTCATTGTCGCCATCTTCATTGGTGAGTAAACGGTAAACAGCTCTTTTCAGTAATTATCAGCTACTTTTCATTTCCAATAGCTTGTAACGCACCTGCGTTTCTCGTGAACTGCATGGAGCCGTATTTTGACGTGGGCACCCCACTGCTCGAGGCAATAACCATCTTCTCGAACGTTCTCGTCTGCTTCAACTCGGCCATCAACTTTGTCATCTACTGCATTTTTGGCAAAAAGTTTCGTTCCAAGCTGAAACAGCTTTGCCTCTTCAAGCGCAATCGCTCGGCGCGAAATTCGCACGGTCGAAATCGAAACTACTTCAGCCAGCGCTTCAGCACCGCCTCTCGAAACAGCAGCTTCAAGCTGACACTGGCCACCCAACTGCAGGGACACGTCAATGGGCCCACCAATGGCAGCAACCACCTCCACCACCAGCAGAAGCTGACTGGAGCAGTCTCTCCGGGTCGGCAGTTCTCCTACCCGCACACCGCCCTGCTGGCAGACACCACCACCTTGCCGAACCATGGCCATGACTCAGCCGGCGAAGAGAAGTGCGAGAAGACGGTTCGATCAGCCTCTATTCCACTGACCAGTCTGCAGGCGAACGGTGACACGGGTCGGCACGAGTATCACCATCAGGGCCAGTTCAGCGATGAGGAGGAGGCGGTGGTGGCACTGAATACCTTTGTTTAGAAGTTTGCAATGGCAGTCAGTGCACTCATCTCTTGCTGATATCACTTCAGTCACCTTTTTGTCTCTTCATCTGTATCATTTCTAATTTGCAAATAAAAGAATCAATCTTTAATTATCAAAAGAATGAAGATGAGTGTTGGCTGCCTTATTGAGTAACCATCATTGGTGACTACAGAGTTCAAAATGTAAAATAAAGTGTAAACAGTTAGATGAGAAAAATGGAAAGTAGAAGGGTGATGGAATGTTTGACAGAAACATTCTTACAGAAGGGTGCGAAAGTGTAACAGTTTGTAGGTCAGAAAGTGTCATTGTCTTGCAGAACAATGGAGGGCCTAGTATCGATAAATAGGAGAATAGTAGTTATTCTCATGAGGGATATCGGTGCCATAAGAACCATTTTGAGCCACTTCGTCGCCAGGTTGACCGTTGTAGCCAATCATTCTCCCGTTGGAAACCATAGCCTGCTGATTCTGCCAAGTAGATGCTGGCTGATAAACAGGATTGTAGTCGTAGTAGTGCACAGTGCCGCGACTGGTCTGCACAGGGAGCACTGTTGGAGATGATGGAGAATACCGAAATCCTGAAATCTGCTGCATAGGTGTTTTCTGGGGTGTCATAAAAACAGGACCTTGCGGAATCATAGGCGGCCAGTATGCTTGTTGTTGCTGCTGCTGTTGCGGTCCAAAGTTGAACATATAAGGCATTGGCGGAGGTGGTAGCATAAGCGTGTGCATTGGAGCTGAAATGTTCGGTATTGGAGCTTGCATTGGAATCAGCGGAGAAACCTGCATCTGCATTGGAGGAATCTGCATCTGCATTGGGGGAACTTGCATTTGCATTGGCGGAACCAGCATCTGCATCGGGGGAGTCTGCATTTGCATCGGAGGAGCTTGCATCTGCATTGGCAGAGCCTGCATTTGCGAAAACTCCATTTGAAGATTTTGCATTTGCTGATTTTGTATTGACACCTGTGGATTCCCGTTATCCACTATGTCCAATTGTTGAGGAGCAACTACTTCTTCAACGTTCTCATTAGGTACATTTTCTTGCAAGTTTTCATGAGGTACACCTTGAAAGTCAGGGCAGTTCGGTGGCTGCTGAAAATTTCGACCGTTCTGTGGCTCATGAAAGTTTTGCCCGTTCTGCGGCGACGAGAAGTTCTTCGGCTGGTAATTGTTTTTCTTCCATTCTCCTTTATGGCCGTATTTTAAAAAGATCCGACTGTTGTAGCGCAAGTTGGCAGGACGGCCGGTGGGTTGGAAGCTATTTTCGAAGTTTCGGCGATAGTTGGAGCGGTAGGGACGCAAGATGCCATGAAGGAGAGGATCGTTGGCCGACCCTTCGTTATCCTGGGGAATAAATTCAGGCGGATTTTGATCATCCCTTGCCTCGTTGTCGTTGTAGTTGTAAGGAACCAAAGACATCTTGTTTCTTTTTGGCGGTTTGTTCTACTACGAATGACTGCTGAACGAAGATTGAACGTGCGACAGCGGTTGAAGCATTTTGTGCCAAACGATGACAGAGAGGGAGAGAGAGCAGCACCGCCGATAAGACTGGGAGGAGCTTAAAACTTACTTGCGTGCTTGCGTTGATAATGAGTTGAGTCATTGACCGAACAAGACGGGAAAAAGAATTTAGAACTTTAAAGTTCATAGTATGAACTTGACGGTTTCTGAAATTGACCATCTTATGCAAATATCCAAAAATAACACTTATCTTTAATAAACTTATCGTTATATACAAAATCAAGTCGACAGATTGGCCAACTCTACTGTAAGCAAGTGTAAACATTGCCATTTGGGGACACAACGCTATTGTTGTTGTTGTTGTTGTTGTTTGTATCTGAAAATGCACCGTCGGCAAATCCTGGCTCAGCGATGTTATCTTCTTGATACTGGTACAACACCGGCGGGTAGATCTCAGTGCTGCTCGCCTGGAACCCATTCCCGTTCTGGGTAAGTTGTGTTTGCGAAAAAGACTGCTCTGCAAGTGGAACCTGCTCATTGTTGGTGTTCTCGTGATACGATCCAGGCGAAGCGTCTGATGAAGAGCTGGAGTCAAATGAGTTGTGGACCGACTCTGCCTGGAATGATTGTGATGGCAAGTGCTGCTGCTGCTGCCAGGATCCATATCCGCTTTCAAATGGCCCACCGCTGGAGAAAGTCGAGTACGCTTGTCCGCACTCTTCGCCACGATATTGGCCACCTGTTGAGCCATTACTTGAAACTGAGCCTTTGCGAGCATTGAAGTCGTGGGCCGCTGATTGGCGATGTGCTTGTACATTTTCAAATGGCTGCAAGCTCATACCTCCTGACGATTGGTGGTAACTGCTGAAACGATTCAGACTATGCGGTGCTTGATACCAGTTACTTGATTCAGCCATTTCCGTCCCGTTATGACCTCCGTTGTGCATCGTTGATCCTCGGACACCGTCCATCGATGAGCAACACTTGGAGAAATCCTCTTCTACTGGCATGATCATTAGCTCTGCATTTTTAGTGCTCATCAAGGCCTCTCGGCGTTGAGCCTGCTCTTCGTAGCGAATGTGTCGTCCCGTTTCTAGGAGAAAGAACTCCTTCACGCAAACAAAGACCAAGTTCCACAAATCTGAAAGCAAAAACAGGTTGAGGTATTTTGTTTTAAGAAACTGCTTGCTCACTTACCACAACTTTTACCGCCATTGACAGTCATGTCGCGCATGACACCCTGCACGTAGCAGTTGTAGGTGTTCAGCAGAGTTTGAGATCGAATCGTCAGGCAGGATTCTTTGTGCTGCAATAGAAGAAGAAAGATGAGCAAACAATTCAACAACTGTAATCACCCTCAGCACTGGAGCATCTATTAATTGCCTAACACCTTCCTCTGTAACCAGTATTGCAACCAGCCTATCAACAACGATGGTAATCAGTCAAAGGCGCCGCGGCCAGTGAGCCCACAGACAAACAGCGAAGCGTGTGTCGGTCTGCTAATCGCTCTATTACTACCTGCTGTCAACAAGTGAGAAAGAGCGAGAAATACCTAACTGTCGGTGTTTCGGTGCCTCTGCTTCAAGAAGGGCAGAGGCAGAGGAGGGAAGTCTACAGGGTGGACAAACACAGTGTCCGCTTTGTCGGCACTCACGCACAAACAACTTGCCGCAGACTGGCGCAAGCGAGCGAGTGTGTGCTTGTGAGTGTTTGTGGCGGCAAACAAAGCTGCTGATAAAGAGCAACAGAGCTGCAGAGGTGTAGGCAATTAGAGGGCAATTAGCGACCGGTAGAGACACTCAAGAGACAGGTCTCTGCCTGTGCACACACTGCGCACACTTGCACTTTGACACTTGCACAGCTGTTGCAGAGTGAGAGAGAGAGAGAGAGAGAGAGAGCAGTACTCGGCCCAAAAAGATGCGAACAAAAGGGTTCAATGAAAAAGAGTGGGTCACTTACCAAGATGACGCACATCTCCATCACTGAGCGAGCCCAGCGGAGAATCTGGTCAAAGTCGATGTTCTTCTGCAGAGCAGTCAGCAGGTGGCGAAAGGAGCGATTAAAGAGTGCCAGCAGCTCAATGTTCGGCTCCAGTAGTCCGCCGTTCCCAACGCCTGCTCCATTTGAGCTACCATTCTCTGATGATACTGTTGCTGCAGCGGTGGCGGCAGTGTTGCCGAGAAAGAGCATTCGCTCCTGTTGACAGTGAAGGAAGCCATTCTCATCGAGAAGACTTCGCGACAAGCCTTCGTCAATGAGGTTCAGATCTTCGATCATCTGGACGACGTGCTTCTGCTGCATGATTCGGTGGCGGCACTCCTGCAACAATGTATTGACAATCATTAGCGCAACTCGTTTCAACTGTGTCACTCCAATTGCTGAAAATCATGATCAGAGCAGACATACCTTGGATATCTTAAAAAACTCCAGCTGCTTGCGAACAGCACAGGCAAATTGATCAAACATGCGCATCTTGGTGTTCAGTAGAAGGCACAGCTGATTGATGCCTGACTTGCTGTCCTCATTCTCTGCCTCCACTATTGAGCGCATTCGACTGTGCTCTCCGAGAATGGACCATCGAAACCACTGGTTCATGCTCATGAGAATGTGCTCAATGTCGGCGATGAATGTGGAAGACATCTCCGGGAACTGTCCCAATTCGGAGAGAATGTCTTCAATAGCCTACGAGTAAAAGAATGTTAGGCTGCTACTATTCAATGCTATCAAACAACGATTGATTTGGACTTACCCGATAAAGAAGTGAATCGACGCATTCGACCAGTGTGATGAGCAGTGGACTGGAGAACAGTTGACGAAGATGTTCCGGCATTTCACTCCAAAAGTGCGTCACAGTGCGCTCCAGCTCTTCAATGTTGGCCATCTGGAAGGTGTCGAGAATGCGCTGTGAGTGACTCTTGTACATCAGCAGAAAAGTGGACACCATATTGACGGGCACGTCCTCAGGAAGAAACTTAAAGTCCGCAGCTGAGGGAAAGTTGCGATGAAAGTTGGTGTAGTTGACGTTCGGTGGTGCCGTCATGAAGCCGAGTGTGCTCGCCGACAAGAGTCGGCTGAATTCGTCCGCTGGCTCGCTCTTGGGGATCAAGTTCTGGGCTGAACGTGAGTAGTCGATGCCTTTGCCGTTTTCACCCGCATGGCTCGAGTAGCCCAAAGACTCCTGGGCATACTTGGGGTTGTAGGCGACCATGGAGTAGTCGGTAGCCTCCGTTTGATCGAGTGCACTGCGTTGGCGCAGATTGCTCATCATCTTGGCGTGACGGCGCTTTTTGCCCAGCAGCTGTTTATCCGTGCTCGACTTATTGGTGGCTGACGGTGGAGCCTGAAGGCTGTACGGCAGTGAATACTGCTGAGAACTGGTGACCTCCTGAGTGCTGCAGAAGAGAAGGGAGAAAAGACGATTAGTCAACAGGCCTCAATGGTTCGCGGTAGCAGAAGCTGAAGGTGAACTTTGCACTTACTAAATCTCCTCACCGCCTCGCTCATTTCGGTAGCTGCTGGCGATGCTGCTGGCCAAAGTGCTGGAGTAGGCAGTGGCGATGTGGTTGTTCTCCGGGAACTGCTGGTACGCAGTGAAGTGCGTTCGGTAGGGGTACCCATTGACGCTGTAGTAGTCTGTGGCCATGTACTTGGCCAGCTCTTCGGCTTTATTGTTCGCACTGTACAACTTGTTGGCCTCTGCCTGCTGCAGCTTTTCCTTCTCAATCTGATAGTAGATGGACGTTTCTCGAACCGCTATGCCGTAGTAGTGGTACTTTGACTGGCCCCGAGTGCCCAGACGACGGGTGGTGATGTTAGGGAAGGTCTTGCGAACTAGTTTTCCAAAGCCGGCCGCTCCAATCGGTTCTAGGTCACGATTAGTTCGTCGCATGTAGTCTCGGTAGTGGTTGTACAGCGTACAGCGCGGCAGACAGATGCCATCTTGGAACTTGTAGTTTTGCTGAAGCCTGTTTTAGAACAGAGTGAATAGAGAAAGAGAAAACAGTGGCAATTTCAGTTATTGACGATGACACTCAGAGTAGGGTTTACTGTCCGTTTTTGCTAGTCAATTGTCATTGCTCTGCAGACAGGCAACCACAGCAGGTTTTTGGTAATGAATCATAAAGGGACAGTGTCACTTACCACTGAATGATGCTGTCATTCATCGCCCGGTGTTGCATTCGACTGAGACTACGCGTGGAGAGCGTCATTTTGCTGGCAACATGGTCGGTCATCGCCTGGTCGACGGCGAACTGTGACGGTGAGGGGCTCTGGTACTCAGTCGAGCTGCTCATCTCACTGTTTGGTGTCAGCTGGCCAACTGCTGGGCTGCCATGGTGGTTGTTGTTGCCGTTGCCGTTGCTGATGTTGGTGATGTTGCCGTTGCCGGTACTGCTACTGCTAGTACTAATGTTGATGCTGCTGTTTACCGAGTAATCGTACAGAGGCGATGAGGTGATCATCATCTCTTTTTTCAAGACAACGTAGCTCATGTTCACGGGTCAAAAGGGGGATGATTTCAGTGATGAGAGATGCACTTGGAGTAGTGCCAAGGCTGGCGGGTGTGCACACAAGTAAAGTTCCCAGTTGGGTGTTGTGGTACGACGCAACAAGTGTTGCTATGATTGATGTTACGCTGCAAGTCGTATGGCGGTGGTGGTGGTGGCGGTCAGTGCGAGACTCAGCAGAGACTGTGCTCAGTCGCCGTTCGATTGCCTGCTTAAATTCGAAGTGTTCGCGGGCTGGCTGTTCATCAGTGGGTGCGCTCTGCCGAAGGGAGCAGGAGAAGAAGAAAGGTAAAGGTGCACGCAGCAGTGTTGGATAATCAGACAGCGAATGCTGAAGGGAGTGCTCGTGCAGGTAGAACTGAGCTCAGGTAGTGGTTGGAGGGAGAGAGAGAGAGAGGTGGAAGCTAGTGAGTGGTGAGCACCACTTTGGTGGCCTACCGCAAACGCTCAGCGAAGGGCGGTTCACTCTGTGAGATGATGGTCGTGCTGCCGCCGTTTGTGCTGACGCTTCTGAAGCTGAAGCTGGTGCTGTCTGTGGTGTTTGCCGTGCTGCTTGTTGCTGATGCGACGTGCTCTGAGTCCGTCGCTTCTCGCTGCTGCTGGCTTCATCGAGTGCCTCGATGCCGCGCCAGATGAAAGTGTTACCGGTGAAGAGGAGAAAAACAGCGAAAGAGAGGAGCAAACAGGCCGACACAGTGCACACAGTCAGAGAAAGAAAGAGAGAGAGAGCGCAGGTGAAGGGGCAGATGAAGGAGACGAAGAGCAATGCATTGAGATGTGACGAAGAGCAATGCCGCAGTCGATCGACTCACTCTGAATGCCTGTAGCAAATTGGCCGTTCAAGTAGAGTACCGAAGAAGGGGCCAGTGCAGCGACTATGCTAATGCAAGCGTAGAATTGACCCACCGAAGTGAGCCAAATGGAAAGCGGAGCCACGAGAAAGGGGTGACAACCGCTCGTGCTGACGGAAATGAGGTGACTCTACTCAGCAACTGTTCCGCCGGAATCTCAATCTCAACTATTCTTTAGAAGCGGCTTTAGACTGAGACAATGTGACCACCAACAGCTTCCAGTGTAACTAGGTGCCTAGGTGAACATCCGATTATTAGTTACGAACTAATTAGTCAGTTAGTGGTGAAGATATGACTGTTGTTGATGAGGCTATCAGTAACAGATGGTGTGCAGCCATTGACACTTGTTGAATGGCGGTGTAGTCTTTGTATTGGCAGGAAAATGAGGGGATGAGATGTCAACAATTACAACTTTGATAGCGCCGACAGATTCATTAAGAAGATTGGATGATTTGTTTGTCAATGTGCAGTGTCAACGTTTTCCGACTAGACAAACAGCAGTTGTGTGTGTGTAAGTATTGGTGCACTACTTGACTGGAAGACTGCCACACGACTGACCAAGTCACCTCGCTGGTGTACTTTTATGCACTCATTTAGAGGAACTGTCAATGGAAATGTTGAATGGCCAACACCGCCACTAGCACCTGTTGGTAAAGAGAGGAAAAATAAAAAAGAGAAAGAGAGAGAGAGAAAGAGAGAAAAAGAAAGAGTGCACGTCGAGCACCTTTATTTGTAGTGGCTGCATCCTCCGCCGGCACTGGAGCCGCACCGTCTGTCAGTTTTAGCAATCTGCATTGCATCTAAATGCAATTTAGAGAAATGCTTCACTTGTTGAGGAAGACACACAGACTGACAGTGGCAAGTCCAGTGGCAGTTAAGTACGACATCGCCTGATATCGTAAAACAATGAAGTGTCGCTTATGAATTCACTAATGACTGCTTCTGTACTTGTCTTTTCATTTTTTATACTCAAAGCATCTCAAATAAGGATATTACGCTTGCTAGATACTACGACTGAAAAAGCTCACACTTTAGAAAAGGTACTTTTTTAGGCACACAAAGTGTTCAGCAAACGTAGCTTAATTTGAGCGGAAAACAACCAAACCAAAAACTAAGATGGTCTGGTTTAAAGAATTCCAGGTGTAGCGTGATTTGGTCTGTCTTCTCTCAGATGTGATGCACTCAACGACTTCTATTAATAGTCATTCTGTTTGTCGGCAAGTTAATTGACAAAGGAACTGAACACACACACAGGCATAGGCACAAGCACAAACAGACCGACGAGTGACAATTTAGAGCAACTAGCTGTGCCGGCGATCCCGAGTGTTCATTTGCCACCCGGGAGATGCAATCAACTCAGTCAATCGACGTTACGAGACGTTTCACAATATGCTCATTACCATCGATTTGTCATTGGCAGCACTGCCAACGCGCGTAGAGGACGGCAAGGAAGCAAAGCAGCGCTCTGGTGCCGTTAAGAATTTAGTCAGAATTTAGTCAGACCACAGGGCTGGAGGTTCGGTCACCCTTCACTGCCTTTTTCATTCACTGATCATCTTCATTACTTTACAACCTTATTGCTCGTAGTTGTGGTTGGAACAGCCTTAACAGCGGCTACCTTTCTTTCACGGCGGTTTGTCTCTTACTTCCTGCCTGGCACTATCGGTACTGTTCCTTATCTCAGAGCCATTTCTCTGCAATACAACAACTTTCTGTGGTTGTAGGCTACGCTCAGTCTGCAATCGTCAATTGCCCTATGTTTGTTCCTGTCGCTTGTGCCGCAATCTCCTCATTAATCGTCTGCTTTATCAAATCAATTACTTGCAACATCTCCTTTTTTTCTCTTGCCAATCTCTTGTACCTAGTGTCTTCGTTCGCTTTAGAAACAAGTCAACTTCATTTTCCTTTCTTCAGCACCCTTTTCTTGTGGTTACGTCACTCTCGTGACCTACTTTCTCACAGAAAACTACTTGGGAGAAAAAAAGCCTGCTCTTATTACAAGTGCCGACTAGAATTAAGAGAATCTCCTCAAACTGTTAGCTACAGTCACACAGCACCTAGAAGAGCGTCGGTACCTTTTGAGGCAATTTTATGGTGCATCCTTTGTCGGGCAGTGCATTGCATGGGCACCTGCTTTGAGCTTTGCCGTTCTCCCTCTTCTCCCCACAATGGCTATTACGTGCTCGTGTGCACTTTTCGCGTGTGAATGGAATGAAACGCCAGCACAAGGCTGCAGTTAGTGAGAAATACAATATGCGAGTCTAAGCGAAGGAGCCATGTAATGAGGCACTGGAAACAGCACTGAGGACTGTGCAGACGTCAGTACACATGACACCACCACCTTCAGCAGCAATTGCCGTTCACCTGTTGCCTGTATCGATTGAAGGGGCCTCTATAAAGACCAACGAAGATACTGCCCTCACCACAAGATGGGCCTTGTTCGATGCTGTCCGTCTCTCTCGCTCTCTCTTTTTCTCTTTCTCTCCATTTGCAAACTAATCACACAGCTCACTGGTCAAACTCAGGTGAGCATTGCTAGAAATAGTATTGCAGCATTGCAAGCTACTGTTGTCTCCGTTTTATATATTTCACTGTGCACCCTTGCACACAACTCGTCCAGATGGTTCCGTCAGTCGCCACGCAGTCTGCCGATTGCCGTCTTTCCTCTTTTCCCTCTTACTGACTGCGCTTGCCAATGCTAATTAATTTGTCTACTGTTAAACGCTCAGTGTTTTTTTAATTGCCATTGCTGACTTTTTTTATAAAAGCAAAGATTGCCCTGGAAACGACGGCCCACACACACACACTTGTGATAATGCTCTTACCATCGACAGTAAGTGGATGAAAAGGGGGGATAAGTAGAGCTGGTTAGTTTAGTCAGTCAGTCACGAGAGTGATGATTGCCTTCGACTGATTAGGCTTCAACGAGTAACGATTAGGTGTGCAGTAGTATTGGGCAAAACTGGTCAAGTGAAGGTGTACCGCGCCACTGCACCAGTGCACCTGGCGTATCAAGCTAGTGTGCCAAACGGCATTCCTCACATTGGTGAAATTCCGACGAACATGTACAGCTTGCATTATTATTAGGGAGTCGAGTGAACCTGAGCAAATGGTGATCGATAAGCCCAGCAGCTCTTGTTGGTGGTAGCAGGAGACTACGCAGTTTGGAGTGCTCTCGATGCGGCGATTCACTGACCGCAATCTGAGCCGCTGTTCTAGTTGCAGTTAGCAGTAATTGAGGTGGTGGTCTAAACCCGCTTCGCACACTTTCTCAGCTGTATACATTGTTCCTCCTCCTTTTCAAACGGCAGGCATTCTCCACTAGTTATCAATGAAAAGTTGATTTTTATTTAAACTGAGCGTTGTCGTACGGCAGAGTATGCTGTTCAGATATCGATTTAGTCGATAATCACAGTAGCACAGGCACTATCTCTTAGCAGTATTGCAGGTACGTCCAGTGCAGTTGCTAAAAATACTACCCACTCTTTTAAGCAGATTAGATTTTGCAAATACCTTGAATTGTTACTTACTTTATGCGTAAATTGGTGCTCAATAGATGATCAAAGTTTAGCCGGTACAGATTAGAAGAGGATTTGCTGGAATGACAGAATTGTAGAACAAAGGAGAATTGAGTTAAAATAAGATTGCAACATTATTGCTTTTGTCAAAAATCGCTAACTTTAGTTTTTTGTGTTAAAATGATGCTAATCACTTTTAGCTAATCAATGATAAGGTTTTAAAAGAAACAAGTGTTGCCAATTCTCCGACGGCGTTTAGTCATGTAGAGATGCACTGCAAAGAAGAAGTTGGCACTCTTTTGTTTATTACTAGTTCTCTTTCCTAATTAGCGTCACCTAAACAGGCACACTGTGTTTATGCGCACCTTTGATCTACCCGCCTGAGTGCAGATCAGCGAAGCTAAGAATCGACTTTCACTGTTGTCAAGCAGTGCGCGGCGGAAGTTTACTATGTGACAGAGACTGTGCACAGGCCGAACCAGGTTGCGACCACAACCACTACCATCACCACCACCATCACCACACATACACACAAGCAAACGGATGACTTTGCATATGCATCAATGGCAAGCTATCACTAACGAACGGTGTCCGACTCCTTGAGTCGAGATCATGATCTGAGAGAGCAAGGGAGAGAGAAAGGACGTCGATAGTTGCTGCTGCTGCTGCTGCTGTTCTTTGCTCGACTTGTATGACTGACACTATAAAGCAGTCATGGAGTACTCGCTGTCAATGCTGCAAGCTGTACTTTGTGTTGTGGACACGAACGAAAGGCTGAGTGGAGAGAGAGAGAGTTAGAGAAAAGAGTGCCCAGTTAAATCAGCTACACGTTCGCCTTTACATTCCACTGCATTACTCATCAACATAGAGCACTGGTGCACTTTTCACAAACCAAAAGTGCCTAAGGTGACTAGGAAGAAGTGTTGTTTCTAAAATGAGCTACTGTTTGATTGTGGATACAAACGTTGAAACCAATTTTAAGCAGCAATTCTTTTCTCTAGCACTTCTACTAGTAAATTACCACAAGAAGCTGCCAATCAGTTCTCGAATAAAACATCCCTTTGGCAACCAGTATCTAAGCATATGATGAAGAGTACTTGCCAAACTAATGACAACAGTTTCATTTTTGGTTTGATTTGCGTACGCTTTGGGTTTGCAGTTTTGGCTTAGTCGCTGATGGTTATGCAGCGCATAAAAGAACAGTCAGTGAAGCAAGACCATAGACACCGCCGTTGCTTCTGCAGGCGAATACAGGTGAACCTTAAAGTGAGTTGTTTGCCAATGCTGATGGACTCTGCACTGTTGATGAACTAATGTGGTCGCACTTTTAATGGCACTGTCGGCTCATTTAAAAAAGAGGTGCATTCACAGTTGACAGCAAGAGAATTTGAGGAAGGTAATGAAATGATGAACGAAAAATCAGTGGCCAGTGGTAGGTGCAAAAGTATTCAGAAGTGAAAGACAGAATTGGCAATTTTCAAAGCAAAGTGAAGTAAAAACAAAAATTTTAACAAACTGTTTATCTCACTGCTCATTTATAACTGGTGCCAGTTAACCTTTTGTGCCAAAATTAGTACACATTGCTTTGAATACATTTTTGGGTAATCAGAATAAATTCCACTCAGTGAGCATCTGTCCAGCGGCCATAGTTCACGTGAGCCCTTTTCCTCTCGTCTTCATGTTCCTTGTCGCACAGTATGTCAGACATTACGAGGCTAATTAATTTTAATTACAACCATTCAAAGTGGCATGTTGAACGCAAAGTGAAGCTGAGCAAAAAGTGCGCAAAGGTGCACCAAGCAAAGGTAGCGGCAAACTGCAGTGCAAATGACAAGACGCATATAATTTATGGGCTCAGCATCAGCCTTGCAAACGAGGCAAATAGATGCAAAGAGTGTTCCAAGAGGAGAAATAGAAAAAGAGAGAAAGAGAGACTGATGCAGACATGGTAGATTGAAAGAACAAATTGCCAACTGACTTTTGTCTGTCCACATTTGTCTGAATAGCAACAGGTTATCCTTGGCAGATTGCCTGAATTCCATAAAGTACATATTATGGCGATTTAGTGTTGAAAATAATATTGTCTTTTGTTCTAACTGCAAAGTTGACTATTTAACTTTGAAAAGTAGCCTAATTCCAGTGACCGTTGTCATTCTTAAAAACTGCCATATATCATTTTCAGAGCTCGCAATGAATGTCAGTAGTGCACTAGCCTAATGACTACTGGCACTCGGTTACCGATGTGTTTTCGTTTGATTTATCAGCGGCAAAATTCACTAGAAATTTGTCTCCTCATTAAATATGTCCTCTTTTTTCTTGGTCTCATTTATTTATCTTTTAATTAGAGAAGCAGTTCCGGTGTGTGATTGTTCTCCGGGCTGCCACTGATGGCACGGCAGTGGTCACAAGATACTTTACTAGAACGAACTGTCATTGTTCAGTATTGTCTACTGCTCTATCTATTGCATGACTGTTGCCTCCTCCTTCTTTAATGCTTTGGTACATTGCTCAGAATCCCAGCAATGAGAGAATGAGCCGATCATTTGAATGTCTCCTCGACTACAATGCTTCAAAAAGTACCAAATCAGCTCAAACAATTCTTTTGTTTTTCTATGAGCATCATAATCAATCAATTAAAAAACAGTCCACTACTGAACTGTGAATAAAGCAAACTACCGTAGGGTGCTCAGGCAATGCTGTCCAGGCTGATCGGTGATGCTGATCAGACCACCTGTGGACAGTGTGCAGCCTCTGCAGATGCTGCCCAATGCCAATCACCGTCGTGTGGTAGTGATCGTGCCCACTGGTGCTCACACCTCATTAGCACCACTGTTTGTAATTGTGCAACTCTCTCTCTCTCTCTCTCTCTCTCTCTCTCTCTCTCTCTCTCTCTCTCT
>JAALOO010001066.1_pt1 | contig 20795 bp, 17 predicted proteins | sample 7257641 | NCBI WGS metagenome assembly JAALOO01 (sample SAMN14085613, study PRJNA598686) | mite metagenome | biome: ENVO:01001000; feature: ENVO:01001002; material: ENVO:01001226; isolation source: single female mite from University of Michigan culture on fish food culture... ...
ACTTAACATAGAATATGTGCAGATTTCAAATATTTTTTAAATATACAACAAAGTTGAAATTTAAAAATCCGAGCCAGACAAAATCTAGATAATTTTGTCATCTTTCATTGGACACCTTGATCATTTTTGTGGTATTACCCGTTTTGGCAAAAAATGTACCTGCGTGATTCAAGATCTTGCTGAAAAAAACTGTTGACTAGAAAAGAAAACCAAAAAATTCGAAAAAATTTGCTATGTGCGCGTTGTCCCCCCTTAAAAACAGTGCCAGCATGTATACATTAATTAATTTCATGCACTGGGCGTCGAGCAGCCAGACGCTCTTTTTGGTAACGCTGGCTTGGGCACCAGTCTCAGGGCGGCAAAGGCGCGTGCTGGTGCTTGCTGCCGGTACTGCTGCCGGTGCAAGCGCCATTTGCCAGGGGCCAGCAGTAATGCGAATAAATATACTCGACATTACAATGTAGGGAGAGTCATTAAGACAAGAGAGTTCATGGATGCATTCGGAGGAAGCTTCACAAGTCGTACATAATGTCCACTCAATTGTGTCGAGTTGGCTGACCATCAATTATGTGTGAGCATTGTCGCAAGAAGGAGAATGCATCCAAAAGTTTATCAACCCCAGAAACAAGATTAAACACAGATGTAAGAAAATAAAAAATTGTTTTTGTCGAAAAACTACACAATTGTAGTGCTTAATCGCATTTTTCAAATCATCAGGCAGTGTGTCACAAATGAAATAAACATTTTATCCCTATACATATGAAGGAACTTTGAGAAAACTTTCACATATAAAAATGCACCCGTAAAGTGATTTATTGACTGTAGACGTGCTGACAAATTCAAAAAATCATTGGAAATCGAAAATTCAATTCATTGAGACAGCTCAATGCCGACACACTGGTTTGAGTCGGCAAGTTGCTGGTTGGCCTTAAAGGAGAACAACACAAATAACCGCTTTGATCCTAGTAAATGACTTTATTGAGCTATAGAACAATGTGGGTACAGTAATTCTGCTCTCTGTCAGTGGTGGCCATTCAAGTGAGCAAAGAAGAAATAAATAAATATTGTTAAAATACAAACGGAGCAGTTTGAGCGTGAAGGCCGCCAGAGTATGAGGAAGTACAGTTGCGGCCGCAACTGATGGTCAGCAGGAGGGAAAGGGTTGAGTTGGCCATGAGGACTGGACTGCTCCAGAATGTTGATCAGCATTCAAGTGCGTCCGTAGCGAAGAGCAAAACAGGCGGCCAGTGAAGCTGCTGTGAGTGTGCTGATAAGGCCAGCCAGCAGAAAACCACGGGCAGAGGGTGCAAACTGCTCCAGCAGACTAGCATCATGTGGTCCTTCAGGCGGATATTCACTAGACGTGGGCTCAATCTGATCCACTTGGTCTGCGGCGAGACGACCCAAGGCGAACAATACTTCTCTTGCAGCTCGTTCTCCCGACTGCACCGCACCATTCATGTAGCCTACAAAATAAGTCAGTTTTTTGTCAGTCAATGGTTAGTGGACTCCAGAGAAGGGCATCAAGTCACAGAAAAAACATTTACTGATGACTGGATAATTTTCTACTTTTTTATATTTCACAACGAGCCTTTTAACCGTACCTGCCCAACTGGTGGAGCACTCGGTGCCAGCAAAGTGCATCCTTCCAACAGGTAACCGTAAATGTGATCCAAAGCGGACGAGGAAACCTGGATGAGGCGTGGCCATGTATCCGCCACCACAAAACTGGTCTTCACCCCAATTTCGCTCCTCGTAATGGTGAACATTCCGAGCCTCTTCACAGTTGAATGCAGCCGCAAAAGAATCGGCAATCAGCCGACACCTTTCCTCTTTGCTGCTGGTAATGAATGCCAGTATGAGAGCCTTATCAGCGGGCACAAAACTATGAAAATGATATGCTTGAAATTGTATGAAAAAGTGTTAAAAATGTTACCCAAGAATAGCCGGCAATGTTCCATCTGGTTTTGTATCATCAAAGGTGAAAGGCATTGGCACCCTTTCATCTGAGCCAATCAGAACTAGGCAGCCATTGAGGTTAAGGTCTCTCCAAAAGGCTGTCTTGTAAAAGAGGATACACTTGAAGACGGAGCCTTGTGGTGCTCTTTGAATGAGTTGATTGCGCATTGGAGATAGTGGTGGAAAGTAGGCTATCTTCTGCTGAACTGCTGGTGGAGTGGCCATAATGATATATTCGGATACATACTCATCGCCCTTCAGAGTGACAGTAGTGACCGAGTCATCTCTTTGCTGAAGTTGGCAGACTGGCTGATTCAGTAGAACTTTACTCCGACCAAGACGATCTGCGAGACAGTGGGCAATCTGCTGAGCACCGCCCACCAGCTTAAACTCTGGCCCGCCACTGGCAAACATAGCTTTTGTTCCGCCACACTGTTTTATGTACCAGACAAAAAACAGCAAAGACACTTGATACCATTCACTGGAAACCATCGTCGAGACAAAGACTCTCAGGTACTCTCGAGAAACTGCAGTTGATGTGTTTTGAAGCACAAACTGTTTTACAGTCATCTGATCCCATTCTTCGGCAAAGGAATGACTCCACGGCGCATCGACGAGAACATCGTGTCCATGCTTGTCGAGAAGTCGAAAGACGTGGTTTAAGTCAAGCCATGCCAGTAAACCGAGATTAGGCATCCCCGAAAAGCGAAGACGTTTTTTGCGAATTGCATCATAGTACAAGTTCTGACCGTCCGAATCAGCGGAGTACAGTTTTGAATACAAGTCAAACTCCTTCAAAAGTCGCAGTATATGGTTTTGTCCTGGTCGAATGTACGCTCCACCTAAATCGGAAAAACCAACCTGGTCATTCTGTGAAACGAAATGTATGAATGGCTGCAATGAATTTATAAAAAAATGAAAACAAACTTGCAAAGTCCAAACTCGGCCACCAATTCTATCTGCAAAAAGGTTTATTCAGTAAAATAACTACTGACAACAACAACTATACCTGTTGCTTCGAGAACCAGAACGTCAAGTCCATGTTCAGTCAGCGTTTTGGCTGCACTTAGTCCACTGATGCCGGCTCCGACAATTATAACATGCACTTTTTCAGGCATGGTGACCAGATGATAGCAGCCGGGGATGAGCGATTGCACTGCAGAGAATTGCCAAGAAGAGCAAGGTGCTGTGTAGCAGCAGTATCTGCTGAAGCATCAAACGTATCTACTCGTAAGTAGTATCCTTTTACTTTTCTGCGCCAGAAACAAAACAGTTGAAGCAATGACTTTGCAGTGACGACGAGTGCTCTCTTTTTTTCTTTGCTGGCAGCAATGCCAAAACATTTCGCCTGGAAGCCGACAATTTGGCAGTGTTTATAAACACGCACTCTTTTTCTCTCTCGTACTGTTTAGTTCGTGGTGATAACGACGAATGCAAAGTTCATTAGAACTGTTGTACAGTGCGCTGCGTCAGTGCTAATTAGTGATTAGCAAAGGTTACTGATAACACAGCATACTACTCGACAAATGAGTTCTCTTCAAAAAAGTAAATTTAAAAATGGAAACCAAAAGTGGTTAGGATTTCCGTAATTACCCTCTCTAAAGTGTCCAATTTTAAAAATCGCTAATACTTTAAGGCTAAAATAATAACAAGTTGAATCATTCATTTTAAATTGCTGGTTTTAATTGAAAAGTTTAATAGAAAAGAGATATAATTTTGCAAGCAATACTTGTAAGAAGTGCTTGCGAAATGAAAGCACAAAACGCCAATAGACCGTAAATTGTAGCAATTCCGTTTAGCGGTTCAGTGACTGTAAGTGAGAGAAAGTGTGTCTGCGTGTGTGGAATTGCCCGAATTGAACAAGGAAACGGCATCAATAAGATAGATAGATCAACTATGATTGAATGCTAAGCCCAGTCAACAGAACTGATCGAGTGGAAGTTATATAAGTTGCGGCTTTGCAATTGCTTCTGACATTCTTTCATGAAGATGACACACTGGTCCACCTTTCTCCAGATCACTGACACACTGAGTGGACCGCATTATAAGCGTAATTAAGATCTGTGTAGAGATCTAAATGAGAAAGTGAGTGCGTCCTTTCGAGACAAACAGAAATGCTATTGAACAGTAAACAAGGCAGACAAAACTGTGCACAGTGCACTGATTGCACAGAATGCACTCTCTTTGACGACTAATTATCACTGGCACGAGAGTGGATTCGCTTTCCTTGCAAAAATGAGCTGCAGAGCTGTAAGGCACTGGCGCTGTCACTGTACTAGAAAGACTACTGCTGCAGCTGACGGACAGTTCCCCGGAGAAATCGATCTTGGTGATATGGCGACTGCATAAAGGATTGCCCCTGTGTCAACAGAGAGAGGCAGTGCCTCCTAAGTAGGCCTTATTTGCGTGATATGCTACAAAGACGAAAGTGAAGTGCACATTTTGTGAACTATTATATGAGTCATTGAGGAATGACATGCAGAGGATATTCAGAGTGCCAGAGTGCTGCGTCGAGGAGGAAGGAGGGAGGGAGGAGTAATGTGCAAGTCAATTTAACGCGAGATTAGCTTGTGTACAGCACAGAAGAGAAGAGTGTACAAAGATAATGAGCTTTAAATGGAAAGAGAAAGGATTGGCTCAAACTAGGGTGGTCGAGATGAATGCCGGTACACTGGCTAGTGCTCGTGCCACGTATGACGGCGGCGGGAGCCACCGAGGGAAGGCAACACACACACATTGAAAAATGTTCCATTAGAAAGCAGTGAAACTTGAGAAAAACGTTATTTTACGTTGCTTTCTTGGAAAGCTAATGTTTGCTTAGGCCACGAAGACAGAGAACGGAGAGTTAATTTACGGTGTTTAGCGGGAGAGATACGCAATCAGGAAATTCAATCCCGGTAATAGGTTCGTGCCGCCTACGACATTGCTCGGGCACTCTGGCAGTCTCGCAAATTGAAATCTCCTCCTTTATCGTGTAATGGCAATTTGAAGTAAAAACAAACACACAGACACACATATAGACACAGGACACGTAAGCAGCAGCCAACTGATGCGGTCCGTGCTCGCCGAGGACTATTTAGCCGACAATTTCCGGCCGCTCTGACCAGAAACTTGTCCTGCTTCAAAATATTTCTCTGCCGCATTGAAACACAGCTAGCCAGTGTAAGAGCTTTGCTTCCCTTTCTCCTTCACCACCACTGCACTCTTATCCGTCGGGCGCACAAACATTTGGCAGCGTGAGAAAGAGAAAGAGACTTTGAGCTGGAAATGCATGGAGCTTGAAATATGACCGGCAAGGCCAATGGAAGAAACACTGGCGAAGAAAGGAGAAATAGTTCCGGACACGATGCTGGCCAGACCGTTCCGGGAATGCAACAAGAAGGGAGGCTATTGGCGATGCCAAATAATAGGACAGTCCATTTGGTAGGCATTAGTGATGCAACGCTGATTGAGCTAGCCAATTAATAATTGCCATTAGCCAGGCAAACACAGAGAACGAGGAAAGAGGAACAGTTCTTGCGAGCGAGTTTGAAAGGACTTGCAAACTTGGCTCACACCAAACTGCGCTGGAACTGCCGCGGCGCCGGCACTGCAGCAGCAGCAGCAATGCCATTCATCACCGATGCCATCGGCTTGCTGTCGTTCGGTCTGCAGGAACCGGGTATGTAAAGTACAGCCCGCACAGTCCGTACAGCAGTGCCCTTCCTCTGCCCGCGCACGGAGAACACTTAAAGATTGCTGAAGTGTTGGCATGCACAGCCGCTGAGGATGTGCAGGAGGCAAAGTCGCAATTTGGGATGCCATTAAGTGATGGTGAAACCTTGCAGGCTCGGACGCCTTTCTTCTCCTCAGAATGATCGCTCACTGGTAATGGGACTCCAAGGAAATGGAAGCAGCCTTCAAAAGCAGCCACTGACAACAGACCAGCAGACACACTTGGCGGTGGCAGACAGCTCATTGCAGCAACACTGAAGCAGGTCGTCTGTCATGTTGGCTGCATTACCAATGACAAATTTGGGTTTAATTTGCAACACTTGGCGTAATTGCAAAGTTTACAGCTGTACGGAAAGAATGGACTGGTGGTAGGCCCCAGCTCAGCTGCAGCCTTGCGCACAGCATGCGTCCATTGGTGTAGTAGACATTTATAATATTCTCAACTTTGGTTTCTGTTTTCTGTTACTGCTCTTTGCTTATTTGTCTGGTCGTCAAACGGAGTGCTGTTTTGACAGCACCAACAAGACAGGCCCAGGCACAAGTAGGCCATAGAAGTCTTGACAAACAAAATCCTTTGCAATAAAAACAGGGTGGCTGTTAATCTGTAAATATTATATACATAAACTTAAAATAACGCAAACGGTTTTACCATGTAGAATAATAAGCAATTCAAAATACAAGAATAATAATAGTCTGAAGTGGCATCAGATTAGAAAGCTCACTAAAAGAATTTCTTGTTTAACGTAGTGGTGCAGTTTGAAAAGCTGTACAAGCAAAAGTCTTGAATCAGCAAGTCAATGTGAGAAAAAAATAAGTATAAAAAATATAAATAAGAAAAGCACCCTTCAGTCATCGTGGTCAGTTGAAGTGCAAGTGAACGTGCGTCAAATGAGAATTAATGGAAAAATTTAAATTCTCACCCAAGCCTCTTGAGCAAACGGCAAAATTGATGATTGCCAAGTTTTACATGCTGGCTTTGCTTACGTTTGTGCAGCGCTGTGCAGTCCACAGGGCTCCTTCTCAAAAGCCGGAAACGGATGTGAACCTTTGCAAAAGTTGAATCGATTTCCGAATGGTTAATTTCTCACTGGCCTAGCGCCGACTGAAACACTGCTCAAACACTGCAGTGCGCTGCTTTTGCATTTTTCTACTTTCTCAATATGCTATGATTTATTGGAGCGAACTTTCTAATCGGATTTAAATGCAGTGAATTCAAATTCAATGCAAAGTTGGCGTGTCAGAAGGACTGCTGTACAAAACAGTTGTACAGCTTTCTCAATGACGTAAACTAAACTTGGTAGTGGTGGTCTGTCGGCTAATATTGTTTTGCTTAGTTTCCATTTCAACTCAAATTTTTTTTGGAAAATTGTGTGTACACCCTAAAAACCCAGTTGGCCTCATTTCAACTTTCATCAATTTTTAAGCAAATAAACAAATTGATCATAGGAAAAAGTATTTTTGAATTTCTTTATAATTTTTTTTGAGTTACAAATAAATGTTACAAACCAACACTTTTATGTTACACTATGATAAACAAAATGCTCATAAAAACTTATTTATACGCAAAAATGTGATTAAATAGAATTTTGTCACGGAATCTTAGTAATTGATCATTAATTGGATACATTACTGCTGTCTACTGTAAAAAAATTGCCAGAAAAATAAATGTCTCATTTCAAAAATAAACTTGTTGTGATTTGAGTATTGTAAAAATTAATCAAATAAAGTGCAAATGTTGTACTGAATGAGAATATGCTTTATCAATCGTTGAGAAACTGAATCGCAGTTGTTCATTTCTATAAAGTGACCTTTACAACAGTGGCGAATCGATGTCGTACACAGTCTGTAGGCATTTGTCTGACAAGGCTTGGCAAGCAAAAGAACGTCTCTGTGGTCTCTTGGTTTGTGGCCTGTCAACAACAGACAGCGTTGTGTTTGGACAGGCGACGACGAGAATAGGAGACAATCGAATTAATGATAATACCAGTGCGGCGGCTCGCTCAATGTTTATCTACTGAGCTCGTCTCGTTTTCAAAAAGTACACTTTGCTCATTGCTTGGTTTCAACTTTTTGATGGTTCAACAACACACACAGACACAGACACAAACTAGAAACGTAAGCAAACAAACACCGAAAGAGAGACAAACCCTAAAGACACACAGAACAAGACATGTGAAGCACATGGCCTGGTTGTGGCGTAACTAAAGAATAGAAGCCTAAAGACGTACAGGAAGAGAAAGCAAACATCGGAAATAGATTTATCATTTCAATTCAATTTGATTTGCCGCCCGCACACGCTGCAATCGGAATTTTAAATTATTTTCGATCGTCGCAAGGCCAGTGCCAAGCACTCAGTCTGCGAATCGCCTTGCTTCATTTCAAACACTTAAAAGCTTCACACGTCTGCTATGCTTGCAGCGCCAGCGAGTTTTTTAGTCGATTCAATTAAAAATCAATCACAAATTAGGCTTGTGTTCTAACCAGGGTAGTGAGTGCGAATATGTGTGCCGAAAAAGCACAAAGAACAGCACTGCGGTAGTGAACACAATAGAAAAGAAAGGGGCAAATACTGTGAAAGACATCAATGACAGAGGATGCACACTGTCTGCCATTGTGGAAGACACTATGACAAGCCGCAGTGAAAAAAAGGATGGAGAAAAGAAAGAAAAAGAAAGAAAAGCGTGGCACAGCTTGACTCAACTGTGAAAGTCTGCCTGAACGAGCAGAGCAAAAGTCATCGACTGCACACCCGAGAAGACATTAAGACTGCAGGCACTAGACATACCAATTGCCGGCGTGGCAAATTTATGAAATGCGAAGAGAGAAAAAAGTTATCCTGGCACCAAGGGACTCTCGCTCAATCAAAAAGTACTGACGAGGCTGCTGACTGGTCTAAAGTGATCTGTGCACATGGTTGCCTTAGTAGTGGCAACTTCTGTATAGTGAAAAGTGCCAACGAAGAAAATAGCCTTGCTCTGCTGAATGAAATTGATTTTTAGCTAAAACTGTGTAAACTCTAAAGCAAATTATCAAACTTGCCCACTGCGCGCAATTGCTCTAAAGTGAGTGCCTAGACTGCCGAAGGACGTCTTAATTCAATTGACGCACCGAATGTAACCTGTCAGTTCTCAAGTGCTACAGTGTGATCGCAAAAACTTTAAACAAAAAACCTAGGCATTTTAATAACTTCAGTTTACACCAGCTGCAAAATATGCAAAATACATGAGTGAGCAAAACCATGACAACGATTCCATGGAGCCGTATAAATCACATTGCCTAACAATATTGCAGTGACAATTTTATTTAGTCACCGCAAATGTGCTAAAAATCACTTTATTGCAGCTACATTTGATTGTTCAGCAGAAAACCCGCAATTCCGCCAGCTTGACATGACATGAATTCTCGTCGAATTTTCAGTGCAATCTTCAGTTCAGGGAAGTGCAAATTTGCCAATGACACAATGGTGGACATTCTGCTTGACGTAAATTTAAAAAAGTTCAACAACAGCACAAAAATAGTTGTGTTGTCAAGGATAAGGGCACCTAAACTGCCCTCTTTTTTTGTGCACTGTCTTCTTCCTAGCAATGCACAGTGTTTTTAAAATGCTGGCACATATGTGTGGTACAACTTTGCCCACCAAAATTGGACACAAAAACGAAGATGTAACACAGTAGCATACATCAACTTTCAAAGACTGATTGGCAACACAGCTGCAGTTTGCGAAAAAGTGTTGAGTGGCAGTTTCGATGACGGCTTCAGAGAGAAGCACCCCAACTGCCACTGCTATTGTTTGACTGGTCTGCTTCCTTGCCTTGCCAGCCCACCCGATAGTCGCATCCACTGTGAACACCCAGCTAATGTATTAGTAATGATGGTGTCACAAGTAAATCATTTGCCAGCCAACACACAGCCAGAGCACACTGTACACACGCAAACATACACCAGTTTGTCAGTGTGCAGCGGGTACGCGGGTTTGCTGCTGATTGATTGACACCGCTCAATGCCTGACTGCTGATCTGCCGGCCAATGATAAATTCTGGTGGAACAACAAAAATGATGGCGGTACAGCTGTAGGGCGACTTTAGTTTTCTTTTTGGTAGACTGTCAAGGAAAAAGGCTATATGCCCTCACCGGTACTGTCGGCGACACATTTCAAGCACATATGGGTAGCACTAAAGAAAACAATGAAAGGAGAGAATGCACTAGCGGCAACCTAGGTCACTATATAAAGAGCGACACAGTGAAAAGCAATGTCACTGTTTGGCGGCGGCACAGTGCCACACTGCCTCAAGGACCCGTGGTCGGAAAGAAATGGAGTGAAAGAGAACAAGAGCTGTCTGGCAGTCGAGAACAACAAAAATAATATTCTTTAGGATTCCCCTTTTTGTGACCCCCAGTTTTGAGTTTCAAAAGTTTTTCCATTAGTTTTAACGTTTTTCAGATTACTTCCTGGTGCCAGTGTTCCTGGTGTGCGGCACCAAAAAATGGAAAGACACTTTCCGGTTAGTCTTGGATGGTAATTCTATATATATCAGTAGATCTATATATAGATAGTAGAGCTTAAGAAAGAGAAAGAGGCAGGCTTTACTATTCACCTTTAAATTGCGCATATGCAATCTGCAGCAGTGCATCCTTGCTTCCTCATTCATTCGTCTCTTTCTCTCTTTCGATTCCTACTTTAATTTGCCCGTGCCTCAGTGTACGGTATTTGTTTAGTATGCCACTGCAATGCTTGAAGGGAAGTAGTGTGTGTGTATGTGTGCATGTGTGATGGTAATCAAGCAAGCACAGTGAGAGTAGAGTGAAATCATCGGGCAGTAGAGCACACCGCATTGACGACCACCACGAGTGACGAGTGTCCGCTGAAGGGACGCCACCACCAGCTCCGCCACCACAGAGGCCGCCCTGATTCTGCTGGTGCTGCACAGCAACTCGGTTCAGACTGACCCAGAAACGAAACCGTCTTCCACCACCACCACCACCACCACCACCACAGCGACCACCAGAGGTAGCAGCAAGAAGACGGGCACCGCTAGCACTCTTCTGGCGACCTACAACACACACACATCGCGCATTGGCCAATTGGCGTGCTTGCAAGTCAGTCAGTCAGCGACGCAGTGGCAATTCTTCTCCTGTCGTACAATTCACACCTCTCGGCGTTTCAGCTGGTGCAACACTTCAAACATAACAACACAACTAGCAACACCAGCACCAGCCGGCAGTCTTCGCCATCGACAAGGCTGATAAACAGTCGAAGGAATACACGAATGCACGGAGACACCGTGCCGAGACATCAACGCGATAAATTATTAATATTTGCCCCACTACGTAATTACCACTGCAGTGTCAGTCTTCCTTCTTTAAGTGCAAGTGTGTGTGCTTCAGTGCACACCAAAAGATTGTACGATTGCCATTAAACCAGCAAGCAGACAGTTACCAAAATCAGGCAAACATTTTTGGTTTGTGCCATCATAACAGTGCTGCACTTTAACACTTTTACCGGCAACTGCTCCATCGAACAGTGACAGCAGCCAAACATCGCCAATCTTAAACACCTCAGTCATTCAAAAAACGTGTTTGTGCTTTGACTACCAAGTAAGCGAAACAGTTGTCTTGCAGTATCAGTAACAAACCAGACACAATTTGTACTGATCAGGCATTCAGCCTGCTCAGAGGGTGCCACTTTATTTAGAAAAAAATAAAAAACGCGACAACAGTGTGTAAATTATTTTATTTTGAAAATACCATTTTTAGCAATCATCAAGTCGTACTTTTAAGCAAAGTGCTAGAAACTAGCTGAAAAGTAAGCAATTCAAAGGGTGCAAATCTTATCTTTATATTTGTGCAAACACACATTAGCAAATACCACATTTGCATTACCCGTCCTTGAACAAGTTAAAGAGGATGCACTCCTCAAGGAGTACTGCTTCGCTAGTGAAAAAAAATACTTGACATTGACAAAGCAGTACAATATTTATTAGCTTATGAAACGCTGATGGGTAATGATAAATAAAATGAAGCCATAAAAAGCAATTGAAAGCTATCAAAACAGGACAAAGTGATTGCCGATATACTTGTGGAGGCTGTAGAGGATAGCATAGCGCCATTCAGAAAGTCAATTGCTGCCATCCTGTACAATTGCACTGCCTTGGCGCACAAATTAGACGCTTCACACAAAAAAGTAGTGCTATGCTTTTTCAAATAAACAAATTTTAATGGTTTTAACACTTTGCTTTCTGCAGTCTCTCATCTCGTTAGGGCGCCAGTCGAACGGTGAGTGTACCTTACTTGAAGAAAAGGAAGGACTCTTCAATTCTGCCTGCCCGCCCTTCTTATTTTGACGTTTGCCCATCAACGACCGCCACAGTGTGCATCTTCAATCAGCATCAATTGAACTGAATCAAACGACACCATTGGCATTTTAGCAGTGAATCGGCAGCCTTCAGCGCGTTTGTTTTGTCTTCGTTTTTTGTGTTCAGTGCAACAGTGCACCAAACTGGTGCCTAATCTCCGGTTAGCCATCTAGAGAAGAGAGCCAAAGGACGAAACAATCAATTTCCTAGTAAAGTGCTCCGAAAACGCTCGTGGCGCGACAACCCAACACACATCTGTCTAAACATTGTTGAAAAAGTGAAAGATTTTCTTGTTCGCTTTCCGCTTGCAGAATTCAGCCAAATATAGCAGCAAAATTTGCAAGTGTGCTGACTGCAGCAAGAACAACAACCAAAGAACCGGCGTCACAACAAACAGCCAATTTGTTTGCAGCAAGAAAAGGAGGACGAAGTGGAAGGCAATCAGGAAGAATAGAATATCCAGTAAGTTTCGGGCTGAGGATTCTAACGCCAGCAAATCGGCAGACAGCATCGCGCCTTTCAAATGGCCATCGTTCAGCGGCTCAACACGACACTGCTACACCACTAATCCCAACCAGCGTCGTTTTGCGCACGAATAAATCGGCGACAAAAAGAATAAATCAGCTTGTAAGAAGTGGTGTGCTTGCAAAGGCCAAAATAGAAATTCATTCATTTGCCTGACTATTAGAGGGCAAGTGAACTCGACCAGAACAACACAACTGCTTTCATCTAGTCGGCAAAGAACTACCACCAGCACCAATCAACATCAGCATCAGCATCATCATCATCTCTCTGGCGGTCGCATCTGCAACAACTCTGATAAATGGCACAGCAGCAAACTGCTGACAACACACAACACTAGCCGTCACTTGCATCCATTAAGTAAGAGTGCAATTAGTACCAGTGCAGCAGAAGTCAGTAGCAGAGACACAACCGGCGATCCAAAACAGATCCAAACTGCCTGTTCTGTCTGCTCAGCAGCCCAGCATTTTTCTCACCCCTTCTGACAGTTGTAATTGGCATTAATTTATTGTGTGCAGCAAAAAAACTGTGTGCCCTGTGGTGATTCGGGTTTTTGTGTCTCCTCCGAGCAGTAGCGGAAAATTTCAACGTTTACCATCGCACGCAGACCACAAAACGACAATAAAACCGCAACCGTTTAACCAGCACATTGCTTTGTCACGTTTCGATAGAAGGCAAAGCCACCAGAAAGTGCGCCAGAGAGAAAGAGAGAGCAGGAGCAAAGCAACGGGTAAAAGCGATCTACCGTAATCAAGATTGCAATCATTAGAAGACTATCGAACTGCTCCAGTCTACAGGCTCTAGTCGTGATTCCTCGAGTGCGCACACAGGCGCCATCACTAATGAGCGCATCTCATTAGTGTGCTTTTGCAACCTTCACTCGCATTGTTCCCATCTCGGTGATCGTCTCATATGCCGCCAGCAGGGATGAGAACAAAGCTTTGAAATAAAATAATTAACAAAAAATACACTGCAGTTAATTTTCAGCCAAGTATTTTGAAAAAAGATCGTCTTCAGTGTCTGTGTGTCTGTGCTCATCTCCTTTCCACAGCATCTCTGCAACCTCGACTGCCAGTATCGCCACAACTCCTCTGTCCTGCCCAATCACCACCCGAATCCTGATATCCTCCAAACTGTATCATGGCTCAAGAACAGTATCGAACCTCAACGTACTGCACCATTTTTGGTGCTGCACTCCTCTGTCTTCTCCTCTTCCAGTCTTCAGTATCTCATGTCTCTGCCAGGTGTCCATCACGCGATGACTCCTTTTGCTTGCAGGTGGACGGCTTTGACACCATCATACTGGATGGAAATAAATTTGCCGATATAAAGAAAGTGTTCAGAAACATCAAGTTTCTCTTTGATGAGGAGAGCGAAACCACTGAACTCGATCAGCTGATGCTGATCAACAACCAAAACCTGAAAAAACTTGATCGAAATGCGTTCGGTGACTTTCGCTTTCGCCGGATTGTCATCCGAAACTGCACCAACCTAGAACATTTCGATCCAGAGGCATTCAACGGCACAAAGCAGATCATCCGAGCGATCAAGTTTGATCACATTGCCGTCAATGATGGAACACAGGAGTCCTTTTTCGATGCACTTAACTCCATTGAAAATCTAGAGGAGCTGGAAATTTACAACCACAAGATTCGCAAGATTCGCTCCTACACATTTCGGCAGTCTCTTCTTGCAAAGCTGCACTTGGGCGGTCCACTGGAGGAGCTGGACAACAACGCCTTCTTCTACCTGTACAACGTTCGCATTCTTCACCTGAGCAAATCGCTCAATCATGTCCGCCAGCATGCGTTTGACATGAAGGCGGAGAACAACAAGTCAGTGGACATATACCTGGACGGCAAACTGGGCAAACTGGAAAGAGGCGTCTTCACCTACACCAAACGGCCGCTGACCATCAATTTGTACCTGAAGAAGCTCGCCGCCTTTGATGCTGCCATTTTTCGGCCCATTCTCGCGGCGCCCATTGCGCATGAGATCATCTTTCACGGCAATCCAAAGGAGATGCACAACCCATGTCAGCTGATATGGCTGTTTCGCCACAAGTTCCGTGGCGTGTTTACCTTCAAAGATGAGCCACTAATAAACGAAGCTTACTTTGATCCGTGGCAGTGCTCTTATCACTCGAACACAGCCGAAGACATCGTGGAAGAGGTACCCGAAATTGAGGAAGTCAGTCGGGCAGGCATCGATTCCACTAACAATGCAGCACCCAGTGTGAAGCAGAGTCTTCTAACAACCGTTGCGACTCACTTGATTGTCGATTTGCTCTACATTCTCCCCTTTGTCTTGGTCATCTAATGAAAGTACCAACAAAGAAACCGTAAGAAAGAGGGTTGTGCGAGCAAGTGACCAATTCCATTCATGTAAGTCTTCTTAATAACTGAATTTACTTTGTAACTAACAGAAGCTCTTTTCCGCACCGACAGCAATCATCACCTACCGAAGTAGAACCCAACCAATCTCTGCCAATGTTGATTCCTAGTCCAAATTGACTTCCACCACCAGCACCGCCACCTCTACTACCCTGTACTACTCGCCAAAAGAATACTCTATTTTTGCACAATGAGGCTGTAAAGTTACTGGAGGCAAAGATGTCTCAGCAAAGTCCACCTGTGAGCTTGTTCGCCTGCTGGCCAGTAGAGCAGTTGTTGGCTTGTTGGCCAGTTGGTCGAAGCAGGCTGTTAACCGAACCACAAAGTACAAACTGCGACTGTTACCGACTGCGAGAGTTTATATACACAACACAACACGTGTCGATATATTTTTGTATGAGGAAAATGTTTAAGATTTTCTTACCCACTTCCAACCGAAGGTATTGTTACGGCTGTTCAGGATAACCAAGAAGGACTGCTTGAAACTGCTTTTCTCTTTTATAAAAACCCTCTTCTCTCCCTTTCTTCTCTGTGGTACATTTTGACGGTGGTATTACTGATCAAAGATAAAAAGGCAGTCGACTTTTCTCACGTACTCACCCTACTATCGGGCAAAACAATGACTGTGTAAAATAGCAAGAAAAGTAGACCCACTTTTAATCTTTGATGCCGTCGTCAATTGATTTACTTGATCATAGATCCCAAGCCAGCACTCTAATACAATACTCATTTGTTACCAAAACGGAACCCTTTCTGATCAAACAGTCAAACCGAGTATGAAAGACACCCACTATACACACACCATCACACACCTGCACCTATTTATTGTTCACCCATCACTGTTCAGTTTTCATCCTCTTTCACTTTCCCTTTTTCCTTTTCCTTCTCTTTAATGACCAAGTCCATTTTTCCTTTATACAATGTACATAGTCCTCCCCTTTCATTGTTCTGCGACATGATTCTCTTTATTCAAGCAAGCACACAAACTGTCCAGTCTGACAAACACCAAATTCCAAACTTTGTAGCATGAAAAAGTGATCTACAATAGAATGTACAGCAGCCCAAATTGTTTTTGTGTTGTTGCTTTTTGCAGCACATTACATTTGTATTTAAATTATGCATAATTAGAAAACTTTTAATTATTACAAAGTATGTTTTCCTTCTCACTGCACACAAAGACACACCGGACACAAACTATCTTGCACAATTACACACTCAACTATATTAATAATTGTTATTGTTGAAAATTTAATTAAAATTAATTGGGCAATTGTATTTATTGGTTTTGATTAATTTAATCCTAATGGTAGTGTGACAAAAATATGTTAAAGAAACATGCAATTGCATCGGAAATAAATAATTTAGCGTTTATTTTTAATTAGTTGTTTTGTAAAAACACTGAAAGCTAAAGTAATGTTGCAATCAATATTAAAGCATTAAAAAGACAAAGGGTAATTAGGCAAATTGGATCGATTCTAAAAATGTTCAGTCATATTGATAAACATAAAATAGGCATTACTACTTTTTTGAAAATTAGAATAATCGAATGGAAATAGCACCTAACCGACAGTTTCAATTAGTATACACATCAGCAAGTTATTTCAAATGAATGCGGACAGGATAAAGTGTACTCACAGTTTAAGTAATTGATAATTAGCATATTTGCTTTCATTAAAATGGACAAATGTCAATGAAAAATGCTAAATTAATTAGCTTAATGCGCCTAAATATAGTAAAATTTAGAAATGAAACTACAATAAAAAACTACTTGTACTACAAAAATAAAGCACTTCTGATTTACAAAAACCAAAAAAAATTTATTTTGTTTTGAACTAAATCTTTTTAATTTTACCATTGACATTTTTTAACTATGGCGCCAGCTGTTGGCTATTTTACAAAAACTGCTGTAAAACAGGTAACAGTTTTTATCAATTTTTATTTAAATTAAAATCAAGAAATCTGTATTTTGAAATTTAAAAATATAAAAGCAAACAAATTGTTAAAAACTAAAATACTTTTATAATCAATAAAAAATTGAAAAATAAATATTTGTTACTGAATAAATGCAGATAAGTAATTTTAATAAATGATTTGACAAACTGTAACAGAATAAATTTAAAAAGTGTCAGTGTAAGACAAACAAAATAATAAAATTTTAACTAAATAAATTTTTTGAGAATAAATAACAATTAAACAAAAACTAATTTTCAAAATGAGTTTGATTTGTTTGGGCACAATGTATGTAGTGATTGAGTTTTGCATTTTGTAAAGATTTGATTCTCTGGAAAGTTTTTGAAAACAGTGTCATTTAAAATTAAGAAAAAATTGATCAAAAGTTAAATAATTGTTTTGAAAAAAGGAGCAAATTGGGTAGATTCAAGTTTGTAATATGCTTGAACAGATAATTTGTTCATAGGTTTGTTTTCTATTTGAAAAAAGACTGGGAATTTAAATAACAAGGTGACTAGAAAATTGAGGCTAAAAGGGAGCATTGGATATCAGTTTGATTGTGGCACATGGGATTGAGGAGCAAAAACAAAAGGGGTAAAAGAAGAGTGATAGTTTAGACGGGACATTACTGTCCATCATACGAGGAAAGTTTGTTTGTTTGTCGGTTACACAACACACGTACTGGCAAACACTGGAATGGACAGAGAAAAATGATTGGGAGAGGGAAAATCAGTCAAGCGATTGTGCACTGATATTAAGCTGCACCTTCACATCAAGCGTAGAACATTAAAAGTGGAATCTGCCCCTCAAGAAGGCCAGACTCTCTGATTCGAGTAGCCACGTCCTCGCGCCGATCAATAAAGGACAGTGCACGTCGCAGTCGCTGCATTCGTGATGGACGACGGTATTCAGTGGGCGGTGGTGGTCGCGGCGGCGGAGGATTTGCCGGCGTGGCTGGCTCAGAGGAAGCCGTCGCTGCAGGAAAAAAGTTGTTATTGGAAGCCGAGTCAGACTGCGAGTCCTCCTGCATGCTGCCAGTGTCCCGTTCCCAGTTAAAGTTAAAGATGACGTTCTCCTGGCGATTGTTGATGCGCACCTTTGTCGCGTACTGCCCTTCAGTGCCGTAGTAGAAGTTAACATCACTGGGACGCGTGTAGTAGAGGTGCGGGTGAAGCCGGGCCCTGACGATGGAGGTGGAGCGAGTGGTGGGTGACACACAGGCTGCCACCTCGTACTGCACGTTTGCTTCGCACTGCAGCGGCTCGTCAAAAACTACGTTGAGAATGTGCCCCGATCCATCGTACTTGAGGAAGACCGTCTGCTCGACACGCTCCATTGGGGAATTCCATGTCTGCGCTTCGTGGTCAGCTCGACGCACTCGTACCCAAACGTTTAGGTAAAATGTGCAGGCTTTTCGTGGCGCGTAGAGGCCCACGCCAGACAACCAGATACGTTTGTTGGTGAGAAAGTTGAGCGAGCGATTGAGATATCGATTGGGCAGAGTGTTCTCAAAGGAGGCAAAGCGGAAAACTGAAAAGAAAATCAAGCTGTGAATTGGAACAATGATCTCAAAGTTTGATAAACTAATCGACTGTACTTTGCTGTACTCTCTGGTCTGAAGACTCTACTAACAAACTTACCGTTGTGCACTCGGCCACTGTGCAGTTTTTGAAAGGTTCGTGGCTCATTTGGAAATGACAGTGGCCCACCTGCTGATGAGATGAGACTGGAGACTCTGGGCCAGTTGCGAGAGCAGTGCACTAGAGCTCGGAGCAGTTCGTCGTCGAGAATGCCTTCAGCGGCAACCATTCGTTGCAACTGCTCCTCGCTCATCAGCGGAAAACGTATCAAGCCCAGACCGGGCCCGATGAAGGCGCGCACATTGACACGCGTCGGACAGAGGCCAGCTCGAAGGCAGCACTGCTTTGCCCATCGAGTCAGTGCTCGGAACACGATAATCTCATCTGCTCGGAGCAGATCGTCGCCAATCAGTTCGCACACTGTCACCTGGTCGGCGCGCAGAAAGTCATTGGAGAGGAGAGCGGTCTCTGCAAAGTGGTTCACTGACTTGCGGGCCGCTCTCTCCAGGTCCCTTTCACCATAGGCTCGTGCTGACAGCCAAATGGCCATGCAGGACTTCTTTGCTAAACACTTGTGAATGTACTCAATAGCCTGGCGTTCGAGGTTGGTGATCTCATAGCGTCGGGCGGCCACCATCACGCCGACGGCATTGTCTTTGGTCAGTCTGGCACTGTCAGTGTAGGCGTATCGCAGAAATTCTAGAAATGCAGCTGGCTCAATGTCTGTTATCTCAATGTCTTCATCGCACACGATCAGCTGATTGGTGGCCGAGTCAAAGAGAAGCTGCTTGAAGACGGGACTAGCGCTAGCAATGATCAGTCGGTGAGCAGGAATGCGCAGTTTGCGTTGCTGTGGAGTGGTTGGAGTTTGACCGTTTGAGCTCGGTGTGTGGCTATTGTTTACACTTCCATTGTTTACCTATATTGGACAAGCATTGTAGTTTAATATTTTGCAAAGAAACAAAAACATTTTCGCAGACTACTAACCAGCATTCCACCGCCGACGAGAAAGTGCATGTCACACATCTCCTCACAACTGAGCAGTCGGCCGATTCGAATTTGCAAGGACTCAACCGGCTCCTGGAAGATCTGCTCATCGCCGGGAGTGGTGGCTCGTGTACTTCGCCCGCCAGTGCCTCCACCAGTTTGCTCGGTGTTTCCGTCTAAGGTAGCCTCCTGTCTGAACTGGCTTATTTCGTCGGTAGAGAAGCGAAAGTTATTGACGACATTGGCAGAGGCACTGGCCGCAGCAATGGCGTTTCCCATGCCAGCAGGCAGTGTGGCCGAGGTGCCGAGAGTGCCCACCAGGCCACCCAGGCTGCCCACACCATCATTCTCTGAGAGTGAACTCTGCGTGCGATAGTCGATCGGAGTGCCGTACTGAGTGCCGTAGTTGTTCAGACCGCCATTGTTTTCTCCCTCCACTTCTTCGATGGAGCGAGACACCGACAGCTCATTGTCCAGACTGGAGCCTCGCTTGTTTTTCAGTCGCCAGTGTCGAGCATTTCCCGCCGATCCACTGTCGCCGCCATTCTGGCGGTGTGGTGGAATGTCGTTGATCGTGCCAAAATCAAAGCTCATCTAGGGCAGAACAAATAGAATAGACCAAAAGAAAATTACTGATCAGAAAAAAAGATAGTTTTGTGGAAACTGACGGTAAATGCATGCAGTGAAGTTATCCTCTATCTCTAGGTACACAATAGAAGGAGCACGCAATTTTTGCAAAAATTAGGTGAGCACAAATGAAAAACAATACAACTAGATGAACCCGCATTGGGAAAATAGCAAACAATGAAGGCAAACAATTTTAAATTACCGTTCAATCAGTGTCCTGGTGAAATACTTGTCCTCAGACGAATAAGTGAATGCTGGTCGATCAGCTGGCAATTGACGGACAAACTGAAGCTGTTTTGGCAGCCAAAGCAGAGAGTAAATAAGTCATGAAAAGTGAACTGCAAAGGAAGTAGTTTAAGTAAGAAGCTCATGCAAACAGAAATGACCAGCAGCGTGTATGCCGGTGGTGCCAGTGTCTACCTTTGGAGCAGTAAGCCAAACGGCCAAAAATAGTAACAACAACAATTATGAAAGTAGGGTGCACTTACTTACAGAAAAAAACAAGAAAAATAGTGATTGAAGCAAGCAAATTTAGAGTATCACAACTGCTAGACACCGGCAAACACCGATTTGAGTGGAGCAGCTGCAAGTCAAAGTCGTCTGTTAAAGAAACAACTCATAAAAATGCTTGTTTGCACAAGTGATGATAAAAAGACTGATGAGAGAGAGAGAGAGAGAGAGAGAGAGAGAGAGAGAGAGAGAGAGAGAGA
>JAALOO010001067.1_pt1 | contig 20793 bp, 15 predicted proteins | sample 7257641 | NCBI WGS metagenome assembly JAALOO01 (sample SAMN14085613, study PRJNA598686) | mite metagenome | biome: ENVO:01001000; feature: ENVO:01001002; material: ENVO:01001226; isolation source: single female mite from University of Michigan culture on fish food culture... ...
TGATGATGCTCCAGGAGAAGTCCTTTTTTACATCAATGCAAACCCATCAAATCCAGCTGTTGTAACAGAGATCGATGGAGTTGTTACTTTGGGTGGCGTTAAACGTGGTAACCGTGAGGTATCTATCGAATCTAGAGATGGTCAAATTAAAAAATATTTGGTTCCTCTTTCCAAACATATTCTGGTTCAGGATAATGACTTCGTAAAAGCAGGATTACCATTATCAGATGGTTCAATTTCTCCATCAGATATTTTGAATATCAAGGGTCCAGCGGCTGTTCAAGAATATATCGTAAATGGTATCCAAGAAGTTTACCGTCTGCAAGGGGTGAAAATTAACGATAAACACTTTGAAACCATCGTTCACCAAATGATGCAGAAAGTCAATATCGAAGATCCAGGAGATACGAGATTCTTAGAGAAGGAAGCTGCTAATAAATGGGACTTTATCGAAGAGAATGATTCATTATTTGATAAGAAAGTCATTGTTGAGGCTGGGGATTCAAATGAACTTCGCCCAGGACAAATTGTGACCTTACGTAAGCTTCGTGAAGAAAATTCAAGCTTAAGACGTCAAGATCTGAAATTAGTCGAAGTCCGAGATGCAATTCCAGCGACCTCGAGTCCATTGTTACAAGGTATCACTCGTGCGTCTTTGGGTACGAAATCGTTCATCTCTGCAGCTTCATTCCAAGAAACAACGAAAGTTCTTAATGAGGCAGCGATTGCTGGTAAACGTGATAATTTACTTGGTCTTAAAGAAAATGTAATTGTCGGTCACCTAATACCGTCTGGTACAGGTCTGCGCAACTACAGTAATATCATTGTTGGTTCTCGCGAAGAATATGATCAATTGCTAGCATCGAAAGAAGAAGATTAGAATCTTTCGAACTAAATAATAAGGGTAGTAGAGTCAATTTACTACCCTTTTTTATTGAAGTTTTCACACCCGGTGTTTTCGCAATCGTTATCGTTGATTCTTAGTTCGAAAATGCCCGAGCTGGTAAAAAAATGTGTATTATTGAATAAGTATAAGCTGAATTTAAAAATCATTATGAGCATTCTAGAAAAATTTTCTTTGCAAGGCAAGGTTGTCGTTGTGACGGGTGGTACTGGCATTCTTGGAAAGTCATTTGTAAAATCGCTGGCTGAAGCGGGCGCTAAAGTATGTATTATTGGAAGAAATAAAGAACGTGCCGATGAACGTGTAGCATTCGTTGAGAGTTTGGGTGGAGTAGGGTTGGCCATTGTCGCAGATGTCATGGACGAATCTTCTGTTGTCGCCGCAAAGGAACAAATATTAACTAAATGGGGGACAATTGATGGTTTAGTAAATGCTGCAGGAGGTAATATTCCAGGAGCTACAATTGGTCCTGACGACAATATTTTTGACAACAAGATTGGAGATACAATTAAGGCTATTGAACTCAATTTGTACGGCACCATCATTCCTACATTGATTTTTGGAAAGGTGATGGCGGAAAATGGTGTTGGTTCAATTATTAATATATCTTCGCTTTCGGCAAGTAGACCGATTACGCGGGTATTAGGTTATACAGTTGCCAAACATGGTGTTGATGGGTTTACCAAATGGATGGCATCTGAGCTAGCATTACGACATGGCGATAAGATTCGGGTAAATGCAATTGCACCGGGAGTTTTTTTAACCGAACAGAATAGAACATTATTAACTAATGCCGATGGCAGTTATACAGATCGCGCAAATAAATTCGTACGTAATACGCCTTACCAAAGGTTAGGTGATCCTTCAGAATTAGAAGGTACCTTAATTTACTTGCTGAGCGACGCATCGGGCTTCGTTTCTGGCGAAACAATATTTGTTGACGGGGGCTTTAACTCATGGTGTGGCGTATAGTATTTTATGATGGAAAGAAAATTTTTACAACAAGCATGGCGATGGTATGGTCCTAATGACCCCGTATCGCTACAAGATATAAAGCAAGCTGGAGCAAGCGCGGTTGTTTCTGCACTACATCAAATTCCTCATGGGGATATTTGGCCGGTAGAGGAAATAATGGAGCGAAAGCAGCTTATTGAGGAGGCAGGTCTTGTTTGGTCCGTGGTTGAAAGTGTGACGATTCACGAATCAATTAAAACCAGAGCAAATAAGGCCGATTTTTATTTAGAAAATTACCGGCAAACACTTAGAAATTTGGCTTCCTGCGGTATTAAAACTGTGTGTTACAATTTTATGCCGGTACTGGATTGGACAAGAACTCAGTTGGATTTAGAAATGACGGATGGCTCTAAAGCACTATACTTTGACTGGGTAGATTTAGCTATTTTTGATATTTATATATTAGAACGTCCAGATGCCGCCGCATCTTATGAAGCGTCGTTGGTAGAGGAAGCTCGTAGCCGCTATAGTACTTATACGGAGGAGAATAAACGCTTTCTGCAGGGAAATGTGCTAATGGGGATTCCGGGTGAGAAGGATCCTTCCTTAGAAGATTTACGAAGTAGTATTGCAATTTATGATAAGATAGGATTTGATGGCCTGAGAGAGAATCTTGTCTATTTTCTTACTGAGTTTGCCACAGTATGCGAAGAACAGGGCATTAAGATGACTATTCATCCCGACGACCCACCGTATCCAATTCTCGGCCTACCACGTATTGCAAGTAATATAGATGATTTTCAATTCATAATTAATAGTGTAGATAAACCTTTCAATGGGATCTGTTTCTGCACAGGATCTCTAGGTGCCGGTCCCAATAATGACCTCGTAGAGCTCTTTAAAAGTGTAGCTTCACGAGTGAATTTTTTACATTTACGAAATGTTCAACGTGATAAGGTAGGAAATTTCTTTGAGGCAAATCATTTGGAAGGAAACGTTGATATGTACGCGATTATGAAAGTAGTTGTTGCTGAAAATCAAACACGGGACCAACCCATTCCTTTTCGTCCGGATCATGGACATCAGATGCTAGATGATTTAAATAAAGTGACAAATCCAGGGTATTCTGCAATTGGTAGACTACGTGGACTTGGCGAGTTACGGGGTCTCGAGTTAGGAGTTGTCAGAAATCTGGATTAACCTAAGGTAGACCGTCGGAGTTGAATAGTAGTTGGAAGTTTAATATTTTCCCATTCTATTTGACTCCGATTTTTTTTTGTTATTGTCTCAATTAATTTACGCACAGCTAATTCTCCAATATCCTTAGTAGGTTGGCGAATTGCACTCAAAGAGGGGTTTAAGGAAAAAGCTAATTCTGTGTTTGCAAATCCTATGACAGCTATGGTTTGTGGCACTTGAATTCCCAGTTTTGCTAATATACCCAGCAAATGAGTTGTGATGGTATCTGTTACTCCAATTATTGCATCCGGAGGCTCAGGTAATTTACATAATCTAGTTAAATGATTTTCTAGATCAATATGTAATTCGTCAATACTTTTAACATTACAAAAAACTTTAAAATCTGGAATGCTGGGAAGATTATTCTGTTCTAATGCTTTGTAATAACCATTTAATCGTTGCTGTGTTATTCCCTGATCAGTACCGCAGAATATAGCTATTCTTTTCCTCCCGATGTCAATCAAGTGCTTACACGCATTGAAGGTACCATCTGAATTTAAGACGCCTACTTTATGTGTATCCAGTGGATAATTTGTTCGGTCAAAAATAACAATGGGTGTGGTTTTTAGAATTTGTTTTGCCAACTCTACGTTCGAGTTCTCGTGTATCGGGCAGAAAAGCAGGCCGTCGACACTTTTATTCATCATAGATTTCAGTGCTAATTCCTCAGATTTTTCATCTTCCATACTATTCATAATTACTATCCTATAGTTATGATTAGCAGCAATAATCTGTATACCTTCTATGATTTGTGAATCAAATGAAGTACTCATTTTTGGTAGCACCACGCCAATGGTTTGTGATTTTCCAGTTTTAAGAAATTGCGCTAAAACATTGGGCTGATAATTATGTAACCGAGCATATTCACGGACTCTACTCTTTGTTGCAGCACTAATTTCATAGCTGTCGTTTAAAGCTTTTGATACTGTCGAAACGGACATATTCAAACCTTGTGCGAGACTTTTAAGTGTCGTTTTAGCCATTTCCTGATTATAAAATCTAGTTAACGAAGATCGACAATTTCATATGATGAGTACTTTGTTTTATCGAATACAAATGTCGCCGACGGAATATCATTATTAACATATAGTGTTTTAATAGCATATGTGTATTGTGCACCAGACTTATCAAATATCAGCACATCGTGAATATGATTCTTTTCATTTACACGAAGTTTGATTTTAGAATAATTTGTTTGCTGATTTTTTGGAGTTAATTCGATAATCTTCATCGATTTTCCATTGATAATTTCATTTTTACCAAGTGAATAGTTATATCCGCTTTTATAAAAAGTGAAAATATTATTAGGACCTATACTTGTTGATGTTTGCTCGGCAGGAGATATCTGCACTTCTTTTTCTTGTTGAAGAATGGACCAATTTGATTCCCCATCACTGAGTAAATCTTGGCTACTTAAAAGAATGCGGTACTGATTTTTAGGTTTATTTAGAAATAAGGTGCCCTTTTCAGTATGCTGTTCACCTGTGGATGTTATCGATGAAAAGCTAAATTCTGATTGAATGGTTTTATAAGCATCATATTTTTTTGATACTTGATCTAATATATTCTTTGCGGTTTGGTCTACTTGACCAAAAGCAACTAATGTTGTCCAAAGTGAACATGCGATTATTATTATCTTTTTTTTCATGTTACTCGTTTTTTCTTAATGTTTCCAAATACTGTTCCAATGAATATTCATCTGGATATAAAACTTCGCGTGCCTTACTACCTTCAAACGGACCTACGATACCTGCAGCCTCAAGTTGGTCAATAATTCGCCCCGCTCTGTTGTAACCGAGTTTCATTTTTCGTTGTATTAGTGAGGTCGAACCCTGTTGGTGCATAACAATTAATCTAGCAGCATCCTCAAATAACTGATCACGATCTTCTAAACTAAAATCGGCGCTACCGCTGCCTTCTCCATTTTCGTCGACATATTCGGGTAGTAAGAATGCAGACGGGTAGCCACGCTGGCTACCAATGAATTCAGAAATACGATCCACCTCAGGCGTGTCAACAAAGGCACATTGAATACGTGTAAGATCACTTCCAGTTGCCAACAGCATATCTCCTCGTCCAATAAGTTGATCGGCACCCCCAGTGTCCAAGATTGTTCGAGAATCAATTTTTGACAATACTCTAAAAGCTAGGCGGGCAGGGAAGTTTGCTTTAATTGTTCCTGTAATGATATTTACTGACGGTCTCTGTGTTGCTATAACTAAATGGATTCCAACCGCTCGCGCTAGCTGAGCTAGACGTGCAATGGGTGTTTCTACCTCTTTTCCAGCAGTCATCATCAAATCGGCAAATTCATCGACGACCAAAACGATAAAAGGTAAGAATCGGTGTCCTTCTTCGGGATTTAATTTACGATTAACAAATTTGACGTTATATTCTTTCAAATTTCGGACGTGACCATTCTTAAGTAAATCATAACGCTGATCCATCTCAATACAAAGTGAATTTAAAGTATTTATTACTTTTTTTGTATCAGTAATAATTGCTTCTTCCTCATTTGGGAGCTTGGCCAAGAAATGTCTTTCAATTGTTTTGAATAAGGATAACTCCACTTTTTTAGGGTCTACCATAACAAATTTCAGCTCGGCAGGATGTTTCTTATATAACAAGGAAGTGAGGATTGCGTTAATACCTACCGATTTCCCTTGTCCTGTTGCACCTGCAACCAAAAGATGGGGCATTTTCGCTAGATCTGCAATATAAACTTCGTTCGAAATTGTTTTTCCCAATGCTATAGGGAGATCCATATCGGTTTTTAGAAATTTTTCCGTTGCTAAGACCGACCGCATAGAAACCATTTCAGGAGAACTGTTGGGGACCTCGATACCGATCGTCCCTTTTCCTGGCATTGGTGCAATAATACGAATACCTAATGCCGCAAGACTTAAGGCTATATCATCTTCTAAATTTTTGATTTTGGAAATCCGTACACCAGGTTTAGGAATAATTTCATATAGTGTTACAGTTGGGCCAATAGTGGCTTTAATATGTTCAATTTCAATATTGTAATGACGTAGGGTATCGACAATACGGTTTTTGTTGGCCTCTAGTTCTTGCTGGTTGATCGTTATTTTACCGGTGCCATAATCTTTCAAAAGGTCCAAAGTAGGATACTGGTATCCCGATAGATCTAACTTTGGGTCATATTCACCGAATTGTGCAACAAGATCATCTGCGGTAATCGCTTTTTCTTCAATTGTTTTTTCAACACTTAGCACTGGTCCTTGGGTATCTTCTGAATTTTCTAAGGGGGGTGGATTATCAACTGTGAGCGAGACAAGATCTGTATTGGTTAATTCAGTATTGCTATTTTCAACAGATTCATTTTGTGATACTTCAAATTCAAAAGTTGTACTCGGTTTAATAACATTTTCCGATTGCGGCGCTTGGAATGCCGTTGCGGAGGATGCGGGAATGTATTCTTGATCAGACTCCTGCTGTACTTTAGCTCTATTTTCCGGTAGATTTTGATTTATATTGTTTTGTTGAACTTCTCTTTTATTAAAAGTATCTAAATTATCTTCATTTTTGTCTTCTAGTTCTTCCTCGCTTATTACTTTTCTAGTTGTCCAAGTCCATTTTAAGTCTAGATTATAAACTAAAATCAATACTGTCAGATAAGAAAATATCAGTAACGCAGCTATACCGGTAGTCCCGATTTGCGCCGTCAAAAGTTTATTTGTCCAATAACCAAACTTACCCTCAAGAATATGTGGCGAATCTGTAATGAATCCCTGAAGGTAGCCAAAGGTGACAGAAAGAAATACGATACCTACAATGGCGTAAAGAAGAGTTTTCCAAACTGGGAGTAACGATTTTTTATACAAGAATTTATATCCGATGATGAAAAACATTAATATAAAAAGAAAAGAGGCAACGCCAAACCATTCGAAAATGAATTGATTTGCAAGTAGTGCACCTAGTTTACCTAATTTATTCTCTACTATCGGGAAATCAATTGAATCATCTGCAATTTCTTCTGCTGATTTAAATAATGAAGACCAGCCGCCGTTTGCAGTCGCGATGTAACTTTGGTCTTGTTTCCACGTGAAAAGATAAGAAACAAATGAAACAGCAAGTATAAAGGAAATAAATAGTAAGAATATTCCTAATATCTTTAAAGCTTTTCTCTGCCCTTCACTGAAGTTGATTCCATCAAATGATTTTGAATGTGGCTTCTTGCTATATGTTACCGTTCTGGCCGCTCGAGGTGTTTTTTTTACGCTCGATGATCCACCAGTATTTTTGAATGAATTTCCTTTGTTCGACATGAAATATATATATTTCTCCTAGTACAAACTTATAAAAAATGCGCGATTAATCGATTACAAATTTGGTTCCCAACGATGTGAAACCAGAGGGCCAAATGTTTCGCGTTAATCAAATATGAATTTGTATCGATATTGCATATTTAACTTTAACTGCGCGACCTTTTTGATAGCCTGGTTTCCATTTGGTTTTTACAGCTTTTATGGCCCTAAGAGCAGCATTTGACGAACCGTACCCAGGATCCTTTGTCACGACAAAGTTAGACATGTTACCATTTTTTTCAATTATAAAATTGATAGTTACTAATCCAGCAGCACCATTCTCAATTGCTTCTTGCGGAATAATGAATTTTCTTGCAAGCTCGCTACGAAATGCATTAAGGCCTCCAGGGTATTCAGGAGGTGACATATAATTTTCTTGTGAATATTTGACACTATTTCCGCTACTGTCAGTTGAAATACCTTCTATCAAAATACCGTTATCCCATTTTTCAGAAATGTGATAATTTAAGAAATACCCCGTCCAATTTCCATCTTTTTTGTTGTCGATGACGGTTCCCTCTTCTCTTTGGAAATCTATATCCAGAAGATTCATTTCGATTACATGTCCGTTGCCATTTTCGGCTAGTTTATTTCCTGTGCTGTCTTGTACCAATAAATAATATTTATCTAGTGTTTTGTCTTTATACACCTCCTTGCTAGGAATTCGATTAATTATTTTGGTGAAAAGTATGCCGTTCCTGTAAAACGTTTCGGTTGTATCAGTCGATGTACTTTGCTCATTGTAGATTGTTTTTCGAAACATTGTACCATTTTGATAGTACTCGGTTTTTGTCCCAACAAAGTCCGAAAGGAATTTAGGATTTTTGACAAATCCCTGCAGTTTTATATTTTTACTAGGTAGGTAGCGTTCTTCCAGATAATATAACGAAGATGAATTGGAGTCATGCGTGACTGTTCTAGTGAAGGTCGCTATAGTTGAATCTGTCGTGATACTACCATCCTTTTTGTGGTATGTAAACGAATTTTCTTGTGCACTGCTGATTAACGTTGCGCACAGAGCGAGTATGGTTATTATCGATCGCATGGTGTTAACTTAATTATTTTCGGTGAGCAAATGCTATTCGCCCACCGAAAATAAAGTTATTTGGCGATTATCAAAAAATAATTTTTCTTTCCACGTTGCGCAACAATGTATTGTCCATTAATTAAATGGCTTTCATCGATATTTAAGTCAATGTTGCTAAGTTTTTCTTTATTAATGGAAACGCCTCCACCTTGCAACATTTTCTTCGCCTCACCCTTAGAAGAAAAAACAGATGTGTTAATAGCTAACAAGTCTAAGATATTAATACCTTGGGCTAAAATAGTTTTACTGACTTCAAATTGAGGAACACCATCAAAAACATCTAGCACAGCATCATGATCTAATTCCTGCAGGAAGGCCAAAGATCCATTGCCAAATAAAAACTCAGAGGTATTTATAGCAGTTTCGTAATCCTGTTCCGAATGCGTACGAATAGTAATATCTTTCGCAAGTGCTTTTTGTACTGCTCTCGTGTGCGGTGCAGCGTCATGTTCTTCTATGATCTTTTGGATTTCACTTTGAGATTTTAATGTGAAAATATTAATCCAGTTTTTAGCATCGTCATCTGAGGTATTCAGCCAAAATTGATAATATTTGTAGGGTGACGTTTTTTTAGGATCAAGCCAGATTGCACCAGATTCCGTCTTACCGAATTTCTGCCCATCCGCCTTTTTGATTAGTTGCGTTGTTATTGCGTAAGCAGTACCTTGCTCTTGGCGACGAATCATTTCACTACCAGTGACAATGTTGCCCCACTGGTCAGATCCCCCCATTTGTAATTTACAGTTATGGTGCTTCCAAAGGTAATAAAAATCATAACCCTGAATCAGTTGGTAGGAAAATTCTGTGAAGGATAATCCGCTCTCTCCTTCTAAACGCTTTTTTACAGAGTCTTTGGCCATCATATAGTTGACCGTGATCAGTTTCCCTATATCACGAATAAAATCCAAGAACTTAAAATCTTTGAACCATTCATAGTTGTTGACCATTTTTGCATCATTTTGTCCATCACCAAAGTTTAAGAATTTAGCAAGTTGCTTCCTCAAACAGTCGACATTATGTTGTAAGGTCTGTTCATCTAGTAAATTCCTTTCTGCAGACTTAAAAGACGGATCTCCAATCATTCCTGTAGCACCACCAACTAAAGCGACGGGCTGATGTCCGGCATTCTGGAAATGAATTAACGTCATTATTTGCGTAAGGTGTCCTACGTGTAGGGAATCACCTGTTGGATCGAAACCGATATATCCTGATATTTTCTCTTTGTTAAGTAATTCTTCAGTTCCGGGCATGATATCTTGCAACATGCCTCTCCAGCGTAGTTCTTCTACAAAGCTCATCTTTTTATATTACGATTTTTTAATTAAGATAGCAAAGATAAAATATTAAGCCGTATCTTACGATAAATATAATTAGAAGTTGGACGTTGAATTTTCTATCTCATTATTATTTTGAACGCTTTGCTCCTGAGTCTGAGCGAGTATTAGGGGCAATCCTACCAGATTTACTAAAGAACGTTGATAAGCAATATAGTTTTCATCCTCAGCGATTTGAGGAAAGTTTATTCGCGCATCCAAAAACAATGTGGATTTCTGAAGGCTGGTACCGCCATGTGGAAGTAGATAAAATCTTTCATTCATCAACTTATTTTTTGGACCATTGTCATGTCTTTCGTAAGATGTTAGCACCTGTCGTGGAACATCTTCCTATTCGAGCCTCGTTTTTGGCACATATAGCTATTGAACTTTTGTTAGACCATTTATTGATTCAAAATAAACAGGTGAATCCCGCGCGATTATATGATCATCTTGAACAAGTGAATCGACCGTCGATAGAACGTTATTTAAATACAATCGGGGAGGTTGATATACAGCGCTTTTTTGCATTTTATGATGAATTTATTAAGGCACGATATATTCTAGATTATAAGGACATAACAAATATATCCTACGCCTTATTTAATATTTGTAAAAGGCTTTGGGTTTTTGAAATAACCGACCAAGACCTCACTAATTTATCACAGTGTCTCATCGACTATAAAGAGAAGGAATTAATCAATTATATTGATATCTTTCACGAAATACAGCATAAGATAGTTTAAATCGTATATTTTTTTGCCACTTTTGTGAAGTAATTTAACGCTGTTAACATTTCGTTTATGATTAATAAACTTTTCAGAAAGAAGAGTATAGACCAAATTTTACTTGATTCAAAAGAAGGTACAGGTTTAGCAAAAGTACTGGGAGTTCGCGATTTAGTTTCTCTAGGAATCGCTGCCATCGTCGGTGCAGGGATATTTAGTACAATTGGTTTAGCCAGTTATGAAGGTGGTCCTGCAATATCTTTGTTGTTCGTTTTCGTGGCGTTTGCCTGTGTTTTTACTGCGCTTGCTTATGCACAATTTGCGAGTACCGTGCCAGTCTCGGGGAGTGCCTATACATATGCATATGTTGCATTTGGAGAATTTTTTGCGTGGATAATAGGGTGGGCACTTGTTCTTGAGTATGCTGTTTCTAATATGGTTGTAGCAATCTCCTGGTCACAGTATTTTGTATCAATGTTAGAAGGGTTCGGCATCCATTTGCCAAGTTGGTTAACGATGGCTCCGGGATATGCAGTTGAAGCACATACGAAGTTTCTCCATGAAGGTGCGGCTGCTCTTTCGGTGGCCGAAAAGGTGAATTTGGAGGCTTATCAGTCAGCACCGATTATTGCTGGTATTCCTATTATTTTTGATTTGCCTGCAGGACTTATTACTGTTCTAGTAACCTGGCTTGTATTTGTTGGAATAAAAGAATCTCAACGAGCAAGCAATATTATGGTGGCAATAAAAGTTGGAATCATTATCCTCGTTGTTATAGGGGGACTATTTTTTGTGAAACCCGAAAACTGGACTCCATTTGCGCCCAATGGGCTCCACGGTGTTATGGGCTCAGTTGCTGCTGTTTTCTTCGCTTTTATAGGTTTTGATTCAATATCAACAACGGCCGAAGAATGCAAAAATCCGCAACGAGATCTTCCCAGGGCGATGATTTTGTGTTTAGTTATCTGCACCGTACTTTATATTGCTATCACGATTGTTTTGACCGGAATGGTTAATTATACGGAGCTTAATGTAAAAGATCCTCTTTCTTTTGTGTTTAAATATGTGGGATACGATAGTATGGCGGGAATTGTTTCTGTTACCTCGGTTATCGCTATCACCAGCGCCTTACTTGTTTATCAATTGGCCCAACCTAGGATCTGGATGACTATGAGTAGAGATGGACTGTTGTCTAAGCGTTTTGCACGTATTCATCCTAAATATAAAACACCGTCCTACGCGACAATTGTAACAGGAATTGTGGTGGCAATACCTTCGCTTTTCTTTAAAATGGACTTTTTTGTTGATTTAACTAGCGTCGGGACATTTTTTGCTTTTATATTAGTTTGTGCAGGCGTTCTTTATATGGATCATTCTGGGCTTTCCAAAAGATCTAAATTTCGGGTGCCTTATATCAATGGGAAATATTTAATTGGTGTTGGTTTTATTCTAGCTTGGATTATCATATTCAGTTACGCTGATGAAGTAGTAGATAACTGGGCACATATGTCTACTGTTGATATTATAGAGCATAAATCGTTAGTTATTATATTCTGGTTAGTTTGGGTTGTTCTATCGATTTTGGGATATAAGTATAACTTTTCTTTGCTACCTGTTATCGGTATTTTAATCAATCTATATTTGATGAGCGAATTGGGTGCTAGTAATTGGATAATCTTTATTGCGTGGCTATTAATCGGGCTCGTTTTTTATTTTGCATACGGATATAAAAACTCGAAGTTAAATAAATAGATCCCTACGGATATTGAATTGTTTTCGATATGTAGTTTGTGTGAGCAGTCTTCGGTTCTAATAATGAAATTCATGCGTGAGATTTCTCAACTCGTGGTGACAGCAAGTCATAGGATAAATCTATAACAGAAATATATTTATTTAGTACTGTGCATATAATAGCATAAGCGCGTATTTAATTCATTAGAGGATGTCACGTAATACTGTAACAACAGAGGCGCTACTAGACTAGAAATTGAGTTAACAAATCTAATTTTACCGGTGGAAAATCTTGAACTCTCCGAAAGTGAAATAAAGGGTATTATTACATTTACGCGAGGTTTAGAAATCCCTAAGAATAGATGTAGGGGTTTCTAATTATTCTCATATAACCGTACGCTATAATTAATTCAACCGTTTTAATTTAACTTCCTTAGTGGTGGGAATATTTAATGGCACACGCTCAAGTGTAACAAAGCTGCTGTCTAACCCGAATCCCCGTTCTTCCGATAAACTGAATTTTTTAAGTATTTTGTATATTTCGATAATAACCTTTTGATGCCATCTTAGATCATTAGTTTTTGAGATTATTTTTTCGAGAATTACGAAGTTGAAATCACCCGGAATACCATGGTTTTTCAGCGTAACGTAATTACTAGTAATATCTATCTCACCTTTTTCAACCATATCCTCCACCACTTTTCGAAATAATAGACTAATTTGTTGCTCTTCTCTAAATCCAAGTTTAAAATCGATGCGAATTAGTTTATTTGGGATCAATTTCTTAACGACATACTCTCGTGTATGTGGATTATCCATCACATCGACGTGAACAAGCCAATACACATCAGCGCGTTTAGGTTTCTTATTGATCATTGAGTAAATGATCTTATGTTCTATTTCGTGATTATTGTTCGCGCTGGTTAGATAAACTAAATGAGACGCAAAAAGCGGCACAGATTTATCTTCACTGAGCTCCGAAATGATAGTGTAATATTTTCTGACATCTACGAAGCGAACGAAACTGTTTTTAATTTTGCGTGCACCGTACCAGGAAAACATCGCAATAAATAACGTACATGCTAAAAAGAGTGTTAACCAACCACCGTGTGTAATTTTGACAAAATTACCAGCGAGAAAAGTTAACTCGATACTGAAATAAGCAATGGCAAAGATTAGGATTGCGATTTTGTTTATTTGGATACGTAGTAAGAACTTGCACATAAGAATCGTGGTCATAATGAATGTTACATTAATAGCAAGTCCGTAAGCAGCCTCCATGTTGGATGATTCTTGAAATACGGCAATGATAACCATGCATCCGATGTACAGTATTAAATTGATTGAGGGCACATACAATTGTCCTTTATGGTCGCTCGGATATCGAATAGCAACTTTTGGCCAAATATTGAGACGCACTGCCTCTGAGATTAATGTATAGGAACCACTGATCATGGCCTGACTCGCGACGATAGCAGCTAATGTTGCGATTGCAACGCCATAGACAACAAAGCCATCGGGCATAATTGCATAAAAAGGATTGATATTCCCCATCGTACGACCTGCATGTTGCAGCAACCAAACACCTTGTCCGAAATAATTTAGTACAAGCATAAGTTTGACAAATATCCAACTTACACGAATATTTGCTTTACCACAATGTCCCATGTCGGAGTATAATGCTTCTGCACCCGTTGTACAAAGGAAAATTGCTCCAATAAAGAAAAGTGCATTTGGATGGTTGATCAACGTTGAAATTGCATAATAGGGATTCAGCGCCGCAAAAATTTCAGGTGCTTGTAAAACATATATGAATCCCAGTATTCCTATGGTACTAAACCAAATAAACATTAAAGGTCCAAATATTCTCCCTACAATTGAAGTCCCGAAACGTTGGATAATAAAAAGGATACTTATAATAAACACAACAATCGGTACCGTTGGCACCTCGGGATAATGTATTGCTAGGCCCTCTATAGCAGAGGAAATCGTTATTGCAGGAGTAATCATACCATCTGCTAAAAGTGTACTTGCACCTATGATTGCGGGAATGATAAGCCATTTTGCTTTTTTCCGTACAAGTGAATATAAGGACAGAATTCCTCCTTCACCTTTATTATCGGCGTTCAATGTAATCCAGACGTACTTAATAGTAGTCTGTAACGTCAATGTCCAAAACACACAGGAGAGACTGCCAAGGATTAGATCTTCTTCGATAATTCCCTTGTTAAAAATCGCTTTGACAACATATAAAGGTGAGGTACCAATATCGCCGAAAATGATACCTAAGCTAATTAGCAACCCTGCTAAGCTTAACCGTTGTGTATCACTATGCTTAATCGTTTTCATTTCAAAAAAATATGGTGCAAATGTACAGTTATTTATGATTGAATACGAAATAAAATATGTGCAACGAATATTCTTGTTAAAAATTGTTAAAACCTAAAAAAAAAATAAAAAATGTGGACATCATGCTAATAAAAAAATTAACTTTGTTAAGTGAGTGATTGGTGCTGGTGAATATATTATGAAATTAAACCAACAGCCTGTTAATAACGTCTAAACTCCTATTAGTACAATAAGAATGAAGAAAATGAGAAATATAGCTTTAATTACTTTGTTAGGTATAAGTTTGCTTAACACGAGTAATGCTATGGCTTCTCAATTTTTAACTTCTTTTAGTACCACTATCGTCGGCAGTACACCTTTGATGTCATCAACGGCTGAACCAACCAAAGACGAGAAAATCATTACTAACGTAAAAGTATTTTATAATCCCATTGCCGAACAGATTACGATGACCTTCAAATTGAGCAAGCAAAATGACGTAACTATTAAAGTTATGGATGCTCTTGGGAATGAAGTCTTGAATCTAATGAATGGAAGTTTGGAAGCAGGGGTACAGAATCTTTCTTTTGACTCTAACGGCAAAGTAACCACGGGAGTTTACTTTGTACGTGTTTCATCGGGGACGGAAACGGTAGTAAAGCGTATCTCTGTTCGATAGTAATACGCCCGAATTAAGCATTGTTTTCTTCCGTCCAACGATTATCCGATTTTATTATTTCGATGAGTTCATCTAAAGCACGTACTGTCGGTACATTCTTTTTTACGATTTCTTTACCTCGGTAGAGCGTGATTTTATCAGGGCCAGCACCTACGTATCCGTAATCAGCATCGGCCATTTCTCCAGGACCATTTACGATGCATCCCATAATTCCAATTTTCAATCCCTTTAAATGGCTCGTTCGGCTTCGAATCATCTGAGTGGTTTCTTGTAGATCGAAAAGGGTGCGGCCACAACTAGGACAAGATATATATTCAGTTTTTGATATTCTGGACCGTGTTGCTTGAAGTATACCAAAGGAGGTCGAGGTAATTTTTTCTATCGGTGTTGCAGGTGAGTTAATCCATATCCCCGAACCAAGACCGTCGACCAACAATGCGCCTAGATCAGTTCCCGCAAATAACTGTAGTTTTGAGATAGGTTCTTCTGGACTCGTGTCATCACCCATCGGTCCTGAAAATTCTGCGGACGGATAGTCTCGCTTTATTATTATCGGATTGTTTAACCCGATTTCCTGAAAGTTGCTAAAAAACTGCCGTTGATCCGCCATCCCGTGTAAATTTTCGGTTTGGAGAATAAATACAATAGTGTCATTAATCTCTAATTGAGAAAAATCCGGTTCCTCTAACTCTTCATTAGAAATTAAAATCAGATTTAAGTTTGGGTCGCGAAACTGTGCCTTATTGTATTCTGCTATAGAATACACAGGATGTTTATTCACTTTGTCTTGTAGCAATATCCATGATCCATAGTCGTAAAGTACTTTTAAATTTCCTGGTAGGGTGAACGACGGTAGATTCGATCCTAAGTAGATAAAATCAACAGATTGTTCACTTATGTGGTACTTATCATTTACTGCGTCATAACGATATCCTACATTGTCAAGAATAAATGGGTCTTTTCCATTTTCAGAGGATAGATCCACGATCACTCGTGGCACTATTGATCCTCCAATGAAAGCATTTGCCTCTTTAGATATGTAAGGACTGGTACTGTTATTCTCGGACAACTGGACTATAGCTGGATTGCCCTGGTGTTGCATGGCTTTCTGCCGATTACTATAGCGATTCACTAGTGCAATAGCTACAGGAGCTTCTTTTTCAGGATCTTCTGTTAATGAGACACGTACGGTATCTCCTAAACCATCTTCCAGCAGTGTCCCGATACCAACGGCAGACTTTATTCGTCCGTCCTCTCCGTCTCCCGCTTCTGTTACACCTAAATGCAGTGGGTAGTTCATTCCCTCTGTAACCATCTTCTCAACTAATAGCCTATAGGCCATAATCATAACTTGTGGATTGGATGATTTCATGGAAACAACTAGATTGTAGTACTGTAAATCTTCACAAATACGTATAAACTCTAACGCTGATTCAACCATCCCTTCGGGAGTATCTCCATAACGGCTCATAATTCGGTCAGACAATGAACCGTGGTTAGTACCAATACGCATTGCTGTCCCGTATTCTTTACATATTTTTACTAAGGGCGTAAATTTCGTGTAAATCCGATCTAGCTCTGCTTGGTAGGCTTCCTCCGTATAAGTGAATTGATCAAAGCGTTTTTTATCTGCATAGTTTCCGGGATTAATCCGAACCTTCTCCACGATTCGGGCAGCAACCTCTGCAGCATTGGGAGTGAAATGTATATCGGCTACCAGCGGTACGTTATAACCCCGCGCCAGCAACCCTTTTTTTATCTCTAGTAGATTCTCCGATTCTTTGATGCTAGGGGCGGTAATCCGAACATACTCGCAACCTGCCTCGACCATACGAATGGTTTGCTCAATCGAACCTAAAGTATCCATAGTGTCAATAGTAGTCATACTTTGAATACGTATAGGGTTGTCTGCCCCCATAGGAACGTCTCCTACTTTTACTTCGCGGGTTTTAAACCGGCTATATAAGGTCTTCGAGTTACAGTATACCCCTGGAATTGTACTTGTGTTGTTCATGCCTGGGGTCAAAGTTAGCTATTTTTGTCTTAATACCGTGTAATGTTAACATTGTTGGCTGCACCTTCAATAGTAATGATGAATTTTTTATCGGCAGTGGCATAATTCTTAGTTTCTGTCTCTCCATCAACAAGAGGCTGAAATCCCTCGAAATTGTTTTTAGATAAAATCGACTCGTTTTCTAATTTTACGGCTGCTTGTTTGGGAATATGTAAGGTAATTTTAGATGCTCCAGATGAAATGTCGAGCTTAGAGATTGGAAGTTGCGGGTCTCCTAATTTCAAATCTATATTACTTGCGCCTCCATTCAATTCAATTTTTTTAAAAATAATATCGGTAAGATCTGCTGATACATTGGATGCACCTATGTTAAGCTCCATGTTCCATTGCATGTTTTTGTTGATCTTGGCTTGGACTATTCCGGACTTCTTATTTCCTGCTGTAGGTTTTAAAGTAAGTTCCAATTTATGTTTATCTCCAGCGATTCGATTTTCCAAATTTATACCCATATCTTTTTCCGGCGATTTTGCGAGAACCAGATCTTTACCTGTCATACTCTCGAGTATAATTTTCGATGCGCCTCCTGTGAGTTCTAAACTAGCTTCATTTATTCCTACGCTATCCATCGGTATCCCAATTTGGTAAGTGAATGAAGAAGGGTCATCTAGCTGGTCAACCGAAACGTTGGCATTGTTAAAAATACTCGTTGTCCAATCTGATTTTGGGGCTGTCATACCGACGTAAAAGATCCAACCCAAGAAAAGTATATTACACCCAATTTTTAAATAGCTGCCATATTGTTTATTTTGGACAATGAGATTAATTCCTACGATTACAATGAGTAAAGGCCAATACTTAAGGGTTGCAATAAAGTTAAAGTCTATTACATCAAGGTTGTGTAGTAGTAGAATTAATCCGATGAAAACGAACCATACTCCTGAAGTGATTTTATTTCCCATTGTTTTTCTATCTTGTGTAAATATATGGCTCAAAAGTATAAGATACTAATTTTTTGCAAAACGAGTTTTAGGTTATCTTGTTCATTGTTTCGGTAAAAGAACTAGTTATCTCGGTAAGTGTTCTTCCTAGATTTGTGTATATTGCAATGGTATTTATTTTTACATGACAAGTAATCTATGATATTCCACCATTTTGGTAAATATATTATGCTTTTAAACAAGGTCTTTAAACGCCCTGAGAAGCCACAAGTATATATTAAAGAACTGTTTCACGAGATGGAAGAAATAGGAGTTGGCTCACTTGGATTGATCGTCATTATTTCGACTTTTATAGGCGCTGTAATGACTCTTCAAATCGCATTTCAACTTGTTTCCGATCTAATACCCCCTACGGTGATAGGGCAAATCAATCGTGATTCAAATATCTTGGAGTTGGGACCAACTATATCAGCATTAGTGTTAATGGGGAAGGTTGGTTCGGCCATTTCATCACAAATTGGTTCTATGCGGGTTACCGAACAGATCGATGCGTTAGAGATTATGGGTATCAATGCGCCGGGTTATTTAATTTTACCCAAAGTTATTGCTGGAGTAATCATGGTACCCGTTTTAGTTGTTATAGCGATTTTTTGTGCAATTTCTGGCGGACTACTAGGAGGAAGCTTATCGGGTGCTGTTGCCCCTTCCGATTATATACAAGGAATTCAGGGCGGGTTTAATGGATTTACAATTGTTGTTGCATTAGTTAAAGCTTTCGTCTTTGGATTTATTATTACCTCCGTGCCTGCTTATATGGGATTCTATGTTCGTGGGGGAGCTTTGGAGGTGGGACAGGCCGGGACCAAAGCCGTCGTGATTGGTTGTATTTCTATTTTAGCAAGTGATTATATTATTACCGCATTGATGCTTTAAAAAATGATAGAAATTCAGGATATTCATAAATCTTTTGGTGAAAACCATGTTCTTAAGGGCATCGATGCCGCTTTTGAACCAGGTAAAGTTAATATGATCATTGGGGGGTCTGGCTCGGGAAAAAGCACGCTTTTGAAATGTATCGTTGGATTACATGAACCAGAACAAGGAAAAGTTTTCTTCGATAAAGAAGAATTTACTAATCTGGATTTTGAGGACCGTGTTCTGATTCGTCGTCAGATTGGAATGTTATTTCAAAATTCGGCTCTTTTTGATTCCATGACAGTGGAACAAAACCTTACTTTTGGACTCGATATCTTCACTGATATGAGCAAGTCAGAAAAGCAGGATCGAGCGAATTTATGTTTAGATCGCGTCAATCTATCCAAGACAAATCACTTGTACCCATCGGAGCTATCCGGTGGTATGAAAAAGCGGGTAGGGATTGCGAGAGCAATTAGTATGAATCCGAAGTATTTATTTTGTGATGAACCGAACTCCGGTTTAGACCCTGCTACATCTATTGTCATAGATGAACTTATCCAAGAGCTAACGGATGAATATCAATGCACGACGATTGTCGTCACGCATGATATGAACTCTGTGATGGGAATTGGTGATTATATTATGTTCTTGTATAAAGGTGAGAAGTTTTGGGAAGGATCGAATAAGGAAATGTTAAAGTCCGATGTTCCTGAGCTTAATGATTTTGTGTTTGCAAGTCCACTTATGAAAGCCGCACGAACGACCATAAAATAGCCCCCCCGTTTTACTATTGCTTGAACGGACTTAAGTTTTTACCTTTGCGCAATGCTTTTTTACTCGATTTGACTTTTAGAGATATTGTTTAGCTCTTTTTCGACTGTTAATAAGCAATAGTTTACTTCTTAATATAATTATTTTGGCCACTACAAAGACAAATATACAATTGCTTACACCGCAACATTGGAAAGACTATGAATTAATTGATTGCGGAGATTTTGAGAAATTAGAGCGATTTGGAGAGCTTGTCCTTATACGACCCGAGCCACAGGCTGTTTGGCCAAAATCATTGAGTGAGTCGGAGTGGACAAAAAGGCATGATATTCGTTTTAAAGGCCGTTCTGCTACTTCGGGGGATTGGCTAAAGAAAAATTCGAAATCTAAAGACCGTTGGTATATTACTTATAAAAATAATGATGTCGCGATAAAATTTCGATTAGGTTTAACTTCGTTCAAGCATGTTGGTATTTTTCCCGAGCAGGCTGTTAATTGGGATTATATTTCTGAATCAGTTCGTAATTTTAAAACACCAAACCCTAAAGTTCTCAATTTATTTGCTTACACGGGCGGTGCGTCTTTAATTGCCAAGGCTGCCGGGGCGGATACAACACACGTTGATTCAATAAAACAGGTGGTAAGCTGGGCTAACGAAAATCAAGAATTATCAGGCGTAGATAATATACGATGGGTAGTAGAAGATGCTTTGAAATTCGTTAAACGGGAGCTTAAACGTGGGAATAAATACAATGGGATTATCTTAGATCCTCCAGCGTACGGACATGGTCCCAAAGGTGAAAAATGGAAGTTGGAAGATCATATAATGGAAATGATGCGAGATGTTGTGCAACTTTTGGT
>JAALOO010001068.1_pt1 | contig 20786 bp, 15 predicted proteins | sample 7257641 | NCBI WGS metagenome assembly JAALOO01 (sample SAMN14085613, study PRJNA598686) | mite metagenome | biome: ENVO:01001000; feature: ENVO:01001002; material: ENVO:01001226; isolation source: single female mite from University of Michigan culture on fish food culture... ...
CTCGGTGATACAGCTTACTACAGCAGGCTCAATATTCAACTGTCCCCAACTAATACAACGACACACACACACACAATGCCAAATGGCACCTAATGGTGAGGGCAGAGAAAAAGATATTAACAGACCGGCATTAATTGCTGAATAGTGCTCCAGTCAGCTGAAGAATGGACTTGCAACTTGTCTGCTGCTTTGCCTCTCATCTCACTCTAATTGTTTTCAGTCTTGCATGATAGCCATAACGACCTCAACGAACTGCGGACTGGGAAAGCACAGTCGCCCTTTAGACTGTCCTCAGATCGATGCAGCTAATGACACGGGCACAATCTCATTTCACAAATATGTAAATGTATCGTGCCAAATTCATTACGACAAATTAACTAATTGTGAACTTGAAACAAATGGCCATTAGATGAGAATGACAACGGTTGTCAACGCTTTTCACTCTTCTCAAATGACACTTTCATGACGGGACCATTAGTCGAATGGCAGTAATACTGCAATACCTCTACCCGGTAATAGCTTACACGTAGCTAAATAGATAGTGTCCGATTTGTGGTTGTTTCTCTTTTTTTGGTTCGCATATTTTAATTGCTACAATTTGATTTAATCTGATTCAAACTACGATTTTACTGACAAAACAATGACGCATTATCTATTGGAACATTTGGTGCTACTAAATAAAAACAGCTAACTTTGCTAATGTTAACTATTTTTTTAAATTTGAGATTGCAAAATAATAAATTTGAAAACCAATTTAAAATTGAAAAATTTTCATTTGATTTACTGAATGGTGCTATATCCAAAAACGGCGCACACAAACTGTCACGTTGGCTCATTTGCATAGAAAAATAATTAATTCCCACTGTGCAGAAAAAGCAGCATCAAATAGTTTTTGGAAACACAGTCAACTGCGTGCTTTTATTTATGTTATTCTTGTACTAACGGGCTAGTCCATAAAAAATAGACTTTTCTGGGCTCTAATTACAAAATGAACCCAAACGGTAGTGTACAGATTTTTTTCTTTTTGAAATTTGGGGTACCCTGGTGTTTGCTATGCGACTAGTGCTGAAATGTTGTCGCTAATTATGTTATCACAGTACAGTGTGGCAAACATTTAAGCAAAATGGCACTGTTTCTCTTCGTTGATTGCACGTTTTCGATTAAAATGTGTGCATGATTTATGATGGTCGTCAAGCAAGCAATTGGCAGTTTGCTAATCTCACATTTTGCTATTCGACTCATCTGTCGACCGACAAAGTTGCCAGTCTTAAGCAGCAGTCATCTCGCCTGGGCACCATTGACCAATTATCAAACAATTAATGCACTCAATTAGCACACCATTTAAAAAGAGGAGATTATGTGCAGGCACGCACGCACCATCGCACGTCATTATGCCTTGATTAATCATTGCCCGATGAAATTGTTGCTACTGAAACTGTTTTCTTGGCTTTACTTGATTAATACATTCACAACTCTGAGTTTTGTGTGTCACTTGATTTGCACAACCTTCTTAGGCGATCAATCGACACTTCATCAACACTTCACATAACTTATGAGCTGCTTTAGAAGCATAGACCAACGATAATTTTTTTTCTACTAAACAAACTGACAAATTGACAGTTCGAGGACAGTAAACGGCTAACAAACAGCCAGTAGTAGAATCAAATACAGCTACACATATTAGCCACGTGCGCGGTTGTTTTTTGTACAAACAGTTGCGTAATGTTTGTCTAGGTACTTTTATAAACTGATAAAACTGCCTAAAAATACACAATGCTTATTGAATTAAATTTTTTCAACCTTTTTTGCAAAAATAAAATTTTGTCAGTAATTATTTTAACATTTTGTTTTTCTAGAAATAGCATTAAAATGTTCATTACTGCAACTTAAAAGTTTGTAGTTATGCTTTTTCTGAAATATCAGCAGCGGCGACAACAGTACTGTTAAGCTAAGCACAGTTGCTACCCCCTCGTGTATGTGCCGTTGCACGAGCAGTGTGTATGAATAATTTAGCGTGAGTTTAATTAAATTTTCTGAGCGTTGTAATCAGAGTAATGATGGCAGAGTGCAATCAGACTCATCTACTCAAATAATTAATGTCTGTGTCTTTGTTTGTGTTCAGCCTGCTCAACGGCAGCCAGCGCAGTCATCGTCTCTGTTGAAAAAAAACTAGAAAGAAGAGTATCCGTGGCAAAGGGGGCACTTGTCCTCGCGCCCAAACTCTCTTTGCCGTTGGCTTTCACTTTTTAGGGCCGCACACGGTCGCGCGGCCAGTAGACAGCAGCAACATCATCAGCAGGCAGTACTGCTCTTTTTCGCCTAAAAGCTTATTTGGGGGACTCCTAATTCGCTAGCTCTAAATCATTACGGGCGCCATCCTCAGTGCGCCCCAGCGAGCAGCACCGCTAGCATTTCTGTTGTTTCTATCTTTGTTCAAATTTAATTAAAACTTAAATTAAAAACTTAAATTAATTTTGCTGCCGTGCCAAAGACTTCGTCATTTTCATCGCCGCCCTGTCCTCTTCTCGTCCCGTCGTTGCCCTCCGTCGGCAAGCTCACTACTTACTGTTCCTCATTTTGTTTCCTATTAATTATAACGATAATGACGGTAAAAAATGAGCAAACTCGCCAGAGATGGTTGGTGAACTGCTTGGCTGACTGAGTGTTGACTGGTGCTGACGTTCTTTGCAACGGTAGTAGCTGCCACTAGAGACAACTGCTTTAGAGCATTATTTTAATTAAAAACTACAAAATAGTTTACAGCATTCACTTTGAAATCTATTCATTGTAAAAATAGTTTTCATTATCTGCATTTGTTTTTAAATCAATTTTTAACACATTACAAGTTACTTTGCTTTAAAACCTTTAAAACGAGTAAATACAAGCCAGTTTTAAAGATCATTCAAAAACAAACGACAGATTTTCAAAAACCATTTGATCTTTTTTAACACACGAAAGACAAAAACAAACACAAACAGAAAAATTCAGTTAAATCGTTGTTTTTACTATTTGGGCAGCACGTCATTTTTCACTGCTGTCGTGTCAATTGAATCACTCGATGAGGCAAAAAGGGAAGAGAAAAAAAGGAGTGAAAGATGTGCAAATTAATTTTCATTTCGTTTTAATAAATCGAGCCTGTTGAAAATAAAGGGAAAACCGAATAATAAGTGGCAAGGTTATTAGAATATAGATTTTAATAAACATTACAAATTATTTGATGAAATTTAATTAGATTCTAGTCTTTCTTTTCTTACTGTTCTTGTTTGGCTTTTATTAAACGGGTCGATATTCAGTCCTAGCAGTCTATGTTAATTTTAATGCTGCTTGCTACCCTCTTCTCTGAACGCTCGTCTCCATTTTTAATTTCATTCTCTCGTTATTAAATTTTTTAGAATTAATAAATTATTTCTTTTACTCGCCACCACCATCACCGTCTTCTCCATCTCTTGCTTTCCCTTGCCCCTCTTGTTTGGCATTCTAATTATAATGCGTGCCTAGGCCCCATTTTTAGCAAACACCGAGTAAGGGCAAAGACAGATAGACTTGCTAGCACTCATTAGTGGCAATTGCAATTGGGTGTTTGCTGATGTGTGCCAGTGTGAGAGTGTCTGCTTTCTGACAATGACAGACAAACTGCATCACTGGAATGAGCATCAGTCGAGGAATGGCTTCATTGGCGACATCTTGTTCCACTTTCCATGACTACTTCACTTCACTGTCTTACTGGCGCCCTGTCATGCGGAGAAGTGGCCACTGTCCAATGCTGCTGCTGTTGTGGTGTTTATGTAACTGTGCTAGCAGTCCGGACCCTAATCGAAGTTAAGCATCAGCTGCATAAAAAACTTTCGCGCAAAACGTGTGGCAATTAGTCGTATTCTTACATAATGGCAAGTCAACCGACGGTGTCACTTGGCAATTGTTTGCCAGTCGAGTCAACTGTCGAGTGGTGATAATGGCAGTAGTGGCAGTGCTACAGCTTCTGCTGCATCTAAAAAACTGCAACCGAAGCTCATCCTCAACGGCACGCATTGAGTCGTAAGTTTTTTCAATGCATCGTAACGTTAGCCTAATCGAGTCTTTTATTTGCATTATGTCTCTCTCTCCCGCTTTTCTGCAGTTGCATCGAGCAACCTCGTGCCGCCTCGAGTCACTTGAGTATATTCCTTCTTCCTCACCAGAACACTGTTGCAACACTTTAACCCGTTCACCAGAAGCCTTGTGTTTTCCGAGCACGCATTGTCTGTCTGATGTCTGCTGCCACAACACACACACACACAATACAAGTTCAGTTGCTCAGAAGACCGTATTCGTCCAATGCTCACCGTTGTCAGCACAGCATCTATTATTCAAGGCTCGTTAGAAAGACAAACTGTGAACCCATTTGGCGTAGAGTACTGCTTGCTTTATGAATAATTCTTAATTAGTGTACATGAACACAAAAAATATAGACAATAGACAATTAATAAATTAATTATTTAACTACAGAAAAATTTGCATACGACACCGCCGCCTCCTTACATCACGCACATTTCGCCGTTACTTTACAAAAAAGTTTAATAGAACAGTTTCCGTGTGTGTGCTTGTGTGCCCATTATACTAATTAGTCAATAAATTACAATTACAATTAATTTAAACATTACTTGCTTGTACTCATTTATTTCGATTTAATTTGGCAAATAGCAAAAACTTTGGGCGCAAAAGACATTAAGAAGTTTAATGACTTGCTGGCTGCTACAGTCATAAAAAGCATGGTTTCATCTGGCAAAGCCCAGTGAAATGAGCACGGCGTCATTTGAGGGGCCCAGTGCTAACAGGGGCGGCAACGGCAACGACATCAGATCAGCAGCAGTAGCAGAAGAGGCAGTAGTTCTATTCGATTGTGCAAATTTCCAAGTACTTTTAATTACTATAATTAATTTATCTCAAGAAGCAGTGACAAAAGAGGCAGCGATTATCACTGCTGGTGCAGCAAAGCAGTAAAGCTGGCGATCGTATTAATATTCGTGAGCACCCGGGCACTAAGCTTTGGCACAGTTACTTGGCGAAAAAAGCAGAGCTCTTTTATGGTCGTCTCGGGCTGTGGTCTAATTGCACCGACTGGCGTCGATGGAAAAAAAGACAGAGAGAGAGAGAGAGAGAGAGAGAAAGAGAGAGAAGTTGTGAGTCAGTCAGAGTTGACTATGGCCGTCTCTCCCCGTGCCACTTGGCTCGGCTATCTACTCATAATAATAATAATACGCAATTATTGCGCAGGCAGTAGGCAAAAAAGCACAGCGCGACCGAGTGGCAAGCAAAAAGGGTACTTTGTCGGTAGGCGACTTGGTAGAGACCAACTTTGACGGCTTGTGCTCGCCATTACCAAGCAAGTGAATTTTTTTTCTTCCTCACTCGCTCTCTTTATAAATGAGCTCAGTTCTAATCCGCTTAATTGAGAGGATATTCAAATGACAGCAACGGACAATTAAGGCAGCCATTTTCTAATTGGCTCCATTACACTGCCTGTGCTTCGTCTCAACAGCTAAAGGCGGAAAAGTCATTTCATCAGAACTTTTTTTGCTTTAAGAAGTAGCCCCAGTTCCTAATATGATACATTCTTGCTCTCGGCCGTGCAAAAGAATAAAAGATCTCATTTGTCGTCAATTTATTAGTGATATTAAAAATTCAAGCTTGCAACAGCAGCAGCAGTATTCACAGTGGTGGTCGTGGCGGCAATGGCAGCATCAATTAAGCATTCTTTAATGAGCATCGCTTAGTTCTTTTAGCTCGAAACATTTGCACAAGGGCAAGATTGATTGGCTCCCATTTGGCTAAGACTGATTTTTTGGCACCGTTCTCTGACTGCAGAGTGGGGCAGCATCAGAAACAGCAGTAACATCAAAGGGTGCGTAATTAATTTTCATTGCTAATCTGCTGGTGGCTAAAGCCTCCAATGAGCGAACATCACGCTCCCATCGATCGGGCCTCGCTTATCAGCCTCCTTGCACATATGCCAATTGGCTGGCTCGATTGTCTGTGTGTGTGTGTGCGCTTTCTGCAAGTTGCAGCGCTCGGCAATTAAAAACGCCTTGATCATTGAGCAGAATTATTTCCGTTGCCCAGAATGTGCACCAAGTGCTTCTTTGCTGCCCTAGCACTACAACTCTTTGTTAGCCTTTTACTTTTTCCTTCTTTCTCCTTCTTCTTCTACTTGACGATTGTTTTATAATAAAGTAATCGAGAACAGAAGCAAAAGATAATGCAAGTTTAAATAGTTTTAAAAACTGCCTAATGATTCGTTACGAATTTGGCGCCCACTCACAGGCAGTTTCACTTACCAGTAGCACCAGTAGCACTTTTGCACAGTTTCTCCCTGGTATTGCCAGTGTTTGTTGCTGCTGCCACTACTGTCTTTGTAAGGGCCAATGGACCAACGTATAATGAATAGTTATCTATTAAGGGAGTAAATTAAATTTTAGTAGCAATAAAATTAACAAAAAGGAATTAAAAAGACCCAACGACAGTCATAACTGTATCCGTGTCATAAATAATGCACAGTGCCTAGATCCTTGGTAAGCGTCCGTCACTGCTTCACCCTTGTTAAATAATCAATTTTGCAAATAAATGTGCACTAATTATAAAAAACTTCATTTCAGACTGGGGGTACTTTGGCCTCGTCTTATGGCTAAGGACGGTCATTTGCGCAAACATTCTGGTTCTGATATGACAGAAAATATACTCTACAGGGTGAGCTGTATATTTTGCTTGTATTCATATTATGAAATGCATTTATAAAAAATATTCTTTATAGTTTTTAAGTATCTTTGCTTTGTTTATTTATAACATTGCATTTATACCTATTTTTACAAACTTTTTATTTAGTTAAAAAAATGTTGATTTATCTAAAAATACATGTTGTTTGTAATTTTTAATTCAAACGTAACTTGAATAAAACTCACCCGGTAAAGAACTACTTGAGCCCATAAAACTATGCTAAGAGCGTTTATTATTGCGGCTGCAATTAATATGTAAATCAATAAGGCAAATGGTAGCAAACAGAAACTGGAATCTTGTAAACACAAACAAGGCTGTGGTGCGTGTTCCAGCCAGCTAAATCCCATTAAAATGCAAAGTTACCAATAAAGCTTGCTCAGTGTCGCCGTTTCTGATTAGTCATCCGGTTCACAGCTATCACCAGCTTGGTAGTCAGAATTCCAAATGTGCTTAACTTTATGTTTTTGTTTCAAACTGACAAAATTAATTTGCAAAATAATTGTAGACATGTAAAAAGAGTTTTTGATGAGAATCTTGTAATTGCGCAAATGCAGTTAAAAATTAACAAAATGCATAAATCAAAAAACAAAATTTTAACTTTTAAATGTATTACAAAAATAACAAATAAACAAGTAGCTGGCTCTTCAGAAGTTAGATCATCAAAAAACAAAGTTATTTTATAGTCATTTCATATTTAATGCAAGATTCATCTCCTCATTGAATGAAGATTCTGTAACATCTCATGTATTGATTGAGGTGAGTTGTGCAAATTGAAATCAAACTAAAAACGAGTTTTATATTTTAAAACAATTGGTTGATCAATATAAATAAAAAGAGAAAACGGTATCAAACCGCATTATTTTATTTTGCGATGTTGTATTGCTTAATATTCCTTTCTCTTACTTTGTTCTTTTTTTGTAATTTTTCAGAATTATTTCACATTAATTCCTGACTAACGAATACGGACAAATTATTAATTTGCTGATCAAAATAAAATGCAGTTCTACTTTGTCAATTTGACTATCTATTTTATTGTGCTCTGCATACACTGAAGTGTTTTTATTTATTTGCAGCTGAATAAAGTAATAGTGGCACTGACTATCAAGTTAATTAATCACTAGCAAAATTCCAAACTGTTTCATTTATCTTTCAAACTGACCTAATTATAAAAATAAATTTTTAAAAAGTTTGATTTTGTAACTCTTGTAAATACAGACAAACCAAAACAATAAAAATTAAAAAGTGCAAATGATATCAATTTTATTTTGCCAAGCGTTTTAAAAATCAACATTGTTATAAAATTAAAAGATTAACTTCAATCTCACCAACAAAATGTCAACATTCTGGCCAACAACACATTAGTAGGAAGGCATTCTACTTAACTTGGCAGTTAAACTTGGCAACACAATACTCGCTGTGTTAAAGAAGTAGCATTGTACTAGCCAACTGTGTAAACTACAAAAAGCACTACTAAAGCATAAATTATGAAATGCACAAGCAAATTATGGACGAGTTAATTTGTTTACCGGAACAATGCCGTTTTATCAGGTGAAAATACAAGGAAAATGACTGTTTGTTCTTTGCACATTTGTACATTTTTAAAATTAGAAACGGAATCGGCAGTCAGTGTGATGCTGTTAATGTTCAGTGTCGCCTAGCTTGACAATAAATGCCGATTAAACCCTTTGCTTGATTGTCGTGGTTATTCAATTATTTAGACGAGCACGCAGAGTGTGCTTGCGCTGTGGTGCCCGATTCTTATCGCTTATTAGTTTGATGGCGATTTGTCGATGCAACTCACTGCACTCGCTAGCGTTATGGCAGTCGTTTGCTGGTGTACACAATTCCGGCACACACACAGCCCAGCATCATCTAATCTGAAATTAGATGCATTCTACTGCTTTGCTTGCCAGTAGCCAGGCACCTCCTTGCCACCTCTTTGCCACCCAATCGACAACAGGGCCTGCAGAGGGCCGCAGTTGTTTTCACCAGCAGCAGTAGCAGCATTCTTTGTTAATCAAATTTAATGACGAGTGCCATTAATTTCAGCATCTTCAGGCCCCAGAAGCAGTGGCGTCACTGAGCATCACTGCCATCATCCCAATGCCAATTATCATTAAGATGGTACATTAAATTTAAATTTGGGTCCATTAAATTAAAACAAACTTGCATCTTTCGACCATCTCACCACTTCTCATCTAACACCTCAATGCAAAAAAGAATGCTAATTTTGATTAAAATTACAGTCAATTAAAAGCTGCATATTTATTGCATAAATATTTTGCCTGGTTTAAAATAGTACCCTCTTCAGTTTCAAAGAAAATAGTAATGTGTTTATAAAGGTAATGGCCATAGAGGCATTTTTCGGTGTAATTTACCAAAATTATTAAAAACGGTAGCACTTCAGTACCAGTTAACGATTGTCGCAGCTAATGATACGAACGACGACGACGACAAAGACGAGACTAGGCAATGTTTGTACGGCCATATACAAAAAAGCAGAGAAACTGATCGAGATCCATTTGGGTCATCCACTGCTTCATCACTACGCTTTGGCTTCAGTGGCCTCCAGTGCAAAAGCAGACGAGTCGATGGCTAGAACATGGTTCATCGCAGAGTCCAACTCTTCTATTAGCCTTTGTTTCATCTGACTTGACTCTATTTTGACTTCCAACTCTTCCTTCAAGTGCACAAAGGTGCTTAATATTTGAGTTGCTAGTTGAAAGTGGCGGTTATGAAGTGATAGATGCTCTTTCTTTATATGCGATAGTTGCCGTTTCATTATATGAATCACAGGTGTTTTGAAAGCAAGCTCACTGCAAAGAATCGACAAAAGAGAAAGAAGTTGAGGTTGATATGAGTTGAGATCCCTCTCGTCGTAGAAAGATTCGCGAGGACTAATGCACTCAATAAAAGATCTATCGCTACTTGGGTCATCATGTTCGTAGTTGTCATTAATATCGGATTGTAAATCGATCGGTTTGCTTGTCAATAGGCAATCTGGGTTATTTTCACTTTCAATTTTTGTTTCGACCAAAGAAATTATTTCATCTAGCACATTGGCACATACGGCAGTAGAAATCGTTTCGCTCGCTTCAGATAATGTCCTATCGAGCACTACTTCTAAGTAGTCTTTATTTTCGCAATTATCAATCCTGCAAAAAACGCACTGTCAAGTTTTGATACTGTCAACCAAACAACAACTTACATTTGAGGTAATAATGCGGTATTTGGCTTCTTTGACATAAGACTGTAGACCATTTGTTTGTACTGCATCAGCTCGGAGCTTTGAGTTATCAAATTATCAAAAAATGCTTGATTTTGTCTCTGCAGGCCATCGTTTTCCTTCTCAAGAATGTCCACATGTTTAGTTATTTCGCTAATCAAATCCAAACAATCGAGTGTAGAAGGGGATTCTAATGAATTTGACCAGTGTTTTATATCTAACTCGAGAGATGTCAGTGTTGATCCAATCAAATTTGAAGAACTCGCAATTTTGTTGAGAAGTGTGTGTAGCTGTACTGAGCGATCTTTGGCGGTTTGTTGAACTTCTAACAATGTTTCAAGTAAGTTTTCATTTTGCTCCATCAAATTGCTGATGACATCCTCCATTAACGCCATCTTACTCTACAATAGGAAATTGTTAATTGTTATAAAAACACTTGTATTCAAATGAAACAACTTACATCTTTGTCCAGAGTTTTGCTGGTTATCTGGTCTAGATAGTACTGCTTGTACTCTAGAAACACATCCAAAATTGTTGTTTGGTATGAGTCGGAAGACATTTTTGAAGACAACTTCTGAAGATACAAACATCAACAACACTGAAAGGAAAATAAAAAAGTCTTGAAAAGCTCAATAGAGGGTGAATTTCTCAGGCAGCATCTATTTGGGTAGTCTTCTTGGCACATTGGTCAAAGTAAGGAAGCTCTAAATGGCCAGATTTTCAAACCACAGTTTAAGCTCGGCTGTAGAACGGCTGAACGCCAGACTGGCAGTTGTTGGCAGATTGTTGTCAACACTGAAAGCGTGAGAGAAAAAAAACAAAAACACCGGCCAAGTTGACTCCAAAAGCTGTCCAAGAGCGTGGTATCGATGGAAGGAGCCGAAAGGACCATCGATAGCAGAGTAAAGCTTCAAACAGTTATACGATTCTGTGACTTTTGAACTAAAAAGAATATTTCCTGATCCAAAATGCGAGGAGTACTATGTGTCATGAGAAAACAAAAGCAACATCTGCATCAGGTAGCAATGCATCGAAATGAATGCAATGAACACACATTTGCCTGCATTGATCTCCTATCTTTTGCTGTTACGAGAACAATTTGCCCGTTGCGTGGTTGTTATCGCCACCTTGGGGAGATAAGTGTCCGCAGATAAGGTGCCAGGTAATGCAGATGTTGCATGGTCAATGTGTTTTTAGCCTTACCGAGCAGCATTTCCAAGCAGCAGCAGTTGGCGCCCTGACGATCACCGGCTAATTAACACATTGAGAGAGAGAGAGAGAGAGAGAGAGATAGAGAGAGAGAGAGAGAGAGAGAGAGAGAGAGAGAACAAGAGTGCGTCGATGCTGACTAAGAGTCTTCATTGTGCACGTTCGATCAATTGCTGGAAAAGATGCTGGCCGAGCAGAGTCGGGCGGCACCTAATGACCATTATTATCTTGTGCTAATTATCGCCCAGTGCAGCTTGTGCTCTACTGTGGCAGTCTGTCATCGCCACCACCATCGAAATGATCGACTCCATTGGCGCCTGGCACTTGATTGATGGCCTGCTGATGAGAATGCAACGCACAGCACTGTCGGCCATTGGTCAACTGGTATGCATATTTCCGATGCTTCTATCCATCTCTCTATCTCTTTCTTTTCCATTTTCTCTCCACTCTTCAAGACACTCTTCAGTCATCGTGCACCATTGTTTGTCAGTGCCTGGCAATTAGCGGCACACTTCTTTTTCTATAGCATCTTTTTTGGTTTACACCGCCGAGAGCAAGTTTCCTTCTGTGAATCGATGGACAAACAGCTCGCAGGCAGCATTGTTTAAGACTGCATTGCTAATTTTTGGCAGATATATCCCCCAAAGTACGGCTCCACTTTGGTGATGGGGCAGTTTCAGCAAGTTAAAGTGTTCTTTTCACTTCAGTATCATCTGCATCAGTGTTTCTTTTAGACTTTCTTTCAAGCCTGTTCCTCTGAGTCAGTAAATGTTCATCAAACCAAGTTTTGAAATTCAGCTTGAATAGGCAGCTTAATCTACAGAGGGGTAAACATTACCTAAAGCAAAGTGTGTTGATCTAATCAGCGCCAATTTGCAATTAGTAAAACAAATAAGCTCACAAGTTAAAGCTATAAGCGCTCAAATGCATTCATTGAAGCAGTCTGAAAACGAAGCAGCTGAAAAGAGTGCAACAAATGCGAGCAAAAAACTAAAGTTGACTGTAGTCAATGCGAAATGCTTCATTGTTCATATGCTTGAATGAAGCTATTTTTTTGTTTGAGACACAGTGTCACTGCCATTTGTGATTTAAATTAATCAAGTATATGCTGAAAAAAATTCAAAAATTTTGACACTTTTATTTTATATATTCAAATTAGTCAAGTTGGCTGTCAGCCAATCAGTTTAGTTTTCTCTGCAACATATCTATTTCATAAAAAATTTTGACAGTATCGATCAGTAAGAAGTGAGATAATGCAATTAAGTTTATACATGAATAGCCACAACAAATTTTTTAAAATTAAATTAAAACTGAAAATTTACATTTAATAAATCACAAGTTGTAGTTAATCAATAAAATTAGCTTTGGTAAAAGAAATGTTCATTTCACACTGACATTTGCTCAAACCAAATTTTATAAAATAATTTAAAAAGTTTTTAGAGTAAACACGTAGAAGAGTTTAAAATTTGTTTTTGAGACACATTCAAAGAGTTGACATTTATCTGCTTATAGCAAAGTTAGCCTAGATACTTTGTCCTGAATCTTCCCCTTTAGAAGTGCGACCTGTGGTGCATCTCGAATAATATTTATCTCCCAAGCAGCTTCAGTAACTCGTCGATGAATTGGGCCTGCAGACTCGTTGGCGTTGATCGACTGGCAGTGAGCTGCCAGGAGCAAACTACTGCCACTCTGTAGCGTGTTTAATTTTTATATTTTAATTTTTTTTCTAATAAATCAAGCACAAGTTTGCCACAAGCAAGTTCAACTTTCAATATTGACTCAGTTGCCTTTGTCTGTTCGTTTCTCGCTGCTTGGCGTTTTTTGCTTGGCAGTGTACAGCAAGTTTGAACGAAGCAAGTCTTCTACGTCGCGAGGGCATTGTTTTGTTCGGTCAACTTTGCAGCTAATGCCTGCCAGCAAACTACAGGCAGCAGTCAGCAAACGCATCACTTTCGATCGAGCCCACTGTACATCGCACCACTGTCCAAGTGCGTTTGGGCTGATTCTCTCTCTCTCTCTCTCTCTCTCTCTCTCTCTCTTTCTCTTTCTTTCTCGTCACTATCGTGGCCACTATCAAGCCCAATTGCTACCCGAGGGCAAGCCGAAAGCAGTGCAATCCTGTTTGCCATTCTAAACAACAACCACCGTGCTCTTTATCTCTTATTGTCTTGTACCGAGCTGGCTCTTTGCCCGAAGGATATACTTCACTTCTTCTCAACCGCACTACCCGGTGTGTGTGTGTTCAATGAGCACTGTTCATCTTCCGATTGATGATGGACCACATTCCGAGCCGTGCGCCCACAATGTAAAGAATTTAAAATCTTTTACATTTTACAACTGACAGCAACTCAAGCCAATCTATCTCTTTCTGTGAGTAAAGTGCGCTTTCCAACTGTGAACATTGTAGTAATAAACAAAACTGAAAAGACAATTGAGCAAACAAGCTTGTGGTTAGGTTGAACTTGAGCCTTGAAATTGACATCTTCACCTGACATGAAGATGTTTTGACTGGTGGCGGTGTTTTTCGCCGTGACTCTACAGACCACTAAAGACTGAACTGCATTTTCTGGTCATTAGATAATTCCTGACAGTAATTTTTGCGCCCATTCTCCCAGCTACACTTTGCCGGGCATGTTTGCTGATTGACGGTGGTGCGCGAGCGGGCAATCGGTCCATGTGGCGCCCGGAGCACTTGGCAAGTGGTCGATGGCTGTGTCGGCGGCGGCGGCCACGGCAACGGCGGTAGAAGTTGCGCGGCCCTTGGCACTAATTCAATCTCACTGAGTCAATATAAATAAATCTAATGAGGCTTATTTTGCTCGGTGCTCACAGATCGGCACAATATGTCGCTGTGGCTGTGGCATCGGCCATTGATCTAGATCAAACGGTTAAAAATGGTCTTGTTAAGCGAAGAGGAAGTGTAAGGGAAAGTGAGGAGAACACATACACACACGCACACAGCACTTCTTCATCGCTCGACAAGTCACCCTGGGCACTGTTGTGCAAATGCCACTATCTCAGACAGTAGACTTGAGCCTGAGGTCATTATTGGCATTGTCGTTTCTTTCAATTATGCTCAATGAGCAAACCAAACCAAACTGGGCATTTTATGTGCCAATTTGTTTGATCGAAGGCAAGAACTCAAATACAGCGGCTCTTCTCTGTCCACCTCAGACGCTCTGAAGTGCAGATGATGCTGGTCGACGCTTCGAGTAAGTAGTGATGGTCCTGGTGACGACATCGTCGTTCCTTACCAGCTCAGTAGCAGTTTTTGGCCAACTATTTTGGTTGCTTTTGCTTTTTTATGTTAAGGATACATATGCAGCAGCAGCAGCAGCGGCGGCAGCAGCAGCGGTAACGGCAAGACTGCACCGGGAGCCATTGAGCCATGGTGCGCCGCACCGACAACCGACAGAGGCAATGTAGCTTGTTCATCGCTACCGGCGGCGGTGATGATGTTAGTTCTGCTGGTGCCGCTGCTGCTGGTGGTCTCTTTGATCAAAGACGCACACACATACTCACACTGAGACTGCTGCTACTTCTGCTTCCTCTTTTCAAGGAGGAACACCAATGGCTGCTGGGCAATATTTGCCTGGCTAATATATCCAACGCCATCGCTCATTTATTCTCTGACTGCTCAAATGTCTTGTGGCGTTTGAGTCAAGTCAGGTTGCATGCAAAGTATTTATTTACTTTACAGGCAGACAGATTCAACTCGTTGACGCACTCAGGCGGACAACAGAAAAGAATCATCGACTGGAGGCACTGCACTGGCCGGCGAACACGCCGTTTTCCAGCTGCTTACACTAATAATATCATTGACTCAAAGTTTGGAGAATTTTTATATTTTATTTTATCTTTAAAAGCCTTTTCTTTATTATGTTTTTACTAGATGTAGCATAAACTAGCAGCTTGACGACCGCCTCTGTGCTAACGCCGAAAGTTCAACAGTCAGCCAAAAACATTGAGGTTAAAGTCTGGGATCATAGGCCCAGCGGCAGATTTTCCCTCATTGACAAACATTTTCACCAACACCAATCTTGCAGTTTTTCCTTGAGACACGCACTTGTGCTTGTTGGTAAAAAGTAAACATCACCAGATGCGTGCCTGCTTTTCAAGTGTCTCTTGAGCCTTTTAAAATTCAAAATTGAATCGCACTAAATGCAATCGTATCACTAAAGAATTTGTTTCTTTTAAAAATGTCCAGTTTTTTTAGTTTTTTAGTTTTAAACACTGTTGTTTTATCTATCCTATGAAATTGTGCTTTTTTGTAAATTTGGCACTCTTTTTTACCTCTATCAGCTAGCCTTCTGGTCAGCAAACATGCATACATGCCTTCAATTTTCATTCGTCAGCACCACGTCATCTAACATTTAGATTATCTTTCAAAAAACAATGATTTTCAGAATTTTTAGAGTCACTACTAGAATACTACATGTTAACTTTCAGAAATAATTAAACTTGTTGATGCCAAACTGTCGTCAGATATATAATTTAAGTTAAATATTTCATTTAGCTATGCATTTTACACCCACAAACTTTTTATTGAAAAGAAAGTATTCTTTGCAAAACTATTTAAAACTTTATGAAAAAGTTTCAAACTCAGGCAGCCTTTTGGTGAATTGTAAGAGACGGCAAGTTGACTGTCAAAGTCGGTGCGATACCATCGCCTGATGTGGCATATTAAGAAAAGAGGAAAGAAAGCTGCGATGCCTAAAAAGGGAAATAGCTGCACGAATGTCTGTCTACTGCATGCAAACAGTGCAGATTAGAATGGCCTCGTCGGTGTCGATAAGACAGCTTGTGCCCTAGAGGTCGGCACAATTGGAAATATTTGTTCGGTGGCTCGCCGTGTTCGGTGCTTTACCTATTTGCTGTGCACATCTTTGGCTGCGTGCTTGTGTGTGAGTGTGTCTGTGTGTGCCAGTGTGTGCTGGAAGTGTTGCAGCAGCAGTGATGCTTCAGGTCAAATCGTCTCCTGCTGACTGCTTATATTAATTGTTCATGCTGGTCGACTCGTAGATGGGTTGCCACCGATCACACTTTGGCCGGTGGCAACACTCTGGCTGGTGGACAGGTCTGCAGCGGCAGCTTGTGCCTTCTGACAAGGATACTGCCAAGAGAACGTTTCCCTGAAAGCCACCTATTCCAGTGGACTATCCTATGCAGATTGAAATCGCTAGTATGCTGGATCCTTCCCCCTCTTCTCTCTTTCTCTTTCTTTTGCTCCCTCTCTGGCCAACACACAATACCTCAATTGTTGCACAAAAAAAAATGCCGCAGCAGAAGCAGCAGCAGCACCATCAGCATCCTAATCGCGCACCTTGGAGCCAATTTAGCTACAGTCGAGTGGCGTACACCTTTTCTAACTTGATGAATATGGTAATGCACTGCTGTCGAGCTGTGCTATGATGAGGTGGTGTGTGTTGGCGGTACTCCACGGTACTCTCTCCATCCTTTTCAGTGTCTGTGAATGATCGGCGCTGGTGATAATGCCAGTGAGGCAATGCTGCTCCACAAAAGTAAAGCAGATGTAAACAAATGGCTTCTAGGAGGTATGTGCAGCCTTGCCATTCGCCTCGCCATATACGGAACACTGTCCCGAGTACCAACCAAAGCTGAGTGATGGTAGGCCGCCTGGCCATTCACTTTTCTTGTTACCTTGCTGTCGAAGTGGAAACTAAAGTAGGTGCCACGAGCAGTGAGAGTAGTGCTTGTGCCAACGCCAATAGCAGAGGCTCAGCAAATCAACGGGGCTCATACTTTAGCTTGGAAACTATCGCCTCGAGGAAGTGTGCAAATAATGCAAATGCACGCAGAAGAGTGAAAAGCTGCAACGGCAGCAGCAGCCGCCTAACAAACGACAAGTCGCAGAGCAGGGCAGCTCTCAATAGCCCGGGGAATTTTCTGATGGCACTCGCCCGAGGGGACATCGGCGACTGGTCGCTGCTGCTGCTGCTGCTGCTGCTGCTGCCGCTGCAGCTGTTCAGTGCACCTCGCCTCCAGTTCATCACGGACCGATCTGCTGTTTTCGTAGGCCATGTCTTTGCCGCACAAGGTTTGCGGGCGTCTCATTCAATTAACGAGCCCGTGAAGAGCTGCTGCTGCTGCCATGGCTGCCGTTGGTTGCAAACAGCGAACAGCCTGCAATCAATTAGCTGGTGGCCAACTTGTGCCTAGCAGTCCGCAATTAGTGTGCACCACTCGATTGGCTCCATCACTTCGATCGGTGGCCAATTGAATTATCAGAGGGAAGCTACTGCTATCGCGCCATCCATACTTCTGCAACTCTTTGCTTGAGAATATTCGGAATACTCATAAAGGAAAGTAAAGTGCAATGTGAGTTTGGCCAGTGGCCAGTGGCCCAGACGATCATCTGGCAAAGACTGTCAACAATGAGGGATTCAACTTGGAGTTCGTTTATTAACCAAGGTTCCTACACTGCAACAAAAAATTACAGCCTAGATGTGTTCAAACTGGCTTGTTGTGAAAACTACTGAGTGCTGCCATTACTGTTGATAGCCCGAAACCATCTTTGAGCCCTTGTGCGAGTTTAAAATTCGAAATCCTGCTGTCCCCTCTTAGCGACACATCGCCAGCATCTGTCGTGCCTTCTCAATAAGGCTTCGGGATATTTTCCCTCCTTTTCACTCGTTCAGTGCACACACACACACGCACACAGGCACCCTGTGCGCCAAATATAAGGAATCCAAGAGCAGTTATCGACAGTGCTGTTGCTGTTACTCGGTTCCAAAAAGATCGAAACATCCGACTGGAGCGGCAGTGAACGACTATGAAAGATGGCCTCGGGCAGTGGGAAGTATAGATAGAGGCACCGAAAGAAGGAAAAATCGCCTGTCGTTTTCTGTTCACCACTGCCAGCTCTTTTTCTCTCGCTTTTCAGGCCTGTCTCTGCCCGACTGCTATAGCCACTACTGCCGCCTGCAACCACCGAGACTGACTGCACTGCACATTGCCTTAGTCTATCAGATGCAGACATCCCACCGACGAGAACAGTCGCAACCGTAGTATGTGCATCACTTTCAAAACTGAAAACACCACTGTTCAAAACTGTTCAATGTTTTAAAAATTGCCGGCTAATTCATCACAATAGGCTAACTACCTTTAACAATTTGCAGTTTGCTACCAAACAATTTTTTAGCATATTCAGCAACTTTTAAACAAGTGTCATTTACTTTTTTATTATACTGATTTTGAAAACGATTTAAAATAAATTTGTTTTTGTGGTTGCAACAAACGTTGATCTCTGTTTGAAAAAACAACGCCGATTAAAAAACATTTTTTTAAAAACATCATCAAAGTCCGGCAGTTTACCACAATTTATCCAGTCAAATAAATACAAAATACTCGACAGCAACTTGTGCACTAAATGATTGAACCGACTAGTCATTAACAGTCGTCAATTACATTCTCTGTTTCATCATTACTTTTCTGGTGGCTGGTTTTAAGCTTACGCTACAGCAACAACAACTCTACTTTTAGTAAAAGGAAACTCCAGCTGATTGTAATGGAAGGTAAGTAAAATAGCAATCAAACAATTGTTTGTTTGAACGCCACTATGTTCTGCCACAAAGAATACTTTTACTACTGCTGTAGCCAATCAAATAAATAGATGAGCAATTGAACAATAGAACATTGTTTTCTTTGCCGCATCCGCGACCCTTACATAGCTTCTCGATCTTATCACTGCTGATGAACAAGTTGAAAAAGATTAATCCAACACAAAGTAATCATTGTTTCAGCTTCACACTAAGAGTTTTCTCTTTTGTCTTAAACGTCATTTGCGTCATTAGCGGCTACCCAAGCAAACATTATCGACAGTTTTGTTTTTTTGTTCAACTTTAATCACGATTTTAGTTTTTTCTTTTATTACAAACGTTTTTTGCACATTGTTTGAACTAATTTTCTATAAAATTTAAAAAGCTTTGATTACTGTTTAAGTGCATCTTCAACAAGTTGTTTAAGCATTAAAATGAACTATTTTACTTCTAAGTTGTCTTAATATTGTGATATTTGTTGGTATTTATAACAGTTATTAGTAGATAAATACTTTTTTATTGCAAATATATCCAGGTAAAGTGTTTAATCACAAACAAAAATCAATGTTTAGCTAAATAATAAAATTACGATCAGTACTGTGTATCATTTAACTTGTTGCAAAACACAACACGACACTATTCTTGCTGTGAATGACCGATGAAGATTTAACGAGATTCATCAGTTATCAAATCCTCTTAGCATTAAACGTTTTAAGCGTTAGTGTCACTGCCCTGATGCTGTTGCAACAGAGTTCAGATATTTACTAAACAACTAGTGAAACAGCTGTGTGTTTTTTCATACAATTCATTGTACAATGATAAATAATCAATAAGTTACTGAATTAAGAGTCTTTATCGAGTCAGATTAAGCAATTCGGATCAAGTTCAACCACATTTTAAGGTTCTTTTAACTTCTGAGTTTAAAAAATAAAAAATGTAGACAATATGAAACGAACGAGCATTTAAAAGCACAAAAATACAAATGATACAATAGAGTCATCTGTGAGGTGACCTCAAGTTCAACCGGCAATTGGTTATCACACCCAAAATACCAAAAATAACTTGAACGATTTAAATGAATATTAAAATTTTTATTTGCCTCACAGCCGGACCATAAAAGTAAGGAGAAAAGACAAAGCAGAAAGAGATTTATTTGGTGTGCATGTACTGACGGCCTATGCTCGTTACGCCTTTGAGGTGAGCAGCACAGGTAAGGGCAAAGAGTGTAGATGGCAAACAAACGCTGATTAATCACTGGTCGATGATGGCTGCGTGATGCCGCCGCCGCAATGACACATCTTGTCCGGGAGAGGAAGCTGACAGATGGAGAGCACCACTCGTTGCTGTCATTGTGTACAGCTAATTGATTGCCATTAGGTGCCGCTGCTTCCAGCTTTTGTCAGCTTCAAACTCTCTTTTGGGCGCCAAGCTTTCTGCAAAGGCATCCGGTTAACTGGGGGCACGCCTGAAAATTCTGAATGTTAATGTTCTATTGTGAGAGGCAGCAAGCAAACTCCAATTAATGAAGTTTAATTATGTTTATCATTATCAGTGTCAGTTCACCCGAACCACTCTGCGATGAGTGTGTCGCTGTCTTCTGCTGGAGCAGCTGCGGCTGCAGTTTTGGACTCTCACACGTACCTGAGCACGAGCAGCAACTCATCGCCGGCGCGCACCTCTCCAACGAACTCAGTGCACTCGAGTCTGGTCAATCTGAACCACAAGATATCAGGCATTCCATGCGTGGCGGCCGCATCTCGCTACACCGCACCCGTGCACATCGACGTGGGCGGCTCTATTTACACATCCTCTCTAGAGACACTGACCAAGTAAGTACGCACCGACTGTCAGTGTGTTTGTGTGTGGTTCGAGTCTCACTAACACATTCTCTACCCCAAATCGCACCAACAGGCACCCAGACAGTCGCTTGGCTCGCATGTTCAATGGCTCCATTCCTATTGTGCTGGACAGCCTAAAGCAGGTTTGCAGAGAAAGAGAGAGAGAGAGAGAGAGAGAGAGAGAGAGAGAGAGAGAGAGAGAGA
>JAALOO010001069.1_pt1 | contig 20779 bp, 21 predicted proteins | sample 7257641 | NCBI WGS metagenome assembly JAALOO01 (sample SAMN14085613, study PRJNA598686) | mite metagenome | biome: ENVO:01001000; feature: ENVO:01001002; material: ENVO:01001226; isolation source: single female mite from University of Michigan culture on fish food culture... ...
AAATTTTTTTTGCATGGTTATTTGACTGTTAGATTCATTGTTTTTTAAAAACTTGATTATCATAAAAAATAATATTGTTTAACCTATTTTGCAATCGATTAAAGCAAAGATCACAATATCGTTTTTATTTTGCTTTTTACATCACCTAATTCTGATGTGTGGTTGCTGAGTAATGTGTACAGAAAAAATGACCTTTTTGCTGTGCAAATGCATTGCGCAGGGAAGCCCACTTTCCCTTAAAAATGGCTCCCCTTAATGCACAGTGCCCTCAACTTTTGTGTTTCCCATCAAGTGTAATTCACACATTTGTATGCTATGTATAACTTTCACTTATTATAAAAAAAGAAATCAAACTAAACAATAAAAATAAAAGTCTAATCAATGTAAAAGTGGTTGAAGGATTTTTCTTTCTCTTCTTCAATATGTTGAGAGGGTCTTACCAATGCTTGTTCTTATCAAATTACCAATTGAAGTTCAATAATAGCAATAAAACAAGAAAAAAATAGAAAAGGAACTAAGACGGAGAGAACAATAGAAACGCTAATTGAAGAAGACAGCTGAGGAAGAAAACAAAGCAAAGGCTTCTGCACTGGAAATGGTTGAGGAAATTGCTGCTACCAAAAACAACTGCTTCAATTGAAACCAGTTTGGGAGATTTAAATGGAAGAAGCCATTTAGCAAGTAAAAAATGTATTTTTTGTGATAAAAAAAATAAAACAAGTGAGAAAATGGGATGAAAAACAAAGAGCAAACAAAAGAAAATCTATTGTTTTTATCTTGATTGCATAACATTAAAAAACTCAAAACTTGAACTTTTTCATTTAGTTTTTAAATAAATTCAACAAAAACTTGCAAACATAGTTGTCAAATAAATGCAAATTCAAAAAGTGACCAAAATAGAGCACTTGTTATAAGTCCTCTTCCCTTTATCTCTAAAATATCACATTTTGAAGAGTACACTTGATGAGTGCACTTTCACTGGGTTTAGTTGCAAAAACAAACGGCAACAAAAGTAGATGCTTTCCTGGTAAAATATAAAAAAATGTTGTTTATATATTTGACAAAAAATAATATTAATTATAATAATTTATATAAAGTGCGAAAGGCAACAGTATTGAAAGATCTGTTTTTGTTTTTAATAATCAAAAATGAAAAAAAGATGATGATGATAATGATGATGGTAATGGGGTAAGTATATCAATTGACAAACTTGAGATGCAAAAGAAAGGAAATAAAAGAGAGCAAAAATAAGTATGCAAATATAAACTATATTTTTGGTATATTCTTTTCACAGCTGAAAAGACAACCGCTCTTTGCAGCTTGGACAGTCCTCGGGACAACACTTGCGCTGATGATGTTTTTTGCTGCAGCTGCTGACGTGCTTGAGAACAATCTGCCGAAAGTCGTTCTAGTGGCAAAAATAGGAAAAACGATGAATGAAGAAGAATTGAGTTAATTATTAAAGAAAGAGGTATCTAAGAATGAATGCCTTTCTTACCCGGAACGAGACAGACAACATCGAATAAATTATTGGGTTCATGCTCGAACTGGCCATTGCTAGCCAGTGGCAGCTCAGATAAATGTAAATGAAAGCGTAAAAAGAGGTCTCAGAGCAGAAGTCAATGATGTCGTAGTCGAGCAAGTACTGGTACAGCTTAATGGGCAGCCAGCAAATGTCGTAGAGCAGTATGATGATTGCCAGCATTTTGATGATCTGGTAAAGATATGCAGAGTTCTAAGAAAGGGAAAACTCAATAGCAATCTTCAAGCAATCCACTACCTTTACGCGATTTTTTATGTGTGCCGACTTTTGCAGCACTTGCGGAACAGTCAGCTGAGTGCCATTTCGGCTGCAGAAGGCTTTGATTTCGGTCAGATTCAGTCCAGAGGCGCCGCTGCCTCGTGACCCGGCGGTGCCGCCTGCAGAGGGAACAGCTGCTCCTCCTACCAGCATTGTGCCACCACCACCACCACCTGCAGCCGTTGATGCTGTTACGCCAACAACCACGTCAGGAAGCTGAGTGCAAAAAGTGCAAAAATCAAATTAAATGGTACAAAATAAAAAGCAACAATTTTCACTAAAACGTAAGAGAAATTCAATTAGCGGCTTACAATACAATTAACGCGCCCCTTTTTTCCTCCCAACTCCCGGGGATCCCAGATTATGTTCTATTTTAAATGTATTTACAGCTGCCCACTTCCACCAGTGCTACTACTCTGCTCTTACCCGTCGTCCACTGGTTGAACTACTGCCCCCTTTGGCGCCGTTGACAGCCGCTCCTCCTGCTCCGCCGCCGCCACTGCTCAGGGCGACTGTGTAGGCCATCTTGGTGCCGATGGCACTGTTGCGCAGCTTGCGCATGATGGCCACGTAGGCAAAGGTCATGGAGAAGGAGGGGAAGATGAAGGTGAGGACGAGGTTGGCGTTCATGAAGAGTCGCTGCTTGAAGATGCCAATGTCATTGTTCCAACTGCACTCGTAGTAGGTCACATTGTTTACCACCGACTCGATGGTGTAGATGTGCGTTATGGGAATGGCGCTGTACACGATGCCCGCAATCCAAATGACCGAAATGATGAGATTGGTGTGGTGCTTCAGCAGGCGGTGCACCTTGGACAGGGGATGCAGTGCCGCCATGTACCGCTCAATGCCGATCGTGCTCAGAGTGATTGAGGTGATGAACACGGAGAGCAGCTGAAGGAGTTGCGTTGCCGGACAAAGAAAATGCCAAAAAACCCACTGGCGGAGGATAAAGTCGGAAAGGGAAAAGGGCATGAGCAGAACGCCTGATATGAGGTCGGAAACGGCGAGGTTGATGAGGTACTTGCGCATGTTTCGGGCCGCTTCTCGGCCAAGCACCTGAACGAGGATTACGGTGACATTTCCTGTTGGTTCATTGATAAAAGATTAACTTGCCGGCAAAATTGAAAGACGATGAACAATAACATTAATAAACATTAATGTTGTACGAACTCTACTGAAGAGAACAGATCACTGCCTTAGCGGTGTGTTTTTCTGTTTTTTTCTACTCTCTTGCATCATATCACACTTGCTTTCAGTCTTTTGTGCACTCTCCATCTTCCGGTATTGTGGTGCTGCATTACAAAACCGTTAAAACATTGAGGTGCAAATGCTTTTGCTTTGATTTTTTAGTGTAAACTAAAATATATTTTGTTTTTCTAGAGAAACGTCACTTTGACCCCTCTTTCTCCTTCTCCTCTTTCTTCATAAATTCATCACACAACCCATCTGCTCTGAACATTGAGCGACTGATTAAAGCCCATTGACTTTCAGGATCTGATAACGGTATCGCCCTTTGCGTTCCCGAGTTACTACTAACCTCCTTATTTTCCGCATTCTTCCCCGTTTTCTTCCCTCTAATTATCATTACAATAAAACTTCTTTTATTTGATGGCATTGTCCAACGTTTGTAATATAAACTTCTCTTCACTTACCGATGATGGAGACCAATGATGTGAGCCCGTAGAGGACTGCAATGTAGTACTGCACCTTCACCGGGACCGTCTCAACAGTGGTGGGCGAGTAGCAGGTGCTGTTGCTGCTGACTGCGATGGACGTGTTCAGAAGGGTGCTCGAGTAAGTTTCACTGAGGACACTCGAGTTGTGCATGATGGTGGTGGTTGTGGGGCGGTAAATTAGCCAGTGGCAAAGGCAAAGGATCAAGTAATGTGTGATGGTGGTGGTGAGGGTACCAGTGTTTTAGTCGAAGTTAATATAAACATAAGTTGAATTGTTATTAGAATTTTTAATGGCAACATTTTGAGCAAAGTCGGGAGATAAGGAAGTTTATATTAGCTTTCTCAAGTGTTGATTAATATAAATTAAATCTGAAGAGGAATATTCAAAGGCAAAAGAAAGCACTTCACTTTGGCTAGCTGTCTGGCTAGCCACTTCAGCAAATAGACTTTTTTTGGCTGTCTCACATGATATTACATCAACACAAAAGTATACACAAAGTTATTAAATAATTTAATTGCACACACACAAAGGGAAAACTGAACACACTGTGTTACATTATTTGCTGCCATGTTACACAGTCCGACACACGTCCGTCGGTTGCTAATGCATTAGCTAAACTAAACAGAATCAACGACAGCACCAAAAACTTTCGACAGCAAGAGCAGAGAGTTCCATTTGGAACGGAGGTCTGCCGCATCGATTGAGGAAAAGATAAAGAGAGTGGGGGAGCAACAGAACATACACACACACTCTTTCTCTCTTTGACTAAATACTAGACAGCTATTTGCCCTATATAGGCGTGTACATACACAGAGTGGATTCTTTAACATGAAAATTCTCTTTGGAAAGCGGTCGAATATTCCCACTATCTTGCACTCGTCTGTAAATATTATTGCTCGGCAGATTGAAGGAAGCAGAGAAGAAAGAGAGAGACAGACACACAATTGTCAAATTATTGACACATTAAGACGTTTGCCTGACTAGCGATTGAGATTGAGCGATTTATGTTTGTCCGCGGCTAAAAAACAAAGGAAACGTACGGAAGGCGAATCTGTGGGCAATTATTTGCAATTACCACCACATCAAAGCGGCTGATTCAATTGCCCGCTAATTAATTAATTATACACAATTCAAGAGTTTGTGGCATGTCATCGAGGCAGTGTGACAAGTAAAGGAAGCAAATATCGATGTGAAGATGAATGAAGGAAAAGTACATTTATTATTAAGCAATACTCTAATTTATGGGCATATCATTACCTCGCATCAAAAACCAAAAACCGCTAAATGTTGCTTTTGCTGTTGTTTTCTTATCCATTCATTGAGAAAAATAACAGAATCGATGAGACACAAAAAATAAAGTACTCTCTTTTCATCATTACGTCAAAGTAGACTACTTGTAAAGTAGAGGAAGGGTGTTATTTACTCGAGTGAAGAATATTACTATTAGCAAGAAGAAAAAGAAAACGATCCATCAATACACTTTTTTGCTTGTTCTCCATCATTTTCCTTTTTGTTCAAAAAATTATTATTATAAACGGTATTTCGATTATTTGCTAAGCGAGTCGAACGCATACGTACGACCACAACGATGTATGAACGGCAATAACATTCAAAAAAAAGTCTTTTATTTAAAAACGTTGAAAATATTCTTTGGAATGTACTCATTTTTTCTCACACTTTCACAGTAGTTCCTTTCAATCCTCAGATGACAGTTTCAATTGTACATCTTGCTTGCAAAATTTTAAACATTCTTTGAAATTTAAATTGCTTAAAACAATGACCAATTTTGTTTGTGTATGCAAAGGCAGAAAAACAACGCAGCAAAGCCGCTTTACGCAAGCACACAGTAAAATGACAAAACAAAAGACGGCTACTTTAATGACATTATCTCTTATTTGTTCTAAGCACTTTAAATGTACTGAACCAAGATAAAGCTTCTTACAGTGAGAAAAAGTATAAAATATCGCTTTAACTAAAAAAACATGACGAAATTCACTATACACACAGTAAAACTTGACCTTTTTGTATTGTATATTTAAGATAAATTTTTGTTTTTATGTTTACAACAGAATTTTTGGTGAAGGTTTTAGGTTTGTGTCCAGAACTGAAAAATTGGCCTTGCATCTATAATTTCTTTTTCATCAAATGTTTTCTTTTCCTATTAAAAGTTTTTATTATTATTATTTTCAGCGTCCGGAACTAACAATTGTTGTTGATGAATTTTTTTTTTATTTTTGTCTAGTCTGCTATTTCTTCCCACCAATCTTAATCCCTGCCACTTATTGCTAATTCTCTTTTTCATTTGTTGTACCATTCAGAGAAAACAAAAAACAGATATTTTGTTTTTGATTGTATACAAAAAATACAAAATACACCACATTACCAATTGTAAATTACTAAAAAAATGATTGTTCAAGCAAAAATAATTTATCCGATAAGATTATTAGTGAAAAACTTGCACCACAAAAAAGATTTAATTTGGTTTCGGTCTTTTATTTTACTTTAAATTTTAAAACTATTTTAAAAAATCAATATTACTTGACAATGCAAATGTGCGTAGAATGAGTGCATGATTGAAAAAATTAATTAAATTTTTTATAAAAAAATGCTGTAATTGCAATCGAAAAATAACCGAAAAACTCACGACTAAATATCTATATAAATTGGATCAGTTTGTTCTCGGAAGTGATTGCGTGTTAACACACTATCACAGTTAATGAGGTGACGCAAGACTTTTGTTGTCTGGTTAATGAAGGAACGCTTGTCTCTTTTTTCCATTTCGTTTTATTCAAGTAGAAAATTTCTCTTTTTCCAATTTACGCTTTCACATAAAGAAGGGAAAAAACTCAAATTAGCAAAAAATCTCAGCTTGTTTGTGTTAAGTACACCGGAAACGTACTTATCACATTAAATCAATAAGTAGTTTTTAAAAACAACTTATTTTAAAATGTTTAAAATTATAATTTGTTTGGTTAAATGGTAATAGTAACATCAATATAGAAAACAAAACGATTGCATTAAGTATCAAATTTCTCTATCGTTTGCTCTCTTCTTTCACTTCATTTCCTTTTCTGAGAAAAAAGTTAAACTGAAAAGTTATACTAAAGTTGCACTTGAAACAAAGACGATTGTTAGAGGGTAGAAAACACAGGCTATCTTATCAACATTGTTTCCTCCCCTCCACATCTCTGGTGGCTGTACAACTACCTAGCAAAACTACATAAAAAATATAGCCTTCTGGACGGTCATTCAGCCTAAAGAGCGTGTGCCCGTGGAGAACGTGGACTCGTCACTGCTTCTCACTGCACCAGCGTCGCCCACCCACCTGAACATGGCGTGACTTGATAGGCAGATAATGTGGAAAAGATAGAGAAAAATAGCGCGCGCAAAAGAAAATAAGAAAATGAAGCTGCAGCAGGAGTGCTGCACTCACCCACTTGATAAGGAGATTGAAGAAGAAGAAAAAAAAAGAAGCGTGCTCTCAGTCTCATCATAGTGATTATGATGCCTTTTGATGAAGTATTGATGAAAATAGATCTTTGCTAGAAAGTGGCTGATATGGGCTAGTGGCTGAGTGGTGGAACAACTAGTGATCACTGCAGAGAACGACCGACAACTGCAACCGCCGCATCAGCGGCAACAGGAGCAGCACCTCTCATTGATTGAAAAGTTGAACAAGCAGCCCTAGCAGACGATTTTGTAGCATTTGACAGCTGATGGACGGTGATGACAATGGCTGATTGCGATGGTGATGATAATGATGGTAAAGTTAATGAGGCTAATGATGGTGAACTGATGGCGGTGGTCTCTCTTGAGGGAGCATAGCAGCTCTTGCCGGTGATAGTGAATGCTGGCTGGCAAGTTGAACGGCACTCAGGCGGCATTGTAACGGCTGTCGACGCTGCACACAAAGTTAGACAGAACAGCAAATTAATTACACTAAACTTTCCATCTTTTTGTTTACTTCAATCTGATAAGGTGGCCGTACTGGGAGGTGATAATGATAATGATAATGAATGCAGCAAAAGCAAAATGAACCAGGGGCGCTCGTTGCTGTTTTAAAAGACACTGATTTGGCGCCAAACACACAAAGAGTGAGTGTCATCAGTGCAACTGATGCTGCGGTCTCAGGTTCGGCTGCTGCTTGTCTGTTGTTTATCAAACAAGCATTACTTTTTTTGTTGTTCTCATTTGCTGATATGAGGGTCTATTACCGCTATTTTTGTCCACGCGTCAACACGTTACCTTATCACGTGCTTTAGCAATTATGAGTTTTGCGGGCTGAACCGGTGTGAATCTTGGTTGTGTGCGTGTGAGAACGTTTGAGAATGCTGTTCTCTTGCCAGGCAATGACAAATGAGGTTAAAGAAAAAATGAAACTTTTTCGCTCTTATCGTACAAATAGAACGAAAAATAGACCATCTATTTGTTAGTGAACAGCCATCATAAACATCCGATGGTAATCGTGCCAAGAGTGAGAGCAAACGAGAACATGTCATTTTGGTTCGCCTTATCAAATCATCATTTTTTCGCTACTATTTTTTTGCATCTGGTGCACACACTGCTCCTGACAGACAACAGACAAACACCACTGCTTGACGGCCTGCCACCGCCCACTACGTACACTGCGACACCAAAAGAGTAGTGCGAAAGTGGAACATTAACATTACAGATGTACCATGTAATTTAAAAGTTTATTTATTTACGTTCTTTCTCTCTTATTCAATAGCGTGTTGTAGGAATATAATATCAAAGAAGTAGGAGGTTGTTGAATCCGTGAAGTGAAGCGTCGGGCGGAGGATGGGCGGATGGGCAAAGGGAGGGAGAGTATGTACAGGAGAAGAGATGATGACTGCCAAAGTCTGTTGTTGTAGTAATACCGAGTGATCAGCAGAGTCAATGGGTTCAGTATCCCTCGCTTAACCGACGCTTAAGGGCGCGATAAGGGAAATGAGGTGATTGCACATCGTCGCCGGCTGGGACTGAGCGCTTCCGGAGAAGGAAGGGCTTAACGTGCTTGCTCAGTTTGTCTTTCTGATAGGAGAGGGGGGCAAAAATTGGATAAATTAGCTAAAGTTAAGTGAACAGTGAGCTCGCTATCTTTTAAATAATTCAACTTACTCGGTCAATTTTGCTCTCTGGCTGCTCCGCGGAGAGCGTCATTCCTGAAGCTGCACAGTAAAGAGTGAAAATGAGAGCACTTTTAATTAGACAAATAAATAACACAATTAAAATGTAATTACCTTCTAGTGAGGCGATGAGCGTGACAAAGAGCAGAACCAACACCGTGATGGCAAAGAATTTCATTTTGGTAAAATTATTTAAAATTAAGGGGAATGTAAATGAAGGAAAATGGGTGAAGGGTGTGGCAGTTGATTGCTGGGCAGAGGAAGCTTTCTCGGCGGCAGCAGCAGGAGGTAGCACAGCAGGCTCAACTGAGGGTGGATGGGATAATTAAAAAAGTGTTTTTATACAGAAAGCCTTAACGCACCATCGGCGACAGAGGGAGAGAGAGAGAGAAAGCAGGCAACTGCCACTGCCAGCAGCACCGGTGCAAGAAAGAGAACACTGATGAAGCCACTTTTTCTCGACTGATAGAGTGAAGACACAGATGAATGCCGTGCTGTACAAACGAGACCAAGACAAACTGCTGCCGCTGCCGCTGCATTACAGAGCGACCACACAACCACGCCCACACTTCAGCGGGCGGGAAAATGTACGACAAATGTAATCAACAAAAGATCTCTTTCTTATCAGCAGTTGTGAAGTTGTCAGTGCTTGTGTGTGTGTCTTATAATTATAGCAAAGCGAAGCAAAGTGTCAAAGCTGCCACGTTTTTTGCTGAGCATTTTAAAAAATATTTCTCAGTGGTTTTGCCCTGTCTGTGTGGAGAGTAGGGCGGGTGATAACGAGGACATGTTTTTAGTTGTTGAACAACAAAACTGGTGTACATAAATGCCGTGTGTTTGTAAGCTCAAACAACTTGAAACGTCAAAGAGAATCTCTCTTCTTTCTCCTTCTTCAACTGCGAGAGGCAACTGTACTAAACGTGTTCCCTTTTCTGCCGGTTAACTGATAAGATGCAATAAACTCGTACCTAGTAAAGAGAAAGAGAGAAAAAGAAATATGCCACATAAAGAGAACATCATGTTCCCTCTGCCTGCCTGTGCATGAAATCAACATAAAGTCCATTGGTCCATTGACAAAGGGCACCTCGGTCAGAGAGTGGCTAGTGGCTCTAACTGAGTAGCCCCTCACTGTTATCTCTCAAAACTTTAAAAGCAACTGATAGTGATAGTGGACTTTACAGTGTGTTTGATATCGTCGATCTTTTTCGTTGTCTGCGGCAGTGTTGCTGTGTGTGTACCCAATCTAGGGACATGACGACCACCGTAACGACTACTGTCAGGATGACAGATGTCTCTCACCGGTATCTCCACGTATTCACAATATCTCCTCTGCAATCTACCGTTTCCTATCAATCGTGCCGTACATGCAGTTTGAGAAGCAAGAGGAGGTAGTGGACGGACAGGCAGCAAAGGAGACACAAAAAAGATATTTCCGCATCAATAGGAGATGGTTGTTTGTCGCTATTATTAAGTTGCAGCTATTTTTGCAGTAGGTCAAAGGTCAAGTTCAAAAGTACATTACACTGACGTCTGGTATCTGCAGTAGCAGACATTTGGGGTGTGTCGTCAAATGGTCTGTGTGCAGGCTCTGTGCACAGCTACCGAGTGCAGGCAAACTGTACATTTTCAGATTGTAGCTGGTACGGCTGTCACTGGCACTAAAGAAAAGTCTAGCACGGTTATCAACAACTACTTTAAAAGAGCTTTTTCGCTCATTTGTTTTCTCCTTCCTTTCGGTACAAACTTGGTTCTTGCCTTACAGTGTGGGGTAATCTACTGAATAAATTGCACAATCAAAAGGGAGAGAGAAGAAATCAGCCGTGATTTACTGCTCCTACTGAATTCGTTGAACTTTAAAACTGGTGGTGTAGATGGCGAAATTGAAAGAAAGAAAATTTTTCATTCTCTTGCAACTGTAAAATGCATAATTTATGAGTGAAAGAGGTACGTGACTATGAGCGAAAATGGCAGCATAATTTTTAAAAGTTTTAGCAATTTGGCAATTTTGCAATAATTTATTTGACTGCAACCGAGGAAAAAGTATTAAAAATTTGAATTTTTATTGAGATTAAACTTCTTTTTTTGTTGTTTTTTCACTGTGACTGAGAAACAATCGCCGACATCTGTCGTCATAATTTAAAAGAAATGCTTTTCAAAAATGAGTTTCTGAACTGAGGGTGCCAAATTAAAGTGCATCATTGTGCTGATGATCAACAGTGGTGGTGATGGTGGTGGTGATGACCGCCGTAGTGCATCGATGGTGGGGGCGGAGGGGAAGGATAAACGTAGACAGGTTGCGGTTGAGGAGGTGGATAGTAGGTTTGTGGAACGTACACAGTGCTCGTTTGAGGATAAATCTGAACTTGGTGATGATTGTGGTGATGGTGGTGGTGGTCAAATCCTAGTGCATGGCCCAGTTGACCAATTAGAGAATTGTGATGGTGGTGGTGGTGGCCTAAAAATGTATTAAAAAATTAGAAACAAGTTATGTCAAACTTTCAAAAGTTAATACCGTGGTGGTGGTGATGATGAGGCATCTTTTCTGCCTCAGTAATTTTGTGATAATAAAAAAAATATAAAATAGGCTTTTCACTAACAGTTTAAGTGGAACTCCGCCACTTAAATAGCCAGCAAATGGATGTGTAATAATCTTGCCTACTGTTGCAATCAGATGACTCAGAAAACAGGAAACCTAAATACTACTTTCATCATGTGACGCATTTTATTAAAGCAACAGCAATTTGGTGTAAAAGTGCTAGTTTTTTATATTTACGTTTGCAAACGCATGATGTACTTATCAAATATCCTAAGAAACAGAGTCAATAGCACATCCATTAACAGTGTGAGGTTTTTTAGTATCCTCAAAAAGCAATTTTTATTATTGACCACACTGTTTGCAGCTGTTATACAGTCGCACAACTAATAATAGTAATCGACAAAAGTAATTACAGATTGCCTAATTATAATTGACTTGTGCTTAATTTTTTATTGCAAAGTAGAAATAGTTTTTAACAAAACACTATTGTTTGATGGTTGGTAACGTTATTTAAAAATTGTTGTTACTAAACTAGACTTACTAAAACAATTTTTTTAATTGCATTTTTTACTAACGACTACCAAAACCACAACCGCAGTTTATTTTAATTTACCAAAAAAAATTTGGCACATACATTTGTCACATTGATACAAAAAGTTTCATTAATCTTTATTTTAAATTGTCGCAAAGTTAAAAAGCTCATTAATTACCTGTATAAACTACATTAAGCACTTTAATGAATCGATTTTGAGTTGCACTAAAGTTTTAAAAAGGTTTTTTGCAAAAAACAATTTTTTTAAAGAGAGCACGCTCGAAGGAGAACAAAGAGTTGTGCGCACTGAGCAGTCATTGCTAAGTAATTATTGTTGAAAAAGTAACATATCCAAAAAGTGTGATCGACACATTACCACCTGTACTGACTAGCAGTCAATACTTGATAAGATATGCCTCTTTGTGCCAGGCGGCTGCAGATGTCCATTAGCATCCTTTTTCACCTGGTTACGTTAGCCAACACTGCAAGTCCCATTGTACTGCACAGTGCTCTATCCATTGCCATATTAGGTGATGGCAGTTACGTGCAATTAGAGAGCCTCGTGGTTCACGTGAAGGTAGCACTGTATAATTAGCAGTGTCCTCGCCAATTGATGGGGGTAACTCAATAAATAGACAATGCGTCTACAGCAGATGGCCAGAAGATGATGTCTGGAAACGACACTGTGCCGACACCACTTTATTCACTTTATATTCCTCACACTAAATCATCGCCATTAGACACAGTCGTTTAGAAGCAGACAGTTAGCAGTTTGCACTTTTTTAGCTTTTCCATTCTTTTCTTACTGTTTATTTTTACACATCTTCTCCATCATCACCGCCATCGTCATCATCATCATCTGTCGCTTCTTCTTCAACTGCCGCCAAGTGAGACGCGTCGCTGACATTTGGAAAAACAACCACCACGGCAGTGAATAATCCTAATAATATTCTTCTTCACTCCCATCTCCACTACTGTTTTGTACGTAATCACATTCGGAGACACAGACAAGCAAGTAGATAGAATGAGAAGAAGTCTTTTCGCCTGATGAATGCCTGCTTTTTGCTTTTTGCTCTCTGCTCAAATGCGCAACCACGCTTAGCATGCTCTGTCCTACATTGTCCACCCCCGTACTTTCACTGTTTCCCCACTTCCCATCTCCACTTGTGCACATCTGTTCAGCAGTGCTATATAGCAGTGAGCAGCAGGCGGCAGTTAAAGAACTGAAGGTCTTTCGAAGAAAGCACTCTTTCCCTTTCCCCTTCTTCAACAACTGCTCCATCCGCTTTCTTCTTCTTCTTCTTTTTCTCCCTCTCCTTCCTCCCCTCTTCCTTCGAGTGGCAGACAGTCTGCTCCACTTTTGCCAGTATCCGTTGCGGAGGCTTACTCCCTCTATTTCTTCTGCTTCTTCATCTTCTGCTCCCCTCCTTTGCACTCAGTCCCCCAACATTGTACTGTGGAAAAGCAAGCAAGCAAGCACACAAACACACACACGTTAGCTTCCATTGAACGCTCAACGCACTTTCGCTTCATCTCTCGGCTACACTCTCAGTTGGCCTCCAGCGAGAGCACACCGATCGTCCGTTTGCCGATTCTCAGTAACAGTTCATCCAACTTCAGCGCCGGTGAAGCAAAGATCGAGCTTACTCGCTGATGACCTCTTCTCTTCCTATTCCTCGCTTGTTTCTCCATCTTCCTTTCCTTTGCCAATTACACAGTCACACGTACTACTCCTACTACTGCCTCGTTGTTCTTCCTCCTCTTCTCCAACGTGCTCATTTAGAAGAACATTGCCACCACTGGTGAATGGTCGATTGCATGTGCTGCTGCGAGTTTGTCTGAATGCGGTTGTAAACGAGCTCGGCTGCAGCACTGCACTAACTTCCGACTAAATCCGCATTTCTGCTGTCCCCCTCGAGGGCCACTCTGTCTCTGGCCTGTTGTTACCACGCCGAGATCTATAGCAAATCTGTCTGCATGTCAGTGTAGTCCCATTGAACTGGCGGAGGGAAGCACGACCACACGGCAACAACACTTTTTACAACTGCTGTATCAACATCTTTTACTATCTGCTTGTCCACCTTCTTTATTGTTGTGTATAAATTGAAAGCATTTCTGGTGTGCATTTTAAGTTTAAAACTTTTTAAAAGTTTAATCATGTTTTAAACATTACCCTCTCACTGATGACACTTGTGTTTTCTTCTCTTTTCCGTCTGTAGAGCTGAAGAAGATGAAGAAAGACTCCACTGGATCCTTCTACACCAATGGCAACGGCAACCACGTGGCCAACGGTGGCGGCAGTGCCCACGGAAGGGGCAAGGGATTCTCATTCTGGACTGCCACTGCCTTCATCGTCGGAGAAGTCGCCGGAGGTTTGTATTCTGCTTTTCAGTGAATTAGCTCATTTGAAGTATGCTCATTTGCCCCTTTCCTTCTTCAGGTGGCATTCTCTCGCTTCCTCATGCCACAGCTCAGGCTGGCTGGGCAGGTCTGGCGATGATCACCTACTGCGCAGCCATGGCCGCCATCTCAGGCATTGTGCTTGCCAAGTCTTGGATCATTCTCGAGGAACGTTTTCCTAAATACCGGAACTGTCTCACTCGCAAGCCTTTTGCTACCATTGGACTTCACACTTTTGGACCGTGGATGAGGTAGGCAGTGGCAGTTTAGTGCAGTGTTTAGCTGTAGTTTATTTCTAACAATTTTGTTAGTGCGTTTGTTTCAGTACTGATGAACATCACTCGAATTGGAGCAGGCACAGTGTTCCTCCTGCTGTCCGCTGGGTTGATTCAGACCATTACCAAGAACTTTATCCACTTGTCGCTCTGTCAGTGGATACCAATTATGGCGGCGATCATACTGGTGCCCCTTCAGCTTGGATCACCTGCTGATTTCTGGCCAATTGCCTACACTGCAATGGTAATTTTTTACTTACGGCTAGCATATGGCTCAACGCTGAACTACGAGTCTGCCAATCGGCTGAACAGACAGTAGTAACAAACAAAAACTTACTTTTGTGATGTTGTATTAATAATGCGAGCCAACATTCTTTGTTTTAATTGCATATCTCACCAGGCAGCTAATGATCACCTATTATTCCATTTTTTCCACAGATTTCCACAGTTTTAGGAACAATTCTCCTGATTGTCGACATTGTCATGGAGATTGGAAACAAGGGCATATCAGATGACTTTCACGTAGAATCATTTGAGTCATTTGCCGGCGCGTTTGGCATTATACTCTTTGCGTTTGGAGGAGCTGGTAAGTCTTGAACATACAGCGAGCTTTTTCATCATCATAATCTAATAAAAAACTTTTTTCAATTCTTTTCAACGCAATTGATAACCAGCCGCTTTTCCTAATTTTCAAAATGATATGAAGAAAAAGGAAAAGTTCCCCCGAGCGGTTATTCTTGGCTTCACCGGTAAGTTAAAAACGCGGGTTAGAAAAAAGGGATTTTAAGAGTAAATAAAGGCACTGACTTGATACTTAACCATGTTGCTATTTTTAGGTTTACTTCTGCTCTACATCCCGACGGCTTTGTTAGGCTATCTGGCTTTTGGGCATGGAGCAACACTAACCGCAAACATCATTGACAACCTCTCTCGAAGCACGGTCATTCTTTTTGTAGAATTTTTCTTCTTTTTACATTGCATTACTGTTATCTTCATTGTTCTCTGTCCGGCGTTACTTGATTTGGAAGAGCTCTTCCGAGTGCCAAAAAGTAAGTTATATCTTTTAGCAAAGCTGAGTATTACCCTTTGCTTAACTTTTTGTAGACTTTGGCTGGCGTCGTGTTGTGCTTCGTACCTGCATTCTAATTCTAATCACCTTCATTGGTGAAACATCGCCGTCATTCGGTCAGATTCTCGATCTGATCGGCTCTACGACCATTGCCCTGATGGCTTTTGTTTTGCCGCCAATTTTTTACTTCAAGCTGGTTATTGACCAAAAACAGTGTGATGCCTGGCCACAACGGTAACGACAGTCTAAATGCTTACTGTTTTTATAACCCATTTTCTTTATAATCTTTAGCCAAATGCCCTGGTACCACGTTGCCATCTTTGCTCTCATCGTCGTTTCTGCGATTGTAGGCGGCATTGCTTCAACCTACACGACACTGCACAAGTGGACGCCTCTTGGTTCAGCCTGCTACGTTGGCGATAACTGGCAGTTCAATGCCACAGCAAAGCATGGACACTGAAAAAAGTAAACTCCTTTGGTTTTGCAAAACCAGCACCGGCAGCACATATTCTACTTTTGGTTTCTATCTGCTAGTCACCTTGACAGCTCCACCTGTATTATAGTTTTTAACTTTAATTTTTTACTTCTTTTTGAATCTTCACACCCATTATGACTATCTCTATTTTGCTCACGCCCCACGTCCCCATTTTGATCCCTTCTGTTGTTGGAATACTTAAAGTCTGAACACTTTTATCATTTGTTGAAAAAATAAATCATTTTTGCTATTGCTTTTGATTTTCAATACTTAAAATTGTAGTAACAACTTACTTTATGGCTGCTCGTAGGTTGCAGACAATTTTATTTCATTTCTACAGAAAACTACAGATAAAGCGCAACAAATCATTGCACTTTAAGAATAGCCTGTGAATGAATAGAAAGTGATTGCAATTTTTCGGGCGCTGCTGCCCACTTTCATAAAAAACGAATTTAAAAATTCTTATTTGCAGGCTGTGTGTCGGCATTTGGGGTGCAAGCACCATCGCTATTGCACTCATATGCTTCATTCAAAAAAGTGTCTATTGACAGAGAGTCTCGGCCACTGAGCAAATATCATCTCTACTGTTTTGACTCAATCTTTGCTCAATCGTGCTCACCAGACAACCAGTTTTTCGTAATTATCTCTCAAGGACACCAAACGCTTCCCACTAGCCGCCTCATCATCGACTGTTGCCAACCAGTCTCATTGCTTATCATTGGGAGACACCGAAGCTTCTCGCCCAACGTCACGTAACCTTATATAACAATGCCAATTTGAGTGTCAGCTTAACATTTGTCATCATCATTAGCGCTGCAAGAAAACCTAACGAGAAAAACCAACATCTGTACAATGGCTTCGAGCAAACCAACTCTCGGATACTGGGACATCAGGTCAGTCAAAGATGTGCTGCTGAAATTAAGTATTAATTACAATTTTTATATTTTACAGAGGACTTGGAGGTAATCTTAGATGTTAAAATCTTGCATAGACAAAATTTGCAGGCAAAAATCTTGCAAAACCGTTGTCAGACACTGTTGCATCTTTGTTTAGGTGTTTTTAAGTTTCTGATTTGCCTAAAACACCCAAAAAAGAACATGGAGCAGTTGATTTAAGATTTTATTTTGTGAAAGCTTTGTAACAATATTTTAACCTGCATTCTGATTGCAGCACCGATCCGTCATCTGTTGGCTTACTTGAAGGTCGACTACGTGGACAAGCGTTACACTGACCCCAACGAGTGGTTTGCCAAGGACAAGTTTAGTGAAACACTTTCACTTTCGTTTCCAAATGTTTGTTATAAATTATATTTTTTGAATGATTTACTTATTTTTTCCTTTTTTGTTGCCGGTTCTGAACAGCTCCCATACTACATTGGTATTGTATTTTTTGTACTAGTTTTTCCAAAACTTAAAACCTATCTTTTAATCATTTAGATGGAGAAGTTAGGCTAACACAGACTTTGGCTATTCTTCGGTAAGTATTGTTTTCATTTACAAGTTACAACGTTAGATTTAGTTATTAATTTTTGGTTGTTTTCTACAGCTACCTTGGCAACAAGTATCATCTTGACGGTGCAAATGAGAAGGAAAAGGTTGCCATCTCTCTTGTTGAGCAGCAAATCCAGGACATGAACTCTGGCATGGTGCGCGTCAGCTATGATCCAGCTTGGGAAAAACTGAAGGAGGACTATTTGAAAGGTTTGCCAGCCAATTTGAAGCTTCTTTCTAACTATCTTGGTGAAAAACCGTTTGTGGCTGGGACTTCATTTAGTTATGTGGACTCCTGGGTAAGCAACATAATTTTTTTTGAAAATCTAATTTAATAATGATTTTAATCTAATTCTGAATAGATGTACGAGTTTTTAAAAAAGGTCTCGATCATGGTTCCAGGCTCTCTCGATTCGACACCAAACTTGAGCAAGTTTATTACTCGTTTTGAGCAACTTCCTCAGTTTGCTGAATCTTCGTATTTTAAGTCTGCAAAGCCTCAGACATTCAATGGACCGTCAGCATTCTGGAATGCTTCAGCTTAACAATTTTGCTCAAATGATTGCTAAATGTTGAGTTCAATGTTTCTTTAAAATATGCAAAAATAAAAGATTTGAATTAACTTGTGTTCGTGCGCTCCATAACTTTATCAGACATTTTTGTAGTTTAGGCATTAAAATGGAAAACTTTTTAACCAATGAGCAATCAATTATGTAAACTGTAGATCAATGCAATACTTTATTTTGTCACGCCATCAAGGAATTTGTCCGATGGTGTTAATAAGTGCATTTATTTGCACTAAAGTTTTGCCGGCACAATAATGTTTTTAGCGTAAAAACAACCGTGAGAGTTGTGCTCTTTCTCTCTTTATTTGCTTTGCTCTTCCATTCACTTATAGTTATTTTGAGGCAAAGGTTATCTTGAGTACCGTGTTTGCGCGTGTTTTGAGACAAACGTCATTTCTACGTTGCACTGAAACAAACAAAGCAAAGGGATTATAAAAAGATTTTTTTGAATAGAAAAATAACAAAAGATTCTATTGCAAAAAACTAACTAAAAATAAAAACTTTAACAATGACTTTTGAAAAACCAATTCTCGGATACTGGAATATTCATGGGCAAGTTGTGATTAATTTAAAAAAAATTTTAATTATGTTTTTGTTTACAGAATTGGAAGTTCTATTCGTTTATTTTTAGAGTACTTTGGTGTAGACTATGTCGACCATCAATACGTTGAACGATCATCCTGGATTGATGAAGACAAAATCAACAAAAGTTTAGGGGCTTTTCCTAATGTAAGTAAAATTTTTTATGCAAACAATTGTTAATTTGTGTTTAACCTAATTAATTTTCAGTTGCCATACTTTATTGATACCAACGGAATAAGAATAACTCAATCAATAGTTATTCTTGAGTATTTGTCAAGAAAGTACAAGCTTGAAGGCACAACGGAACAGGAGAAACTGGACATATCGTTGGTTGTTCACCAGGTGGCTGACCTAAATGAGGCCTTTTTTCTTGTTGCATACGATCGCACAGAGCGTTTGGAAAAGCTAAAAGAAGAGTATTTAAAAACAGTTCCATTCAGCTTGAGTCAACTTTCAAAGTTTCTCTCAAACAAAAACTATTTTGCAGGAAAAATCAGCATGGCCGATTTTGTAGTTTATACATACCTGAAGAGAACAAATGTTTTTGTGCCGGGTTCACTTGACGCAACGCCCAATTTAAAAGAGTTCATTAAGCGTATTGAATCCCTGAGTGAATTGAGCCGATATTTCCAAAACTATAAACCTCTGCTGTTCAACGCATCGCACACCAAATGGAATGCAACTGGTTAATTTAATTTTTGTTTGTTAATTTTAGTTTGCTTATTGATAAATAACATTGTGTTTGTTAAAACACACAAAAACTTAAAATGCATTGAACTAAAATAAAGTTTTAAAAAATATGTTTAAAACTTATAAACCAATTCTAAAAATAAATAAATTTTTAAAAACATTTTTTGGGTTTGAAGGTGACTATTGAATGTCAAAGGGAAACACTAATACTAAGCTTTATAATCTAGTAGTGTAGCTGTTCGCTAACATAGCGCAATATGGGCACATTTCGTACTGCATTGGCGTTTGTCCTAATCATGCCAAAATGATACTGTCACCCTATCAACGACTTTAACGTAAAAGATACTGCCCTTTTCTGCACTTTTAATTAGAGGATCAATGTTTTTACATGTAACAACGCTAAGCAAACGTTGAGCACAACATCATTCGCCTGATAGCCACTGAACAGTTTGAAGTAAGAAAAGTGAAATCCTCGTTTGTATATAAATAGTGTTTTTACGAGTTTCAATCGTATAGTGCAATTTTCAAAAAAAAACATTTTTTTGCTTGACTATTGAACAATTGAACAACTTTCTTACAATGACGACATCTACCAACAAACCTGTTCTTGGATACTGGAACATCAGGTCAGTCATTGGTTAGTTGTTTTATATTGAGTTTTAATAAAAATTTTTTTGTTTCTATAGAGGATTGGGCGCAGCTATTCGGTTATTATTTTCTTTGTTGAAATACAACCACCCACTAATTGTTTTTTATAGACACATTTTAGCATATGCTCAAGTTGACTACATTGACAAACGGTATACCTATGATAAACGAGAAGAATGGGCAGAACAGGACAAGTATTCATTGGGTCTCGACTTTCCAAACGTATTTTTTTGTTTAAATTATTTAGAAACATTCTAGTAACTTATTTTTTGGGAAAAAAGTTGCCCTATTATATAGGTAAAAACCTGCAATTTTTAGTAAACAAAGTTGTAACTATTATTTTTTATAGATACTAACGGGGTAAAACTTACCCAGTCGCTCGCAATCTGCCGGTAAGACTAGTCATTATGTTTAAGTAGTTTTAAGTATTAATAACTGTTACCATTAGATATTTGGGACGAAAATACAATTTGAACGGAACAACTCCTGAAGAGCAGTTGGCAATCAATTTAATTGAGCAACAGGTGGTGGATGTTTATCGAAACATAACTCGCATCAACTACGACCCTCAGGCAAACAAACTAAAGGATGACTTTATTGCCAACGTTTTGCCTGGAGATCTGAAACCGCTTTCAACTTGGCTTGGCGATAAAGCTTTTGTTGCAAAAAGCACCATATCATATTGCGATTTTCTGCTCTTTGAAGTGCTGTACAAGATTTCCATTCACGCTCCTGGCTCACTCGATCCTTTTCCAAACCTTAAAAAATTTATTGAGCGCATCATGTCTTTGCCACAAATGGTCGAATACTTTAAAAACTCTACTCCGATTCCATTTAATGGAATCTCTGCTCAATGGAACCCTAGTGCATAATGCTAAAATTAAATAAAAACATTAAAAGATTTAA